>FTLB01000096.1_pt2 | contig 30023 bp, 27 predicted proteins | sample 1658291 | NCBI WGS metagenome assembly FTLB01 (sample SAMEA3914812, study PRJEB12502) | metagenome | biome: forest; material: soil | place: Canada | collected 2011-07-07 | depth 0.1 m
GACCGGTCGGCCAGGTCGTTCTGGCTCAAGTCTTGGTAGTCCTTGGCGGGCTTCCAGAAGCTGAGACAGCGGCGTTTCTCGCGGAAGGCAGCCCACAGGTCCTGCCGGAGCCAGGCCCACCATACTGCTTGGCGAATACCACCGGAGGCTCCGTTGACGTCTTGGGAGCGCTGAATCCAGAATACTCCTTTCAGATGGCGCTGCCAATTGCCTCGACCATCGGCTTCGTCGAGCATCTCATACGTCGAGATGACGAGCGCCGTGGTCAGGAGCTGCTCTGAGCGCGTATAACTCGGATATTGCAGCGCGTTTTGCACGTAGTGCAGTGTCTCGTAGTAGTACTGGATCGACTCGCTTGGGTTGCCGTCGTTCAGGTGTGGATGTCGCATGGCCTCACCTCGCTCCGAGCTGGTTCCTTGCAGGAGCGCGAGATGACGCGCAGACAGGGCAAGAATTGCCTTCATGAGGCCGTGATTCCGAAGGGCCAAGCGGATCGCGTAGTTCGAAAACTGTTGCTGCGGATCCAGCAGGTCCAGCCAGCGGGCAGAACGCTCCGCAAAGTTGCGCAGGAGCATAGCGTCATGGGGCTTCAGGACTATATCTCGGTCTACTTGCCACGAGCTCCTCTCCTTCGCCTTGGAACTGGCCGGCCGCGCCGGAGGTTCAAGCAGCACCCGGTCGCCGGGGCCGAGGGGACCCACATTAGCTCCGCAGACGTCATCGGGCGACTGCGGCTCGATGGCTGGCCCCGTGTCCAGTGAAAATCCGCCGTCAGCGGCATCGGTGGCAAGCAAGTCCAGCCATCGCGTGGAAGCAAAATCAGAGGTCCAGAGTTCCGAGGCGGTGGTATTGCTGGGCGAATTGTCGACGCGGTAGGAGTCGCCAAGAGTCCCTGAGGGCACGAGAGGCTGGCCGAACCCGGAGGTCGCGTCGTCCGCATCGAGAGCCTCGGGCGAGAGTCCGTTCTGTGGCATGCTGTCCAGTCCAGAATTTCGTTGTAGCACAGGGCTTACGCTAAAGCTATGAGGGCCACCGGATCCTATCAGGATGGAGGGCTGATGTTGATCCGGAGCCAGAGCTTCTGCAGCATCGCCGAGAGCTCGAAGCTTGTCGTCCGGCCAGACACAGTCCCTAGTTGAGATGCCACATGGGCCACACACCGGACCTGCGCGATTTTGTGTCAGTAGTATTCTGTAATCGAGACCAGCTAGATAATCCGCCGGGAACATGGGCTCATATCCGTGGTTCTACCATGGCGAAAGGGGAGTGGGCAACGGCGAAACTCATAATTAGGGACTGCCGAGGCGGTCCAAGAAGGACGAGATGAGTAATTGCAGGGAAGGGAATTACGTGGTACCGTACGTTGTTCGTTGCATTTCTTATGGCGGCTGCGGCATGTTAGACAGCCGGTTTTCGTCCGGAGGCCACGGCCACGGGATTTTCTCTGTCGCTTTCGAGCCGGGGGGCCAGCCGAGATGGGCGCGTCGCGACGCCCATTGCCAATGGAGTCAAGGATCTCATTGACAGTCACTTGATCCTGCAAATGCCCATGCTGGGATTCGAGTGCGTTTCGCAGCTCCATGGCGCGACTGCCGCCACCGTGGTGCGTTTCGGGGAGCTCGATCCAGCCCGGTCTTGGAACCGTGAAGGCAGTGGAGAGGAAAACAGGAAGGCAATGCCACTCTGCCTCGAAACGCGGGCACCTATCGCATTTTGAACCTGCTACTAGGCCCGAGAGCGATGGCGAGTGTGGCAGGTTTACGGAGAGGAGCTGAATCCGGGGGAGGGGTCAGTGGGCATGGATGCACTAACTTGTCGCGGGCAGGCGGGGTTTTTAGGATCGGGCTAACTGGGCGTCTTCATTTCATGACTCGTCTCCTATCCGACTAGGCTATCTATTGATTCAGTCGCAAGCAGACTAGAATTTTCGCTTCTTGCTAGATGCCATTGGTCCAACTGAAGCCGATTCGCGGCCATGTTGGTTTGGTGGTCACGTCGTGTAGCTCCGCTTGACTCTCTTATAAGCGGCATATCAGTGCTGGTGCATCAACAATGATCGTGATTTGCTGACCCTGCTTGGTTGGCTCATAAAGGCTATGAAACACTGTGCTATGCAATAGATTTCCCTAATCTCTGGTCCACCGCAAGACATCTTTCGTACGAACAAAACAAATCATCACAATGAGCTGGGTACAAGAAAACAGAACATATCAGATCCTCAAAGCGGCCGAGGAGGGTGGATATGGTGTCGTCGCCCCTATTGCGTCTGTCTAAGCCAGATTCCTTCCCAATACCGTGTCACAGAGACTTGGACTAACGAGCCGAATAGCTACAACATTGAGTGTATCCTTGCTTTTGTCCGGGCAGCAGAGGCAAAGAAGGCACCGTTAATCCTTCAATTCTTTCCTTGGGCGATCACATTCTCCGATGGTCTGCTCATCCATGCCGCGGCCATGGCCGCGAGAAATGCCTCGGTTCCCATCTCCATCCACCTGGACCACGCGCAGGATGAGGCCCTTATACGCCATGCTGCCGACAGCCTGCCGTTCGACAGCATCATGGTCGATATGAGCCACTATGAGATGGAAGAGAACCTCGCCAAGACGAAAACACTCGTTGCATACTGCCACGACAGAAAAATCACCACAGAGGCGGAACCTGGCCGCATAGAAGGCGGCGAAGACGGCATAGCCGATACGGCAGACCTGGAAGGCGCCTTGACAACCGAGGAGCAAGTCGAGGATTTTGTAAACACTGGTATCGACTTCCTCGCTCCGGCATTTGGAAATGTGCACGGGGAATACGGCAAAAGGGGGCCCGTCCTGGAATACGATCGGTAAGCCATCCGTGGCGTCTTGGGGTCGGCTAACGAACTTGGCAGCTCGAATAATACTAACTTGGCATAATAGACTCGAGAAGATAAGACAGAAGGTGAATGGGCGGGTGCGTATTGTCCTGCATGGGACTAACGACTTTCCCGAGAATGTGATGCAGCGATGTATCAAAGGAGGCATCTCCAAGGTCAACGTAAATAAACTGGTGCTCGATGACTACTTGGTTCATCTCAAGCAGAATTCTCCAACGGATTCTTTGACCACGTTGATGGAGAAAGGCGTCTCGGAAATCAGAAAACTGGTAGAATGGCAGATGGACGTAACTGGTTCGACCGGACGGGCGTAGTCTGTGCAAGCGGACATCTTGCACAACCAATATAAGAGTACTTGTTCTCTGACATAATATGCGATGATCTCTGCTGCGACTTTGACGCCAGTTTTTGGCCATTCTAAGGCGATAATAAGAAGGGTAATTGAGATTTTAGTCACACTTCCAGACAGTAATTTAGTCCAAGATCCTGATATGTTGCCTGTACCTTCCCAGCCAGAAGATCGACGCAACCAAGAAGTGCTTCAGAGCGAGTTCGGCCAGCATAAATCCCAGTTAACTCTGGCAAAATACACACCAGGGTTCTGAGTTGGGCTTAGAAATGCTGAGCTTTAACGTATACTTACTAGCTCATGTATAACCCGAGCGAGATGATACTTTTGGAAATTCGGCGTTCAAATTTGGCTAACAATAAATTGAATCCTATATACAAAGAGAGAAACGTATTCGTCACTGCCATCTAACAGTCTCATAGATCTGGTCTGCTTGTCGACCAACTCTGCTACTAGAAATCTGCGTCTTTAACTTCTTATCCATTCCTACCAAGCACCCACAATCCCAGCAATGGGAATATCAATGCCTGTGGTGTACGTAGCAGTCTCCGAAAGCAAGTAGACATACGCGCCGCCAAGCTCCTGCGGCAGCGCCAGGCGAGGCATGCCGCCGTAGTACTTCATCTTGGTGTCCCAGTCCGGCGAAGTTTCGACGTAGTACGTCAGCGCGGTCTTGACAAAGCCAGGCGAGATGCTGTTGACGCGGATCCCGTACTGCGCCCACTCCATCGCCAAGGTATGCGTCATGTTCCGCACGGCGCCTTTCGTGGCGCCGTACGGAGCGGACGGCGCGGCTCGGTTCGGGCGGTAGGATGTCATGGACGCCGTGAACACGATGCTTCCCTTGCAGCCAAGCTTGATGAAGGTACGCGCGGCGGCCGTCGCGCAGTTCCAGGACCCAAACACGTTGAGCTTGAACAGCCTCTCCACCTGCTCGGCGGTAAAGTCCAGCGCCGGCTGGTGTTTCGTGGCGCCCGCGTTGGCGACCATGCCGTCGAAACGGCCTTTGGCGGCGACGATAGCATCCAGTGCTTTAGCAACAGACGTCTCTTCCGTGACATCTACGGGCAGGTATTCGAACCTCCCAGGGTTCTTCTTGGCGAGCGCTTGGAAGGCCTCTCCTGGGCTGCTGATGTCTAAGCTATAGACGCAGGCGGCATTGTTGGCAAGGCATACTTCGGCAATACCGAGACCGATGCCTTGGTTGGCGCCAGTAACTGGAACGCGCAGGGTTAGTGGGCTTTATAACAACGTACGTATGCCGGGGCCTTCAACTTACTGGCAATTACTTTATCTTGAAGGGTAACTTGCCAGTTGTGGCTCGAGTCTGGCAGTGTACTAATTTGTGTCTGGGAAACCCCATTTGCGACCTGGCGGTTACCGCTGGTCGAGGCATTCTCGCCATTACCAGCTGACAGGGTCATTTTGGGCAAGTATACAGGAGAATAAGGTACTGAATGGGTGAAAAGGTCGAGGAGGTGTAGAGATAATCTGGCAGTACAGTGACAAGAAGGTATAGAGGGAGTGTTAAAGCTGTATACATGTGGCTCAGGCCACCTAGTATCGACGCGGCACGCTCGCCTAGATATACATTTTTTTTGGCGATAAGCAAGACTATACCTCCAGAGCGCCATCCTCGGATACGTAAAAGTGTCTACAATGGCTAGGTCCATTCTCGATAAGTTCCGTTGGCTCGTGCCGTCACGGCGGCTTCCGTGACGCTATCTTAACAAAGACCATAGAGCCCCGACACGAGGCGCAACGGTCCCCGCACATTTTAATTCCCCAGTGACGGCCCCCGGGAGCGGAAGCGGAGCGGGTGGCGATAGGAGAACATGCGGGATGGCGCAGAGAGATCTGTTGATGGCCGCGAGACGATGCTCGAAATCGATGTCCCCGGCACTTCCTGGCGGAGAAATCGCCGAACACGACATGAGAAATTGTCGGCCACTAAAAATGCCGGGAATCGATTGACGAGCCAGGGGGCTAGACGGCTGTCTAACCACTCGCGGTTCGCCCTAGTGTAGCAGGTTGCAAGGTACTGTAGGGTCACTATCACGCCGTCGGGCGCCTAACCTGCCGGACTTGACCGCAACTAGACGTACTGGATGCTTAATAAGGGCTATAAAAACCTCACATCCCCTCAACCGACTCGCCTCGTCACGCGGTGTCCTGTTATTCCCGGGGTGTGGAGCGAGAACAGTCTCCAGGTCAGACGTTGATAGGTGTGTTCAGGATCCCAAAGCGTGCCCAACAGGGCGGTTAGTGACCCTGGGCTTCCCCATACTGGAGTTGCCGAAGAGACCGACGGCGCTAGGTAGCAGCCTGGACCTGGCCCCGGCGGGATGACGAGTCCCAGACTGGAAAGGAACCAAAGTCTATCAGTCTTCGCTATCGTCGAAGTGGTGTAGGGCTCGCGTCCCGCGGTGAGCTTGGGTGACATCCCCTTAAGTCGTCTGAGCGCTGCCGAAATCTCGTAAACGCATTACCCTAGATGCATGGATTTTCGTCTTCTCCTCCTTTTCTCTCGCTTCCTACACTCTCTGACGAAGCCGACCAAGAATCCGGGGATTGCGGGGGTTCGCGCGACGTGCCTTGCTCCGAGTTAGGTCCATCGAGCGTTCAGCCATCGTGTGCCTTGAGCCGCGAGTGTGCGACGACAATCGTGCGCAGCATGGACTTGGCTGGGACAATCCATTCCTTCATGGCATCTCAGCAACGATTATAAGAAACACCGGAATCCCGGGTCATGACTTGGAATTTTTGTATCGGCATCACTCCCATCTTCCCTCGCAAGCATCGACGATACCCTCTACCTCTTCTTCTGCATTGTTCTGGCTCCGCATCATTTCCATCTACCCAGTATACCCTATATAAACTCGTCTCTTCATTGTATCTATACGCAAAATATGAGCTGGAACGACTCCAAGAGCTCGAATATGGCCATGGAAGTCGAGGACATGGATCGCAAGCAGAGCGACCCAGTCCTCGAGAACGGTTATGTTCCTGATACGGAGGAGGAGCGAAAGCTCCTTCGCAAGATCGACATGCGGTTCCTACCCGCAATGTGGTTGATGTACCTCTTGTCGTATATGGACAGGACCAAGTGAGTTATCCAGCCTCCTCTTTGTCTTGGGCTCAGGTAGTCTATAGCACTCACCACGCTGTACAGCCTGCTGACCTACACTCGATAGCATCGGAAACGCCAAGATCGCCGGCATGGCAACAGATCTCGACCTCGACTCCAACCGCTACTCGATCTCGCTGGTCGTCTTCTTCATCGGCTATGTCGTGTTTGAAGTCCCATTCAAGTCAGTCCTTCCTTTCTCTCCACTATTTCCGCTCAGCGCTCCTTGAGACAACCAGCATTATGTCCCTATATATCCAGCTGAGCACTTGAGAACTAACCACTTGGCCGCAGTATGATTCTCTCGCGGTCACGACCGAGCGTGATTCTACCGGGCATCATGTTCCTCTGGGGCTGCGTAACTGTCGGTATGGGCTTTGTCCCCAATTTCCCCGGTCTAGTCGGCTTCCGCGTCGTGGTGGGCATACTGGAAGCCGGCTTTGCCCCGGGGGTCCTGCTCCTGATGTCCTCATGGTACAAAAGAGCAGAGCAGAGCAAGCGGTTTGCCATCTACATTTCCGCCGCGATTCTCTCGGGTGCTTTCGGCGGCCTTATCGCTGGCGCCATCACCAGCGGCCTCGACGGCGCTCACGGTATTGCGGGCTGGCGATGGTTGTTCATCGTAGAAGGTGCAGCCACCGCGGGGTGGTCCCTCATCGCTCACTTCATCCTTCCCGACTTCCCAGCCAATACGAAGTGGCTGAGTGAGCGCGAGCGCGAGCTCGCCATCCAGAGGCTGGAGGCAGACCATGCGCAGAACGTGACAGAGGATACCCCGCAGCTAGGGCACTTCGAGGCCCTGAAGGCTTGCCTCAAGACTTGGAGCGTGTGGTTCTTTGTCGTAGGATACATGGTGAGTGAATCCTCCTCGAAGGCTATCGGATAGCACGCTCGGCTTTGCTAACCCGTGGGGGACTGTTTTAAAAGGCGATCGTCGGCTCTTCTACTCTCTCGTACTTCTACCCGACGTTGGTCAACGGGCTTGGCTACACTGCCAACGCCGCGCAGTACATGACGATCCCCATCTACGGGGTCTCTTTCGTCTGCAACGTGGCCACGGGTTTGTGCGCGGACCGGGTGCCCCAGTGGCGCGGCGTGATCCTGGGCGGCTGGATGACGGTGGCCATGGTCGGCGCCATCATCACCTGTGCGGTGTACGATTTCCACGCCCGCTACGCGTTGCTGGTGATCATCGCTTCGAGCCTCTGGGCGTCCAACGGCCTCGCGCTCTCCTACGCCTCGTCCAGCTTCAGCTCGATGCCGAACGAAGTCAAGGCCATCGCGCTCGCCGTGGTGAATGCCATGGGAAATCTGGCACAGATCTACGGCGCCTATCTCTTCCCGAGTACCGACGCACCCAAGTACTTGATGGGATTCGGCGTGATTAGCGCTCTTTGCTTCACCGGCGTCGTTTCGTACCTGGCATTACATGTACTTCTTCGAAAGTATCCCCTGAGAAACTGAGGCGGATTGGCTGGGTGGAGTTACTCCCAAGGGTAATAATCAGCGTACATGTTGCTCAGCTCAGGAAGTATTGTATAAACGGGTGGTCAACTGGGTTTGCAGTTGGCATGAGGTGTGTAATATGATCATCAATGAACTCATCCGAATTGGAAGCTTGAACGGCGTGATATACCAAATGAACCGGTTTTATAGCAACCCACAACTTGCAATGACCGAGAAAAAGAGGTCTCCTCCGTCTCTGGTCAGCTAGCACTTCTTCACTTCATTTCAGTACTCCACATCTTATCCCTTAATCCATACGATTATAAACTGAAAAAAGATGCCGTCGAGGCGGACAGATCATGTCGTCGTGTGCCAAAGCCATACCCACCATCTGAGCCGTTCTCGGCCATGTCGCTTTTCGTTTCCAGCCACGCTTCCCTATAACGATGGAGCCTCCCAAGCCTCCCTCTTGCATCGGCCAAACCATGCTTGCTTATGAGAAAACGTAATCTCTCTTTCCTTGGAGAATCCTGCATTTTGGAGAAGCTGGATGAACCTGGACAAAGAATTTGTGTTAGCACGGATCGAGGTCAAGTCCATTGATTCCCGAACGTTGCAACCCACCTTTCATTATCTACCCGCGGCTCGATGCAAATGCTCGTCGTCCGGTAATCCGAGCAGAAAATCCAATGCGTCAGACTAGTCAGCCAGCTCTGTGCCCGCCCGCGCGCCCATTCCTCGCCGATGAAGACGTGGAACCCACGATCCCAGTCCTTGTCGCCGCCAGCGCCATTGTGTCGACCCAGTAGATCCTCCGTCACCCAGTAGATCTCAAAGTACCCGAATGGCACGCCGTCCCAGAGACCGATCACGGGAAAGCTGTGACGACTGGACAGGGCAGTTGTGAGGAAGTCGGACAAGTACGGGCCCCAGAACTTCTGAACCCGCGGCACCGACATCCATTTTTGTATCAAAGAGGTGTCGTTGAGCGTGTTCAGGTATGTCTGAGCTGGTGGAGATGGACCTACCGGTCCCATATACGGGACAGGCCGGTTCGAGCTTGATGCCACGCGGAACGAGAGGTACTGTCCGACCGACGGGATGTACCTTGTATAGAACACCTCACCCATGCGAGGTGGCTTCGGTCTTACCGGGTGCCGGACATGGTTCGTAATGGTATACTGCGCTGCCGCAGGAGGATAGTAAGTTGGAAGATGCGAGGCGCTAAAAAATGGACCGATGGGGAACGAGCCACTGCCTGCCAGAGAGGGAGCTGCCGGGTTGAGACCAGGCGAGTCCGACGGACTCACATGCGCTACGAGGCCTTCGTTCCTGACAGGTGAGCCAGGTCGGCTGGAGGCTGGGGACCCAGGGTACGAGGCGTACCCCTTCGTGTTGGGCTGGAGAGTAAAGAGGAAGAGACGGCCAGGCGTGTGCCAGAACATCCTGCGAGAGACGAACATGTGTGCCCATCCCTCGTTATCGTCTCCAACATGCGTGCCGACAGCGGAGTCGAGGCTCGCAATGAGACCCATGCGCTCGAGCTTCGGTATCAGGTTCCGCCCCCGTAGCACGCCGTCCCTCCTGATATTGATTCGCCATTCCCCCCTCGGCCTGCCAGCTTCCGGCGTCTGACTAGAGGCTGCTGTCGTCATGATCGTGTCCGGTTCTGGCTGATGAAAATACCAGTAAAGTGTAATGTATAGCATCATGGCCATCTGGCGCGTGGGGCTCGCGGCCGGCTTGTAATCGTTGCTCGACGGATTCGAGATGGACGAGATAAAGAGGCTATCGTTCTGGAGAGTAGGCTTTGTGAATGAATGCAGGTGACCCTTTCTTTCTTTCTGAGCCAACCCATTGTCCGCGTCCTGCAGCGCTAGCTCCGCGACCTGTTGAGCGCCATCATCCTCCTCGTCTTCTGTGTGCAGCACTACGGTCCATCCCACCGGGAAGGCATTCCTATGTACGCTCAGCTCGTTGGACTTGAAGAACAGGCCCGCGAAGACTGGCGTGACGGTAAAGGTTTGCCCATCTGGGAGATGAACTATCTGAGGCGCCATCTTGGCATCAAGAAAGCACGCGGCGCGTACTTGGCACTCTGGTGAGATGTCGATCGCGGATCGCGGAAGGTAGAGTGAGCGACAGGGGCAGAGCTTGGGCCTTCTTCGAAGGAGGGGTAGCTCGTGCTGGCTCGTGGTAGACGCAAATAGCTGTCTCGCGTCGTCGACAGCAGACCCGGTGCAGTTATATAGAATTTGCTAGCACCAATTCTCAGATTGAGTCGAGCGTAGTAATTGGAACCTGTAGGAGATGAAGGATCATGATCGAACGGCTTGTTGCGGCGTGAACTTGTATGCGCACCACCTGATTTGAGGTACAGTAGCAGTGCTTGTGCTATCCCGATAAGATCGCGGGGTAAAATGGAGCTGAGACTCTATCGAATGACCGATAGCTGCCGACCATGCTCTAACAACGCGTGCTTTCCCATCAACTGATGTACCGCGCCATGCGAAAGTTTTCCTCCAAAATCACGAGATGGTTCTTCAAATTTTACGCCTAATCGCGCAATACTATTTCCTCGGGGTTGCTAACCTGCTAAATTTGCCACTCGCTACATGCTATACGCCTTGCTGCTCAATACTTTGCTAATTGGACTTCTTGTTAGTTTCCTTCTTATCGCCCTCCGGCTCGTCGTCCAGGTCGTCGTCCTCATCCTCGTCATTCGACCTCTTCTCCCGCTTGCGCTTCTCCTTGTCGAGAACCTCCTTGACTTCCTCGCTCACATCCTTGGATTCATCCCAATCCACGTCGTACTCGACAGCGACCGCTTTGACCTCTTTCCGTAATGCGTTGGCCTCCTGGACCAATTGCTCCCAGATGGAAAGGTCAAACCCGCGTGCCTCGTACAAGGCATTTTGCCTCCTCGAAACTGACAAGTTCAGCGCTGCTTTGTAACTCAAATCGCGGCTGATATATAGGAAATAGAGGTAGCCCCCCATGATTGTCGTCAGCCCTGCCAGGTACGTGACCGGCTCGACGAGGTCCCAGCCCTGCTCGGTCCAGAACGACGCATAGTACACAATCCCCCACCATCCGGCCAGCAATCCAAACCCTCCCTTTGCCACCCTATGAGCACCTCGGTGTGCTAGGGTATCGCATTCTCTCTTTATTTGCGCGAACTGGTCGATCTGTTTACCCATTTTCCGCAGCCGAACGCGCATGTAGTATGTGCGGTCGTTGAACGACGGAACGCTGACTCGTAATTCGATGTGGTACCCTTCTACCTCGATCGCGAACTCGCGCCCCCGAGCTGCATCCCGAATGAAATCCCCGATCTCGGTGCTGCTGCTCCAGCGCACCCACTTCATCTCCGATTGATCACGCTCAGGTCCCTCGTGGCCGAGACCTGAATACGCCGTCACATGGGTGCGGCTTGCCGCGTCGCCTCCGTTGCCTCCGTTGCCCTTATCGCCCGTGCTCTTTTTGTCTTTTTTGGAACGCTCGGCCGGGCTCATTTCGCTGTCTCCAGTGTCTTCGGCACGGAAATAAATATTAGGAACCTTTTCCTTCCCGTCCTCTTGGACTGGCGGCAGCTCGGCTTGGATAAGTCGCTCGACGTACGACAGGGGCTGTTGCGGATGTACTAGGAGCGCCAATGGTTGAATATAATCGTTGGATGATATTGACCGCCCATATTCTTGCCCGTTGTTATCTTGGTCTTTTTCCACACTTATCGGTAAGGGCAAAATTAGTTTCAAGAGTCGACTCGGTGTGGTCAGGAGTTTTCCTGAGGCGAGGAGAATGGGTTAGTATTTCTGAAGATTCCACATGTGATGCCAATAACCAGGAGCGAAGCGTGGTACCTTTTGTTAAAGGGCGAGCTTGATTCTCGGTCTCCTCCACTGGTGGTTTGTCTGCATCTTGGCGCAGCCATGGCCGCTGGATTTGTTTTTGCCGCGCCTTGATCTCTCTCTCTGCCTCATCAGCTCCTTCCTGGTTCAACTTCTTCGCTTTGGCCGTGGGGCTATCTTTCCAACGGGAGTACGAGCTCGCGATTCCTCGAACCCGAATCGTAGGGTGTTTCTGGCCGTAGAAGTTGCAGTATCGAGGTGCCTGGGTCACTCTGGGAGGGATCTGAGCCGCAGAGTTAAGGTGGCATGGGAGCCGCCTGAAAGCGCAACCCATCTCGTTTTCGAATATCGATCTCGCAGTATTTGAAATATTACTTCGTTACTAGAGGGATCTGGCTGGTCTCTGCCCTTTAAGTCCAGTCCCCTGGGCCTTGTCTTGGAATCTATGCTGGTGACGTCACAGATCAGATCACTGCGAAATAAGGGTTAGGGTTCCTATCCCCATGCGTGCCAGCCTCCTGGGACTTGGCCCAAGCTCCCGGGCCTGAGCCAAAAGGCTGGGGTGGTGTGGGTCAATGCGATAAGGAGTCTTCGGCGATACCGCCCCAAGTCAGTTGCACTTTCTCGAATCGCATTCGCTTTTCTTGGTTCGTCCCTTCAGCTGAGTTTTTGATCAGCGAGATCCTGGAGCTTTTGTTATCATACTCGTTCAGATATACTCTCTTCAATGTCTCTCTGCGATGGATAACGTCTCGGAGACGAGCCGTTCGAGCCCCGAGACTACTTTCCAGACGCTCTCCAAAAGGCCCACGCGCCCGGATCGACCTTGCGACATTTGCCGCAAGCGCAAGACGAGATGTGTCAAGGAGGAATACCAGGAGAAGTGTGTTCTTTGTGCTTTTCACGGGCTCCAATGCACCTATGTGGACGCGCCACAGCCGAGGAAGAAGAGGGTCGCTGACCCGGACGGAGCTGGAGCTGAGAAGTATGATCCAGGATCAGTCGCGGATGCAGCTGTTGGAGTCGGGCACTAAATGCTAACATGTTTTGTCTCGATCGTGTAGAGCTCCAGCGAAGAGGTTAAAGGGAGCATCGGCATCCAACGATGGCGCAAACCAGGACGAACCTTTCAATCCGGGGCCCGCGGGTTCGCTCCTGGATCGCACCTTGGGCTTGCACCGGACCACGCACTTCAAATATATCGGCGCGAGCTCCGTACACGAATCGCGCCTCCTTGAATTGATACACTCCATGGAAGACAGCGGGTCGAAAAGAGCCCAGGACGAACGGAAGTTCCGTCGGGTCGACGAATCTACCACCTTTATCTCATTGCTGGATAAGGATACTCTGTTCAGCTCAGAGATTGACCAAGATCTCGAAACAATCGAGAGCCTTGTGCAGCCGTATGGGCCAGGGTTGGTGGACTTGTACTTCAGAACTGTGCACCCAAGCTACCCTATCCTCCACAAGGGCGTTTTCCTGGAGAAGTACGCTCGTAACTATAAGGAATTCTCTCCGCCGCTTCTGGCTGCCGTCTACCTCCTGGCTATGGACTGGTGGGAATACGATCGAGAGCTTTCTACCCATGAGAAGCCCGATGGCTTGGCACTGCTGAAAATTGCCACGAAAACAATGACGGGCGCTATCCATCGGCCGAAGCTGTCCTCCGCCCAGGCAGGCCTGCTCCTCTTGCAGCGAGCCGGAGGCGACTCGTGGGTTCTCACCACCCAGGTCGTGGGTATTGGAGAGGAACTAGGTCTCCATGTAGACTGCTTGAGTTGGAACATCCCCGAGTGGGAGAAGGGTCTTCGGCGACGGCTTGGATGGGCCATCTATATGCAGGATAAATGGGGCGCCTTGATCCACGGGCGACCGTCTCACGTTGTCTCTTCCACGTGGAGGCTACCCGATATCAGCCTCGAGGACTTTCCTGAATCCGGCGCGGATGATGACGACAAAGAGGGAAGCACAGAGGTTGAGAAAGGCCGCTTGCTCTTTATGCACCTGGCTAAGCTCACCCAGGTGATGGCGCGCGCGCTTGACACGCTCTATAGTCCCGATCTGGCGAGAATACCGGAAGTCTTGGCCGGAGGAGGCGTTCAGGGACTCCTGGAGCTCGTCAAGCCACTGGCTATGGATCTCAAGCAATGGGCGACCAACCTGCCTCAAATCCTTCGGATGGAGGACGTCAAGACGAGGAAGCTATGCTCAAACGGCCACCTCCATCTGTGCTACTTCGTCACGGAGATCATAATTCATCGTTATATAATCCGGAGCCTAACGCCAGAAACCCCCGATGCACTGCGTCATCTCTGCCGCGAGGCGGGTAAAGCACGCCTGGAGCATGCGATCAACTTCGTCGATGCGCTGCGACCAGAACATCTCCAGGGCTTCTGGTGGTTTGCGTCGCCTAAGTCGCTCGCCTTTATTCGCACATACGGCGGCCTCCTCTGGGCAACGAGCGAGACAGACGAAGAAGCAGAGTTTTATCGGAAGCGCCTGGAGGATTATCGATGGAGTTTGCGGGTGCGAGCCAAAGGCGTGGGTTTCGTGACCGCAGCCCTGCGGGAGATGGAGGAGAATCTCCAGGACCTCGACATGTCGCAGTCGCCAGGTGCGATAAAGTTCACGACGGTGAGGAGCCCGGAAAGCCAGCTTCACGTGAGCCCTGGCGCGATCCCCCCGGACATAGAGTCGGCGTTTGGGGCGGAGACCGCCGGCAATCCCCAGGTGCCTCTCTTTGATACGGTGGATGGGAACGCAGACTTTGCAATACTGGGCGTCGACACGTCCCACGACTTCTTCGCTGCCGTCGCCGACGAGGCACTGTTGTATTCTGATCTCACGCAGACTGATCCGGGTCCTTAACCATTTATGCCCATAATGTTGTATAGTTATATTGACTTGCTGATCAATCTATATGGAAGGGCCAGTTTTTATATACCATTTACATTCTCTTCCATTATTTCGACGGGGAACTCGAGATGCTCATCGTCCAACCACGTGAATGGATAATAACATGATAATTCGACGACGAGGCTGTCTGCTCTCTTCGGATGAGTACGTCGGTAGAAGCAACATAAAAAATACCATGTCTCGTCAACCTTAAAGAGACAATAATATTTGCTTCTAAATCCCTTCAAGCCTTTTATCGTGGCTAGTAATACAGATACAGACCACAAACGGCCCCCTTCGCTCCTGCTTGGATACTGTGAAGGGTTTCCTCTTACACTCTTTCTCAACTCAGTTCCACGATATCTAACCTCAAACCCCCGACTCCCTTTTTCTGCTTTTCTTCTTCTTTCTCCCCCCTTCCCCTTCCCTTGCTTTCCTCTTCTTACTTCAGACCTCATTCGTGAGCTATTGCAATGCAAGCATAGTCGATCCTATGATGTATACTTATCGTTTTCTCATCGCCTGACCGGGGATTTGTACGACTGAGTTGTCTCAGAATAGCAGCACTTCTGATTCCTAACTGCACGCTTACGTATAACTTCCACTGAAACCTAGGGAGACATGGGTGTTGCAGAATCTTTGCTTGTATTGGGTTAATCCTATAGTATCAAAAACAGCAATATTCTAGATTCCTCTCGGGCCCTGCCTGGAACTCCCTCGGTACATGAAGAACCAAAGTCCATTCTCAGGAATATTCTCGGTAAACTAGATCGTGTAATCGAAAATCATAAGAGTTGCCCAAATCGATCTACCCGTCGCTAATAAAAGATCACAAGGCTGAACGCACACCCTTGCAGAGCAAAGCTGCCGACAGGGACGGCAGTGAGTGCGGGCCTGCGTCGCGAGCAAAGTCTCTTTCCGGAATAGAGTCAACAAATCCAGGTGTCTGCCTTCTCAGAGAGAGGATGGTCGCTTCAGGGTCACTCATTGTGCATAGATTGACGATCCCACGCAAGAATTTCAGTGATAAACTAGAATAGAATAGTTCAGGCGGAAACCCGAATCCCTAGAGGTGGCATTGCTCTCCTTCGACTGGTAATTTCGGGCAGGAGGAAGAGAGGGAGGCCCCCTGTACGCGTGCCGATTGTACAGGTACAGTGCCAGTAAAAGACCCTTTCCCAATTCTGCTGTCTTTCCCCATTTCATCTTCTAGTCGTGATGCTTGCTCCTCTAGCTGCTCCCGGTCGCGATACAAACCCTCTCTGGGGAACGTATGTACACTACGCATGCGCTTCCGTGGCACGGTACGTGCATCACTCTCTGGGCCCTGAATAGATATCCCCCATGCCGGGCGGATCCTGGGATATTACTGTCATCTGGAGTTACTCGATATAGCAAGCATCGCTCGCTAAGCGGGCACTGCAGAAGGAAGCACAGGCGGCGATGATGGACATGCTGTACCCCACGGGTGTTTCGGAAAGATACCGAAATGATGATGGCCGCCCTGCAGCACCGTAGCACATTCTTTGCTGGTAGCGAGATACAGAACGTCACTAGTAAGAGGGAAAAGGAACGAAATCGCAGGGGGGATACAGTCTCTGGGTCGCAGGCTATTCCAGTTTGGCCATGTGCATTTCGAGTGATCGAGCCAGGCTGCCAGTCTAGCAAGAGTGTGCCTGCATGAGGGCACGAGTCGAAGTCATTCGGATATTTGGGCTAGCTCTATCCCCTCGACACCCATGTCTGCTGCCTTGCGCTGGAGTCTCCTTGGCCCAGCCATACATGGATAATGGCGGCCGACGCGGACCGGATTCAGAAAAGGGGGGGTTCAAGGGACTCGAGAACCACCCATGTTCATAGCCTTCGCTTGCTCTGTAGTGCAGAATACAGGCAGGGAACAGCTCCACAAGCGCTATCCTCGTGGGAATGCATGAGGCTTGAGGGAAAGCCTGGGATGGTTCTATCCGCCTTGTTGGGCTGAGCTGCCCATTGAAGAAGAAGTAGTGCTACACCTTTTCGGCCCATTGAGGCGGTATCTTGGTCTGTTGCCTGCTACACGGAGGATGTGACGACATCTGACTCTTCCAAAGGCAAGGCTAACACACATGTCCTCACTTACTATGACTACTCACCGCTATGTATGTACAGTTGACATATTTTTATCCCAAACCTGTGCTAGGCTGGGATGTTGACCCAAGACCGCAAGGTGACCGGGGTGGGGGGAAATAACCAAACCCCCGGCCGAGAATCCATCGGAGAGCGATATTATTGTAATTGTCTTGTTCAGAAAGTTCAATGTTACCTAGCTTGGGATCATCGGCATCACGGACTCGACTCGGGATCTGGTCTCTTACTCTAGTGCAGGACGCTCGGTGGATTGTGTATGGTGTCGAGGCCCTTAGGAAGACTATCCAGCACAGGTAGACATTTCCGACGAAGAGAAACATCACGGTACCCCAGGGGTACTTCTGGTATGACCTGAGGCCGTTGGAAATACCTGGTAGTAACTAATAAAGGATAGGCTCGATCATCGGGTTCAGTAAAATAGGCGCATGGGTCCGGATGATATCTCCTATACTTAGTTACGCCTTAGGAGTTAACGGTCGAGTCCACACCCAAGATAGCCTTGCTGGGTACTTGAGCGTGGTTCCATTCCAATGCAGTCATCCGCCGGGAAAGATGGGCGATCACGGCATGATCCTCCGATACCCTCTTTGATCACTGACTGTGAGCTTGTAAGTCCAGGCTCTATTGCTAAGCACCATGGTGTTCTTTTGGTTGAGAGCGGTATTTATAGTTACCAGCCAACGCCACAAGAGAACTTGGGAAGAATCCTTGACGCAGGCCAGGGCTACGGTGATCCAAGCAGAAGCGGTACTCCGAGTTGTGCCTCCGCTTGTGGTAAGTATGCCTGAACGTGGCAAGTATACTAAGATGGGAGTTGATTAATGAGGAAGATATTCTCTTGCGGGTTTGAAATAAGCGCACCTACTCCTTTCCATTACCTTCACAGCTATGTGCATTAGGGAACAGTTAGGTAGCCGGGCCCGACTGTGCTGCGCCTTTAGAGTGCACTATCCCATTCTGCAACAGCCAGCGTCCCGTCAGGGGCGAAATCAGCCGTAGTTGGCCACCAACTTCCGCCTTTTTTCAGCATTACCTTGCAGAGAGATTAGTATCCATTCAATACAAGCAGTAGGCAAATATCTCGCACCACCGTGTATGCTGCTGTATAGGTACCTATATTTGCCTACGCCATTGACAGGGAGTCAGAGCGAAAGGCCCAACGTGACAGGTACACCTCCATACAATGGGGCCTGTCCTCCTAGCTAGACCATCGACTGGCATAGGGCATACTCCAATTGCTGATAACCGCGCCAGCAGCAGAGCCAGCCTAGCCAGACCCGACGAGGCCAACTTCCCTCCATAGTGCGGATGCGATGCGGATACGATACAGCCTATCCCGCAGAGAAGAGAATCCACCGGTTTAGCTTCTGTCTCGCTTCCGTCTCAAGAAGAACGGGTTCGCATGCGTAAGGACGACGAACGGGCATGGTCTAACCTCCTTCAGGCAGGGAAGCAAAGCCCACACGGGGTCGACTCCTTCGCTCTTCGTCGCCGTTAGGTGCTTTCGGCGATAACGATGCCCCCGCACCGCGATCGCCTTGTCAGCCGTGCATGAAATACCCAAAGTAGCATTTGGTGCGCCGGGCAGATCAGAAATCAAGAGGACTTCCACGTGGGCTCGAAACCCAAAACAAAGAAACTGCCCAAGAAGGCTAAAATCCAAATACAACGGTTGTATATTTTGCCCCCCCTCGACGCTAAGGAAGCCAAAAAGCTGACGCGCTGATTAGTTATCTTTCAACCAGCACCAGCCCAGTCTCTTTATGCCTCTCGGCCAATCTTATTTTCCTCCCCACCGCATTTGTCAAATACGAAGGGTAGGATAATTTAACCTTAAACGGGAGCATTCTCCTCCCCCAGGGGCTGGCTGCAAGCTCGTGATCGACCGCCGAGGTCGCGATCTAAGAATGCACTTACCGGGAAGCGCCTTGTCGGGGTTTCACGTAATACTATACTACTCGCCCTAGGCAACTGGTTCGGCGGACCAATTTTCAAGAGCTCTAGGGCGTACGGCAAACCCAGTCGCATTCGGATATGTAGTAACTCAGTAAGGTGCTGAGGTAATAAGCATAGGGCGAGGCACTTAGTCCATGGGCACGGCGCTTGACAATGTAGTGTGAGATCCAACAGACGCGAGCGGCATTTCCTCGCCACGCTGAAAAAAGTACTCTGCAAGAGGAGGAAGGGTTGGAGGGCACCAAGCATGGCTACTCCTTGGAATAACCTTGGTTTACACGGAGACATTATGATCAGTCGCTTCCTTTGCTGGCTTGGGCTGGTGGTGCTGGGGGCTTCAGGATCCCAGCTGACAAATAAGGCCTCATTGCTGTTAGCATGTCTCCGAGGAGGTTCGCTTGGCCGCCTGGCACAGCTGGCTGCCCGGGAAAGGCTCCGAGAAGGGCGCCGTACGAGACGGACACACAACTTTATCTAACTAGCGGTCCACTGCTGTGGAGTATGGTATGCAGGAAGACGAAAGTAGAGCCAAGTCATATACACGCGTGTTATTCCACTTTGGGATGTTTGGAAGGTATTTTGTCTGCTGACGGCCATTCGTGAGGGTTAGTGTTAGTCGGGTTCATCTCGGGGACTATTGATGACCACTAAGGAAGAGTCTATGATTATAGCTCGTATCAGGGCAAGGCTGGAAAAATCATGGATAGCAATGATGAACATGGATGGTCTTGGCAAGATTTTGGGCTGCAGAGGATACTGTTCCCCCAGCAAAACGCCGTATGGAATGTTCCGGTTCATCTGCAGCTCTAGGGGCATGCGAGTTGCCAAGCCCAATGATGGGGGGTCTAGATCCGACTTGAAGCTAGCAAAAGTTCTAAGAACATCTTTTCAGTTGTGGGCACAAGGCCCTAAACGTTGCTCCCGCGCAGATCCCAGCCACTGGGTCGTATGCGGATAGCTTCCCAAGAAGACGAGGAGAAAGAAGGAACGCGGCTAAGGCTGAACAAATTATTCACGGAACGGAGTGGTACTTGCCTAAGACGAGCCGCCGTGCATTCCTACGAGGACTCATTTTGGTCGATAGCCTCAACCCATCGGGCCGGAAAATTTGGACTTCGGTATTGAAAGATTCTCAATGCCGGGAGGAGGACAGGGCCTCCAGGATTGATCTTGGACTAAATAGAGACATGCCGATCTTCATGTCTATGCCCTGTGCGGTGTGGCATCGACATGCCGTGCATGTCAAGCTAGTTTTGGGGGGAACAAGATGGGCTGAAGAGCATCCACCTGGATGAAAACTAAAGTGGTAGAGGGTATTGGAAGTGGCAAGGTTGAGCAGGATCAAAATCAAACAGGCAGGTGCGAAGTACCTGTGTGTTCCTCAGCCTCCTGTGGGTATGTATCTGAGAATAGCTTCCGTAGGACAAAGGAGCATGGTGCCTATGGATGGCGCGGCGTCTCGCTTGTGTTCCTGGCCTGAGGGCCTGTGTGCAATGCTATGAGGATGTTATACCACGGATCCCGGGCCGTTGGACGAGGACGCAGGCCACTCCACGGTCTTATTCTATTCTTAGCATGGCTAGGCCAAGAAATAACAGTGAGTGCTCGAGCTCCTTGCTGGTCTGGCAATGGATCCAGCGTCCCGAAAAAGGGAATTAAGCACGCCTGGGTGGCGCCAGGGTTCAAGTTCACTGGTTTTCATTCATTAGTTTAAAAGGGGTTGAAACAGGAAATTGGGTGACCGCCAACCCGCTTCTAGCTGGCGTACCAGCCACAACCCCTTTGGTTGCTGGATCTAGTTTCAAAATACTACGTAGCAGTTTGTAAATAGCATTTTCGGGATACAGACGTAAGGATATCCGAAGAATATCGGGGGCGGAACTAGACACGGGGAAAGTACATGAAGTCAAAGAAGCTGTACCTAATACGGAAGGAGCGCTACGTCGAAGACTGGTGTATATCATACATCCATCCGCGTTCAGGGACACTTCTATCTAGTGGAATATTAGTTTACGATGGCGAGGTCCGGCTTGGCTGATCGTGTTTCGCCTCGCCAAGCCAGTTGTCTGGGACAACATGGGTTGGTGATAGTATAGTTGAGCGGATAGTATTAGTTGACAAGAGGTGCCATCTCCCCCCCCCGAAGGGACTATCTCCGTGATCGCGGGAGAGCCATGGACGGGGGCCGGCACGATACCAATCATGTGGAAGAGCCTGGCACCATCACGGAGCTGTTTGCCTAACAAGGGGCAAAGGGTAGTGAACCGACCGCCACTCGGAGCAATTCGGCATAATTCAAGGCCAACACACACTGGGGGGCGGCCGATGGGGTGATGTCGACGTATCGAACCGTATGGCAGCGGCCGGGAAGGGAAGTAGTATTCGCTGGCACTCGGGACGCAGAGAGGGCATACGAAGTGCACAATAGCCTCACCGCCGCCCGACAGCCGTCTGCTCTAGCGTTTCGCGCCGTCAGGGAACTCGCTGGAAAGTCCTTGTACTCGCCGTCCAGCGTAAATAGTCCACAGACGACAGATATGGGAGCTCGTGCCTCTTCGGCTAATGGCACGCCGGCGCGAGGGAAAAGATGCCAATTTTACCAAGGACGTTGGTATGCTTCTGTATATTCTTGGATCGAATATTTAAGTGCTGACACGCCGCGGAGAATAGTTGATAGGATCCAGGAAATCGTTTACTCGAACGAGTAGAGCTGCCTTCGCACTAGCCGATCTAGTCCGCCGGGTCTGACCGCGAGGACTCACACGAAACCCAAAGCGGAAGGCTTCTAGAATATTTCTCAAATCATGAAGGGTGGGGCGCGCCGAGGAAGTGGCTGGAGGGATTTGGTTCAGCGGGTTTAGGAGTTCGTAGGAGCTACTGAGCTACTGAGCTACTGAGCTACTATTATACATACAGCACGGCAGCCTTTGGCTTTGGTACAGTATTACTGATCTACTTACCCAATTGGAAGGATGCGAAGCAATGCGAAGCGTCACTGGGGACCACCACCGAGGCAGCTTCAGGCTCTCGGTGGAAGAGTTGGCTACGAGGATTCGATTGGTTTGCTCGCAGTTGACCGCCCTTTTGTTTCTTTGTGCGCAAGGACCTTTAAGCGATCTGATATACAAACTAGTTACTGAAAGTAGGTGTACGTCGGAGATACCTCGATATCACAGCGAGGCATGGTACTGTATGGAAGCTGGCCACGTTCGCTGTGGGTTAAAGGGGTCGTGGACAATTTGCCACCAACAAAAATCCCTAACTCGCAGCCAATCAATATGAATTTATCCAAGACTTGCAGAAGACGGATGCAGCACCATGCCAAGGCCATGGCGACACTCTTTTCCATGCGTCTAGCTTCGTAAGCGTAACTGACACGAGGGGGTCACGCAAAGATTCAGTGCGAGGTATTTTTTTTTTCTCCCTAATTACCATCTCAAATTGCCTGGTTGTCTCCCAAGGTGTATCGTGTCCCCCACGCGCATGTGGCGGACGAAATCGGAAACAATACCGCTTCTTCGACGTTTATGCCGGGTTCAAAACGTGCCAATGCACAAGAACGCCTCATTGCATTTCTGCCCGCTAAAATTTCGCGTTGCAGCTCCGATCCGGCTCGGAAGCGTGCCAAGGGCGTGTGTTCTTGGCCCGACTCGGGCCACTCGGCGTAACGGCCGACCCCATTGTTAGCCGGAGCCCCGAAAACCAGGTACTGTAAGCAATCGCTGCAACCCTTCGCACTTCGCAAACAATCGGATTCGTAAGGTCCTCAAAAAAGGGAAAGAATATGCGTGATATGCGTGATATACCCCCCCTTTGGAACCACCGCCTTCCCCTCCCTCCCGGCTTGGCGAGGTTAATAGAGTTTCAGTATGAATCAATTACTGCTTCTGGTTGCGAGTTTTTTTTTGTTTTTTGTTTCTACCGATGCGGGTCATTTGTCTCTCCCCAGCACTGTCTCTCCCGAGCACCCACGAGACCTCCACGAGACCTCCCCGAACCAACCTAACTATGTTGGTGGCGACTCAGCGCCATCGAGGACATTGTGGCGGGCATCGCTCCTCCCTTGCCTGGCATCGCAGGGTAGGTTGTCAACGGGGGATTAGTAAAGACACGACAGATGGATCGACCCATTTTGTCAATTGGGCGCGCCAAACCGAGAGCATGCGACCGGAGGGATTGCGCCGAAGAGAAGGCGTGGGGGGGTTCCCCGTCACGGCGACTTGGCGAAACAAGAGGTATAGTGTACCCGGACAATTCGCGCACACCAGCGAGGAATCACTTGAGAAGAGGCTCTTCGCAAGAAAGGCTGAGAGGCAGCGCAGCGGAGAGGGGAAAAAAGACATATTGGTCATGGGCTGAAGTGCTCAAAGACAAACGGCCACTAAGAGCGTCCCCTCGAGCTGCAAGCACCTGAAACAGGGCGTAGAACACAGCCTCGACATCTTCATCTGGTTGGTTCAGCCTTGTAGGGTTGAGGAACTAGGTAAGGTAGGCACAGGAATCCTCGAGGGGTGTCGCATTAGGCGGTTTTGGCCAACAGTCAGCACGGACGAACGCAGCTAGACACCGCAGAAATCTCCCGCTCCAGGGCATTCTCTGCCTGCTGCAATGCAACAACAAAGAAGCACAATTGCCGTGCCGGAATCCGCAGCCTGCCGCAAGAGAGCCAGGACCATCGAAATGGTGACAGAGAGCGACACAGCAGACTAGGCGTGGCTGGTCAAATCCAAGTTGCCTGCCCAGGCTGAGCCGGGGTCGCGGCCGAAACGTCTGTTCTACCAAGGACCTTGCAGAATCACCAACATTGGCTCGGTGCACTAGGCTTGATTTAGGGCGAACATGACAGAATAAATTATGTGATCTCCCAATTTCTTCGTGCCCAGAGTGCGAGGACAGTCGTCCACTCCTGAGATCGTATGTTAAGCCGGGCTGTTTATTGGCGCCGCTTCAGCTGGGAGTCCGGAAGGAGGGGTGGACGGATGAGGGTAGGAAACAATAAAAATAAAAATACAAAGTGATAAATACCGAGCATAATTTCAACGAACCAGCCGTGATATTGGCAGGCTCAACTCGGAAAAGTCAATATCACGAGGCCCTCAGGTGATGCGATGACTCGTAATACAAGCAATGACGCCAATGATCGTTTTTCCTCCTCCCCTTTTGTTTTTGCCACACAATGAGCAGTCAGCCAAATGCGCGCTAGAATCTCACGGGGGGCCTTTGCATATAGCGCCTTCAGCTGAACAATACGGTAGGTAGGTAGCGCACGGAGTGCTCGCCAGAATCGCGACGCACGAATGGTTACCCGTCCTCTTGGAGAGGGTAAATTACCTTTACGCTGAGCTGCCATGCACGACATTTGGTACCGCGCCCCAGGTGTGACAATGCAGCCGAGGGTGTCGTCCAGTCCAAGAAAGGTGATAAGTTTTGCAAGGTGATGTCACTTGATCCAAGTATCCAGCAGTCAGCAATCAATTTGCCGTCGTGTAACAGACGCATGCTACCTGCTGATTCCATCCCTCGTGCGCGAGGGGGCAATCTACTGGTCAGACCTTTGGCCGGATTTGGTCGCCCGGATGAGTGAGTACATGGTACAGTTTGGTGTTTGTCCTCGGCGCGCACACAGCTGATGTCAATAAAGTTTTTGGAAATACGGAGTCGCTACCTACTCAAGCTACCGTAGAGTATTGTGCCGCCAATCACTCCGGCCCGTCCTGAGGGAATCCTCAAGGGTAGAGTAGCAGCTGGAAAGGCCCTAGCCTCCCCTCCCCCCCCCTTACGTCCGGGGGTGTCGTCCCATCCTCCAATGGGCTCGGCGATGTCCCCTGGCGAGCAAAAGGGCGGCAGTTCTCGTTTACAGGAACCTGGGAGCAAAATGCGAATAGTGCCACGAACCTGCCGGCCTAGTTTCTACACTTCTACGCATTTGCTCCAAGGCAGCCCCGTACCTGGCCGGAAAGGGAATCATGCGCTGGGCTGAGAGCATCCATTCGGGGATGGGAAGAGAGCCAGAAGAGAACAATCTCATATTCCGCGTGTTTAGGCCCTCGGGCATGGGAAAAGCCGATAGAATGTGCCTCGTCGAATCTCCATTGGCACAGGACTAGTACCGTTGCAGCTGGTCAAGAACGGAACCATTACTGCTTTTGACAGGGCCAAGGCATGGGCGAGGAACAAGCCAGAGTAGCTCCACTTTGTGTCAGTACAAAATTCGACCTCTTTTTGGCAAGGTCCGACGAAGGAGGGGGATATTCCCGTCTGCTAAGCAGTTCAGCAGAGTGATTGGGGGGAGGAACTGATTGATCATCACCGCAGACGGCATCTCAATACAGCAGAGGTCAGAAGCGGAGCAAGCTAAACCTGTGCTTAGCGTACTACAAAGTCAAGTACACTTGGCTAGCCATGCCCGTGAGTGTGCGTGCAAAGAATGCAAGTACTAAGTACAGTACAGCGTAGTTGTACTCCCTGCAGAGCGACGCTCGACTACTCCAAGCCATGGAGGAACATTCCGCGTTTCTAGTGCCCTATGACTATTCTAAGAAGAAGAAGGGCGGAAAAAGGAAGAACCCCCTTATCCGGATCGGCGCCACGCTGTGCTATCGAGCTGATCTATCGAGCTGATCGATCGAGCTGGCCGTGATGAGGAGAATAGTGGAGGGAACGAGGAGAAGACTCCATCGAATGAAACAAGTCGATGGTCGCACACTTACCCCCTTTTGTCACACCGCGTGTCGCACGTACAGTGCACCTGTATAGGGTTGGATTTGGAGTCTCATGCTGGCAGCCGAAAAAGGAGAGTCGAGCAGGAGCGTCTGCGTCGTCTCGGATTCTCGGAGACTCTGTTCGCTATCCTTTATGAGTGGTGGCCCGCTTGTAATGCCGGCTCCAGGCAGTCTCTTCGGACACGTCTCTTCCGGAACGGTGGTATGCAGAGCGAGAGTACTTGGTAGGACCCCAAGAGCCTTATAGGGCTGCGCGGTGCGCTGGGCCAGGACGCTCCAGGCTTCGGAGCCGCACTGTTCTGCAGGGAGCTGCTTCTCGGACTTTCACCTAAATTTGCCCAAAACCCCCGCACAGCACACGTCGTCGCATTTATTCGATAGTGGCTTGCCACACGGAGCGCTGTCGGCATCGACAATTACCGGAACAACGGGTCCGCCGTCCCTGCGACATTCACGCCTGGCAACTTGGTGCCTGGCAGAGACTGGCTTGACTGGGTGACTGGCTCACCTGGCAAACATCGCAGGTTCAACGTGGGGCCGTGGCAATAGCATTCCAAGGACCGCAGCATGCGAAGCAGAGCCCAGCCCTGTTCTTTAGCAGCTCCGCATCTTGAGTAGATGAATTTTGAAATGGATCGGCGCGTGCAAACAGGGTCACAGAAGTCGCTATGGTCGCTCGCAGCCAGTCGTCGCGCCATGGTGTGCGCCACACGGGACGTCGTGGACTTGAGCCTCCATCATGGCGGTGTCGACGCGGATCAATCAGAGATCGAGGGCCCGAGGAAATCCAGCTGAGATGGGAAGCATAGCGTCCACTCAGACGGACGCGGCTCCGCCCAAACACGCGGCCACCCCCCTCGATTCGTTCCCGCCCTTTCGCCCTCCCAGAAGAGTTTTTTTTTTTTCCTCAAGTTTAATTAACAATTTTGACCATGTCAAGCATGTGTATCGAGGCCTCCTTCCTCAATGGGGAATACGATCAACATGTGAGGGCCGCGGGAGCTGAGCAGTGAATAGTCTCCCCGCCAGTCAGACTGGCGGGATCGGCTTGGTCCATCTGGGATGCTGCACGAAGTTCCTGGACGCACGAGCCCCTGATACTATAGACTATACAGATACCGTGGCGTGGCATCACTAGGCCGCTCTCATTCTCGCCATACGCGCTCCCTCCCTCCCCGGTCAGTTTCCGGCTTGTGGCGGGCTTGAGTTGATCAGAAGAACACGCACCCGGCACCTTCCCGCCATCGTTGTTGGCCCATTAACCTGGCGTGTCTGTCTGGGTGGCTGGCAAAATAGGCTTGACTGAAGACTGCGGAGTAGCGTATCCATGCTCCCTGTGGCTAACGCTGCTGTGACCAGGCTTTGGTGCTGAGGATCATGGGGCCCCTTCTGGCCCTGCACTGCCCTGAAAAGGGATACTGGTCGAGCGAGCCCATTTCATCCAGGGCTAAGCGGTGGACCCTACTAATAACCGATTTCTGGTCCTCGCCAATGAGTGGCCAGGTCGTATCGTGTGCCCAGCATTTTCCTTTGCCGTCGGCACCAGTTTGCGATCTTGCATTGCGCTAAGATCCGCTTCCTCGGCCTTGTGGATCACGTTTTGTTCGGACATACTCACACACGCGCGCTGGGTTGCTGCTGAAATGAACTCTCCCGCCCTCCGGCCCTCCGCCCGAGGTGAGACGACATAGCGCGCAGAGAGGGCCAATTTTCCTTTCTCAAAATAAAACACGCCAGCGGTAACTTGGTTTGTTCAGACCGTCATGTTGGATCTCAAGCCCTTCCGGGTCGCGAGTGCAGATCTTTAGTGGAGTCCCTTTCCCCCTTAGCTGGAGTGCGGAATCTTCCCAGCAGCTGTGCAGTAGCTACTCGTGAAGTCTCTTTACGTACTGGAAGCACCCGCACGGCAAGCTCGCCTGGACCCTAATTGACAAGGCTCGAGGGTACGCTGCCAAGCTTCCTTGAGATGCTACAGCCCGTGCATGACACTGCACGCGAACCGCGGCGCTTACCACAAGCCAGCGCTTTACGTACCGTCTCCAACATGCCATGTACTGTACCTTTCCGAGGCGAAGTAGTATCTGGGGTTCTCTCGCTTCTCATCATGTGGTTTCCTTTGGGGCGAATCCCCCCCTCCTCGGCAAGGGATTCAAAGTTTCGGTTAAGAAATCAGGGCTGACCTCTTAGCTTGTAAGCTTTGTCTTTGCAAACCAGCTTCGCGTCGTACTGTACCTTTGGATCTTGCCTGGTTTTCGGCGCTGCTGTGTCGATGTAAGCCCCCCCAAAGCCGCCCCCCCCAGTCTCTTCGGAGATAACGCCCATGATTCCCAATGCCGACCTAGCTTCCGCCCCTTCGATCCACACCCGACTAGGAGGTATGCAGAGGCATACCAATTTGTACCTTGTCCAGAGTCTATGGCGTCCTATACAGTATCTGCTGGGCAAGCGATATCTCCCTCTCTCTCCAGAATTTCAAATCTGCAGGGTCGGGATCTGAAGTCTAATTTGAAGCCCTTTTCACCGGTCCATTATGACGCGGTCGCTTTGACTTGTAGCCTAGCGTTTGCGCATTACGCGCGCTTTTTTTGGGGGGGGGTTTGCTAAGCCTTGGATCTATAACGTCTGGCAAATTCCGCCCGGTATCAGAGTCTCTTTGCGGGATTCAGGGACAAGAAAGTTGTTAGCAAGCGGACCGCGGCCTTGGCAGGTAGGTGAGCGCGGGGCAGGTTGGGGAGCAGCGGGCGCTTCTGGCCCAGCGCCTATCTCATCTATTCTGTACAGTAACTAGACAAACAGTCTTCTTCTTTTTTTCTTCTCTTTTTTTTTTTTTCTGGAGCGCAGATCTGCTGCTAACTACCTAGGCAGGCCCGCTAGATACCTGTTACAAAGTGGCTTCCCGGCGGGGCGCCGGGCACTATCTGCTTACAAAATACTGAGCATACTGCTGAGGAATGCTGAGGAAACTCCCTTTCACCCGGCCGCCGAGTCGAGTCGGTTGTGGAGGCGCTAAGAGGGATACCCGAGAGCAGCAGACGACCTGGCAGTGTCAACTGTCCTCTGGGGTGGCGATCGATAATCCCCCTCCCCCTCCCCTCCCCTTTTCCCGCACAATCTACATATTCTGTTCAGGTTTACGGCCGGTTTGTAGCCGGTAGGTTAGTATTACCTTACAACCGAGCCGAGCTCCTACGGGATTAGAGGCGATTGATCACTCAACATGCTTGAGGAACTACCGTACGTAGGAGGTCAATCACTCGACATCGCGCAGCTTGAGGCCCTTTCCACGCAACACGAGGTACAAACCTCGGGCGCCACCGAGGTGTCAGCGTACCAGCACCAAGGTGCGCCGACCTGGTCGGAGGGACACCCGGCCGCCGGTGGCAGGGGGGGTAGTAAAGTCGTAACGGTCTTAACTCCTTGGCCACTCGTTCGTAACTTTCAGTTCACCGCACCCGCGAGCTACGTAGCTAGACTACAAAAACTCAAATAAAAATAAATTAAAAAAAGAAAAAAAATACAAAGGAATATACTGCTAGACTTCTAAGAAACTCCCCCCTTCCAACGGGAGCCCTGGCACACGGACAGCATTCGTTGCTAAGTTGGGCTAGAGTCGCACGCCACTATACCTCAGTACGTTGGAAATCCTGGCGCTAGGCCGCAGGGTGCTTTGGCTCTAATCATGTAATTCACGTATCTCCGTATACTGGGGAGAGTTTTACGAGCAGACAAATGCAGTAATAATCTAACCGCGCTAGACGAGACGAGAGCAGCGTAAGAGCCACAAAAGATGAGGTAAACTTCCATCAACATGAACGAGCGGGCGCGCGAAGCGGCTTGCTCGCTTTCCCTGCCGTGCGAACTTTTTGGTATGCATCTGGGTGAGGTATGCATCACGCCGCAAAGAGAGAGAGACGCCGTTGAGTCTTAGGCCCGGTGCATGCGCGGGAGGAGGGGAAGAGGGAGGGGGGGGGCTGCCCGTTAACTACGGACCGCCACAAGAGGGCTGATCGGGGAACACAAGAGAGAGCCAACAACGTTGGGATGCGCGTCAGAGGAGGGGAGGGTGGAAGCGCGGGCTAGGCCTGATGGAGAATAATTAGACGAGTAGAATCGAAGGAAAACAGCCCCCAAAAAAGCCAATTTTGGTGAGAGGCAAAGAAAGCGAGAGCTCAAAAGTTCCAACGGTGTAGGTAGGTAGTACAAAACAGGAGCAGCAAGATAACGAGGCCGCGATGGGGAACAAAAATGGAAGATTCCTAAAGTGCACAGCGAGCCTTGCCTTGGAGCGGGCGTAATCAGCACTGTCCCATTTGGTTAGAACCTGCAGCGAGAAGCATGGACTCTGGCATGGAACTGGCGGAACTTTGGGAAAGCTGTTTAGTTAGTCGTGTGGATCTTTGCTCCTTGCTCCCGATCCGTACTTTTGGTCACTGGTCAGAGCCCTACGAGTTACAAGCAACGCTACAAGGAACTCGGTTAACCACGATTTGCCTGCAACAGGGATGCCCTTCCACCCGGGATGAGGGGTCGTCGCGCTGGCCAATCCCGAGCGGCGGGTCTTACCTACCATGATGCTTAGCTAATTCAGCCTTGGGGTCTCCCGAACTTATAGGGCTGAAGAGCAGTTCAAGTTGGCAAGGGCATGGGAAAAAAGGGTCGGGTGGAGGAAAGGGGGGGGGGGGGG
>FTLB01004292.1_pt1 | contig 29826 bp, 28 predicted proteins | sample 1658291 | NCBI WGS metagenome assembly FTLB01 (sample SAMEA3914812, study PRJEB12502) | metagenome | biome: forest; material: soil | place: Canada | collected 2011-07-07 | depth 0.1 m
AAAGATTTTTGAATGCGAGAACGGCATTATTTACATAAAAAATCCCGTAAAGGCAGAAGTTAAAAATATGGGGCCTTTATTGAATACCAAATATTCTGAATTTGCGCCTGTTATTACTGCCGATGAATCTATGTTGGTATTTACTTCCAGAAGGCCAGGCTCTACTGGTAATTTATTGGATGAGAAACAGGATTACTTCGAGGATATTTATGTATCCATGAATAAAAACGATCAGTGGCAAGCTCCTCAAAATATAGGAAAGCCAATCAATACAGACGGCCACGACGCCAGCATAGCAATATCGCCGGACGGAAGCCAGGTATTTTTGTATAAGGACGATAACAACGGAGATATTTTTGTATCTAAGTTTGAAGGCTTAGAATGGTCTAAGCCTGAAGGCCTTGGTAAAAATGTCGATACCAAGCATGGCGAAACTTCTGTTTCTATGACTGCCGACGGTAAAATGATTTTCTTTACCAGCGACAGAGAAGGAGGTTTTGGCGATCTTGATATTTACATGTCTAAAAAAGACAAAAAAGGAAAGTGGGGAGAGGCTGTAAACATTGGAAAAACAGTGAATACAGAGTATGCGGAAGAATCTCCCTTTATACACCCGGATGGCAAAACGCTTTATTTCAGTTCCAAAGGCCATGCTGGAATGGGCGACTTTGATATATTTAAAACAACTCTGCAACCGGATGGGACATGGAGCCAACCGGAGAACCTGGGATACCCGATAAACACAGCTGATGATGATATTTACTTTGTGCTTTCGGCCGATAATAAGCATGGCTATTATTCTTCCCAAAGAGAAGATGGCTATGGCGAAAAAGATTTGTACATCATTTCCATGCCTAAGCCGGAAATATTGGCTAGCGCTGAATCTAAAGACATAAAGCTTGCCAGCAAAGACACCAAAAAGAAAATTGCTCCTATAGCTAAAGTGGAATCTTTTAACCCGGTAACTATTTTAAAAGGAACAGTAAGGGATGAACTGACCAAAGATGTGCTGGAAGCAGACATTATTATTATTGACAACGAAAAGAACGAGACGATCTCTGAAATAAAATCGAACAAAACTACAGGCGCATACCTGGTAGTGCTGCCTTCCGGTAAAAATTACGGGATAAGGGTTCAACATCCATCTTACCTTTTCCATTCCGAAAACTTTGATATCCCAGCCAGCACCAGTTACCAGGAGATTGTAAAGGACGTAGACCTTAAAAAAGCGGCTGTGGGCACAAAAATCGTACTTCGAAATATTTTCTTTGACTTTGACAAGGCTACCTTAAGGCCGGAATCTTCTTCAGAACTTGAAAATCTGTATAAGGTGCTTACAGACAACCCAAACATGAAAATTGAGATATCAGGGCACACAGATAATAAGGGTACTGCCGAGTATAATAAAGATCTTTCTCAAAGAAGAGCTAAAGCTGTCGTTGACTATTTGATTACAAAAGGTATTAAAGCAGACAGGCTAAAATATGCTGGTTACGGATTTGACCAGCCTATTGCCACTAACGACACTGACGAAGGAAGACAGCTAAACCGGAGAACTGAATTTGAAATTACCGGAAATTAATATATTATAGCGCTAATGAAAGAAAAAGCAGTTTATTATAGTTTTATTTTTATTTCGCTCTTTCTTCTCTCAACAGGCCTGCTTGCTCAATCGGAGAAAAGATTAATTAAAGAAGCCGAAGAAAACCTTAAAGCGGGCGATAAGAAAAATGCGCTTAGTTTTTACCTGAAAGCGTATGAGATAAACCAGGATAACGTTCAAACCAATTTTAACATTGGTAAGCTTTACCTGGAAACTCTTTACAAAGGCCGTTCGCTTAAGTACCTGGAAAAAGCTTACAATGCCCAGCCCAAAATCAGTAAGGATATTAACAAGCTTTTGGGGAACTCCTACCAGTACAATAACGAATGGGATAAGGCCATAGAGCAGTATGATATTTTCCTTAAAACCCTTACCACAGCAGACCCACAATACAAAAAGATAGAGCGTAAAATATACGAGTGCAATAATGGGAAAGAGCTAGTGGCAAAACCCATAGAAGTAAAAATTGAAAATGCGGGTCCCCTCATTAATTCCCCGTATCCTGATTTTGCTCCTGTAATATCGGCAGACGAGTCTATCCTTATCTTTACTTCCCGCAGGGAAGGTAGCACCGGAGGAGAAATAGATGCCAATGGCCAGTACAATGAGGATATTTACATTTCTGAAAAAGAAAATGGTAAGTGGGGAGCCGCTAAAAATATAGGTACAAACATTAATACCGACGGCCACGATGCAAGTATTGGGCTTTCTGCAGAAGGAAATGAATTGTTTACTTACGATGGAACAGGTAAGGGCGATATTAAATATTGCAATCTCAAAAAGGACAGTAGTTGGTCTAAGCCGCATTTAATGTCTGGCAATGTGAATACAAGAGAGAGTGAAACCTCTTTATGTATTAGCCCCGACGGCGAAACTATATTCTTTACCAGCGATAGGCCTGACGGCATAGGAGGGTTGGACATATACATGAGTCATATTGATAAAAACGGAGACTGGGGAAAGGCTCATAACCTGGGAGCTCCCATTAACACAGAAGAGGACGAAGATGGCCCTTTTCTTGACTTTGATGGTAAAACCTTGTACTTCAGTTCCCGCGCACATAAAGGCATGGGAGGGTACGACATCTTTAAGTCAGATTATGACTCTTCTACCAGTAAATGGTCCGAACCTGAGAATATAGGTTTCCCTATCAACTCGGCAGACGATGATATTTACTTTGTACTATCAGGAAACGGTAAGCACGGTTACTATGCTTCGGTAAAGGACGATGGCTTTGGCGAGAAGGACATATATATGATAACCATGCCAGACCGTAAAGACTATAAGGAGCTTGTAAAGAAAATGGAAATTCTTTTGAAGAAAGAAATTCCAAAGGAACCAGAACCTGCGCCTGTAGTAGTAGAAAAAAAGCCAGAGCCTGAAGTGGTAATGAAACCAGTTACAATCAGGGGCACAGTTTACGACCAGAAAACAGGCGAGCCTTTGCAGGCAAAAGTGCAACTAGCCAGCAAAGCGGGTAAGGTAATTAAAGAGGTAACCTCGGCAGAAGACGGTAGCTTCAGCTTTGAATCTGTTTCTAAAGAAGAGCGCAAGCTTATTTTAACTGCAAAAAAAGACCAGTATGGGTTTAACACTCAGAATATAGTAGTTCCTGGGGAAAGCCCTGAAGAAAAAGAAGTAGTGCAGGACTTTTACCTGAAGAAGCTGGAAGTAGGTAATAAATTTGTGCTTCGCAATATCTACTACGATTTTGATAAAGCTACCCTTAAACCAGAATCGTTTGTTGAGTTGAATAAGCTTCTAAAGCTTTTGCAGGATAACCCCAATATGAAAGTAGAAATAGGAGGGCATACGGATAGTAAAGGCGCAAATGAATACAATAAATCGCTTTCTCAAAAAAGAGCGCAGTCGGTAGTAAACTGGCTAAAGGGAAAAGGAATAGCTGCGGCCAGAGTGCAAGCGCACGGCTATGGAGAAGAAGTTCCGCTAGCTACCAATGAGGATGAAGAGGAGGGAAGGGAACTGAACAGAAGAACAGAATTTGAGGTGATCGCAAATAAATAATTATGAAGTTGAAGTACTATTTATCGTTATTAGTTTTTATCTCTTTTTGCCTGCTGGTAAATGGCCAGGATGCCAGTTCTCTAAAAAAAACAGGAGATAAGTTTTTTAAACTGGAGCAATACAGGAAGGCTTTGCCATTTTACGAAAAAATATTGCAAACCGACTCTTCAGATGCTGATGTAGTTTTTAAGGCCGGAGTGTGCTACCTTAATAAGTATTCTAAAGAAAAGGCCTTAGAGCTTATTTTGAAAGCGTATGGAATGAATGCTAAGAGTAAATACATTCATTTCTGGCTTGGCAGAGCTTATCATCAGAACTATATGTTCAATAAAGCGCTGGATGAATATAATACTTATAAAAGCTCTCTTCGTAAAAGTGATCCCCGTCAAAAAGAAGTAGATAAATACATCATACAGACCAATAATGCCCGCAAGTTTGTCTCTAACCCTCAGAATTATATTATAAGAAACCTAGGCCCGGTAATTAATACGCCTTTTTCTGAACATAGCCCGGTACTTTCTAAAAAAGACACCCTATTACTATTTACTTCCAGAAGGGACAATGTAACTGGAGGCAAGGAAGATTACGACGGCGAGTTTTTTGAAGATATATTTCAGTCCAGGAGAATAACAGATACAACATGGACAAAGCCGACAATATTTGGTGAAAACACAGCCAATCACGATGCCTCTATACAATTGTATGATAACGATAGGAAGCTTTTGATTTACAAAAACACCCACATGGGCGATATTTATACCTGTAGTAAACAGCCAGATGGTAAATGGGGCATACCTGTGCGGTTTGCCAATATCAATACAGCGGATTATGAATCGGACGCTTACATAACGCCAGATGGAAACACCGTTTATTACGCTACTAACCATTACAAGAAAAAAGGCGACTTGGATCTTTACTACATAACAAAACAAAAAGACAGTAGCTGGAGCCAGCCTAAAGAATTGCCAGGAAGAATTAATACTATGGAAGACGAAGACGCTCCATTCCTATCGCCTGATGGCAAAACGCTGTACTTTTGTTCCAGGGGGCATAAAAATATGGGAGGATTTGATGTATTTAAATCTACCCTTGATAGTAGCGGCAACTGGAAAGATCCTGTAAATATGGGCTACCCGTTGAATACACCAGATGACGACGTTTACTTTTACCTGTCTTCAGATGGGATTAAATCATATTTGGCGTCGTATAGAGAAGGCGGTTATGGAGAAAAGGACATTTACGAATCTACCCCTTTTTATAGTACTACAGTAAAAGGGACTATAGTGTCTACTATTTCTAAAAATCCGCTGGATAGCTTAGTTGTCACCTTCAAGCCTTTACAAAGCCAGGCAAAAAATAGTAAAACAGAATCTGCAGATGCTGGTAAAGGAAAGTACACTGTTAGTTTGCTGTCATCTACAAGTTATGAAGTAAAAGTAGTAAGAGGGAAAGATACCATACATAGTGAAGTATATAATGTACCTCTGCTTGCCAGCGAGGGCTCTACATTAAGCAAAGACTTTTATGTGAACTACGAACCGCCTAAGAAAGCAGAACCGGCTCCTGTGGTGTTAAAAAATGATTCTAACGAAACTTTACCCGTTTTTAATAACATATACTTTGAGATAGAGCAGGCCAGCCTGAATAAAGAAGGAGAGGAAGAGTTAAAGAAAGTAATTCATTTTATTAAAAATTCACACTACAAGCTGGAAATAAGGGGTTATGCATCGGAAGAAGGTAGCAAGGCGCTAAACCAGAAATTATCTGACCAACGCGCTAAAAAGGTGAATGAATTTATGCTGAAGAATGGGCTTGTTAAGAACCAGCTTTTTTATAAGGGATTGGGCGATGCCGACCCTGTGGCCAATAACACCACTGAAGAAGGCAGAAGGCTAAACAGGAGGGTAGAACTGAAAGTGATTAAATAATAATTAACGGAACTATACCGTGGCACGAAGTTGGTTTAGGGTTTAGATATTATCTAAATTAATACCATTATTGATTTCTATATCTTGGATTTTACGATAGGTGGCATCTAAAAAGGCATATAGATGTTGATTATAAGCTTTATCAGGATTTTCAGGATCATAGTTTTGATAACGTTCTATGTCTAATTTAACTTCTACGCAAGCCTCTTTTAATCTCTTTAATTTATGAGCATCTAACATATTTAGGGTAGTTGGCTTAATCCTTAAAAAATGTAATAATCGATGGAATAACTTTTTCATATACCCTTTTGGAGGTATATATTCAGAAGGCTTATTCCTTAGCGACTTTCCTTGTTAATCTTTTCCTCTAACATTTGAATCTGTTTCATCAGGGCTGTGATTTGTTGTTCCTGGGCGGCCAAGAGTTTTTCGTAGAGTTCCTGTTCTTTCTGGGAGGAGGTAGCATAGAAGACGGAGAAGCTTTGTTCATGGGCACTGCCATAGTTAGTAAAGACATTTGAGTCTTGAAAGGCAAGTAGGTCTTCGATTTTGAGACCTAAGGCTTGAGCGATTTGTTCTAAACGGCTAAAAGAGACCTCGACTTCATTGCTTTCAATTTTGGAATAACCCGATTGGGACATGGTGAGTTGTTCGGCCATATATTCTTGGGTGTAATTCCTTAATTCCCTAATTTTTTTGATTTTAGTACCAATCATCATAAAATATTCCGACTCCGAATAGAATAGACCTAAAGGTAATAAGAATTTGCGATTTTCTCGTTCAATTTTACTCTTCCACTTTCGATCAACACATTATGAGCAAAATTTTTCTCAGTACCCTAATCTGTCTAGCCAGTATTATGGGCCAGGCGCAGGTCTTGACCCAATTCACTTCGAGTAATTCGTCCTTGTTGACCAATCAAATCCGAGATTTGACTTTTGATCCAGCCGGCCGAATTTGGATTTCTACATCCGCCGGGATTGTGGCTTATAATCCGACCACCGATTCGGCCTTAGTGACTCCGATTACAACTAATACCACCAATGGCTTTAATTATCTCTATTCTTATCCCAATAATGGGACTTCTCCTTTTGAGGCCAATGTCCTGTTGGGGACAGCCGAATCGGGGCAGTATACGCAATATAATTTGGACAATCAGACGTGGAGCAATCAAGCTTTCCCCACCACCAGCTACACGGAAGACTTTCCGAATATCACCGATTTTCCCGCGGGGAATAACACGGTGAGTTTCTATGTGTTCGGGACGACCCAAGGTCTCTATGAATATCAAGGTGAAAATAGTGCTTTCGTGGCCGCGGACTCCGCTTTTACGGCGATCACACCCCATACTATGTATTATGACCCGACTAATCCCGGGACCAATATTTGGTATGTCGGAGGGCCACAGGGTACGACCCTGTATTATATGAATGTGTATTGGGTCGAAAGCGGTGATTCCGGCTATTATGCTTATAAAACTACGGGTCAACCCCAAACTAAAAATCAACTCTTTAACCTCCAAGGGCAACCCAACGCCATGGAACTGAGTCCCGATCAACTGACGTTCCTCATGCCGACTGTGGGCGGGGGCATCATTCTCTTTGATATCGCAACCGGGACGCAAGCGGTTCATCAGGAACTGGGTTCGCCCGTGGGTAGCTATGATGCCGCTACCTACGATAGCTCCGGCAATATCTGGTTCATTTATCGAGATAGTTTGGATACGGAACGTTTAGCCCGTTGGAATTATGATCCTACCACTCAAACTTATACTTCCACCGCCTATGATGTAGAACTACTGGGCGTAAAAAGAGTTAATGCTCTCCATATCCACGGTGATACCGTCTGGGTCGGCACGGCGCAAAGCGGAGTCTTTCAATATGCCTATTTGGCCACGCCCCAAATTGATACCGCCGCCGGAGACACGATGTCAACGATTGATTTAAAAACCGGCACCTATCAATGGTATTTCAAAGATCAGATTTCAGGGGGGCGACTAGCCGCCAACACAAGCGTTGATACCAGTGCCTTACAGGGTTATACCTTAATTCCCGGGGCCACCACTTATAATTATAGCCCTAGTTTGGGGGTCGGTTATTACGTGGCTGAAATTAAACAACCCGTAATTACCGGCGATACCATTATCAGCGTAACCAAACCCGTCTTGATTTCGACGATCAGTAGTGTGACCGGGATCATTGCCACTGACCCCATCGAATCGAGACTAGCGGTCTATCCGAATCCGAATAGTGGGCAGGTCCATATTAACTTGCCTGTGTCTTTAAGCGGAGCTACTATCCATCTGATAAATGTCTTAGGCGAGATCGTCTCTACCCAAGCGGGAGTGGGGGCTAGCCTCACTTGGGATCTTAGCGCTGTGGGGTCCGGCTTGTATTATGTTCAAATTACGGATAGCTCAGGCCAAATTTTAGGGACTCGGAAATTGGTGTTGGAATAAAGGTTAGGAGAGTCTTAGATATTTTACCAAAATACTCAACCAGAGTATACTTCATATATATAATTCAAAAAATATTTGTAGTATGCTGAAAATTATTTGGTTTAAAATAGTTCGTTTTTATTTGTATGTCTTACTAAAACTAAAAATTATGCCCTTTAATCAACAGATTGAGACTACTATTGCGAAAGCGATTGATCAAGTCCAATATCCTCTAATTAGTCAATATCTTCGCCATATAAGAGTGGAGGAACCTACATATGATGGAGAGGGAAGTGGTATGGTCGTTTTTAAGTTTTATATAGAATTGGATACTTACAGCACAATAGGTTCAAACATTTCCTTTATTAAGGATCCTCATGGTACAAGTTTAATAAAGTCAAATGAGGATTATAACACTAATACGAATGGAATGCCCTCTTCTATCAGAAGAAGATTATTTGGCGAATATGATAACCTAATACATTCACTTGAAATACCCTTAATTAAGGACTATGAATATTTCATTAAATAGTAATTACTATTTAATACAGCGTTTTAAGAGGCAATCAAAAACCTCGGGGTTTCTTCGATTATTATGACGGAAGCAGAACTCATCCACATAACTCTGTAAATACTTCGGGGAGACTTGATGGTAGATGCCATACAGCCCCCGTTTCAAGACCGCCCAGAACGATTCGACGTTGTTCGTATGGACGAAACCATCGGCAAACATCCGGGTATGATCTACTTTCAAATGAACATAGTTGGTAGACTTCAGAATATTATACGCCCGAAATTCATCCGTAATTACCGTCGTCCCTTCCTGCGTGATCTCCTTCAAAACCTGAAGCAGATTCTTCCCCGATAATTTCTTCCCGTCTTGATCGGGCAACGCCACCTTGGCATGAACCTTATTCTCACTCCTTTCTACCACTGCCACCACGGGCGTTTTCTTCGTTCCTCGCCCCCTTTTATTCTTGGGCTGTTCTTCTCCCTCCGTATCGTTCCGACCCGTATTGCCTTTCCTCGGCTTACCACCCACATACGTTTCATCCATCTCCACGATGGCCTCAAAAATCTGCTTGGTCTCACTATTTCCCATGGCTAAGCGAATCTGCTTTAACATCCGCCACGCGGTCTTATACGTCACGCCAATCTCGCGCATCAATTGTAAGCCCGATACCCCTTTCTTGCCATTCAAAAAGAGGTGGATCGCATACATCCACTTCACCAAGCTCGTCGAACTCTTCTCAAAGATCGTATCCTTAAACACCGAAAACGTGTTGTGGCAATCATTACAATAGAAATTCTTCGGCTCGGTATGCTTTGGATAAACTTTCACCGAGCCACAATGAAGACAACACGCCCCGCCCCCGTAACGAATATGGATAAAATGCTGGATCACGGATTGTTCCGTGGGGAATTTACTTTGAAGCTCGAAGAAGGTCATAACTTTTTACTTTATCTTTAAAGATACGTAAAAGTTAGCTTCGTGTCAAGGGATAATACCGATAATTAAAAATAATTGACAAAAGGCTTAACAATCGTAAGCCTTTTTTTATTTTTGCTCTTTAAATGAGTGTTGTTCTACCATACAAAGAAGCTAAAGATAGTAAAAAAAGGCAGGTTGCGCGGATGTTTGACAGCATTTCTGGCAAGTATGACCTTCTTAATCACTTACTTAGCGCAGGAATTGATGTAATCTGGCGCAAAAAAGCCATAGCCTTACTAAAAACCAAACAGCCGCAGTTAATACTGGACATTGCCACCGGCACCGGAGATTTTGCATTGGAAGCGCTAAAGCTTAACCCAAAAAAGATAATAGGTATAGATATTTCTGAAGGCATGTTGGAAGTTGGGAGAAAAAAAATAGCAAAGCTAGGCCTTGAAAGCAAAATAGAGTTAAAAAAAGGTGATTCGGAAATTATTGAGTACCCGGACAATTATTTTGATGCCGTGATCGTTGCTTTTGGGGTGCGTAATTTTGAAAATCTCTCCGTAGGGCTTTCAGAAATGCGTAGGGTGCTGAAAAAAGACGGAACGGTGGTGATATTAGAGTTTTCTAAACCATCGGGAGTTATTTTTAGGAGCTTTTATAATTTTTATTTTAAATACATTTTACCACTGGTGGGAAGGCTGGTTTCCAGAGATACCGCCGCTTACACATACCTTCCCGAATCGGTGAACGAATTTCCGTATGGAAGGCGATTTGTTGAACTATTAGAAGAAACAGGTTTTAAATCAGCAGGATGCAAAGAATTGACTTTTGGGGTAAGCTCCATATATACGGCCACAAAGTAACCCTGTGTTTTCTTTTTGTGATAGGAATTGCCAGTAGCGGGTTTTCGCAGGCCGAAAAAAAGATGTATGGACGTTATACCGGCGCGGTAAACCTGCCGTATTACGATGATAAGCGTTTTCACTTTGGGTTCACATTAGGGCTTAACACTACCCGGCTTGTGCCAACGCCCTCTAAACAATATTTTGCCAACGATACCATTAGCTCCGTACAGTCTAAGAATAATGGCGGCTTTTCCCTTGGTTTTATTGTAAACTATAGGCTTGCAGATTACTGGGATTTAAGACTGCTGCCTACTGTTGCATTTTATGAGCGGGATGTAGAGTTTAATACCAAAGCTGCTGGCTCCACAGTGCAAGCCAATGAATCGGCATATATTGAGCTTCCTTTGCTGGTAAAGTTTAAATCTCAACGAAGAAGGAATTCCAGAATGTATACAGTGGCTGGTTTAAAACCAGGTATAGAAACTGGAGCCAAAAAGAAAGATAAATCTGATCAAACCCTAAGACTAAATAGCTCTGATTTGGCAATAGATTATGGCGTTGGCGTTGATATCTACTATCCACTTTTTAAATTCTCGCCGGAAATAAGAATATCGCATGGATTAACTAACATGCTTATTCACGACCCTAACGCTTATAGCCAGAGCTTAATGAAGCTTACTACCCATACGGTTACCCTTTACCTGCACTTTGAGTAGTAGTATAGTTTTTTATTCTAAGTAATAACTAACAAAAAAGGCATAAGATAAATCTTGCGCCTTTTTTGTTATTTCAATCTTTAAGTTTTAAACTACAAGACCTATTCTTCTACCTGCAAATGCAATTTTCTATCTCTGTTTCTCTGGTACAAATGGTAGAATAGGCCTATAAATATGCCTGCTAATGCGCCCACATAGCTGAAGTTCTGCATGTTTTGTACCATCATAAAATGGTGAGGGTCTTTTATGTCTGGCGGTAGGGAAAGGTATACATCATCGCCGCCGGTTTTAGTGCTTCCCATGTATAAACCCACCAGGCCAAAAAGAAAAGCCATTGTAAGTGTGATGAAAAAAGAAACAAGCGTAACGTTAAACATACGGCGAAGATTGTGGTGCATAAGCCCGGCCAGCGCAAGAATGCCGCCCAGGATGAGACCCACCTGCCAGGTATGCGTCCAGCCAGCGTAAGCCGCCTTTAACCGGGGATGTACCCGGTCTGAAAGATGGTAGCCGTCTGAAGGGAACCGGAGTTTTTCAAAAAACTCCGGTGAGATGGAATAGCTTATCTGGTCGTAAAATACGCCGTAAAGCCCCGCAGAGAAGGAGGAAATAGCTACAAGAGCAATAAATATAACAAGACGCATAATTACAATTAGTTATTATTAGTTGAAATACCTGAAATCGTATCCGGCAGGAAGTTGAACCAGAAACTCGTACATCAGACGTATTACATTTTCCACGTCATCCTTAGCTACCATTTCTACCGTAGTGTGCATGTACTTAAGCGGTAGGGAAATTAAGGCCGAACTTACTCCACTGTTGGAATAGGCAAAAGCATCAGTATCCGTTCCGGTAGCGCGGAAAGCCGAAGCTCTTTGGAAAGGAACTTCTTTTCTGTTAGCCACATCAATAACCATGTTAAGCAAGTTGTTTTGCACTGCTGGGCCATAAGTAAGCACTGGGCCTTTGCCGCTGGAAAGGTCGCCATTGGCTACTTTGTTATAAGCAGGCGACTGTGTGTCGTGGCACACGTCTGTTACTATAGCTACATCTGGCTTAATGCGGTGTGCTATCATTTCTGCGCCTCGTAATCCTATCTCTTCCTGTACCGCATTTACTATATGCAAGGCAAATGGTAGCTGTATGTTATTTTCTCTTAGTCTTCTGGCTGTTTCGGCAATCATAAAGCCGCCAATGCGATTGTCTAAGGCGCGGCCTACAAAATACTTGTTGTTAAGCTCCATAAACTCATCGTCAAAGGTAGCTACGCAGCCTACATGCACGCCCAGTTCTTCTACCTCTTCTTTGCTACTACAGCCCAAATCCAGAAATATAGTTTTCATAGTTGGCGATTTTTCATTTTCAGGTTCGCGCACATGTATGGCAGGCCAGCCAAATATACCTTTTACTATTCCCTTCTGCGTATGAATGTTTACACGCTTAGAGGGCGCTATAGTTTGGTCAGAGCCGCCATTCTTTTTCAGGTATATGTAACCTTCTTTAGTAATGTAGTTTACAAACCAGGAAATCTCGTCCGCATGGGCTTCTATTACTACCTTATAGGGCGCATATGGATTTATAACCCCTACTACGGTGCCGTAGTTGTCTACATAATATTCGTCTATGTACGGTCTTATGTATTCCAACCAAAGTTTTTGGCCCGATGTTTCAAAGCCAGTAGGCGACGCGTTGTTGATGTATTTCTTTAAAAATTCTAAACTTTCAGTCCTCATATATAAAAAGTTTTAAATATAATGTTCTAATAATACTTATAATGGAATATTCCCGTGTTTTTTCTTTGGTAGTTTAGCTACCTTATTTTCCAGCATTTTGTATGCCGCTATTAGCTTCTTTCTGGTATCCTGTGGTTTTATCACTTCGTCTATATACCCTCTATTTGCTGCCAGGTAGGGGTTGGCAAACTTTTCTGTATACTCGTCTATCTTCTCCTGTAGCTTTGCCTGCGGGTTAGCAGCTTCCGAAATCTCTCTTTTAAAAATAATTTCTGCCGCGCCTTTGGCTCCCATTACGGCAATTTCTGCTGTAGGCCAGGCATAGTTCATATCCGCCCCAATGTGTTTGGAGTTCATAACATCGTAAGCCCCGCCATAAGCTTTCCTAGTAATAACAGTAATCCTAGGTACGGTGGCTTCGGAAAAGGCATAAAGCAACTTAGCTCCGTTGGTGATGATGGCGTTCCACTCCTGATTTGTACCGGGAAGGAAGCCGGGTACATCTTCTAATACTAATAAAGGAATGTTAAAGCAATCGCAGAAACGTACAAAACGCGCAGCTTTTGTACTACAATTAATGTCCAAAACACCTGCCAGCACAGCGGGCTGGTTGCCTACTATGCCTATGCTACGCCCTGCCAGTCTTGCAAAGCCTACTACTATATTTTCTGCAAAGTTTTTATGCACTTCAAAAAAAGTACCCTCGTCAATAATGTGGTTTATCGCATCCCGCATATCATACGGCTGGTTGGGGTTTTCTGGGATAATATCGTTAAGGGCAGCTACGCTCTCGTCTTTCTTTTCGGTATAAGCTAGGCGGGATGGTTCGTCCTCGCAGTTTTGCGGCATGTAGCTTAGCAATTGCTTTACGTACTGTATGCACTCCACCTCGTTGGCGCAGGCAAAATGTGTTACTCCGCTTTTGCTGCTGTGCGTTTGCGCCCCTCCTAGTTCTTCAGACGTTACGTTTTCATGGGTAACGGTCTTTACTACGTTAGGGCCGGTAACAAACATGTAGGAAGTATTTTCTACCATTAGAATAAAGTCCGTTATGGCTGGGGAATACACAGCCCCTCCGGCGCATGGCCCCATAATGGCAGATATTTGCGGCACAACGCCAGATGCCAGAGTGTTGCGGTAAAATATATCGGCATAGCCTGCCAGCGAAACAACTCCCTCCTGTATACGTGCCCCTCCAGAGTCGTTCAAGCCTATTACCGGCGCTCCGTTCTGCATGGCTAGGTCCATAATGCGGCATATCTTTTCAGCATGAGCTTCAGAAAGCGAACCGCCAAATATGGTAAAGTCCTGAGAGAAAACATATACCGGTCTGCCGTTTACGGTTCCATAACCTGTAATCACCCCATCCCCTAGGTAGTTTTCTTTTTCCAGCCCAAAATCTTTAGAGCGGTGCAGTACAAATTTACCAATCTCCTCAAACGAGCCTTCGTCCATCAGCAGGCTTATTCGTTCTCTTGCAGTTAGTTTTCCTTTTTCGTGCTGCGCCTGATTTCTTTTCTCTCCGCCTCCTTTAAGGGCTTCAAGATTCTTTTTATCAAGCAATTCAAATTTATCTTTTTTGTGACTTGTCATAATAAATGGTTAAACCACAGTTCAAATATATGGTAAAAGCAGTTATATTTACCCGTGATTTTTGGTATAAGATTAGAAAAACACGTATAGTTTCATTAGGTTTTAAAAAACAATGGAAAAAATTGCAGTAATAGACCTCGGCACCAATACTTTTCACTTATTGATTGTGGAAACTAATGGCCAAGACGTTAAAGTTCTTTTAAAAGAAAAGTCTGCGGTTAAAATAGGGCAGGGGGGAATTACCAAGGGATTTATTACCGGCGATGCTTATGAAAGAGCCATTAATGCCTTAAGGCTTTTTAAAAGTCATATAGATGAGTATGGGGTAACAAAAGTATATGCCGCAGGAACCAGCGCTATACGCAACGCCCGCAACGGCTACCATTTGGTAAAAGATATTAAGGAGCAGACGGGTATAGAGGTGATGGTGATTTCCGGGGAGAAGGAAGCGGAATTGATCTACTACGGGGTGCGGTCCGCGATGGATTTGAGTAAAAGTACTTCGCTGGTGATTGATATAGGAGGGGGCAGCGTGGAGTTTATACTATGCAATAAAGACACTATTTATTGGAAAACCAGTATAGAAATAGGGGCTCAGCGCTTGCTGGATACTTTTCAGCCGCAGGATCCTATTTCTGAAGAAGATAAAGCAAAGGTTATGGCTTACCTGGAGGAGAAAATGGCTCCTTTGTTTGAAGCCACCCAGCAATGGAGACCTGCTACTTTGGTAGGCGCCTCTGGCACTTTTGATACTTTTGCCGAAATAGACCTGCATAAGAAAGAAGCGGAGCGAAGCCAGGAAGAGGAAAAGGAATATACCCTGCCTTTTGACGCTTTTAAAGGAATATTGGAAGAGCTTACCAGCAAAACAAAAGAGGAGCGAATGGAAATGCCTGGCATGGTAGAAATGCGGGTGGATATGATAGTGCTTTCTTCTCTGCTTATTGATTTAATAATCCGCAAAATACCGCTGCAAAAAATGCGCGTTTCTGCCTATGCTTTGAAGGAGGGCCTGCTCTATAAAGTGTTGAATGGGGAACAGATAGAGGCGGAGTAAGAAAGTTAAGAGTTTAGATTTTTTTTAAGTAGACTTTTAGAAAGCATATTTTATTTTGTTATATTGGGATGTTTTGCAACAAAGCTATGAAAAAAAGTCTTTTCATTTTTTTTAACACACTAATACTAATAAGTTCGTCTCTAGCGCAATTTGAATTAACATACAAAAATTTGCCAGCTGTGGGGGTTTCCTTTACTTCCACTTTTCTTGATTCAACGGATGTATATTATGATAATATAGGCTTTGACTATTCTGGTTTAGCCCAGCATCGTTCCATTTCTTCTGCCTACGTTGATCCTACAGCAACACCATATGGAACAGTACCAAATGCTAATGTAGCTTTTCTAGATCCGGGAGATTCTGTTTGGTATTATTACAAAGCAAATTCCTCAGAATATGAAATTGTGGCAGCAATGGAAGGAACTCTGACTGTTCCTGTCCCATCATACTATCTTGATAGTGTTCTAATTTGTCCAATTCCCTGTTCTTTCAATAATGTTCAATTTACAAAAAATGCAACGATTAATAGTGTGGCAATATTTGGAACAATTGGTACATTATTGCTACCTGGAGGAATCTCAATAGATAGTGTGCAGTGGCTGGTAACTAATCAAACTTATACTGAAACTTTTAACGCAACCGCCTATTACGGGGGGGGCCTACACCCATTACCGTTATTTATACTACCAACATTAATAACTATCAGTATTATGCTCCTAATAGTAAATTTCCTCTTTTGTGTATAGGCTTTGTAAGTAAGAATGAAGTGTCATATGTAAATGATGTACAAGGGGCAAGTCCTCCTCCTATTAATTTAGCACAAGTTTCAAAGTTTATTTATTATAATACTCCTATTCCTTCATCTTCAAATGCTTCAGGTATTGCTTCAGCCAGTTTACTTAATGATCTTATTACTATTTATCCTAATCCCGCTTCCGATAATGTTGTTGTAAACATAGGAAATGCTTCTGTTTCTTCTGTTGTATTAACAGATATTACTGGAAAGAATAGGATGTCTTCTGCTGATGGTAATATAACATTAAATAATACTGGAGCATTATTTAATGTGTCCTCTCTATCTAAGGGTATTTACTTACTCGAAATTAATGTTGATAATCTAATAGTTACTAAAAAACTAGTTGTGAATTAATTAAAGACAATTCATTAAGAGCTTTCCAAAAAAAGTATTTCTCTTATGCCCTGAAAGACAGCTTGATGTAGAATGGATAGCAGATAGCGACGGAGTAATTCAAGTTAAAAGTTTAGTGTTTGAAGATTTTTTTAGTTGTGAGACTATTTATTTTTACCGTTGTTCTTATTACTATCCCTTTTATCAACGCTGTTTCTCAGGTAGCCATAGATGTAAAAGGTGGGTTGAATACTAGTACTTTCAGTAATTTTTCGGGGCAGCCTGCTCTTCATGAATATATTCTTCAACCAGCGGCAGGGGTAATATTCCGAACCTCGCTTAGTTCAAAGTGGGAACTTTGCCCCGAGCTTTTGTTAAATGGCGAAGGGTTTAGAAGCCCCAGTCCTTTTTATTCGAAATATTCCTTATACTACCTAGATATTCCTGTTAACATACGGTATTACGTCCACCTAAATGATGAAACAAAGCTTTTTCTTTCGGCGGGAATTTTTGGAGGCATGCGAACTTTTAGTAAATATACCCAGCAGTCACCGGGTTTGATGTTTAATAATTCTGCTTCTAATTATACATTTTCAATTACAGCGCCTACCGCTAAAATAATTACTATTAATGATGACAGAAGACTTGATGCTGGTTTTAGTGCAGGAGTTGGGTTGCGAATAAGCAAAGCAACTATAGGCTTAAATTTTTCGAGAGGTATTGTAGCTTGTTATAGTAACTCTAATAACTATAATCAATATCTATCGCTTTATTTTGCCTGGTAAATTAGTAAATAATAGTTTTAATTTGAATTAAACAGAAAAAGCGGCCTTTTAAAAGCCGCCTTTTCTGTTTAAAACTCTAATTTCTAATTTTTAATACACTACTACTTTTTGGGTAATTACATTATTGTTTGTTGTTACCTTAACAATGTACAAGCCCTGGCTTAACTGACTTACCTTTATGGCCTCAGCGGCGTTAGAACCTGTGTTGTAATATACCTGCCTGCCTTGTACATCTATAACCTCCAGGGTATAGGACTGCCCAGGGTTTAGAATAGAAACATCAAAGGTTCCATTGTTTGGGTTAGGGTAAACTACAATGGTGGAACTATTAGAAACTGTGGAATTAGCATCGTAAACGGCAATGATGTCGCTATAGGTAGATGTTCCATTAAAGTCTGTCTGCTGCAGGCGATAATAGTTAACGCCAGAAAGAGGCATATTGTCGTTATAGGAGTAATTGGTTACTATATTACTGTTGCCCTGGCCTTTTATAGTGGCAATATTTGTAAAGTTCTTACCATCGCTGCTTCTTTGTAGGGTAAAGTAACTGTTATTTTCTTCCATGGCAGTGCTCCAGGTAAGGGTGTTTACGCTTCCATTCTTAATGCCGTTAAAGGATATTAGTTTTATAGGCGCGGGACAGAGTATACTTGCCGAAATAGGGGGGGAAACGGAAAAATCATAACAACTCATTGCGATGCCATAGTTAGTAGTGGTATTAAGCGTATTTTTTGGACCTACTACTGCCCTAAAATAAACGTTGGTGCTTCCGGTGGGTATATTTGTAAAAACTGGATTGGCATCGGGGGAGGCGGCCATGGTATAGGTGGCGTTGCCATTTTGTACACTGCCTAACGCTGTCCAGGAGGTACTTACGGAAGGGGTGTAAGAATACTGGAATAAGTAATCTAGCGGTTGTTGATTAGCAGCAGACCAATATGTTAATGCTGTGCTTGCCAGCGCATAAATATTCATAGCGCTGCTACATACTGTAGTAGTAGTAGTTAGGGTAGTCTGGTTAAATACTGCTGCTACGGTTGGAGGGGCGCATGCCGATACGGTTATATCATCCAGAACCAAGTCGTCACCGTTGGCATCGTCATTCTGGTTCTGTACAAGTTCAAATATCATACTTGTACTGGTACTGCCTAAAGTAAGCTGTCCGGTAAGCGGTACCCAGCAACCGCAGCCATCAGTGCTTGTTCCCGGAAAAGTCTTGTCGGCCGCAGTCGCGGAATCACTAGCAGCGTAGAAATTAGTGGCATTGGAGCCATCAATTAACTTTACCTGTACGTTTACAGGGTAATAAGTGGCGCAACTACCACAACCGGAGGTAAATACATTCATGTAAGCCTGAAAGTAAACTGTTGTGTTCGGACATAAATTTGAAATAGTTTGAGAAAAGATAACATCCCCTTTTGAATTGGGGGGGACATTTATAAATAAAGCTGCGCCTTCAAAGTTGCCAGAGTGATCAAAACCAGGCTCAGGCTGAGAAGAAAGCCCTCCTATATCTCCCGCCCATTGTAAATCGGATGTTTGAGCTGGCGTATAAGTAACTCCGTTGCCTGGATAGGTATAATTGGCATAACCATTCATCCCGGCGGCAACAGTATATTGATCATTATCTACATAGTTTCCGCTAATATAAGTAGTTCCTGGGGGAGGGGTAGCCAGGGGATACTGGAAAGGAGTAGTGGTAGTAAGCGTTTCCTGTACCGGGCTTAAATAGTTTGCATAGTTCCAGAGTAAATAAGTCTTGCCTGTAGGATCAAGAGTCAGGTCAAAAGTTCCAAAGTCATTGTAATAAACCGTTTGCCTGGAGCCTCCCCCTGACCCACAGCAGGAAATAGAGCTAAGAGTAATAGGGCTGGAAGTGATTGTTGTTCCATTATAAGTTACTGCTACCTGGTATTCAACAGATGTACCGCTTGTACCGGCAGTTGCCAGGTAAGCGTTGTTAGTTGCCCCGGATATGTTACTAAAACTGCTGCCGCCATTTGTGCTTTGCTGCCATTGGTAAGTACTGTTAGAGTAGGTTTGTCCTAGTGTAAGTATGCTTTGTTCGCCTGCACAAACGCTTGTACCCTGCGATGAAGCGATAGTAAGCTGTGGAATGCCAGTAACTTCTATTTTACTAATTCCAACTGTAACACAAGGGCCGCTGCTTACTGTGGTTAAGTATAAAGTAGCCACGCCAGAGGAATTGACTGGAGTGGAGCTGCCTGTGCTTTGAGTAAAAGTTACTGTATTGCATGCGCCCCCTGTAGATATAGTGCTTTCGCTTGTGCCGTTAAATTCATTCCCAGAAGCAGGATTAATTATCCCCCTGATGTTAACCTGAGATGCTCCATAACCACAAGACGAACCATTTGTTGTTATATTTACATTGCAATAGGTAACTGCGAAGCTGACATTTGAATTTGGCACCAGGCCACTAACAGAATAAGAGATATAAGCTGATGGGTTAGTTGTTGGAGGAGAAACTATATACATATAGCTTGTAGCTGTTGGCGTGTTCTCGTAACGTTTATTATCCAGAGTGTCTGGGTTGGTAGTAATGGCATACTGAAATGAATTATTAAATACTTCAGTTGGTGTAGTAACTGTAGAAGTAGCCAAGGTAGGAGTATTCCCGAAAGTTCCTCCAATCATTCCATACTGTTGAATCTGGTCATTTATGCCGTAGAAAGTTTTACCTGCTGTTATAGTTCCGGGAGTAAACTGCGTACCTGCTACTAAAACCTGCGCTGAAACTTTATTGATCAGAAAAAGAAACATGATGATTCCGAAAAGTAATGCCTTTTGTTTTGGAATAAAATGTTTTAGAACTGTATGCATAACTTTGTATATTTATTAAAAAACGTAAATTTAATGTATTTAATATAAAATATGACTTTATTTATAATTTAACTATTTTATTGTAACAAAGAAAATAGTTAATGTATCTACGGCGTTCTTATTAATTCGTTACAAATGCCTTAAGTAACCTACAAATTATAACAATTCTTTAGATTATTCAATAACAAAGCAAATCTGCCTGAGCGATAGGCTTTTAAAGTGCTAGTACTTTATTTACCGTTGCCCAGTTGCGGGTAGTGGCTGGCAGTTTCAGCTTTTTTTCTACCAGTGTGTTGGAGAATAGCCTTGTGCCATCTGCCTTTTTAGAACATAAACAATATACTTCCCTGTTTATGATTATAAACTTTTCGTACTCATTGGCTGCGGCCAGTAGTAAAGCCGATTGTTTGCTTTCAGGTATTTCTGGCAAGAACGAAACGTATAGCTGTACGTCTTCATTGATCTCTATTTTAGGGAAGGGGTTTTGCTTAATCACTTCAGTAATTTCTGTAAGGCTACGCGTAATTACAGTCACCTCAAAACCCAGGGATTTGTGTAGGTGGTTCTCTATCTTTTTATTTAGAGAGGCGTCGTCTGTTTCTTTGGCGTCGAACAGCACATTGCCGCTTTGTATATAGGTTTTAACATTCTTAAACTTAAGCTCTTCAAATAAAGCCCTCAGGTTTTCCATCTTAATTAAACGGCTGCCGCTCACGTTTATACCTCGTAGAAAAGCAATGTGTCGTATCATGGGTTAAAATTAATAATAAATTTGATGAATGTTAAATATAGCGGATATGGCGACAGAATTGATTGGTTTGTGCTAAGTAAAAGCGCTACTATTTGCAGGTTAATATCACATGGCACAAAATTGGCACTTGTTAATGCGCTTGTTATCGCTTGTTAATTTTGTTGTTATTCGTTGTTAATTTTACTGTTTATTTTTTTTGCATGTATGATTTTTTCTGTTTTGAAGGAGGCTGTGCCAGTAGGCATGGCAGCGGTTTAGTTCCGCACTTAGGATAAGAGTTTAATTAGGAAAATAAAGATAGCACAAGAAGGATCTCCTCCCGCTTCACACATTTTTTGGAATCAGGAGGAGAGTTTAATATTATTATTTACTACTCGCTATTCCAACGCTAGTTTTTGGGTAACTACACTTTCACCGGAACTGATTTGCACAAAATATAAACCTTGGGGAAGACTGCTTAGGTCTAAAGTAGCTGAGGACAAGTTTACAGCGTTTTGGGTATATACTATTTTACCTGTTGAACTAATAACGCTAATATCTGCCGTAGTAAACTGCCCAGAGGCAATGCTTACCATGCCGGTGGAAGGGTTTGGAAATAGTACTTGTTGAGTGGTAGTAGCTGCTGAGACGACCTGAGTAATAGTAGTAACGCAGGCAGAAGCGCCCGGAGGAGTGCAGGACATTACTTTTATGTCGTCAATTACCAGGTCGTCGCCGTTAGCATTATCATTCTGATTTTGAATAAGCTGAAATATCATGCTTGTACTGCTTGGGCTTAGCGTAAGCTGTCCGGTAAGCCTAACCCAGCAGCCGCAACCATAGGTAGTTGTGCCCGGAAATACCTGAGCAGCGGCAGTTGTAGAGTCAACATTAGTATAAGTAACCCCTGAAGCAGGGTCTATTAGTTTTAGCTGAACATTTACAGGATAGAAGACGCCTCCAGTGGAGCTGCTTGTAAATACATTTAAGTATACCTCGAAAAACAATGTTATATCGCCGCATAAATTGTTAATGGTATCAGAATAAATAACGTTTCCTTTGCTATAAGAAGGCAAGTTAATTAACAGGGCTGCGCCATTATACGCGCCGGAATGGTCGAATGCAACAGCGGGTTGTGCGCTAAATCCTCCTATGTTTGCAGACCATCCTAAAGGTGATGCAGGATAAGTAACGCCATTACTAGGGTAGGTGTACGGCGAGTAACCGTTAAGGCCGGCAGCCACAACGTATTCATCATTGCCTACGGGGCTCAGCAAGGCTATACTAGTCCCAGGAGGCGGAGGGCTTAACTCATATTCGAAGGGTGTAGTTGTTGTATATTTTACCTGTACAGGGTTGTTATAATTTTTATAATCCCAAATGTAGTAAGTTTTGGCTGTTGGGTCGTTAATAAGGTCAAATGTTCCAAAATCGTTGTAATAAACAGTCTGGCTGGAGAAACCCGACGGGCAGCAGGCTACAGAACTAATGGTAATAATATTGGATGCAAATGTTTTAGCGTCATACGTTACCAGCGCCTGATACTGATAAGCAGTTCCCGAAGCCGCTGCCGTTAACAGGTAAGAGCTGCCGGTAGCGCCGGATATATTAGTCCATGTTGTTCCACCATTCGTACTTTGCTGCCACTGGTATGTAGCGCTGTCGTATGCCTGGCTTAGCTGTAGCGTTGTTTGATCGCCAGTACACACATTCGTTCCGGCAGAAGAGCTGATGGCAGGGGCAGGAGTACTGTAAATTTCTATTTTGGTAATGGCCATGGCTTCGCAAGCGCCCTCTTGCGTCACGTTAAGGTTAAACACCGCCTGTCCGCCTGCCTGCACCACCTGGGAACTACCGGATGACTGTGTCCAGGTATATGTGCCGCTTTGCGTGGGCCCCACCTGGCCTGTATTAACTCCATTTGTTAAATTATATTGATTGGCATTTATAACTCCCTTTAGAGGATAAGCTTGCCCTATGCAAGTGGTATTATTAGCGCTTTCTACATTGCAATAGCTAACAATAACAGAAACATTTGAGCCTGCAGCCAGGCCGTTTACCGTATAGGTAAGGAGAGTGCTTCCCGATACAAAATTAGGAGGAGAAAAAACCAACATGTAATTGGTTGCAGTGGGCAGGTTATCATAACGAATATTATCCAGCGTATCAGGATTGGTAGTAATGGCGTAATAGGCTGTGTTGTTAAAGGTATTAGCGTTTGTGTTTGGCGTAAGTGGAGGAGTTACTGTAATAGCTCCTCCTATCATTCCGTACTGGCTTATATCATTTATACCATAATAAGTTTTGCCAGCAGTTATATTTTTTGGCGTAAACTGTGTGCCTGCCACAAGCGTCTGGCTAATTACTTTGTGTTGAAAAGAGATTAGAAAATAAACTATTAAAAGGTAAATGTGTAAAGAGTTTTTCATGCTATTCTAATTTATGTATAAATATTGTAAATTACTACTCCAACGCCAGTTTTTGTGTTACCAAAGCCTCTACAGAACTTATCTGCACAAAATACAATCCTTTAGTTAAGCTGCTTAAGTCTAAAGTAGCTGAGGACAAGTTTACAGCGTTTTGGGTATATACTACTTTGCCTGTTGAACTAATAATAGCTACATCAGCGCTAATAAACTGCCCGGAGGTAATACTTACTATGCCGGTGGAAGGGTTAGGGAATAATAGTTGTTGGGTGGTAGTAGCTGCTGAGGTAATTCCTGTAGTTTGAGTTGTTGGGCAATGGTGTTTATTGGTAGTAGCATTACAGACCTTCCAGGTACTGTCCATGTAACCATAAGTAGCTAAAGTGGTGGTTAAGTTAGGTAGACACGTTATGTGGTTACCAGTTGCTGATAAGTAAAAAAGATTTTCAGGTAATATTGGCAGGCAATAAATAGAATTATCCATACAATACAGCATTTGTAATGAATCTGGCAACGTAGGCAGGCTCATAAGCTCATTGCTTTCACAATCCAATTCATTTAAAGAGGCAGGCAATTCTGGTAGGCTTGTTAGGGTATTATTGTTACAGCCTAAGAAGTATAAAGAAGTTGGCAATGCAGGTAGGCTAGTAAGCTGATTATAAGTGCAATTTAAAGATATTAAAGCAACAGGAATTTCAGGCAAACTATCAAGTTTGTTTTTTTGACAAATAAGGGAACTTAAAGAGAGAGGAAGCTTAGGAAGTTTAGGAAGCTCATTAAAAGAGCAATCTAAATAAGTTAAAGTAGCGGGGAGTTCAGGCAAACTATCCAACTTATTATATTGGCAATTAAGGTAAGTTAAGGATGTGGGCAGCTGAGGAAGGTTTATTAGTTCATTATCGCTGCAATCAAGATAAGTTAAAGAAGCAGGTAAATTAGGTAGGCTGTAGAAATTACTTGCAGCACACTCCAGATAAGTTAAGGAAGCAGGTAGGGCAGGAAGGGCATTCAAAGAATGATTATCAGAGCAGTTTAATGTATCCAGTTTTTTAAAATATTGTATTTCTATTATGTTATTGGCATTAATGGTAAACGGAATTGTTAGCTCTGTTGCATTTACTATATCAGAACAAGTAGTATCCATCTGTTTGTTGCTATTGAAGCATGATGAGTATTTGTTCATAAGGTAATCTCTAAAGTTGGTATCGGAGATAGTTACATATTGCGCTTGTGTGTTTTGTAAACTGATAAAGCAAACAAGTAATGAGAGGGCAATACGTAAAAAATGGTTCATAAACGCTTTTTTGAATAACGTTTCTAATATATACAATTTAGCAGAGATTTAAAAGCCTAGACTCCTTACCCCAACAAGGGCTTCACCTCTTTTGCCACTTGTTCGGCGGTTAGGTTTTCTTCAGCAAATATCAATCTGGATTTGTTGTAGTAGCGGATGCGTTCCTGGTATTTGGCTTCCAAAAAGTCCAACATATCTTCTTCGGTCTTGGCATTTACCAGCGGTCGGTGCAGCGTATCTTGCTTCATCAGCCGCTGAGCAATGGTTTTAAGGGGAAGGTCTAAAAATATGCTTATGCCGCTGCTGTTGATGGTTTGCATGTTATCAGAATAGGCAGGCATTCCACCGCCGGTTGCTACCAGCAGGTTGTTTTGCTTTGCCAGTTCTAGTAGTACTTCTTTTTCTGTCTGCCGGAAGAAGGCTTCGCCATTTTCTTTAAAAATAGTTTCAATAGTAGCTTTAAGTCGGTCTGTAATCAGTGTATCGGTGTCTATAAACTGAAGGTTCAGTAATGGGGCAAGTTCTTTGCCCAAGGTAGATTTGCCACTGCCTGGCAGGCCTATCAAATATACGTTCATGAGCTAGTAGCTAGTTATTATTTCAGCCTTACCCGTGGGTCTACCATAGCGTATAGTATATCCACAAATATGTTGATGACAATAAACACCATGGCCACAAAAATAGTAGAGCCCATTACTACCGGAAAGTCTTTATCGTACACTGCTTTAATAGTAGCGGAGCCTAAACCCTTCCAGGCGAAGATGTATTCTACAAAAAAGGCTCCCGCCATTAAGGATGCCAGCCAGCCGGTTACGGCTGTAATAACGGGGTTCAGAGCGTTCTTAAGCGCATGTTTAAGAATGATGGAATATTGGTGCACTCCTTTGGCGCGCGCAGTTCTTATGTAGTCTTGTGAAAGCACTTCCAGCATAGAGCTGCGGGTAAGTTGTACTATAATGGAAAGCGGGGTAAGCCCTAAGGTAAAAGCAGGTAGTATAATGTTTTTTAGCATCAGCCTTTTGCCGTCTATGTCATTTTCCCAAAGCTGGCCAGAGGTGTTAAGCCCGGTATAGTCTGCCAGGTAGTAACCAAATACCATAGAGATAAGCGAGCCTATTACAAAGGGCGGTGCAGATATGCCCACCACTGAAAGGGAAACCATCGAATGGTCTAAAAAGCTATTTTGCTTTAGCGAGGCCAACATCCCAAATAAAATACCAAATATGGTGGCAAACATCATGGCAGCCAGGGCAAGCCACAATGTGCCAGACATGTTTTCTATAATAATTTCACTTACCTTTTTGTTGTTCTGGAAGGAGCGACGCATGTAGGGAGGTTTTACTACCAGAACTTTTTGCCCTATATGAAATAGTTTTGAATAGTTGTATTTTTCCTGATTGGCTTCTGTGTCTTTGTGCAGCGAAATAGGCGAAAGGTCGTTTACATAGTTCAGCAACTGCACCCCAAGCGGGTCGTTAAGCCCCAGTTCTTCGCGTATTTTTTCACGAGTACTTACGTCTGTCCGCTGGCCTGCCATCATGGCTACTGGGTCTCCGGGAAGCACGTTAAATATAAAGAATACTACCACTATAGCGCCCAGCAGTACCAGGAAGCCATAAAGAAAGCGTATTGAAAAATAGCGTATCAATGTAGTAAGGATTTAATGGTTTGTACGTCGGGCACATCGTTGTAATGCCACTTGCCCAGCACGGTGCCGTTATCGAGCAGCATTATTCCGGGGTTTGCCCGTATCATTGTTTTAAGCACTACTCCATCTGCAAAATAATAAGGCACAGCCAACTGCATTTCGTGGCGGTACTCCTCAAATTTATCGCCGCTGGTAGATGTAACAGCAATTGCCTTAATATCTGTACCTTCTAAGCCTTTCACCAGGTCGTTTACTTTAACCATGCAGTTTTGGTTACACTTTTCGGCAGCTTTATCTGCATCTTTTATAATAATAAAGAGTTTCTTGCCTGTTAGTGAAGAATCCGTATAGTCGCCCTGGTCGTTCCATAACTTATAGTCCGTTATAGGAGCGTATATTTTATCAGGGTTGGTAAGCACAAAGGTATCTAGCTTAAAACCAGGGTCGGTAGGGTATTGTATAAATTCGTATTGCTTCCCGTCTTTGGTCATTATGTATTTGTATATAGGCGCTTCAGGCGCTTTCATTTGCTCTTTTATGTTGCTGCCTACTTTGTATGGTAAAAAGTCTTTGTAGGGCAAATGCAATATGGCATAATAACCTATGTAGAAGGCTCCCAGCGATACTACCAGCATAAGCGCATGGCCTTTTAAGCCATTATAACTAGAGAGCAGCCTTTTGCGCTGTGCAAATAAGACTAACGTGAGGGCAGTTAAAATTAAGTCTTTGTAGAACGATGTTTTAGGGGTAAGCTTTATGGCATCGCCAAAGCAACCGCACTCTTTTACTTTATCCCACCAAAAGGCATAGAAGGTAAGGAAGGTAAAGAATATCATCATTAGCAAAGTAAGCCACATTACCAGGTTCATGCGGTAATACAACAATATGGCAACGCCCAGTATAATCTCGAAGGCAGAAATGGATACCGAAAAGAACAGGGAATAGGGTATAAAGGATGTAAAAATGGGACTGAAATCGTGAGAGAATATTTCAAAATACTCCTCTAGCTTGTAAGCAAAGCCGTAGGGGTCGTTAATTTTTATAAGGCCTGAAAAAATAAACAAACCGCCCAATAATATGCGGCAGATTAAATTAATGAATTTCATTGTTAATAAAATTAGACTTTATAAGTGCAAAAACAGAATAATTTATCATATCCTGGTAATTGGCCGCAACCCCTTCAGATATTCTTGTCTTCCCTTCGTTATCTTCTATCTGCTTTACGCGCAGCAGCTTCATTAGTATTATGTCTGTAATAGAGCTTACCCTCATTTCCCTCCATGCCTCGCCATAGTCGTGGTTTTTCTTCATCAGCAAGTCCAGCGTTTCGGTAATGTGCTTGTCGTATAGTTTGCTTACGCTTTCGGCATCCAATTCCATCTCTTCCGAGTGGCCCACTAACTCAAGTTGTATAAGGGCAATCACGCAATAATTTATAATGCCAACAAACTCAGAGTTTATGCCATCCTCTATCTTTTGCGTTCCCTTATCTTGTATAGAACGAATGCGTTGCGCCTTAATATATATCTGGTCGGTTATAGAAGGCAGGCGAAGTATTCTCCATGCAGTTCCATAGTCCAGCGTTTTGTTAATAAATATGCCCTTGCACTCCTTTATTACTTCCTTGTACTCTTTTACTGTTTGATTTATCAATTTTTAATGTTTATTTAGTCAGACAGCCAAAAAATGGATTTAAAAACGAAAGATACATTTTTTTCAGTAAAAAATACATTGAACGCAGGGGGAAATATCCTTGACCTGGGCAAGCCCGTGGTGATGGGAATTTTAAACCTTACTCCTGATTCTTTTTATGATGGAGGCGTTTATTTTACAGAAAAGGAAGCCCTAAAACGGGCAGAGCAAATACTTTCTGAAGGCGGGACTATTATTGATATGGGGGCGTATTCCTCTCGCCCAGGAGCCGTAGATATTTCGCCAGAAGAAGAACTAGAAAGACTTATTCCCGCCCTTAAAGCTATTGTAAAGGAGTTTCCAGAAGCTGTTATTTCGGCAGATACTTTTAGGGCTGCGGTGGCTGAACAGGCCGTAAGCGAAGGGGCCGCTATTATAAATGATATTTCGGGAGGTGGACTGGATAACAAGATGTTTGAAACTGTTGCCCGGCTAAAGGTTCCCTATATACTAATGCACATGCGTGGGAATCCAGAGACTATGACAAAACTGACGGACTACGAAGATGTGCTTAAGGAAGTTCTTAATTACTTCAGCGAAAAAGTGTATGCCCTGCGTTTGTTAGGAGTAAAAGACATTATAATTGACCCCGGATTTGGCTTCTCTAAGACAAAAGAGCAGAGTTTTAGCCTGGTGAAAGAATTAAATTATTTTAAACTTTTAAATTTGCCTATACTTGCAGGAGTGTCCAGAAAATCAATGATTTATAAAACTTTAAATACTTCTGCCGATGAGGCTTTGAACGGTACTACGGTGTTAAATACGGTTAGTCTGTTAAAAGCGGCAAACATTTTGAGGGTGCATGATGTAAAAGAAGCAGTGGAGGCCGTTAAACTTATAAACCTTATAACCGATTGATTTTACTTTTTAAAATAGGCTTTCTTATTATAAGCTGGATGGATGTTATAGATATCCTACTGGTTGCCTTATTATTGTTCCAACTTTACAAACTGCTAAAGGGAAGCATAGCGGTAAACATATTTCTGGGTTTTTTATCCATTTACCTTGTTTATCTTATTGTAAAAGCCCTTAAAATGGAACTGCTTACAGCCATTCTGGGGCAGTTTATAGGGGTGGGCGTTATAGCGGCTCTTATCTTGTTTCAGCAGGAAATAAGGAAGTTTCTGCTCCTTTTAGGCAAAAGCACCATTTTTGGCGAGCAGTTCTTTGGCGGCTGGCCCTGGAAAAAGAAAGAAAAGAAAGAGGAAATCAGTCTTTCGCCCATTGTAGACAGCGCTAAGATACTAAGCAGTACCAATACAGGGGCCTTGATTGTATTTGCCAAAAGTTCGGAACTGAAATTTTATGCTGAGTCTGGCGATGATATAGATGCAGTAATTTCCAAACGGCTACTGATAACCATTTTCCAGAAAACAAGCCCTCTGCACGATGGGGCTGTAATTATAAGCAAAGGGCGCATAAAAGCGGCGCGTTGTATTTTACCTGTTTCTGAAAATAATGAGCTGCCTGCCAGCTTTGGCCTGCGGCACAGGGCCGCTATAGGCATTACAGAAGTAACGGATAGCGTAGTATTGGTGGTGTCTGAAGAAACGGGACAAATTTCCCTTTCTATAAACGGGAGAATGGATACTAACCTTTCTAAGAATGAATTAAGAACCAAGCTGCACTATTACCTGTACGAACGGTCTGAAAACAGAAAAGAGGACGCAGTGGATACGCAGCCCTTTTCTACTCTTTCTTAATGCCGGGTATTTTTATGGCTGGAGCAGGCTTTGCGGCTTCCGGCTTGGTTTCTGTGGTTTTTAAATGGTAATTTCTTCGCAGGTCGTTAATAAGGAATTTCTTTTGCTCTGTAAAGCTGTTGGGGTGCACCTGCTCAAATATGCTTTTAAGCTCTGCCCACTGCTTTGGCTCGGCGACTTTAAAGGCGGCAGAGTCTATCTTC
>FTLB01803412.1_pt1 | contig 29649 bp, 23 predicted proteins | sample 1658291 | NCBI WGS metagenome assembly FTLB01 (sample SAMEA3914812, study PRJEB12502) | metagenome | biome: forest; material: soil | place: Canada | collected 2011-07-07 | depth 0.1 m
TCGGGAGAGAGCTCTTTGGCGCACTCTACAGCCTGTTGGGTGACGGTGAGACCACCCAGAGAAACTGTATCCGTGTAGACATCCCCGCTGCACGAGCTACCATCGCCGTAGCTAATCTCCCATGCCTGGCCGGTAAGCTTCGCAGAGGTGGACGAGTTGGCAGGGCTATAGTAGTCGTGGCCATTCAGTTCCCATGCCGGGGTGCTCGAAGCGAATACCCACATGTCACCTGAGCCGGTGTCGATGTCAACGTTGAGGTTCTGGGGCGGAGTTCCGATCGAGACAGGTGTCAGAAACTCCGTGTCGTACAGCTCAGGTGTGGCTACAGCACTGCCGGTCGCCCGTTTTGAGACCATTCTTTGAACAGAAGCCGAGAGTTCGTCTGGGATTGGGGCTCCATACTTGCGAAGAGCTTTGTACAAGGCGAACGGTCCGTGTCGTACGAATTTGGGATTGTGAACTTGGGCAATGGAGAAATGGCCATCGTCCGAGCGTGCATGACCGATGGGAGTAGGGCTAGCTACCGTGGGACCGATGGCGGCGAGAAAGCCCACGGCAAGGCCCCAAAGGAACTGCATGTTGATGTGCTTTGACCCCGAAGATACCGTAGTCGTGGTGGTCAGCTGTCGTAAATGGAAGATCCTCCGCTTCCTGGGTCGCACGTATAGGAAATCGGTGGCGATAGCAGCACTTAGACGGAAGTTCAAGGGCAAAAGTGTTCTGGGAGACATCCTAGGTTCCTTGCCTCAGAACGTGCGAACATTTGGGAATTCATCTCCTTTCGACACCTCGATTCCGGTATCGCTCTTACTCCATGGCTATTGCTCTGAACAAGAGAAAGATTGAGCAGGAACGGACCTGTATCTCCGGAGCCCATCATGTGGTCTTGTGATACGATTCGCGACGTAGTACTTGCATAGGTAGCCAGGAACAATGCACCCTCGCTCATGCTTTCAGTTTGATGGCAGCTGCGATACGTTTTGCAGAGGCCGCCAGCAAGAGACTCCGATTGATTCTTTCCAATTGCTCATCAACCGCTCCTACCCCTGCGTCCAAATGGAAGGAGCTGCAGTAGTTCCAGCGAATACAACACTTTGTAAGCAAGAATGCTAAAACAAGGACCCAACGAGCTGGTATGACAATTCTGCCTTCATCCTTACCGTAGCAGAGCAAGCCTTGATCTTCAGGACCTTTATCACATGATAGTTGACTGGTGTACTACTTGGTACCTAAGTACCTTACCTACCTTGCCTAATTCGACCGTGAAAAGAAGGCAGCGAATTTGAACACCGAGACGATGGCGATATCCCTCCACTTTCCTAGTAGATCTGGCCATTTACAAGCTGCATTCGCCCAGTCATTAAGGTTCTGACCTGCTCAAAGAGGTCACGTGGGCGAAGATGTATGTAAAGGTCCTTCTTCTATTAGACACGGCGTCAAATTGCTTGCAAGAGATATACTGTCACGCAGTTCGTAGGCGTACGTAGATCTGATTGGTCATCTAGAGCCGGTAAACCTGTATTAGGAGCTCTACCTGGCCGTAGGCCAGTTCTTGGTTGTATGTGGTAAAAACAGGTGTAAAAACAAGTGGCCGGAGCAGATCTAGGTAATCTCGGCTCTGGGGGCTGGCTCTCGGAAGCTCTACCTCTGGCTTGGGCCCCACACGAGCTTGGCAAGCCCATTCCACCGCGACATATACCCATTTTGATAATGAATGTACTGCAGCTACCTTTGGCACGACATCGCTTGAAACACAAGTTGCGTCGGAAGGTATGTAAGCAAGTAAGTTCAGGTAATGCATACCCGGCGAATGCCGGAGCCGCCTCGGTGCAAAGTCGCCGTGCTTATCCGTTGCTGGTAACACACCTTGAGCGCTGCCGGTCTTTTTTGCTCTACAAGGTAAAGCTCCGAGTCCAAGGGCTTGGGCGATCTGGCGAGAGAGAGCAAGTAGGAGGATTCTAAGCTCAAAATGACTGCTCAATCGGATGGGTAGATGGTACGACCTTGCAGGGGTGGTGATAAGAGCTTCGTCATGGATGGCGATTCTTGGGGGGTTATCGCCTGGACACCACCCTTTCCAAGCGGATTTGCGACCACTCATTTGGAACAGCCATTCGCTGCTCCAGCATATTTTCTTACGTGGGGGACTGGGAATGGACATCTGGTGGGGTCTTATCTGCACGACCTCACAACCTTCCCCGCGTCGAGAAGCTTAGACTGCTGCTACCCTGACTGGATCCTAGTCCTACCGAGTTGAAGGTTGCTCAGGTAGCCTATCGGCATGTCCACCTGCCAAGACTTATCTCCTTCCCAGGGATGTCCTACGTGGTAGCAATAGCAGATTGTCTCCTTTCCGGGTCTGGTCCTCAATTGGCCAATCCCGGAAAGTTGTCATCGGTCCGTACCTAGGTAGGGATGACGAACTTTTGTCTCATATATGCTCCTCCTGCCCGGCTCACCCTGTCTCTCGGAGGTACCCCAAGCCTTCTTGCTTCATGCAACTGATAACAATTATCTACACACCACTATAGCTTGTCGGCTTACACGCATTTTCGACGCCAAATCAACGACCACCAAGCATCCTTGTTTGCGTCCAGTGCGCCGAGATATTGTTTAAACTGCTCTACACAAAACCTTTTATTCCCTGGCCGTCGTCTGTCCTGGTAATCCTGCGAGATGACGAACCAAGCTGAAGCGGCGGCATCGGATCCGCCGATCAGCCACGAAGCTCCTCCCCATCACCAGCATCTAACGACTGAGGTCGATGGCACGGTGCTTGCCACAGAGGCCGATGCCGAACTTCTGGGTGGGTTCGGCAGCAGTGTCTAGAGTCTCGGGTTCTAACATGAATGGGTGCGCTAGGCAAGATGGGCTACAAGCAGGAGCTAAAGCGAAACTTCAATACGATCGAGATATTCGGTATTGCCTTCTCCATCATGGGCCTGCTCCCTTCGATCGCCAGTACCCTCGCGTTCTCGCTCCCCGCAGGTCCCGCTGGGATGGTTTGGAGGTGACTGAACCCCATCGAACTGGTGCAATCTATATGGTCAGAAACAAATATGTCTAACGTGGCCGCAGTTGGTTCCTAGCATCTGGCTGTATTTTTCTCGTCGGGTTAGCGATGGCAGATCTCGGGTCGGCCATGCCAACATCCGGTGGGCTGTACTGGTGGACACACTACTTTGCATCGCCGAAGACGCGCAACTACCTTTGCTTTCTCGTTGGATATAGCAACACCTTGGGGCTGATCGGTGGGCTGTGTAGTATCGATTATGGTGAGCTTCGAAACGATGATGCCTGCTTGTTGCAAAGTACCTAGCTAACACGGCACCCAGGCTTCGCGTTAATGTTCCTCTCCGTGTGAGTATTCAGTATAAGCTCCTGACAAGGACGCTGGGATATGGAGAGAAAAATGTTCTCACAACTCTTGCAGAATCGTAATTGCGAACGACGGAAACTGGACGCCGAGCAGTGGACTCGTCTATGTGGTCTTTCTGGGCTGCGTTGTCACTCACGGCATCCTCGCTTCTACCCTCTCCAAGGTCATGGCCAAGTTGCAAACAGTCGCCGTGTTCTTGAATGCAGCAATCATTCTCTCCACTATCATTGCGCTGCCGGTCGGAATGGGCTCTCAGAGAAATGACGGGGCTTTCATCTTCTCTAATGTTGAGAATTTGACCACCTGGCCGACGGGATGGGCATTCATGCTGGCGTGGCTGTCGCCAATCTGGACCATCGGCGGATTTGATTCCTGTGTAAGTGGGAGGATGTTAATTCCCAACAGCTCCGGACACTTTGGAAGTGCTACTAACTTGCTCACAGGTTCACAGTACGTTTTAGTACCACATTGCGTTGTATTCCGTCTAGATATTTCTTGTATCCGATGCTGACATGATGGGTACAGTGGCCGAAGAAGCGTCCAATGCCGCCAAGGCTGTGCCAATGGGCATTTTGGCATCGATTGGTTCTTGCTGTATGTACTACTCTGGGTTTCAGTTGGGACCAGTGAGCTAACCTCTCATCGACATGAAGGGTTTCTAGGATTTATCCTCGTCATTGTCATCGCGGCCTGCATCGATCCAAACATCGAAAATGTGACAGGAAGCGCCTTCGGCCAGCCAATGGCGCAGATTTACTACGACGCACTAGGGAAGCACGGGGCGTTGGGATTCATGTCCTTCCTGTTCATTGTCCAGTATCTTATGGGACTGTCGATCCTGGTCGCCGCGTCTCGCCAGATGTGGGCTTTCTCGCGTGACGGCGCACTGCCGTTCTCTTCTTTCTTCCGGCCTATTGTAAGCTCCACGCAGCATACAACCGCTTTTGGAGGAGATCTAACGCAAGCAGTCTAAAACCTTTGGGTACATTCCTTTGCGTACCGTATGGGGGAGTGTCTTCGTTGCCTTGATTCTTGGACTGTTGTGTCTAATTGCGCCAGGTGCGTCCGGGGGCAGCCCTTTGTCCGTGTGATCTGATTCAAGATACTGACAGTTACCGGCACAGCCGCTGCTTCGGCCCTCTTCTCCCTGGCCGTAGCGGCTCAGAACCTTGCTTGGGGAACGCCGATTCTCGCTCGTCTCGTCTGGGGAAAAGCGAAGTTCTCTCCCGGCGCCTTCCATACAGGTCGATTTTCCGTCCCGGTTGCGTGTGGCGCTATTGTATTCCTCATCTTTGGTATCATCTTGAGCATGTTCCCGTCCGGCGGCCCCGATCCCACGCCCCAAGCCATGAACTATACTGTTGTGATTAATGCCAGCGTGTGGGGTGGTTGCTCAATTTACTATTTTTTGTTTGCGAGGAAATGGTTTACCGGTCCCAAAACGACACTCGAGGAATTGGATGGCATAACTGGTGGTCTTACCGAGGCACAAAGGGAGGAGATTGCCGCAGAAGGAATTGCTGCCCAGTCAGAAAAGGCTACGGATACACAGTCCAAGGAAGAGTGAGGCAACCCCCAATGGGCTGGAGGAAGTGTGTGGTTTGCCTGGCGTGCAAAGACTGCAAACCAGAGTGTAATGACTGCCCATTCAGTCCATATCCAAACTCGAGAATGCATCAGGCAATATATCTGACGCCCAAGTTCTCATGGCCCCTGAGCAGACGATTCTACGCAGCTTACTTCGCTGGTGTTGGTATTTGGACGTAGTTCGGCAATGGCCACCTCCATTCCCTACACTGCCGTATATTCAACTGAAGGCATTGAGCCTGCCGGAGCCCATGATTCCGTCGGATTCCGACTTTCTATCATTTTGATCTCGTGAAGACTTGTGTACTGCAGACAATAGGGCTGCATATCTCTGCTCCTAACTGCGCGTCACGGCCAGGAGACTCATAGTAGCATGGTCTCGCGGGTTGCATATAAACACCGCAGCCATTGTAATTCATAACGTTTGAGTGCAAGGATAGACTAATGAATCCACTGGAAAATTACGAGCGCAATTTCAAGTACAAGACGAGTGAACATCATACCCTTATCTCGAACCTATCCGTGCCTGGATATTACCGCTTCAAAATCACCCATCCACCGCCGCAAATCGGGTTAAACGGCCCTCCTTTCTCAGTTCTTCAAGCCCATTAATCGCCTGAATGCGGTGTTTTCAAGGATCGGTAAGCTACCCGCAAACGTGATGTCTTTGGCCGGACTCAGCTGGTCTTGATACCTGCCCATCGCCAGTCCCGTCAAGAAGGCGCCGAGCTGCTCCGTGGGGCTCCACACACTGGGCAACAGATTCCGAAATCCCGGCTCGAGCCGTCTCACGAAGCCCTCGTATGCTGTCCGTGGTGGTACGTAAGGCTTGATGGTATCATGGGCCGAAGCCGTGACGAAACTGGGCCGCACAGAGACCGCATGCAGTAGCGGGTTGGCCTTGCGCATTTCCGCGAGCTCCAACTCCGTCTCGCCTTTCACACGGGCAAATATCGCCGAGAACCGGTTCGGGGCGACCGTGGCGCCGTAGCCGGAGACGAACACAAAGTTGAACGGCTCATTCTCGGGCGGGAGGATTTGGAAAGCCTTGGCAGCTTCCACGGTGAAGGATTTTGTTATTCTAACGTAGTCCCTGTCATAATTCTTAGCTAGCATTCTCCCAGTCTGGTAGAGAAAGTAGAGGCTCTTCAGTACTCCTTGTTGACCTTCGTTTGACTCGTGCCCAAGGCCCAGACACAACCGGTTGCGCCTTTGAGCTGCGAGAGCAGATCCTCGGGGTATTTCTCAAAGTCTTTGTAAATGATGACAGTTACGCGTGGGTCTTGGACATCGGCTGCTAGCTTTACGGGGCTCCGACTGAGGATGGAAATCTTGGTGACCTCTTTCGACTTGATCATGGTGTCCAGCACGCCCGATCCAACCATTCCCGTCGCCCCGGTAAGGATCAGATGTACCATCCTTGCCAGCTGAGACTTTCGTCTTCGTCAGTCGTTCGATGCTTATATTATCCACGTATATGTAAATTAATCGCTAGCCCTGCGCTGGCACGTAAACGATGCGCTCTACTAGCCAGGCGGAGATGAACCGATGTGATGGTTAAATCTGAAATGAAGACACGAACGAACACCTCGATCACCGTCAAAACCTGGAACGTGACTGATTTGCAGCTTGCTACGCCGTACGGTGCGGCGTAGCATGGCCAATAGCCAGCGTGCTCCGACGAGTAGGTAGTCGAAGATCCACCACGGGAATAAATTGGTGGAATTTAAACCCACCGGCTCGGCCCGGAACTACAACGGACAAAGAGCAGAAGCGTACTAAACCAGTAGACGATAGGGTCAATTCTTGATAGCATTGGAGTCGGGTCTATTGTTATATAAACGAGAAGATGCCCTTAGCCTGTCGCATCATTGGCAGCATGGTAAGAGTCACGATACACGGCAAAGAAGAAAGGTTGCCATGTATCTAGCTTGCACCCTACGGCGTAACTGGGACGGACTCGACAGCATTAGGCTCCGCGATTGGCGCAATACGACAGCGCGCATTCTTAGGCAATCCTATTGAACAGCGCGAGCATGGAGATAGAAAGCATAATTATGCCTAGGCCCATAGCGAGTAGAGGGGACACGAAAGAGTATAAGGTCCATGTGTCGGGATATGTATGGCCTAGCATGGAGACGCGCTTCAGAATGGCACACTAAAAAGATTTTTACTCCTTCATGTTAACAAAATCACTGTTGACTTTGATGGAGGATAATTGGAGTCACTCTGACGCTCCAGCTCTGCTCGTGCAAGTATGTCGATCGATTACTATTCTTTGTTGAAGGTCTCTTTTCGTGACTCGGGTTCGTAGACCAAGCACTCTGTAGAGGTCGAGCAATAAAGAACGAGCCGTGCAGTAGTCGATCTTGCGTTTGCATATCTGGCTGGCACTTCGACGCCTGCCTCTCTGATGCAGGTTCGCGTGTCGTGTAGGGAGACAGGCCAGCCATCCAGATGTCTGCGCGAGAGGCAATTGTCGACAATTCTTCCTCCAACAAGTTCCCGGCTTCTTGCCCAATCAGAAAAAACCCCCCTTCTTTGTGAACGTCATCGAGGAACTTTTGAAACGTTCCAAATTGTGGACGGACCGAGGTGTCTGAAAATCTCGGGCGTTGTCCGAATCCTTGCCCATTTCGCATCAAGATGGGCGCGAATCTCCTCCTTGGTCCTTTCTCATATGCTTCTCTCGCTTTCAAGGACCAACTACCTTAATTAAACTCTTGCGTTGCCCCACAAGACTCCTCCATCTTTGCTAGGAGGCTTGGCCTCACTCTACACAAGTCGCACCGCCCAGTAGGTAGACATCGGTGCAAGGACTCCAATGATTCCGCCCGCCATCGAAACAGGAGATCTTCAGAGCCTAGATTCGGTATCTGAAGAGCAGCTATACTATGTTAACCACCTTGTCGAAATATGCTGCACCCGAGGTTACAAATAGTTTACTGGCTGATTATCTTCTTAGCTGTGTAAGTCAAGCAACGTAAATGTATACTTGAGGACCAGTAGGGAGGTGGAATATGCCAAGCTGTTGGAGGACCTACCGTACTAATTAGACTTAACAGATAATAATACTAATTTCTGGGTGTACACATAGCATTCCTCCTGATCCTTGCTAGCCTTACAATTCTCCTACTCCCTGGCCTCTCATGGGGCGATCCTCCAACTGGGGTGAGCGGGTTAGGCCTCGATCCTTCGGCGTAAGAAACGAAAGGTAGTGCTATAAAAATGACGGGGCAGTTGGCGCTGAGAGTGCCTTAGTCCCCTGCCAAAGATGATATACCCGGATCATCCGAATGGACCAGCAACAGTATCACGGAAATTTCCTCTTCTGTTTTCATTCGCCTTTCCTCTCCTATTTACTACGTCCTCTTCTGTGCTTTCCGAGCAGGCTATACGCCATGTAGTCAGGGCCAGTAAGACATTGAATCAGGTCAATTGGTATTCGATAGAGATGCACCTGAGGTCCTGCCTGGTGATTGATGTTCTCGGCCGGGGTCGGGCCCCGTAAAATTTGGGGACCGGCTTTCCTCTCTACAACGCATCCCAGCATAACAGGAGAGTATCCGTATCTTTGTGTAGATCCTTGAAAGGGTTCGGAAATCAAAATGTTTATTCCTTTTGGTATTCCTGAGTACCTGGGATCCACGTGGAGCCGTATTGGTCGGAAGAGCAGAAGGTGAAACGGGATCCAGCTAACTCGGCGCCCCTGGTCGATTAAGGGGCTCGAGGTAGCGCCCCGGCGGGATAGAGGGGGCCCGCTAGGCTGCTGCTATAGCATGTCCGGTGCGAGATACAAAACCCGGCCAGTTCACTGCACTTCGTTTGATATTGCTCTTTCTAGGACCTCAGAAGCTTCGCTTTGTCGTTTCTGTTCCGGGCTCTTGGCAGCCTTCTTTCTTTCCCTCCGTCCGTCTTGACAGTCTCGTTGATACGAGTCATCGTAACATTCATTTTGCATTCGCGCAACTTTTTCACTCATTTACATACAGTTTTAGCAGTTTCTGTGCTATCTATCTCCATTCGCTTCATCCAATATCGTCAGGTCACAGTTTCACTCTTTTTCATTCCCTCGTTCGATCAACGACTTCGTTTAAACCGCCATCATGTTGACCACTCTTGTCTACGCCGTCATGGTGACCGGTGCCTCGGCACACGTTGCTGCTTTTGCGGACGGAATGTTTTGCAAGGTAAGTCTGGCCAGAGAGAAGTTCGTGGCAGGGCGGACAAGAGAACAGGGCTCATATTTCGCAGAACGGAAACGATACAGCCAATCCCAACCAGAACAGCAATATTCCGGTCGACCCATTGTACAACCTGCCAAAGTCGCTGTGGTGGATGCAGGCTGATCGGGGCTGTAACAAAGTTCCTCCCGCCCAGGGGGAGATTCTCCAGCTCCCGGCCGGAGGATCTGTCGCTGTCGAGCTTGCCACGAACCAGGGTCTCACGACTCTATCCTTCAACGGTGACTATGCTACTGAGTGGCCGGATGGACAGCAGCACCCCGAGGACTGGCACGGCCCTCCGCTCCCCCAGGGAGGTTACGACTGCCTCGTAAACAACCCAGACGGCCAGGGCGGTGCTATGCACACCACTGAACAGAACACCACCGCCGGAACCGCCTTTGCCATCTCGTACAACTCCAATATCGAGGACGTTACCATGGAGAACCTCGCTGTCTTTTCTGTTTTGAAACTGTTCGTCGTCTTCGCCCCTGGACAATCCAACACTGGAGATTGACTAACAACATGGAAGTTCGCCGTGGAAGCGACAGGTAACCTACGAGGTTCCCGCCGATTTGCCTCCCTGCCCCGGCGGCGTATGCTACTGCGCTTGGCTTTGGGTGCCTCTTGGCTGTAAGTCTCCATCATGCTTATAAGACAAGAAAGAGAGTTACTGACTGTTTTTCTAGGTGGCCAACCCAACATGTAAGTTCCAAAGATGCACCCTGTGCCGATCTCATCTGACTGTAACAGGTACATGCAAAACTTCCTTTGCAACGTAACCGGGAGCACTTCGACCAAGACGATCCCCCCAGCGGTTCCCCCCGTCTACTGTGCCGATGATTCTAGCGCGTGTGTGAAGGGTCCTAAGCAGATGATCGCCTGGAACCGTGAGTTGGACTTCGTGGGAAACAATAGCTCGAATGCAATAAAACTGACGAAGCGGCAGAGGCTGAGGGCAACAACGTGTCCCCTCCTTCGGGAAAGACGCCTATGTACAACGAGCAGTGGGGATTTCTTGACGGCGCCCAGCTCGACATCTTTGCCGATGGTCCAGCTACGGCTCCGTCTAACGGCTCTTCTACGACTCCCGCTACCAACCCTTCCGTGGCGCCCGCTTCGGTTTCGCTGGCTACTACCGCCGCGTTGGCCGTGTCCAGCCCCCCAGTGATTCCTCCTTCCAACACCGGCGTCAAGGCAGTTTCACCTGCCTCTGCTGTTCCTCCCATTGTCCAAACTGTGACAGTGACTGCCCCTGTTGCTCCGCCCATTGTCCAAACCGTGACAGTAACAGTGGCTGGTCCGGCGGTTTCGGTCTCACAGTGTACCGCCCCGTCTGGTGACGGCGCCAGTGCAGTTTCTCCTGTCTCGCTTCCTCCTGCCCCTTCGCTTCCTCCTGTCTCTCCGCCGGCTCCGATTTCGAAAACTTTGATAACAGAAATAACCACCATGACCATGACGACCACTGTAAAGCAGTGGACTGCCCCCCACAAGAACCACACGGTCACCAAGCACGAGAGCCACTCGTTCAGCAAGCTCTGGACAACCTCCACTCGGCGACCCTCGAACGCCACGAGCACGGCGTCCCAGTATTATTCGGGTACTCTTGTAAGTCCAATTATATTTTTCGAAATAGCTCCCAGGGTGCCAACTAAGCCCCAGAGGCTTCACCATGCCACAAGTTTTTCTTGCGTGCTGACGATTACCATAGCTACCATCATCTTCGTTCCGCCAACCCCAAGCCGGGACCGGGAACGCGGGCTCTAATCAAGTAAGCCGAAGGAACTCTCTTACATCGTAGGAGGATCATACTGATTATCTATAGCCCTGGTAACTGCGAGTCAGGCCACGAGAGACCTTTGGTCCCATCACGCATCCTAGAATCACGACCTTCCAAGAACTAGAACGCCCACTGGGGTCCTCTTTCTTGCTATTCGGACTGGGTATCAGGATCGTGTTGTACGCCACGAGAGAAATATCTAGCATATCTCCTCGCAACCCGAGATCTTCCGTCTTCACACAAACTTCAACCAACCCATATAGAGCTTCCACCCCGATCATTTTAGTTTCAAATTATTGGAAGGTCGCTCGGGCATCTTCTGACTAGCTGTTGGACAGCAGTTCGTTGTTCTATTCTCTACAGTTTTCCTGTATACTATCCTTGTTTTTTATCTTTCTATTCTGTACATAACGTTTCTGCGAAAGCAGGGGAAAATTTATTCACACGGATTATCTCGTATCAAGGCATGCTCCATTCCTGTGACCTCCCTTTACATTTACAATGGGCCGCTCGGCTTCGAGACTTGGTAGATCCTACTAGGTAAGGTACCAGTGCATATTGAAGTTTTGAACTTGGATAGCCTCGGAGCAACACTCATGCTACGTTCCCCTAGACGGAGGATCGTGTTAAACCTGGGCGATTTTCCTACCTTGCTCCTAGTAACCTCGGTCCCCACAACGAACCCCCACGCCGAAGCCATGCCTTGACGCTATCCACTCCTGCGGGCACGGAGTAATTAACTACCCCAAGTACGCCAAGGTAGGTGCTTCTAGATCAAGGATGCAGGATATCACGTCGTAAAGATCTGCCCAGTGGAGGTAGAAGAAACTAGATTCTATCGCGCAGATACTATCCAGCGATTCCCCGCCGCCCTCGTCCCCAAGCCACGCCGCTGTGATGTGCCCCGAAATTGCCATAGGACGAAGTCCTGGATCACACTGATGCCGAGCAAGAAGCCGCGCGGGCATCGGCCGGGTTAAGACGAACGAAATCGGGCCGTAATGTCTTCTGCGACACGAGGCGCCCAAGTCAACTGCCTGCATGCGGGAAACGCTGATCGTGACCCAACAACCAGGGACCTAGTAAGGATTGGCCAACCGTGCGACCCGTCCATCAGTGCGTACCTGCCTTATTTTATGGGGCTCCTGTCCACGCTGATGTTTCAAAACAGCCCGGGGTTCGGAAAGGATCTGCGAGGTGTAAATTCTAGGCCCTCGGGCCCCTGAAGCTCACATATCGCGTGTTTCACGGCTACTTTTTTTGTTGCTAACGCCCCGCATTAGCGCTTCTTGTCAAAAGGTTTAGGAAAACCATCCCATGGTAGAATCCTGCCCAGGCTGGCACAGACCAGACGGGCTCGGAATCGTGAAGTTTCCAGAAAAAGGTAGACATCGAGTGAGGCAAATCATCTCCACAAATGGGTTGGTATTGCTGGCATGTTAAAGTTACACCCAACCTCGAGCATACAGTAACCCTGGCTCGCCGGCCTCTCTTACACCCTCACTCTCGAGTCTTGAGCCCGGCGCTTGCTGATCATGGCCTTGTAGAGAGTCCGGAGTATACGAGAAGCCTGATAAGAACGGCAAGGGAGTGAGTCCAAATCATGTTGAACTTTCCGTCGGGGTTTAGGAGCACGGCGAGCGTTGATCTAGTCGGGAGGTTAGCGGCCGCGTCTAAAGCTAGGGCAGCAAGCCACCGGTATACCCCTGCGGCAGGCAGAACTACCAGGTAGTTCAGATCAACTTTGTTTACATAGTGGACGCACGCCCCCCCGTGTCCCCCCTTTTAACGGAGACAAGTAGCATATATCTCGTCACGCTCTGGTAGGTGGCCTGGCAGTCTCGATGGCGGTCCCTAACGAGCCACTACCTCGGTGCCATCATATTGAAGGGGCTATCACCGAACGCTGCGAATGGCCATTTCGTTGGAGTCCGGACGGGAATGGGACAGTACGGTACAGCCAAGACAGCCTACCGGGATGCAAACTATCCCGAAGGGCGGCTGCGGGATTACCATCCGCGTTTACGAGTGAAACATGACCGACCCCCTGCGCTCACTGGTTCTAGAGAGAACCATCACAGCTAGTGCATAAACTAATCATCAGCCTGGGTCCGGGCCAGGCAACTGACCTCACCACTGGATAGCTTATTATGACATTGGCATTGCTTTCTCTATCCCCTAGCCTAATTGACAATTCTCAGAAAACAAATCCTCGCTCCGTGATGCTTGGTGCATATTGTAGAGCGAGCGATTTGAGAATGGTGCCTATGTCGGCGTTAGGGGCAAGAAAAGGAAATAGGCAAATCGTCTTGACAGAGAAGTACAATGGTTAGATGGCAGGGCGATACTCTCTCGCTCGCGCCATTTATATAGCGACACCCTCGACGATGTGCTATGCTTGCTCGTCTCCCCACATCATTACCACAATCTCTTCCACCGCACTGTCATATCACGGTCTGGTGGGACACCAACCGCCCCAGCCCATCGTGCATCATTTTGAGCAGGTCTATCGGACGGCGACCCATCCGGCATTGTCCAGCTCACAAACTCAACGTCAAATCTCGAAGCAAGTAGCCCCATGGTAAGCATGATTTCATGTTTGGCGAAGAACCGGCCAGGGCACATGGATATGCCACCTCCTGTAGTGTGATATTAGCCTCGTGATTTTGAGAGCACCGAGATTGGGAGGGTTTTCAACACACCGTACGGAAAGAAGTCATTGGATCGTCCCGCCAAGCTAAACTGTGGCGCGGATCCCCCTTCCCCTGCATCGGTAGCCGCATCGACATGCCTGACGTGCCGCTCTGCCCAGAATTCCGAAGCTGGATGGCCAGGCGTTGACCATATGCTCTCCTCGCGGTGTGCAATCTCCGACGGCGCCTGAACCAAACTTCCTTTCTCCAGGCTCAGCCCTTCCATCGTGAGCGGTCCGACAACTTCGCGTGTAACGTTGATTGATACATGGAGGCGTAGGACTTCGGTATAGACGGACTGCAGCAAAGGCAGGGAGAACAGGGCACGCTTGTCGGCATAGCGACGGCCAGTAGTGGCGTCGACTTTAAGTACCGTTTTGAACTCCTCCCTCACTGCTTTGAACAGGACGGGATCTTTTGCAAGCTCCATCACGGCCCAAGTCGTGATAGGGATCGTATTACCATTTTGGCTGGCATAGTAAGAAACACAAGTCAGCTCAGCGGCCTGGCACGCATGAAAGAAAGGAGCACACTCACCCAAAAAGAGACGACACGGCGACTATCCCCGCGCAAGTTTGAGGAGCAAAGTCCGCCTCCCTCATCCATCTTGCCAATTCTCGGGAATACCGAGCACCAAAGTTCGGCTCCCAGTCTGCGTCGGCATCCGGTCCGTCCCAATCGAACGCCGCCCAGCCCGCATCAAGATACTTGGCGCACGCCGCGCGCAGCGCGTCCCGCTTGTTCCAGGCATCGCGCTTCATCCACTTGGGGGGTCCCCACGCGATGCTCGCTGCTATCTCGTCAAAGTCCCAGAGCTTCCGGAGCAAGTCTGGGTTGAGCTCCAGTATCCGCGACCCGGCGAGCGAGACGACTGCCGACTCGGCCACATCGCTGCGTAGGAAATCGCAGATGCGTACCGTGGACCATTCTCCAAGGGGATATCTTGCGAGGCGCTCGGAGAGAAGACGCTCAAATGAGTCGGCAATCTTGTCGGCCTCTTGAGTGCGCGCGAGATAGTCGTGCACGATCCGGTGGAAGCCGGCCCAGTAGCGCTCCCCTGAGGCAGTCGTCTCTGTCCCCGCCGCTGGTACCGAAAGTCTGCCCGACTTATCGTTCACAAACTTGGCCACGTCGGCTTCGGTGGCGCCCCAGAGATTCTTGATCATGAAAAGGATAAACTTGTCCGAGCTGATGCTGCTGGATGTGCGAAACATGGCCTGCACATTGTGGGCTCTGGTGATGAAGTACACCTTGTTGGTGCCAAGATAGAAACTGATGATGTTGCTGCGGCTCAGCAGTTTTCTGAGGGACACTACGGTCAGAGTGTCTGCCAATTGGATCCATGTTTCTAAATTGGGATGGATGTTATACTACCTTGCCCTCGATAAAAAGGTGGTCTGGTCACTCATGTACTGATACGTATTAGAGACATATGGAATGATGTCGGGGAGTGCAGGGACGGATGCTTGGGTGCCACTCCATGACCACCAGAGGTATGTGGCCGCTCCGAGAAAGAGCGTGAGAAGCAGATATTCCACACGGTGCTCAATGAGCCGCTGCGTAGCGGCGGTGGCGATGTCAAAATAACTCGTCATAGCAACTCTCGAAAGCCCTTGAGAGCTTTACTAGGACCGCGAAGGAATTAACGTGAGTCGCGATATACTCCCGGCTGCGGGGTGTTGGTTGACTCCAGAATTTCTGAGTTGGGACTCCCAGGATTAAGATAAGCTCGCCGAAGTAATTACGCGACTACAGATGAGGAGCTCGTTTGGCCTACTAACGCATTCCGTAAAACATGGTGAATGGTTCTGATTATGATGAAGAAAAAACGGATTTTGGCCGATCTTGTTGCACCTTTGACACCAAGCAAGGTGCCAGCCTTTCAAGCGACAGTAGCCATAGCATGCAGATCCGAAGCATTACCAGGTAACTATGGCTGATAGCCGCAACCCATAAGACATCCTCTATGCTCTATGAGCCAATATACTGAGTATCCAGTAGACTCCCCGCCTGAAGAGCCAAGGAATGATAAACTTCTCAGTCTATCTATCATGCTAAATCTAAGATTTAATACTATAAATCAGCCAAGACAGTTACAATACTGTTTGCTAACAAGAGTCAATGCAACCGTAATGGCGACAGCCCTCGACATGTTGGCCAGGAGGCGGGGTATCTTGCAGTGCCTCGTTAATATCGACCCCGCAGAAGCCTCATCGTTCCCAAGTTCGGTTGATGAGCTCGCAACTTGCACTTTGACACACTTTCCTTGCCTACCATGGAATATAACGGCTCCTAAGTCGCGTAGCACGTGTAAAAGGCTGACTGAAAGACCCAGTGACAATATCCACGGCTTTTCCCATTACATGTGTTTGATAAAACGAAGTTTAGGAGAGTGAGATCGTGAGCCAGTAGGATGTGGCATCGTTGTGGCAGTTTTATCGTTGGGCTGGCAAGGGTGCATGCGGCTGAGACGGCTGTGCCTTAAGCGCCATACACGAAGCCAAGTTGTCAAGTCGTCGAAACATGACCAAATTGCATTTCCATATCCTGCAAGCCATAGAATCTTTATTATAGATCGCATAGAGCTCGGCGACTGATCGACACCATCCCAAGAAACCCCCTCAGCGCCTGCGGCAGACCTCGAAAGCGGCGAGCCCATGCCGATGGACGAAGCCCAGCCGCGGCGTCCGGCCACGCGCGGCAGCTTTGAGATAGCGATTATCTGCGCCCTCCCCCTCGAGGCCGATTCCGTCGATGCCCTCCTCGATCACCACTGGGAAGACGACGGCCCGCCGTACGGAAGAGCCGAGGGCGACCCCAACGCCTACTCGACTGGCGTTATCGGACGCCACAATGTCGTTGTCGCACATATGCCGGGGATGGGGACGCTCAGTGCCGCAATAACGGCTGCCAACTGTCGGGCCAGCTTCCCCAACATCAGGCTTGCGGTAGTAGTCGGCATTTGCGGTGCTGTTCCTTTTGGCCCCGATGGCGGCGAAATCGTGCTCGGCGATGTGATCATCAGCGAGGGTGTTGTCCAGTACGATCTTGGACGACGGCTGCCCGAGCGGTTCGTTCGGAAAGACACGCTTCTGGACTCCCTGGGCCGACCAAATATCGAGATACGTTCGCTGCTGGCGAAGTTGAAGACCCGCCATGGTCGGAAGGTACTGCAAAACAAAATGGCTGGCTACATGGACCTACTTCAAAATGACACAGAGCTCGGGGCACAATACCCGGGCACGACGCAGGACATTCTGTTTCAGCCGACGTACCGCCACGTCAGCGACGGGCAGCTGTGCGAACAATGTGGCTGCGACGGGCCGCTGGTAGCACGAGTCCGGCTGGAGCAAGCCCTTCCGAAGCCTCTCATCCATTTCGGCCTGATGGCGTCGGGGAATACAGTCATGAAGGCGGGTGAGGATCGCGACGCCATCGCGCGAGAGGAAGGCATCCTGGGCTTTGAGATGGAAGGTGCCGGGGTATGGGATAGCTTCCCATGTGTAGTGATTAAGAGCGCCTGCGACTACGCGGATAGCCATAAGGCCAAGCCGTGGCAGCGGTATGCAGCGGCAACGGCAGCAGCATGTATGAAGGCATTCTTAGACTACTGGGTGCCAACTCCTCGGTCACAAGCAGGTGAGTCTTGTCCACAGAAGCTCGGAAAGTCGCTTTTGGAGTGTTATGTTAAAACGGCGTGCTTCTTACAGAGCCAACTTTGGGACCTTGGTGTGAGTAGATTCCTTATTTATCAACCCTAGCTGACAACCTGCTAACGGAACCGCAGTTCTTATTCCGTACCCCCAAAACGACACCTTTGTCGGCCGGGAATCAATCCTGAAAAAGTTACAAAAAATACCCCTCAAGTCTGAATCGCAGGCAAGGGTCTCACTCTTTGGCCTTGGTGGCATCGGGTAAGTTAGCCAGACCGTATAACTCATTCAACCGCTTATAGGCAACAGGAAAACACAAATCGCATTGGAATACGCGTATTGGATCTCAAAGACATGTACGGATGTATCGGTCTTCTGGGTTCATGGCAGCAATGCGGAGCGGTTTCGTGAATCATATAAGTCCATCGCGTTGAAGTGTCATATCCCTGGCTACAACGAGCCCAATACAGATACACTACAGCTAGTGAAGACATGGCTAGAGGAGAAACATCGAGGCTCTTGGCTAATGGTTATCGACAATGCCGACGACATGCAGCTCTTCTACCCATCGCCGCAAGAATCAAAAGCTATGGACAGTATCAAGGAACAGGATCGTGTGGGGCAGTATATCCCGGAGTGCTCTCATGGTTCGATTCTCATTACAACCCGCGATAAAGCGCTCGGTTTGAAGCTAGCCAAGGGAAGACCGCCCACCGAGGTCCATAAACTAGACGATAATGACTCAGGGCAGCTCCTCCAGGCTTGCCTTGCTGCAGAGGACATCGCATCCAATGAGCTCTCGACACTCTCGTCTAGGCTAGAGTACTTACCACTTGCACTCGTGCAGGCTGCTGCATTTATCGAGGCAAACACGATATCGGTCGGCGAATACATCCAGTTGCTCGACAAAAGTGACAAGCACCTTGTTGACCTGCTCAGCGAGGAATTCGAGACGGTCGGCAGAGACTCGAGGACGCCTCGTGCGGTAGCAGAAACGTGGATCCTGTCGTTTGAGCAGATCCATCGCCAGGATACGTTTGCAAGCGAGCTACTCTCCCTCATGAGCTTCTTCGACCGACAGCAGATTGCCATGGAATTCCTGGCCGATTACAACAGGAACAGAAATCAAGAAGAGAGTAATGACATACGGCTAACAAAAGCGGTGGGCGTTCTCAAGGGCTTTTCTTTTCTTTCGGCGGCGAAAGATCAGACCCTAGACATGCACCGGCTTGTGCAGCTAGTGACGCGAAAATGGCTTTCTCAGAAGGAGAAATTGAGCCACTTCGCCGGTCAAGCGCTCTTGACCGTCTCACATGTCTACCCATCGGGCGAGTTTGAGAATTGGCTTGTATGTGGCGCATACCTGCCGCATGTGTACGCGGTATTACACTTTGAGGGGGACGGATCGTACGAGCAAACGAGGGCAAGAGCATCGCTTCTTCACTGCACAGCACGCTATCTCCATCTACAAGGCCAATGGAAGGAAGCTGAAATCTTCCAGCTGCAGGCTGTTCAGCTTTTCAAAGATGTGTTGGGAAATGAGAATCCGACGACGCTTGCCAGCATCATGAGCCTGGGAGTTATGTATACGAGCCAGGGCCGGTGGGCGGAGGCAGAGATGTTGCAATTACAGCAAATAGAAACCTCCAAGTCCAACCTCGGCGCTGACCATCCCGGTACCCTGATCAACCTGTGCAACTTGGCATCAACGCTTGTGCATCAGGGCCGGTTCGCAGAGGCCCAGACGCTACTGGTGGAGGCGTTGGCGAAGCTCGGACCTGACTGTCCCGATCGTTTAGTCGACATCAATACCTTGGCATTGGCGCTTTCGAAGCAGGGCCGGTGGGCCGAGGCCGAGTGGCTACAGGTGAAGGTGATGGAAATTTACAAGGCTACGCTCGGCGCAGATCATCTTCATACTTTGATCAGCGTGGACAACCTGGCGATGACACTTTTCAGACAGGGTCGGTTCGCAGAGGCGGAAGTGCTGCAAATGCAGGTCCTGGAAACTTGCAAGACCAAGCTCGGGCATGACCATCTCGAAGCCATGAGCAGTATGAATAACTTAGCGGCGACACTCTCGAAGCAGGGCCGATCGGCAGAGGCTAAGATGTTGCAATTACAGGTAATGGATATTTGCAAGGTTAAGTTCGGAGCCAACCATCCTAAGACTATAGCCAGTATGAACAACTTGGGATCGTCGCTTTATAACGACGGCCAATGGGCAGAGGCAGAGGCGCTACAGGTGGAGGTACTCGAGAAGTCCAAGGCTAAGTTCGGGCCCGACCACCCCAGTACTTTAACGAGCATGGGCAATCTGGCGTTGATACTTTCGAGACAGGGCCGGTGGAGAGAAGCCAAGGTATTAGAGGTGGAGGTAATGGCGAGTAGCAAGGTTAAGCTTGGGGCCGACCATCCCGATACTCTAGCCAGTATGAACAACTTGGCATCGACGCTTTATAACCAAGGCCAATGGGCAGAGGCAGAGGCGCTACAGGTGGAGGCACTCGAGAAGTCCAAGGCTAAGTTCGGGGCCGACCATCCTAGTACTCTGATTAGCATGAGAAATCTGGCATCGATGCGGAACAGGCTAGGCCGGCTGAACGAGGCTCGCAGCTGAATGCAACAATGCGCCCAGCTTCCACAGTAGGCATTCGGCCCAGATCATCCAGATACAGTATTTAGTTGCTCTATCATCGAATCATGGTAAAACCTAGAGCATTGTACATCACAAAGACGTCCGGGGTGATGTTCGGGTATCAACACCACGAACTCGGCCGTTGGGCTTCCGTTGAAGGTTTGGAGCTTGGAAAGGGCGGTTGAGATCGTCTTAGTTTGCTCTGAATCTTGTGTAGTTTGAGGGCGAAATCTGATGCACAGCGAATGTCGTGGGTTAATATACCCCTTACCATCGGCTCTCGCGGTCAGTGGATATAGCCATGTAATAGTAAGGTATCGAAGCAAGGACAGAGTTCTGCGTTGTGTTTCTCTCTATTAAACCTATCGACCTAGGCGCCGGAGACAGATGGAGCCAGACAGCAGCTCCCACTAATCGGATTAACTGGCCATTTCCATGGCGCACTCTCCAATACCAGCGGCGAGGGTTTATTTTCTTCCCTTTTCGATATCAGAGACCAGAGTAATGCATATTTCAAACTCTTTAAGGTTCTGATTGCTGATGGCACTGTCTATGATCATTCTTTAGGCCATCTCGTGACAGCTCGCCACGTCAGTTACTATTATGGAGCTTTCAAAAGAAATCCCGACTAGAAACTGACAGTACTCGGTATATACGATAGTTTGCAAGAATAATGAGTGACTGTGTAGTTAGAAACTTTTCAATTCCCGTGGATAACTAATCATCATGTGCTGTCTGGCCCAACCCCGAAGCAGGACGGCGGTTATCTAAGTTAGGTCAGCCAGTGCATTATGGTGCGGAGTTGAGGTATGATGACTACGCAAAATACTGGTGTAAAAGCCGACAGACTTTGGCTGCAGCTTTGCGGATTCGCCGTTTAAGACATGCCAATATTATGTCGACTTGTCTTGGAAGACTTGCGAAGTCACCACGGGCAAGGCTCGTGACACCAGCTATCCAATCATGATAGGATCCTTTCTGTGTCTTGCGTCGCTTTCCTGAGGGGATTTTGGATCCCTCTCCTCCTCCATTCGTTGTCGGCCGGCCTCGTACTTTGGTGCCCGTGAGGAACATTAATCCACTCTGCTGCACGCCGAGGGTGAGAAGATAACGTCTAAGGCATGACGTGAAGTTACAAATATGGAGGAAGAGCTTCCTCAAGAACTGGTTCTGCCCTTGAGGGAGCCCACCATCTTCGCTTCAATCCCGGCATGGGTTAAAAGGCTCTGATGCCCATAATCTGAGCTCTATGGTATGCCGTTGCGGCTTACTTAGCGGATGCAGGCCGTGCCAGCCGCTATACCTTTGGTTCGAATGACGAACGGGGCGGGGCTTCCCTCATAGGAGCTGTTGCCAATTACCAAGACAACTTGTTGGCTGCAGAGCTTTTTACCTCCTTGATCCGTCGGAGCTTATGACCAACCCAATTTATGATACCGGCGTAATTTGCAACGATACCAAAGGCATGGCAATCCAAAAAACCTCATTAATAAACAAATATGTATATAATATATTCGCGATACTGTTGGCAATAGCCCAAGACACGAAGCTAATCTATTAATTAACTTGCAGCTGGCGCAGATGTTATTTGATATACCTTGTTCTTGCTCAAATATCGCTTTGAGCTATATTCCATTATTTGATTCCACGTCTGATCCAACCGCAACAACAGCAGACTCCATCCTTTGCACAAGCTTCGTATATCATACTCCCTCGAGTCCACGAACTTCACATACAATGCGCACGGTTGCTTCAATGTCGAGTCCAGCATCGGTGTCGTCAACTGACGCGGCGTCGACCCTCATGGATCCCTTCGAACTACCGATTCAGACGATTCCCTCTCACATCAGCAGGGCACAGAGCAGAGCCGATCCCGGCGATGTTGAAAAGTTCGGCCAGGAGGCTCGGGATGCCACGTCGTCGAGTGAAGGTGCCAGGACAATTACAGGCCTGCGATGGTTTCTCGTTTGCGCCTCGCTATATATCAGCGCGTTCCTCTACGGTCTTGACACAACGATCGCTGCCGACGTACAAGGTTCTGTTGTCCAGACCTTCGGGCACATCGATCAGCTCGCCTGGGTTGGCGCTGGATTCCCGCTGGGATCTGTTGCCGTGATCCTACCCCTGACCGCCGTTTTGAACAGCTTCAATATGAAATGGACTTACATATCTAGCATGCTTATCTTCGAAGTTGGTTCAGCCATCTGCGGTGCCTCGCCCAGCATGAGTGCTTTGATCGTCGGGCGTGTCGTCGCAGGTGCTGGAGGAGCAGGAGTATATCTGGGCTGTTTGAACTACTACTCGTCCCTTACAAAACCTACTGAGCGCGGGACGTATATAACCCTGATTGGGTTCTTTTGGGGGTCGGGTGCAGTGCTGGGTCCAGTTGTGGGTGGTGCCTTTTCTGTCTCTTCGGCGACCTGGCGCTGGGCCTTTTACATCAACTTGGTTGTCGGTGCCTTGGCCGCCCCAATCCTCTTCATCTTCCTCCCTTCTATCCATCCCGTCCAGGGAGCCTCAATACGTACCCGTTTGGCGAACCTCGATTTCGTTGGCTTTATTTTAAATGCCGGCATATGGACGACGTTTACGATGGCCCTTACGATGGCTGGTGGCCAATGGCCCTGGAATGACGGCCGGACCATAGCCATGTTCGTCGTCTTTGGCGTGCTACTTGCACTCTACATCGTGCAGCAATATTTCTCCGTCTTCACTACCAAAGAGACACGTTCTTTCCCAGGCCATATCCTAAAATCCCGCACGCAAGTATTGCTTTATATCGCAACGTCTGCCAACATCACGGTCATATTTATCATCGTCTACTTTATCCCGATCTACTTCCAGTTCATCCACAATGATAGCGCTATCATGGCTTCGGTTCGCCTCTTACCCTACGTTATTGTCCACTGCGTCGTCAATATCAGCGCCGGGCGCTTGCTATCCACAGTCAAGATGTACATGCCAATCTACGTCATCTCCGGCATCTTCCTGACGCTTGGAACGGCATTGCTCATGGTGTACCTCGACCCCGCCACCTCCCAGGCGACGATTTACGGCTTGACAGTTCTGATCGCTTTCGGCACTGGCTTGACCGTACAGATCGGCTATGCCATTGCCACGTTCGACGCACCGGCCGAGGACATGGGAGACGCTATCAGCCTGCAGAACGTAGCGCAGACTGGCGGAGGCGTCATCGCGCTCGTCATCGCCGGCCAGATCTTCCAGTCCTCGGCGGTCTCCAACCTCGAGGCCGTCTTGGCTGGCCAGGGCTTCTCGCACCAAGACATCGTCGGGGCCGTCGCCGGCGCCCAGAGCACCTTGTTCCAGCAGCTCAGCGGCCAGCTGAAGCTATCAGCCACCTTGGCAATCACCAAGGCCATACAAAAAGCCTTCTCGCTGAATATTGTGGGCGCCGGTGTTCTGCTCCTCGTCGGCCTCGCGATGAAGCGCGAGAGGCTATTCGGAGAAGTGGTCACCGCTTGAGAAGTCTGTCGACAGTGTTTTGCCCAATGACCGCCAGACTGACTATGCGGGTAGAGACGCGACTGCAATGACCTGTTCAACTATAGAAGATCAATGATGCAGTGGTAGGCATGTCACCTGGGGTGTAGATTGGCATGGGGCCAACAAAAATCGGACTTGACGGATTAGAACTGAGGGTGCTGGAGTCAAGGAACCGGAACCCAATAGATTTGCATGCTTTTAGACGTAGATCCATTGTAATTAGTGCTCATGAAGGATTCACATTTCATTTTGATTGACCATGTCACTTCCTTCTTACTACCGCCATCCCTTAACTACGGGTGATATCTAAGCAGCATGCGTGTGTCAGGCTAGTCCCATCCGTGCAGCCAGCTGAGACGCATGATTTGGACATAGTCCGTGACTGGGGGCGCAAGGAGAGACGGAGCATCCCAAATTAAGGCAAAGAAAGCGCCCGGTCCAGGGTCTTAGCGACTTTTGGATGACCATGAGCTACCAAAGGCGCCGGGCTTTCTTCCTTGAATGAGGCCCAGCTGGTCTTGAGACCGGTGATCCATTCGTTGAAGTCGACCAGCTCCCCACCGACGCGGCGATCAACGGCTAGCTTGCCGCCAACTCGTACCTTGCCTTGCAGGGCTTGGATGTAGTCCTCCTTTCCAACCTTGGGCAGGTACAGCCATTTGTGGTCGGCCCTGCAGAGCCAGCCCCACAAGATTGTTGTCTCCAGGTTCCCCTTTTTTACCTTTTCGAGGCAACCGTCACAGAACCCAACCTGGTCGCAGTAGATGCAGATATTGACCGAACTATCGGGTCCCCATACTTGACCGCATCCGTCGCAGGGGTAGTCGCATGCTGTGCACTTGCTATCTTTGGTCTTTTCGAGCAAAGTCGATTTGATGGTTTCATACGCCTTTCTAATCTCGGAGCTACTCTGAGATGGAGGAAGACTCGTAGGGGCTGAGCTCATGTCATTCGCTGCCTTCGGCTTTTCTTGACTACCAAGCGTAGTCGCGGCAGTTGTGAGGTCTCCGTATTGGTTGGCGCTGTCCAGTTCGGCGATGTTCCTATCCACTTGCTCGATAATAAACTTGATTTGGTCCGTTAACAGCTCTAGCGTATGGTCCTCTTCCATCAGTTCTATTAGATTCGAGCTCAGATCTTGTGCTGGCTGCTCGGTGAAATCAAGCAGCCATCTCATTACGTTTCCCTCGGTCGGTGGAGGAAGTCGAAGCGAAAACACCGAAAGAGCGTTGAGAAGATCACCAGATTTGAGCAGCGTATGAGAGAGCATCCTATAACCCGCCCAGTCGTTAAAATCATACTCGTCCGTCAGCATGCCAATGGCCGACTCTGTGCTGGCTTGAAGGATGCTGCGAGCAGATCTAGGATCATTGCTGAGCATGTAGTAGGACGCGAGATAGGATTTTGCCGGTGAGATACCGTGCGAGAATTCTTGCGAGGTTATCGATCTTAGCTTCCTGACGTGCTCAGTTTGGTCGTCGATGTTCGTAGCGGCCCTCGCGCACTCAAAATGATGTGCACTGATCAGCCTCGCCGCTTTGGGGTGTGCCAGCCAGTTATGTACCCAGTTGCCGTTGGTTTGCAGGCAAGAGTTCCAGGCCTCGACAGCTGAATCGACAAGCGGCGCTTTTGCTGGATTAAAATGGTACATGGCTGCGCCTTTGTAGACGCGTAGCAATGATGCGATCGACTCTTCCGACGATCCTGTACCGTTCACTGCCATATCAATGGCTAGGTCTATCTCGTTCAGGAAGGCGTTAAAGTAGGACGGGTGCCTACGCGCCAAAGAGGCACAGCTGCCAAATAACCATTCGTTTTCGTCGCCGTCTGCTATTTCCACGAACAGGTGAGTAAGGACTCTACTCAGTTGTCCCGGCTCATGTGGCCCTCCGGAGAGTCCCAGAAGTTCATCGAAAAGCTGCTCGGCCTCTCCCTGGCGGTCGCTGTCGAGATAAAGCTTTAGCAGAGAGTATCGAACTTTGGAATTGTCGGGCTCGCGCTCTAGTGCCTTCTCCAAGTATTCGTGAGCTTTGGTAGGCTCATCTATCGCGGTTTGCCATTCGGCGAGATACAAGAACAGATTGCTCCGTTCGGCATTGTCGGCGTCTTCGCGCTCCAGCAGTTTTATCGCCTCGTGTATCTCTGTGCAGGCCTCCGAATACTGCTCACTCTCAGCTAACGATACCGCCAAGCGCTCGTAACGTCTGACGCTTTTCGTCCCGAGTTCCAGTGCGCGCCTCAGCATTGGGATGGCGCGAGCATGATCGTTCAAATATATGTATGTCTGCCCCAGACGGTCGTACCAAATGTCGTCCTCCTTCTTGACGGGGAGCATTTCTTTGCACCATTTGGCCACCGCGGCGACAGAATCGTCCTTGAATCGTGAGAAGCTCGCCTCGCTAATTGTCTTGTCGTCTCTTTCGCTTCTTCCGTCCCTCTCCGTTGCGGGCTCCTAGTTAGATTAGTACTCTGACCGGTCTCTTTGAAGGGGGAGATCCGGAATAGGAACGCATACCAATGCCAAGAAGCCACGGAGCCATCGAAACGGTCTGCCAACATCAGATTCGTCGCGACGAATCCACTGAAATGCGACCGTTTTCGTGATCTGGAATAACAAGGCCTGATTCGGATTTGGATCTGCCTCGATATCCCTGAGCTGCTTTCGCGCAAATCTCCCCAGATGGCCAACCACCTCGGGATCCGCAAGCCAGCGTCTGAAAATGGCCACTTCGCTTTCCCTGTCGTACCAATATACGTCCCCGCAGCTGTCCCAGTGAATTTCAACGATTTCTCCGGACGAGAAAAGCTCCCACAGTCCGTTTCCAATCTCGCGCTTCTCTGCCAGTGAGAGTCCATCAAGCCTTCTCGCCTCGAGAGAGCCAAGATGATGGGGCAGACGGCCCAGCAAGTACGGTGCGATGCGCGCAGTCCGTGTATCTGGCTCGCTGGCCAGGAATTTAAATGTGCTCCTGAGAATGCCAAGGTGCGCGTTTATCTCGTTGACCTGGATGTGGCCTTTCATGCTGCCCTCGGTTGCCAGCCTGTAGAAGCCAAAATTGTCCCGGCCAGCTTCCTGGGCCAGGCTCCATAGGAACGACTGCACGCTCTCGCGGTCCGCTTTCGATATTGTAATCGTGGCGCTGAACTTTGGGGTGTCGTCCATCGTGCGGATCTGCATTCGATCCTTCTGAAGCAAATCCGCTAAGCCGTCAGCAACTTGTACCGTCGCGGCTGACGAATCTCCACCCGATAGGTTGAAGACGCCGGAATACTTCCCTTCCAGCTTCTTTTTCAGCCTTAGTAGCGTAGACTTTTGAAAGCGAAGAAACTGCAAGCCTGGTTAGCTTGGTATTACTGCAAGGGGTCTAGATGGAAGATCAGGCTCCTCACCAATGCGGCTTCCAACTGCTCGATAGAGAACGTATCCCACCCATATATAGTCCATACGAGAAGTTCGCTGAGCTCTTCGATCTCCTCTGCCCTCAGTCGTCTTTCTAACTGGTTGATCAGTGTCTCCGAGATTGCTCTCTCATCTTTGTTGCAATCCTCCAGTATCCGGTCGATGCCGTCTCGAGATCCGTTCGACTCAACGAGGATCTCGATCTGGTCCAATGCGGTCGCTGCTTTCAGGTAGTTCCCATTCACTCTACCGACAATTCCTTTCCGGATAGTAGATCTGAGCTCCAAAGAGTCGTCGTCTAAATCTTGGAAGAGATCTCGCTCTTTCAACTTGTGGTCGATGTACTTGCCAAGATCTTCCGAGCTGTGCTTCTCGATATCAATACTGGGGGTTCTTTGATTGCCCTCCCCAGGGAACCCCCTCATGGATACAAGAACTCTGGACAGGGATTCCCTGGGATGTCTCCTCATGATGTCGAGCAGCTCGTCTCGCGCTGCTCGAAAACTATCGGGCAGTCCATCTAGCCCATCGAGAACAATAAACTGGATCGTGTTGGGCTTGGGCGAATCAAGATGGAGAAACTGCCACAAGTCTGCGCATGTGGCTTCTTTGAGGTATCGCCTGGCGTCCGGCAGTCTTTCACATGCCTGCACCAAGCTGTCGGCATACGTGTCGTCCTGATCGGCGAGCTGAATCGCGATCCATTTTAAAGCCGTTTCGACCGGCCGCTTGCTTTCGTCGCCCTTCTTAACACTAAAAGTGGGAAAGAAGTAGGAAGTAATCAAGGTCCTGAGTGACTGCGCGGCCCCTTTGTATTTGGATTTCAGGTTCCACACAATGGCCGACATAATGACCGACTTTCCGGTGTTCTGGTCACCGGTCAAGAGGAGCAGAGCGTTGGATTCAGCGTTGCTCCATTCGATCCAGCTGTGAAACTCGGGGTGCTCGTCGCGATTTGCGAACCAGCTGGCGGTGCCGGAAACGATTCCATCGTAGAGCTTGTTGCGCATATCCTCAGACGCACTGAGGCCACCATCTTGCAGACCCAAATACTTCTTCAGTTTCTCTTGTCGTTCCTTCTTGCTCTTCTCCGACTCTCGCTTGTCTTCCGCGTTCTTCAACGTCCCGACGTCGAAGAAGATCCTGCCAACCTGTTCCTTGGTCTCGGCTGCTTCGTTGAGCAGTTTTGATACCCCACTGTTGGTTTCCAGGATTGTCTTCAGCTCTTGCGTGGCTTGTATCGAACTGTGAGCGCTGACCTGAGCACGAAAATCGGCCAGGGCAGCTTTGACGCCTGAATCGTCCTGGAGCAGAACTACCTTGGTGGTGGTCAAGAAACGGCGCCACCCCCCCGTGTTCCGCAGCTGGATGTACACGGCACAGACATCGACAAAGCTTATCATGACTTTGTGGATCGCGTGCTTCAGTTCCAGCTCGATTTCTTCGAACTGGCTGGTCCTCTCGTAGATTCTGAACATGCTCAGACTCGGCCCGATCTCGTCAAACATTCCGGCCAAGGCGCCGTGAAACTGCTGCATCTCTTCCGGGATGTTCAGAAGGATGTGGAGCGCTTTGAAGCAGAGGCTGGATGCGGGAAATGGCTTGAATCATTTTATTCATCAACGCGTGTCTCAACCGAGGCATTTTCCCCAGCCAAGTCAGATTCGAGCTTACCATAAAATCCGCGCCTTGCGCTGCCACCCCGCTGAGTAGTTTCAAGCATTTGATCACGTAAATGCCTGACTGCTTCGCTTTCTCGGCTCTCGATGGCTTCTTGGCGGAAGAGGGGAGGTTGATATCAGGTTTCAAGGTGTTCTCGACCAAGTCAAGGCAGCTTTTCGAGGTGCCTGTTGTCTGCTGGTCGAGCGACAGACCGGTCCGATCTTTAAATCGAACCTTGGCGACTCGCCACAGCTCCTCCAGCGTCGGTTCGGACTCACGATCCATCTTGCGGCGTCGTGCTCGAAGAGCCAGGCTCGATGTGTTCTCGCGATTTCATGCCCGAATTTCACCGCAGCTTGGTGATGGGCCTAGCGTGACCATTTCGGAGGAAGTCAGTTCAGCCGCACCTTGGGGACACACTTGCGCGTGGCTCCAGCTTGGCGGGGAGGGTCAACCAACCTGGCATCCACCAATTCTGTGCTCGGATGTCGACTAAATTGGCGTTACTACGGTCTAGACCTGGGCCTGGATCAAGGGATTTGACATTCGTTGATCCTGCACCAGTACGGAGAACCGAAAGCCACAAATTTACCATGTTGGTAGCGTGGAAAACGCAACGAAGCTCAATACATTTCATAACTAATATCGTCAGGTAGATTGGCAGGCCAGAACTGTAAGCAGGATTCAGTTGGCTTGGCTGTTTAGCCATTTCTTCTTTTCTTCTTTGTTTACGTACAGCAGGCTATAACTTTGATGGCAGCTTTCCTTGCTAAATCAGTAATAAATCTGATAATGAGCCTCTCTTTGTAGATGCTCCGTTTCCCAGTTTGGCTCGACCCAATACTTCTCTCCAGCTGCGCCAGTCCTCCGAGCTGCTAACTCCCGCTGCCGAGTCCGATCTCTCGTGTGATGTCACCGGATTTTCCTCCCCATGGCCGTGCACCATGCATCAAGTTTCCATCTTTCTATCATGCCATTATCCTCCCTGGCTCGCTCGACCGATGTCTCGACGGGTCCTGGCCTCCAGGCATCGCTCGTCTCGATGACCGAGTCCGCCACCCAAACAATTTCCGACGTAAAAAGCCCACCAGTAAGTCGCTCGTCCGCGGATTTCACAGAATTGGCTACCA
>FTLB01003602.1_pt1 | contig 29358 bp, 26 predicted proteins | sample 1658291 | NCBI WGS metagenome assembly FTLB01 (sample SAMEA3914812, study PRJEB12502) | metagenome | biome: forest; material: soil | place: Canada | collected 2011-07-07 | depth 0.1 m
GCATAGGCCACTGTAAGCCCCCCAATACCACTGTCAAAAACACCAATTGGCTGTTTATTAGCCATATATAAAAATTTTAAAGTTAAATCTAAAACATTACATTATAAAGAACGATATTTTCAACGTTTTTTAACATTATTTACCGTATTTGTATGCAAATGTATAAAAATAATTAAGTAATATTACATTGAAATTAAGCTTGATTCCTATACCTTTTTAGTCTAACGTAAGTATGAAAAAAATCAATTGCGTTCTTCTGGTTGATGATGACAATATCAACAATTTTATAAACGAACGCCTGCTTAAGAAGCTTAACATTACTCATAATGTTAAAGTTGCCATGAACGGAGAGGAAGCATTGGATTTTTTAAAGAGCAACGCAGAAAATCTTTTTCCCGAACTTATTTTGCTGGATATAAACATGCCTGTAATGGACGGTTTTGAGTTTTTACAGGAATATAAAAAGACAAACTTTAATGGTAAGCAGCAACCTTATATTATTATGCTCACCACCTCTACCAATCCTAACGATGTTGATAAGGTAAAGAAAAGCGACGTGGCTGGTTACATCAACAAGCCGCTTACCGAACCCAAAATAATGGAAATTGTACAAAAACATTTTCCATCCTAAAAGGTAATATTATTTTAGAATTAAAAAGGGAGCCATGAAAAAACTAGATAAGGTATTCCTTATTGACGATGATAAAATAAATAACTACATCAGCGAGAGCATTATTAAAAAGTCTGGTATTACAGATACTATTAAAGTATATCTGAATGGACAGGACGCATTAGATACTCTTGAAGACGCTAAGGAAAATCCCGAACTGATTCTGGTTGATATAAATATGCCCGTTATGGATGGCCTGGAGTTTCTTGAACACTATGGAAGCTCGGGCAAAGATGATAGCGTGATCTATCTGATGCATACTTCTCCGCTTACCGCAGAGCAATCTGACCGCCTTAAGAACCTTCCTATAAAGGGCAGCCTTTTAAAACCCCTTACCAAAGAAAAATTTCAGGTTATTTTAGAAAAACACTTTTAATGCGTTCACTATTGAACATTTGAACCGTATTAAGACTGAAAAAGTGTAACTTTAATTGTAATTTTGCTCAATTAAAAATCTGATTTAACGTTTTAATAAAGATGAAAACTTTTGGAAAAACTACTTTGGTTCTTTTCTTATTTCTTTTTTTTCAACACTCTTTTGCCGCCAACCCTCCGGGTTACTCTATTAAAATAAGAGTAAAAGGCCTTAAAGACACCACCTGCTACCTGGCGTACCATTTTGGCGACAAACAATACCTGAAAGATACCGCTAAGGTAGACGCTAAGGGGAATTTTACCTTTGAAGGAAAAAAACCTTTAGAAGGCGGCATATACATGGCTGTGCTTCCCGGAAAAAGGTATTTCGAGATTATTGTTTCCGGCACAGAAAATAACTTCTCTATGGAAACCGACACGGCAGACTATGCCAAGAACATGAAGGTGAAAGGCTCTGAAGAAAATACTATTTTTTACGAATACCTTAAATACCTGGAGCCTAAGGGCCATACCATAGATTCGTTGCACAGATCGCTTTCCAAAGCAAAAGACAAAAGCGACTCTACTGCCATAAAAGAAAAAATGGCCGCTCTGGAAAAAGATGTTGTCAGCTATAAAGACAATTTTATTGTAGAACATCCCACCTCTTTTGTATCAAAAATATTTAAGGCTATACGCCCTCCGCAAATTCCTAAAGATGTGGAAGCAAAGGGAGACTCCGCCAAATATGCCTACTACAAGACTCACTTTTTTGACGATGTAGACTTCACCGACGACAGGATGGTAAGAACGCCTATATTCCACCAGAAAATTGACGAATACATTCACAAGCTTGTGCTGCAGGTTCCCGACTCTATTAATAAAGAAGCGGATATACTGATAAAGAAAACCAAAGGCAATAAGGAAACTTTTAAATACCTGGTATGGTATGTTACTACCAACTACGAAACTTCTAACATAATGGGTACCGACGCTGTGTTTGTGCACATGGTAGAAAAATACTATATGACCAAGCAGGCTTACTGGGTAGACTCTGCCACGCTTTACAAGATTATGGAACGTGCGCTTATATTAAAGCCTTTGCTAATAGGCAAAAAAGCCCCGGCCCTTGTTTTGCAAGATACTTTAGGAGTATCGCATTCACTGTACGATGTTAAAGCAAAATATACCATCGCTTATTTCTGGGACCCTAACTGCGGGCATTGCCAAAAGGAAACCCCTTTATTATATAAGCTGTATGAAAAGTATTACGATAAAGGTGTAGAAGTTTATTCTGTAGACATTGCCACCGACAACGAACGTTGGAAAAAATACATAAGAGACAACCATTTAAACTGGCTTAATGTGCATGACCCTAACCGCCGTGTAAGCTACAAAACGCTGTACGACATATACAGCACCCCAGTAATATACCTGCTGGATGAAAACAAGAAAATAATAGCCAAACGAATAGGCCAGGAACAACTGGACGAAATGCTTGCGCGCGAACTAAAAATGCCACCGCCTGCTAAAAAACCAGTAAGCGAAAAAAGCGAAGCTGGAGGACATTAAATTAAAAAGGGAGCATGTGCTCCCTTTTTAATTGCTCTATTAACTAAATAGATTGTATAAGAAAAAACTATCAGAAGTAACACCCGACAGCATGTATCGCTAGTTTGCTTTTAACCTTTGCTCTTAAAAATTTACTATTAAATACTCTTTACCTCAGCGGCGCTGTGTATTTTCTTTACTAGTCCTTGCAGCACTTTTCCAGGGCCGCACTCAATAAATAGCGTTGCTCCATCTGCCGCCATATTCTGAACCGACTGCGTCCACTTTACAGGTGCTGTAAGCTGTGCGATAAGGTTTTTCTTGATGGTAGCTATGTCTGTAGAAGGCTGTGCGTTTACATTTTGGTAAACCGGGCATATAGGTGCGCTGAAATGCGTTTCCGAAATGGCTGCTTCCAGTTCTACCCTGGCAGGTTCCATTAATGGGGAGTGGAATGCGCCGCCTACCGGCAGCGGTAAAGCGCGTTTGGCTCCCGCTTCTTTCATCTTTACACAGGCTATTTCTATACCTTTGTTACTACCAGAAATTACAAGTTGGCCGGGGCAGTTGTAGTTGGCGGGCACTACTATTTCGTCAGTTATGCTTTTGCAAACCTCTTCTACCTTTGCATCGTCTAGCCCAAGTATAGCTGCCATGGTAGAGGGATTTATTTCGCAGGCTTTTTGCATGGCCATAGCTCTTTTGTATACCAGCTTTAAGCCGTCTTCGAAAGATAAGGCGCCATTGGCTACCAGCGCAGAAAACTCTCCTAACGAGTGGCCTGCCACCATATCAGGTTTAAAATCCGGGGCCACTTTTGCCAGTATAACAGAGTGTAAAAATATGGCGGGCTGTGTTACTTTTGTTTGTTTTAGCTCTTCTTCAGTTCCCTCAAACATTACTTTTGTAATTTCGAAGCCTAAAATCTGGTTCGCCTTGTCGAACAATTTCTTTGCTTCCGCAGAGCTGGCGTAAAGTTCTTTACCCATTCCCGGAAACTGAGATCCCTGTCCGGGGAAAATGTATGCTGTCTTCATAAGAATATTTTTAAACGAAGGGCAAAGCTAAAATTTTTGAGGACTTATTACAAAACTATTCTTTTTGCTTTAGTTCATCCAAAATCTGTACCCAGCCTTTCAGCTTGTTATTTTGGTCTTTAGGGTTAAGGCGCCTTTTGTAAGTTACTTCTGCCAGGTAATAATAAACGCCGTCTGTTAAAGGGTTTCCCTGCGTATCTCTGCCGTTCCAGTGGATGTTAATGTCTGTATTGTTGTAATAGACCTGCGCGCCCCAGCGGTTGTATACAAAGAACGTTACTTTCTGAACATTAAGAGGATAATTAAAGGGTACGAAAAAATCGTTTTTGCCGTCCCCGTTGGGGGTAATTACATTGGGCAGGGCATAGTAAACGCAAATGTCTTTACATACCTTATTACTAGGCTGGCTTTCCACGCCATAAAAGTTTACGGCAGTAACTTCGTAACAGCCAGCGGTAGAAATAGTATCTGTATCTACATAAAACGTATCGGGCGTAGAAGCCAGCAATTGCAGGGGCTCGTTCTCATAGTCTGCAAAATAGAGGTTGTACGATTTAAGGTCGCGGTTACAGCCAGCGGCAGTATCGTTTATCCAATGCAGATAGTTATTAGCAGTTTGTACGGTATCGCAGTTAAGCGGTTTAAGAAATAAATCTGGCGGACAGGGGCGGGCAGTGTCGTGAGGGATAATGCATACCCTTTCGGAATAATTTTTTAATAGTACATTCAGTTCAGAGCGGCAATACTTGCCTCTTGTTTCTATGTAGTAGCAAAAGGTATCTCCTTTTATAACTGTATTATCTACATATTCCCCCATATTGGAAGCAGCTATAAGGCTGTCTTCCGGGGCAAAACTACCGGGCTTCTGCGCCCTGTATACAAGCTGGTATAACCCATTGGCATTCCAGGGGTCTATGGCCGTCCAGTTCAGCGTGGCGCTGCTTCCGCCAGATGAGCCTGAAAGAAATACGGAAGAGGCAGGGTCTGAACTTCCGCTGTATACCGGGGGAGTTCCGTAGTAAAAAAGAATCTTGTAGGTATACTGGTATTTTACTGTGTTCAATAAAGAATCGGTATAAGTAGTATCGCTAAGGTTTGTGGCAATGGTAGTAAAGTTACTTTCGTTTTCTGTAGTTCGCTGAATGGAATAGGTATAAGGTTTCTGGAGCGAGGCGGTATCTTCAAGCGGCCTGTACCAAGCCAGGGCAATTTTACCATTTACAGAATCTGTTGCTGTAACAGAAACCATAGAGATGACAGGCACGTTAATGCTAAGCCCTCCGCAAGCCTCGTCCGAGGGAATGCTTTTGCCTAAACCCGGACTAGGGAACGTAGCTACCAGTACATAGCAGTATTCCGCAATGCGGCTTGTTACAGAACTGTCGGTATAACTGGTTTGGTTAACAGGCACGGAAGCGATGAAGGTATAGCCGGAAGTGTCTGAAATACCCTGCTGGCAAGGCGAGTAGTTGTTTCCCGATGAGCACTCTTTTCTATAGATATCTATGGAGTCTGCATTGGCGCAGCTATAACGCTGCCAGGATAGTACAAACCCGTTGCCGGAAGCAGAGGTAGAAACGCTAAGGCTTTCGGGCTGAGGAGCCAGCACCGTAATTTGCATAGTTTTATAATCTGTAAGCGGGTCTATGCCATCGCCGGGATAATTTTGTACTCTAAATGTTACCTGGTAGGGTTGTTCCCGCACCTCGTTACAGTTTGTTTGCCAGTTAAACTGCCCCGTAGCAAGGCCCGGCGCAGAACTTGTGGTTTTAAATGTAGCAGGGGTAGAAGGGGAAGTTACGGCAAATGGGCCGCCTGTTGCCGTAAGGCTTAGGTTAAAGCCATTAGGGTCTGTGGCAGATACATTTTTAATGACCAGCGTACCCGCTACCACGCAGGTATCAGGCGGGATTGTTAAAACGGGAGGTTTATTTTTTGCAGGCAATACCAGCAATTGCATGTCTATTTCCACTACGCCTATTACCCTATCGCTTCTCCATTTATAAATAAGTATGGCAAAGTTATACAAATCGCCGTGGGTAACCGGGTCGCTTCCTATAGGCTGCGGGGGAACGTTCCATGTAAGTGTTCCCGTTACTGAGTCAATTGTAAAAGAGCCTCCGAAAACGCCGGGAGTTTGGTAGCCCGGCACATTGCTGTTGGCAGCCTGGTAGGGCGTTCCAAGAGCATAAGAAATGCTATCCCCGTCTGTATCGTATACTCCGGGGTTATAGGTAAACAATTGGCCTGCCATGGCCACGTCTATGGGAGGATTGGTAATCTGCGGTAAGTTATCTGTGCCTATAAGCGGGTTGGTATAAATTTGGGTTTGAATGTAAAAAGGCACTTGCACCGAGTTGGATATATTGCGGATGTACTGGTTCCTGTTGTCGCCGGAATAACTTACTGTAAAGAATGCGCTTGCGGAGTTTCCGTAGGTATGGGTAAACGTGTAACTATTTCTGAGCGTGTTATTGCCGATTGAGACTTCTGAGTTGTAATGAGTGGAAGCTGAGGTGGTTCCATCCCCAAAGTCTATGGTGGCGTATGTTTCGTGCAGGTCGTTAAAAGCAGTGGAGTATAAATAAACCGAAGTAGAGTCCAGGTAAATGGTGAGCGTAAACTGAAATGTATTAGGAACGACAGATAATCTTTTCCCGGTTAGCACACCTGCTTTAAAATGAGTAGCATAGGCGTTGGCTAAGGCAAAAAAACAGGTAAAAAACAGGACAATATATTTGGGGAATGCCCTCATAACCAGGTTCTACAGTAGTAAATACTCCGCATGCCGAATAATGTTTTATTTATAATCTGTACAAATTACTCTTCCGGTTGCATTGTAATTTTTCCAAATGTAACTTTGACCACGTTAAGTTTCATGTGAAATTTTAAAAAAGTTATTTAATCTGATGAGTTGGTTTAACCGCGCCCTTTCAGGCACAATTGGGCAGAAATTAATAATGGCTGTCACCGGCCTTTTTTTAGTTACTTTTCTTCTAGAGCACCTTATTGGTAACTGGCTTCTTCTAAGCTCTGATGGCACAGCATTTAATGGCTATGCCGAGTTTATGAAGGAAAACCCTATTATAAAAGTAGCCGAGTACGTATTGTTCGCAGGGTTTATTGTTCACATTGCTTATGCGGCAACCATTACTTACAAAAATAAGAAAGCGCGCCCTGTGGCTTACGCTTATAATAACCCCTCTGCCAACAGCAGCTGGTTTTCCAGGAACATGGGTTTATCAGGAAGTTTAGTTTTTATATTCCTGGTGCTTCACCTTAAAACTTTTTTCATTCCCCATAAGGTTACCTACACGGCCACCATTAGCCTGTACGACGACGCTATTTATACCTTTAGCAACCCATACTGGACGGCGTTTTATGTTTTTTCCATGTTGTTAATGGGATTTCACCTTAATCATGGATTTCAAAGCGCGTTTCAAACGTTAGGATTAAGGCATCCCAAATATACTCCGCTGGTAAAAGGGCTGGGAACGGCGTTTGCCATTATAGTGCCAGGTCTTCTGGCGTTTATACCGGTTTGTATTTATTTCACTCACAGATAATACCTGATTTTAAAGAGATATGAAGTTAGATTCCAAAATACCCGAAGGCCCTTTGGCCGAAAAGTGGTCTAAACATAAATTCAATCTTAAGCTTGTTAACCCTGCTAATAAAAGAAAGTACGAGATAATAGTAGTTGGAACAGGCCTTGCGGGAGCTTCTGCCGCAGCCTCGCTTGCCGAGCTGGGGTACAAAGTAAAAGCATTTTGCTTCCAGGACAGCCCCAGAAGGGCGCACAGCATTGCCGCACAGGGCGGGATAAACGCCGCTAAAAACTACCAGAACGACGGCGATAGCGTGCACCGACTTTTTTACGATACTATTAAAGGAGGTGACTACCGCGCCAGAGAAGGCAATGTATACCGCCTAGCCGAAGTTAGCGTAAACATTATAGACCAGTGCGTGGCGCAAGGCGTACCCTTTGCCCGCGAATACGGCGGCTTGCTGGACAACAGATCGTTTGGGGGAGCGCAAGTTTCCAGAACGTTTTATGCCAGAGGGCAAACCGGACAGCAGTTACTATTAGGAGCATACAGCGCGCTATCCAGGCAAATAGGTTTGGGTAATGTAACCATGTACCCTCGCACTGAAATGCTTGACCTGGTAATGATAGACGGAGCCGCTAAAGGCATAGTAACCCGCGACCTTATTACCGGAAAAATAGAATCTCATGCCGGACATGCCGTATTGCTTTGCACAGGCGGATACGGAAACGTATTTTACCTTTCTACCAACGCGCAAGGCTCTAACGTTACGGCGGCATGGAGAGCGCATAAGAGAGGAGCTTTATTTGCTAACCCTTGCTTTACGCAAATACATCCTACTTGTATACCTGTAACGGGAGATCATCAGAGCAAGCTTACGCTAATGAGCGAGAGCTTAAGAAACGATGGCCGCGTATGGGTTCCGCAGCAAAAGAACGATACTCGTAAACCACAAGATATACCAGAAGCGGAAAGGGATTACTTTCTTGAGCGCAAATATCCATCGTTCGGTAACCTTGTTCCGCGCGATGTGGCTTCCAGAAATGCCAAAGAACAATGCGACGAAGGCAAAGGCGTTGGCGGTAGCAAACTGGCCGTTTACCTTGATTTTTCTGACGCTATAAAAAGACTTGGCGAGCATAACGTAAAGGAAAAATACGGCAACCTGTTCGACATGTACGAGCAGATTACCGGAGAAAATCCTTACAAAGCCCCGATGAGAATATACCCTGCCGTACACTATACTATGGGCGGCCTTTGGGTTGATTATAATTTGATGACTACTATCCCAGGTTGCTATGCCCTTGGGGAAGCTAATTTCTCTGACCACGGCGCAAACAGGCTTGGAGCCAGCGCGCTGATGCAGGGACTTGCAGACGGTTACTTTGTAATTCCATACACTGTAGGAGATTACCTGGCTGGCATAGGCCCTAAACCGGTAGACGCCAAACACCCTGCCTTTAAAGAAGCAGAGGATAAAGTAAAAGAAGCCACTAAAAAATTACTATCTATAAACGGAACGCAAACAGTAACACACTACCACAGGGAACTTGGTAAAATAATGTGGAACTACTGCGGAATGGCCAGAACTGCCGAGGGACTTACTAAGGCCAAAGGAATGGTAAAAGAACTGCGTGAAGATTTCTGGAAGAATGTAAAAATTACCGGAAGCGGCGAAGAGCTGAACCAGAACCTTGAAAAAGCAGGCCGCGTAGCAGACTTTTTAGAACTTGGCGAACTGATGATTAACGATGCCCTGGAAAGAAACGAATCTTGCGGAGGACACTTTAGGGTAGAATACCAAACCGATGAAAACGAGGCCCGCAGGGACGATGACCATTATGCCTATGTAGCGGCATGGCAATATAAGGGAGAGGGGCAACCGGAAGAACTTCACAAAGAAGAACTGAAGTTTGAAAATGTAAAACTGACTCAAAGAAGCTATAAATAATTAATAAAAGGATTATGAGCGGAACAATGAATCTTACTTTAAAAGTATGGCGCCAGAAGGATGCAAACGCTAAAGGACAACTGGTATCGTACCAGGTAAAAGACGTTTCCCCGGATATGTCTTTTTTGGAGATGTTCGACGTACTTAACGAAGACCTGATAAAGAAAGGGGAAGAAGCAATAGCATTTGACCACGACTGCCGCGAGGGAATTTGCGGAATGTGCAGTATGTATATTGATGGACGCGCTCATGGGCCAAAAACAGGTATTACTACCTGCCAGTTGCACATGAGGAGCTTTAAGGATGGCGATACCATTACCGTAGAGCCCTGGAGGGCAAAAGCCTTTCCGGTAGTAAAAGACCTGGTGGTTAACCGTTCCGGTTTTGACCGCATAGTTCAAAAGGGAGGATTTATTTCTGTAAATACCGGAGGCGTGCCTGACGCTAACGCGATTGCTATAGCTAAAGAAGATTCTGACAAAGCATTTGACGCCGCAACCTGCATAGGCTGCGGAGCTTGTGTAGCGGCTTGTAAAAATGCCTCTGCTATGCTGTTTGTATCTGCGCAAATATCAAAATTTGCACTATTACCACAAGGACAGATAGAACGCCAAAAAAGGGTAGAAAATATGGTAGAGCAAATGAACGAAGAAGGCTTTGGTTCCTGCACCAACACAGGGGCTTGTTCTATAGAATGCCCTAAGCTTATCCCTCAGGAAAGCATTGCTTTAATGAATAGAGAATACATAAAAGCCAAAGTAGGCTCTGAGAATTTAGATAAATAGCATCTGATTGTACTAGTATTAATAAAAAAGGGAGCAAATGCTCCCTTTTTTATTGCTGTCACTCTTCTTGCAAATTTTGTCCGCCAAAGTCCTTAAACAAGGCTTTTAACCACAGGAATACCTTCTTTCATTTCCTCGCTGGCGTGGGCTTTATATTTATCAAAATTCTTTATAAAAGACTCCGCCAGTTTTATAGAAGTTTTACTGTAAAGTTCTTTATCCTTCCAGGTATTTTGTGGAGTTAATAGCTCTGAAGGCACATTGGGGCAAGCTTCTGGTACAGAGAAGCCAAAAGTACTATCAGTCTTAAAGTTTGCATTTTGTAGTTTACCATCAAGCGCTGCCGTTATCATAGCCCTGGTATATTTTAGTTTAATTCTTGAACCCACTCCGTAAGCTCCCCCTGTCCATCCAGTGTTTATAAGCCATACGTTTACGTTATGCTTTTTCATCTTTTCCCCTAGTAGTTGTGCATACACCACAGGCTCCAAAGGCATAAACGGCGCGCCAAAGCAAACAGAAAAAACAGGCTTAGGCTCGTTTATACCTTCTTCGGTGCCCGCCACTTTAGAGGTATAGCCCGAAATAAAGTGAAACATAGCCTGCGATGGCGTTAGTTTTGATATAGGAGGCAATACGCCAAAAGCGTCTGCAGTAAGAAAAAAAATATTAGACGGATGCCCGCCTTTAGACGGGTGCAATGAGTTAGGTATATAATCAATCGGATAAGATACGCGGGTGTTTTGCGTAATAGAACTATCGGCATAATTCACCTTTCTTGTGCCAGGGAAAAAGCAAACGTTCTCCAGCACAGAACCAAAGCGAATGGCATCGTATATTTCCGGCTCTTCTTCCCTTTTCAGGTCAATAGTCTTGGCATAGCAGCCGCCTTCCAAATTAAACACTCCTTCATCGTCCCAGCCGTGTTCATCATCGCCAATAAGGAAACGATCAGGATCGGCAGAAAGCGTAGTCTTGCCAGTGCCCGATAAGCCAAAGAAAATGGCTACATTATTATCTTTACCTACGTTAGCGGAAGCATGCATAGAAAGCACTTTGTGAAGATGAGGCAGCTCAAAGTTAAGGGTAGAAAATATTCCTTTCTTTATCTCCCCCGTATATGCTGAGCCGCCTATAAGTATAATTTTTTGCGTAAGGTTTACTATAGTAAAGTTCTTACTTCTTACGCCGTCTGTAACTGGGTTAGCTTCAAATTCTGGCAGACAAAGCACCGTATATTCCGGTTTTTCTAATGGTAGTTCTTCCCGCAAAGGGCGCAGGAACATATTGTAGCAAAAAAGAGAATGATAAGCCTTGCTGGTAATTATCCGTATTGTTTTTTCATAAGTATCCGAAGCGCAGGCAGAGGCGTCGTGCACATACAAGTTAGTATCTTTAATGAATTCCTGCATTTTGGCATACAGCAAATCAAAATAGCAGCCCTCTATAGGGTGATTTATTTCTCCCCAGAAGATAGTATCGGATGTGATTGCATCTTTTACAAAGAACTTATCTTCAGGAGAGCGTCCCGTAAATTTACCAGTATTGCATGCCAATGCCCCCGTATCGGCCAGTATGCCTTCATTGTTTATAATGGCCTGCTCTGTTAGTTCTGCGGGAGACAAATTCCAGAAAACGTTATTTGCGCCAGACAAATCTATAGTTTGGTAGTTCGATTTTATGCCAAATTCTTTCATACTAGTATTAGTTTATAGTTTAATATTATATTAGTAATTGCCAGAATAGATTTATTCTGTTTTACAAATTCTCATTATAAAATACCAGCAGCGGTACATCAATATGCCTTAGTATTCTTTTGGTAAAGCTGGGGTGGTATAAACCTTCTAAAAAAAACCGCGGATGGGTTATCATTACCAGTAAATCAATATTCTCCTTTCTCACAAATTCCTCCATAGAGTGGCTAAAGTCTGCGCCTTTAAGCAGCGCAACTTCTAGGGCTGCGCCATCAACCGATTCGTGCAGCTTGGCTTCGTACTCATGCCTATCTCTTTTGCTATAACTCTCGTTGGAAGTGTATATATGCACTACAGTAATTTTAGCGTCGAAAGCCTTTGCCCAGGGAAGCAGGTTTTTAATTCCTTTTATATCGTCTTCCTCAATCCAATTGGCGGCATACGCTATATTTTTTGTGTCTGATACTTTAAAGCCTTTAGGTACTATAATTATCGGGCACTTTACCTTGCCTATAGAATCGGCGCATATACTTCCGAACAGCATAGCCTTGGCGGCATTGCCTCCCTTAGAACTTAAAATAAGAAGGTCTATGTTTTTTTCTTCAACCAGTTCGTCAATCATAGTTTCCACCTCTCCATAATTAACCAAACTAATAATAGTTGCCTTCTCGTGTTTCGCTTGCAGGCCTTTTATCAAATCATTCATTTTGGCCTCTGCCTCGTCTTCTACGCCCTGTAACTCTATACCAGAAGGTTCTGAGGGCATTTCTTGCGGATATACCGGAAGTTGATAGGAATGAAGAATATAAATAGTAGCAGAAAATTTTTCTGAAATACTTAAGGCATATTCCAAAGCAGGCATAGATTCTTCCGAGTAGTCTGTAGGAACAAGAATATTAAATAAATCTTTCATAGGCAGACGCATTAAGTTTAAGCAAAATTAAGTGATGGCTTTTATAGAATAGTAGTATTAGGTCACTGAGAAAGATGATTTATATCACTGAATTTCAGTTCCAAATGGTCTAGTCCTATGATAACAATAAGCAAGCGCTAATGTTATTGAAGGGCAAAGAGCTTAATTGGCTGCTTTAAAAAAAAAGAATACTCCGTGTTTTTACAGCTAAAGAAAAGGCTACAACAAACGCAGATTAGGCTACATTAATTAGTGTTAGATTGTATTCCTTTGTAATGTAAAAAAATCAAAAATAGCTATGAAAATAATAGTAACAGGCTCATTAGGCAACATCAGCAAGCCGCTGGCCATAGAGTTAGTACAAAAAGGACATTCGGTAACGGTCATTAGCAGCAAAGCGGAAAGACAGGCGGCCATTGAAGCCATTGGCGCAAAAGCGGCCATCGGCTCTATGGAAGACGCTGATTTTTTAACAGCCACTTTTAAAGGCGCAGACGTAGTTTATGTTATGGAAACGCTTGGCACAGGCGCATTTTTTAACCAGAATCTTGATATAATTGCCGCCATTACCAAGATTGGCGAAAATTACAAACACGCTATTGAAAAGTCTGGCGTAAAGCGTGTAGTGCACCTTAGCAGCATTGGCGCGCATACCAATAAAGGCAATGGCCTTCTTGCTTTTCACTACAATGTAGAAAATAGTTTAAGAGAACTTCCCGCTGACGTTTCCATCAAATTTATGCGCCCTGTTGGTTTTTACTACAACATGTTTGCGTTTATACCAAGCATAAAAGCGCAAGGCGCAATCTTTTCCAACTATGGCGGCGATGAAAAAGAACCCTGGGTTTCCCCTTTGGACATTGCAGCTACTATTGCCGAAGAAATTGAAAAACCTTTTGAAGGCAGAACAATCCGTTACATAGCAAGCGATGAAGTTTCGCCAAATGAAGTGGCGCGAATTTTAGGAGAAGCCATCGGTAAACCTGATACAAAATGGGTAGTTATTTCGGACGAACAATTGCTAAAAGGCATGGTAGGCGCAGGAATGAGCCAGCAAGCTGCAAAAGGTTTCGTGGAAATGAATGAATGCAGGCGCGGCGGCGTATTATACAAAGATTACTATAGCAAGCGCCCTGTTTTGGGCAAAAAAAAACTGGCAGATTTTGCAAAAGATTTTGCAGCAGTTTACAATAAAGCATAATTATTTTTTAACCATACAAAATATAAAAAAATGAAAATAATAGTAACAGGTTCGTTAGGGAACATTAGCCTACCGCTAAGCAAAGAATTAATACAAAAAGGGCACAACGTTACATTAGTAAGTAGTAAACCCGAAAAACAAAAAGAAATAGAAGCCTTGGGCGCAACCCCAGCTATTGGCACAATAGAAGACGTTGATTTTCTTGCAAACACATTTACTGGCGCAGATGCCGTGTACACCATGATACCGCCTCCTTCGCATTTAGGCGCCGATAGCGACCCCGTTGCAGATTGGCTTAAAATTGCCAATAACTATGCGCAAGCCATTCAAAAATCGGGCGTAAAGCGAGTGGTGCACCTTAGCAGCATTGGCGCTCACATGGACAAAGACTCTGGCATTATTGTAGGCCATCGCCGTGCAGAACTTTTACTTAGCAAGCTGCCCAACGTTGCCATCACCTTCATGCGCCCGGTGGCATTCTACTACAATTTATTAAACTTTATACCAGTTATAAAAAATGCGGGTATGATAGTTTCTAACTACGGCGCAGAAGATATGGTAGCATGGGTTTCCCCTATAGATATTGCCGCCGCCGTTGCCCAGGAAATAGTAACGCCGCATACAGGCACAAAAGTAATATACGTAGCCAGCGAAGAGCTAACCTGTAACCAGGTAGCGGGCATTTTAGGCGAGGCCATAGGCAAGCCAGATTTGAAGTGGATATGTATTCCCGATGAACAGATGCTTACTAATCTGGTTTCGTTTGGCGTTCCAAAGCAATTTGCTGCTGGCTTAGTAGAAATGCAGTCGGGCATGCATAAAGGCATATTTTTTGAAGATTATAACCAGCATAGGCCTACGTTGGGCAAAGTAAAACTGAAAGAATACGCAAAAGAATTTGCCGCCGTTTACAACAAAGGGTAATTGTATTTTTAACTAAAAACCGCTATGAAAATAATAGTAACAGGTTCCTTAGGGAACATAAGCAAGCCGCTGGCTATACGTTTAGTGAAGGAAGGCCATCAGGTTACGGTAATTAGCAGCAAGCCCGAAAAGAAGAAAGACATTGAAGCGTTGGGGGCCAAAGCAGCCATTGGCTCTATGAAAGATGTAGATTTTCTTACAAAAACATTTACCGGAGCCGATGCTGTGTATTGCATGATACCCTTGAGCTTCACCGCCCCAGACCTTTGGAAGTATTTAAGCGACGTAGCTAAAAACTATTTGCAAGCGTTAAAGCAGGCCAATATAAAACGGGTGATAGTTCTAAGCGGCTGGACCGCCAATTTAGTGAAGAGTGAAAATGTGGAAGGCGCTTTTAACGAACTAAGCAATGCTACTGTTACTTATCTTCGCCCTGCCTCTTTCTATACCAATTTTTACAATTCTATAGATATGATTAAGGGCAAAGGAATAGTAGGTAAATTTTTAACGCTTCGCTATTTAGGTTTGTGGGCTTTGCTTACCGGAAAAACCGGGCTACTGCTTGGTAATGCGGGCGGAGATGACAGGACGGTGTTTGTTTCGCCCTTGGATATTGCAGATGCAGCGGCAGAAGAACTAGTAACTACTACTACCGAAAAAATAAAAATCCGTTACGTGGGAAGCGAAGAAATGACCTTTAACGAAGCGGCAAAAATTATAGGCATAGCCGTTGGCAAACCCTGGTTAAAATGGATATTAATATCAGACAAACAAATGCTGCAAGGATTAAAAATGGCAAAACTTCCTCAGAAGTTAGCAGAAAGTTTGGTGGAAATGCAATCGATAATGCACAGCGGCGCGCCGCTTAAAAATTACCACCAGAACCAGCCCAAGCCGGGCAAAGTGAAACTGAAAGATTTTGCAAAGGAATTTGCCGCTGTTTATCATCAAAAATAAGTATATTGTACTATGGCCAATACACAACCATTCCGGATAAAGACGATAAGCGAATACCATAAGGTGATGGGGCTTCCTAAGCCAGAGCATCCCTTAATCAGCGTTATAAATCTGGAATCCATAACGCCCCCTAATGTCACTGAACCTTTAAGCCTGGTATTTGACTTTTACTCCATTTCCGTTAAAAGGACTCCCAATGCCAAGTACAAATACGGCCAGCAGCAATATGACTTTGACGAAGGTGTGATGTTTTTTATATCGCCCGGGCAGGTTTTTGGAATTGAATACAATAAACAACAGGAAGAATCAAAACCTTCGGGATGGATGTTATTCGTCCATCCCGATTTTTTATGGAACACGCCTTTGGCAAAAACCATAAAACAGTACGAATACTTTAGCTACGCCGTGCACGAGGCCCTGTTTCTGTCGGACAAAGAAGAAACAACCATTATAAACGTGATGCAAAACATAGCGCAGGAATACCATTCCAATATTGACAAATTCAGTCAGGACGTAATCATTGCCCAACTGGAATTACTATTAACCTATTCGGAACGGTTCTACAACCGCCAATTCATTACCCGAAAAATTTCCAACCATAAAATTCTTGATCGCTTGGAAGAACTGCTGGCAGAGTATTTCAACAGCGAGGCGCTCGCCCAAAAAGGACTGCCAAGTGTTCAGTATATTGCCGATCAGTTAAACGTATCGCCCACCTATTTAAGCAGCCTGCTTAAAACGCTAACGGGCCAAAGCGCCCAGCAACACATACACGATAAGCTGATAGAAAAGGCAAAAGAAAAACTATCTACTACCAGTTCATCCATAAGCGAAATTGCCTACGAACTGGGCTTTCAGCATTCACAGTCCTTTAGCAAATTATTCAAAAGCAAAACCAATCTTTCGCCATTGGAATTCAGGCAGTCGTTTAATTGATGTATTCATTCCTATGCTGTCAGGTTTTTCCACTTAACAGCTTTCAGATCAGACTTTCTTGCTGTAAATAGCGCCTTAGATTTATATTCAATTTTTACAGGTATAAGCGGAAGCAAAAGGAATTAAACTAATATTTTTTTACATCAAAAATTATACATTACCATAGTTCGTATAGTAGTAATAGAAGAGGTACCGTTACTATTAAATCTAAATCTTTGATTAGGGATAACAAGCAATGAATACCTGGAATTGAGATTGATTTTGCATCCTACCCCTAATTCTGCATCAATGTAACTATTTTGCATACTTAGGGGAATTTTATTTATAATAGTGTAAGAAGGTGAATTGTTCTGTTCTATTTTATTTTTAGTTTTAGTAAATACTCCCGTTACCACCCCACCTGATAGAAAGAGGGATATTTTTTTATTTTTATCCGTTAACATATAGTTGCCCAATACAGGAATTTCTATTGAGAAATTAGTTATATAACTTTTTGAGACCAAATATGTATTTGGTGTTATATAAGTAACGCCATAGATTACGCTTGGAGGAACACTATCCATCTCATTAACTTGATATGAATTTCTGATAACCGTTCGTTCTACACCTGTTAAAAGGAAGAATTTATCGGAGAGGTATATTCCAAAATTCAATCCTGCCCCTAAAGAAAAACCTGGTGAAAGATGATTGAAAGATTGATATGTATCACCATAAGTTTGGGGTTTTAAAGTAATATATGATAAGTTAGGGTTTATAGAAACACCTATCATAAACTTTGTTTGCGCTAAAAGTGGCTTATAGAGTAATGTAAAAGCAAGCAAAAAAACAATTCTTATCATAAAAAGTCCTATTAAATTAATAGTAACATACAGTGGCATTTAAGAACGTGTTTTTGATTGTAATATTATATTTCACTAATCAAGATCCTCAATCTTGACCAAATAATTATGGATTTATAATCATAAAATAACAATTCCTTTGCCAGTACAGTTATTAGCTATTATTTTTATTGCTAATAAAGTACATTGCAGAAACGAATTATTTTTTAAAACTAAGCCTATGCTACAAGTTGGTACAACAGCCCCAGAGTTTCAACTACACTCTACGCCCGACCAGAAGTTAAAACTGAGCGAGCTAAAAGGTAAAAAAGTAATACTGGCGTTTTTCCCCGCAGACTGGAGCCCCGTTTGCGGAGACCAGATGGCGTTGTACAACGAAACCCTTAAGTATTTTAGGAAGCACAACGCCGAACTTATAGGCATTTCGGTAGATAGTAAATGGTGCCACCTTGCTTTTTCGCAAGACAGGAAGTTGCACTTCCCTTTACTGGCGGACTTTGAACCCAAGGGCGGCGTTTCGAAACTGTACGATGTGTATGACCACGAAGAAGGGCAGAGCAAAAGAGCGCTGTATGTATTGGATGAGCAGGGGATAATCCGCTGGAACTATTTATCACCAGTGGGCATTAACCCCGGGGCAGATGGGATATTGGACGCTTTGGAAGAACTTGATAAAACTAAAAACTAAGGCCATGTCGTTAAAACCAGCAGTAAGTAAAACAGATAATGTACAGGGCAACGAAAAAGCTCTTATAGAACTGGTAGAATACGGCGATTACCAATGTCCTCATTGCGGACATGCCTACCCAATAGTTAAAAAGATACAAAAAGCCCTGGGCGAAAAACTACTATTTGTATTTCGCAATTTTCCCTTGCAGGAAATACACCCCAGCGCCTTGCTGGCAGCTGTTGCATCCGAAGCAGCGGCCCGGCAAAATAAGTTTTGGGAAATGCACGACCTTATTTTTGAAAATCAGAACAACCTGAGCGAACAGAATATACTGGCCCTGGCAAAACACTTGAAACTGGACAGTAAAAAATTTGAAAAAGACCTGGAAGACGAAAAGCTACTGGACAAAGTGAACGCCGATTTTGAAAGCGGCGTCAGAAGCGGAGTTAATGGCACGCCCACCTTTTTTATAAACGGCGTTAAGTACACCGGCTCATGGGAATATGCAGACCTGTTAGCTCATCTAAAAAGCTTAATATAAGCCACGCCATTTTTCAAAACAGTTGCGTAATTCAAGGGTTATTTCTCAGCCCTTGTTGGTGTCTCACCAACGTGAAATATATTTGCTATTTGTAACTTCTATTATATTTTTTTGATAAAATACTATTTTATGCTACTTATATTATTATGAATAAATAGTAATCATGCCCTCTGGCACATAGCCCTTCAAAAACGTAAAAACCTTACATGCGCAAAAAAAATTAACAAGCAATAACAACGAAATTAACAAGCGATAACAAGCAAATTAACAAGTGCCAATTTTGTGCCATCTACTATTGCAGTTACTATTACACTTTTATAACTAGCACAAATCTCCGGAACTTACCCGATTCGTTACTATCTTAACAAGTTATTCATGGTTAAAAACTAGAACTAGCAATGCCAAATGGCACAGAAAGCAGGTTCATTTCGTTCTTTAAACTTTGCACCTTAAACTTTAAACTCTCCATACTTCTTCACTTCCAGCTTATCGGCGCAGTAGTCTAATAGTTTTGCGGTACTAAGGTTAAGCACTGGGTGCTTAAAATCCGGGGCTATTTCATTCAAGGGTATTAGCGTAAAGCGGCGGTTATGCAGTTCCTTATGGGGGATTTTAAGATCATTTTTAACCAATATTTCGCTCCCATAGTACAGAATATCAATGTCTATGGTACGCTCCGTCCACTTGCCTTTGCGTTCCCTACCCAGCTTCTTTTCTATGGCAATCAGCTGGTTTAAAAGCGCTTCCGGGGCTTTATCGGTTAAAATACAGGCTACCTGGTTCAAAAAAGCAGGCTGCTCGCTCACTCCCCAGGGTTCCGTTTCGTATACCGACGACAGTTGTGTAACCTCCCCTGTCTGCGCTTTTATCTCATTTATAGCGGCTTGCAGGTTAGGCAGCCGCTCGCCCAGGTTGCTTCCCAGCAGTAAATAAACAGCAGTCACTATTTTGGTTTTAGGTAGCTCAAAATTAAAAAAAGCGCGCTATTTTTATTATTTTATTTGTAATATTGTTATTGCGTTGAACTAAAACTATGGGTCAGTTTATAAAATTTGTATTTGCCACTGTTATTGGCCTTTTCGTATTCCTTACCATCATCATTTTTGGCTTTATTGCCCTTCTATCTACCTCTGGTTCAGATAACGACAAAAAAACGAGCGACAACTCTGTGCTAAAGCTGAATATCGATAAAAGAATATCGGAACGCGAGTCGGACGACCTGTTTTCTGAATTCAAAGGAGCTTTGAGCAATACGGACGAGAGCAGCATGGGCTTATTGGAACTTAGGCAAAGCATAAAAAAAGCCGCTACCGATAGCAAAATAAAAGGCATTTTTCTGGAGCTGCACGACATTGGCAATGGTTTTGCCACCGTAGAAGAGCTTAGAAATTCATTGATCGAGTTTAAAAAATCGGGCAAGTTTATAGTGGCCTATGCCGAATCGTACAGCGAAATCTCTTATTACCTGGCATCCGCCGCCGACCGCATTTTCCTGCCGCCATCTGGCGACCTGGAATTTAACGGAATTAACGTTGAAATGATGTATTTTAAAGGCACGCTTGAAAAGCTGGGCATTCAGCCAGAGGTATTTAAGGTGGGCCAATACAAAAGCGCGGTAGAGCCATTTACCAACGACAAAATGAGCGACGCCAACAGAACGCAGATAAAATCTTTCATAGGCTCCCTGTACGGTTACTACCTGGCAAACGTAGCCAAAGCGCGCAACCTGAATGCAGATTCGCTAAAGTCTATTTCAGACAATATGTTGGTGCGCAATGCCGACGATGCCCTAAAGTATAAGCTGATAACCAACGTAGGCTATTTTGACGAAGCGGCCGCTTTCATAAAAGAGAAACTGCACATTGCCCTTACCGAAAAGCTGCCTATGGTTTCTTACGATAACTATCGCAAAGACCTTAAAGACGGCAAGGACGATGAAGACGAAAATAAATCTACCAAGGTGGCGGTAATATTTGCCTCCGGCGATATTCACCAGGGCAAGGGCGAAGAGAACAGCATAGGCTCTGAAAGCATAGCCGAGGAGATTAGAAAAGCAAGGCTGGACGATAAAGTAAAAGCCATAGTGCTAAGGGTAAACTCGCCGGGAGGAAGCGCATTGGCATCGGACATAATATGGCGCGAGGTAGTGCTGGCCAAAGGCGTTAAGCCCGTGGTGGCTTCCATGTCCGACTATGCCGCTTCGGGCGGTTACTACATTGCTATGGGCTGCGACGCCATTGTGGCGGACCCTACTACCATAACAGGTTCTATAGGCGTATTCGGTTTACTATTTAATACCGATAAATTCCTTAAAGACAAACTGGGCATTACTACCGACAGGGAATCTACGGGCAAATTCTCTGGCATACAAACGCTAACCAGGGAACTGACACAGGAAGAAAAAGACATTATACAAAAAGAAGTAGAGCGCATATACAGCGACTTTACCGCCAAAGCCGCCAAAGGCAGAAAAATGAGCGTAGACAGTATACATGCCGTAGCGCAGGGACGCGTTTGGAGCGCTATAGAGGCAAAACAAATTGGCCTGGTAGATGAACTTGGCGGGCTTGACGACGCCATAAAACTGGCGGCTAAGAAAGCCGGAATAAGCGCCTACCATACGCAATACCTGCCAGAGCAGAAGAACATCATTATAAAAGAATTTCTTAACCAATTTGGGGACGACGAGGGCGCTAACAGCGAACTGGCAAAACTTTACCCTTACATAAAATCAATAAAAAACATTCAGAAACTGGAAGGCATACAAGCAAGAATGCCTTACGAGCTATCTGTTCATTAATAACCATAACCTCATGCAACTACGAAACAACTGGACCAGGGAAGAAATAACTGAAATCTATAATTCTCCTATTCTGGATTTGATCTATAAAGCCGCTACCGTGCATCGCGAATACAACGATGCGCAGGAAGTACAGGTATGCACGCTACTATCTGTAAAAACCGGCGGCTGCCCCGAAGACTGCTCCTATTGCCCACAAGCGGCGCGTTACCATACCGATGTAAAGGTGCAGAAGCTGATGGAAACCAAAGAAGTGCTAGACGCCGCCAAAGCCGCTAAAGACTCTGGCAGCACACGCTTTTGCATGGGCGCAGCCTGGAGAGAAGTACGGGACAACAAAGATTTTGACCGTGTGCTGGATATGGTAAAAGGCGTAAACGGCATGGGCATGGAAGTATGCTGCACACTGGGAATGCTTACGCCAGAACAGGCCGTAAAGCTGAAGGATGCTGGCTTGTACGCCTACAACCATAACCTGGACACCAGCGAAGAACACTACGATAAAATAATCACTACCCGCACCTACGACGACCGCCTGGAGACGCTCGGCAACGTGCGTAAAGCAAAAATCTCTGTTTGCTCAGGAGGAATTATAGGAATGGGGGAATCTGAAAACGACCGCATAGGCATGTTGCTTACGCTATCTACTTTACCAGAACATCCTGAATCCGTTCCGGTAAATGCTTTGGTGCCTGTGGAAGGAACTCCGCTGGAAGACCAGGAAAAAGTATCTGTTTGGGAAATGGTGCGAATGATTGCCACCGCGCGTATTATTATGCCCAAGGCCATGGTAAGGCTTTCTGCCGGAAGAGTAAGAATGACGGTAGAGGAACAGGCCCTGTGCTTTATGGCTGGCGCAAACTCTATATTTGCCGGGGATAAATTGCTTACCACTCCTAACCCGGAAGTAAACGCCGATAAGCAAATGTTCCAGACGCTGAACCTGAAACCGCGCAAATCTTTTAAAGATGCAGAACAGCCTGCCGTAAAGTTTGAGCAGATACCGCAGTAGCAGGGGTAGTGGTAAATAAAAAATGTAAAGCAGACAAGACAAAATTTGTTGCATTATTCACATTCAACAGATACTACAGTTTTTTTAAATTTTTGACAAATGAAGAAAGCTCTATTCTTTATTTTATTATTAATTCCCATCTATTCTTTTGCACAGGATCAGGATACTATTACTTACTACAATAAATACTGGGAGGAAGTTTGTTGTAAAGATTCAGCTTATTTTTATAAAATAGGCTTAACTGATCACGGGATATTTGAGAATGGAGAAATTACAGATTATTTTAATAAATCTGGCAAGGTGCAAATGACAGTAAAGTATCTAAACTGGGAAAAGCATGGTGCTTGCATCTGGTATTATGAAAATGGAACAGAATGCGCTGTTGGTAATTATGTATACGGTGAATTTTCTATGCTAAAAGCCTGGGATAAGAATGGCAATAAAACGGTGAGTGAAGGTAATGGAAAAATTACTTGGTATTTTGAAGGAGGTAATGGTAATATTAAATCCACAGGTTCATATTTTAATGGAAGAAGAAACGGAGTCTGGTATTATTATAATCCAAATGGTAAAATAATTGAAGAAATAAATTACTTTAAGGGATTAGCTATAATGGTTAGCGCCTGGGATAACGAAGGAGAAAAAAAAATAGTGGAGGATGGAGATGGTGTGTATTTAAGAAAATATAGTAATGAGAAGATAGCATCAATTGGACAATATAAGAACGGAATAAAAACTGGCGAATGGAAATATTATTACGCTAATGGTTTGATAGAATCTTCTGGGAAATATCGAAATGGAATTCAGGTAGGCTACTGGGCTTGGTATTACAATAATGGTAAAAAACGAAAAGAAGGTAATTTTAAAGAGGGAAATTTTGATGGAGAAATTACATGGTGGTATTCTGACGGAATTATAAGTAGTAAAGGTAAAATGGAAAACGGTAAACGTATCGGAGAATGGATATGGTATGATAAAGAAGGCTACCCTATTAGTAGTAGAAATTATACAACGACAGCTAGTGAATAATACTAAGAATTTTTATTATCGCAACTATTTGATAGTTTATTTTCTTCTTCTATTAAATGTACCTTTATTATCTCAACGAATTTCTGACGACTATTCTATGTTTGAAGAAGATTTGAACCCGCAACAAGTAAAATCAAAAAAAATCAAACAGATAATTGTTAAAGCCTTTCGCCCGCAAGGTGGTATTCCCTGGCTTTGCCAGCAAGAAATATACGACCCTGAAGGGAGGCGGCTAGAAAGAAATACGTACAGTTCAAATGGGGAATGGACATCTGTTACACAATATTATTACGATAGTCTTAACGGTAAATTGCGAGAAATAATATATAAAAATGCTAAAGAGTTATATATTTTAAAAAACTTTAAGTTTAATAAGGAGAATAAAATAAGAAAATATAATGTTTATGATAAAAAGAAATGTTTAGCTCGGATATTTAACAAATATAAATCGGGTTATATAATACAACAGCGATTTGAGATTTTTCATCAACATACCTTAGTACTTGTGCAAGGAGGTAGTAGGGTTGGACCTTCTTATACTGGGGGAATTAACTGGCGAACTTTCTGGTTAAACTATGCCTATTATAAAGATAAAAAATTAAAATATGGAAAAGGCAAGAAGTCCTTTCATACTTCTCAGGAAGATTATATTATTGACGATAGAGGTAATTTAAAAGAGTATATTTGTTACGAAGGAGGAATAGTACAAAAGCGGTATAGTTATACACTGAAAGAAGATGGAAGTATATTAGAAAAGAAGAAATGTTGGCCACAAACAGATAACATCTCTTACAACTATAGTTACATTTATTATGATAATAAGTAATGAAATAATTCCCCCCGCTGGTGCAAGCGTCTCGCTTGTACCAGAAGGTTGCCGGAATAATTTCTTGTCCTACTGTATAACCAGCCCCCACTTGTGCAAGCGTCAATAGTCCAGCGGGCATTAGCTTTAATGGCATAAAATCTCGCTTGTGCCAATTATTGCATAATAATTAAGGATTAATATATTAAATATAAGAAGGTTGCCGGAATAATTTCTTGCCCTACTGTATAACCAGCCTTAATAGTCCAAGCGAGACGCTTGAACTATCGGGAGCAAAATTGGTGGTGTATTAGCTTCAAACACCATAAAATTCCCTTTATAAGTATTCTTTAAGCAGATTCCCTTATTTTAGCGGGATGAAAAAGCTGCAAGCTAAACTAAAGGAGCGCGAACTGGCAGGAAATTTAAGAAAGCTCACTAACAATGAAGGGCTTGAAGATTTCTTTTCTAACGACTATTTAGGGCTGGCTAAAAGCGAAAAGTTATTTAAAGCCGCCGAAAAAGAGCTAAACCAGCATTTTCTGGCCAGTAACCGTAACGGTTCTACAGGTTCCAGGCTGCTTTCCGGCAATTCTGCTTATGTTATTGCGCTGGAAAACTACCTGGCCAGCTTCTACCATGCAGAAAAGGCGCTACTATTTAACTCCGGCTACAACGCCAATCTTTCTATTCTATCTTCCGTCCCGCAGAAAGACGATACCATCCTGTACGATGAACTGATCCATGCCAGCCTTAAAGAAGGCGCGCGCTTAAGCTTTGCCAAACGGTTCTCTTTTAAACACAACAACCTAATCGATCTTGAAAAGAAACTACAGAAAGCAACGGGAGAAGTATACATAGTAGTAGAATCTGTCTACTCTATGGACGGCGATTTTTGCCCTCTGGAAGAACTGGTAACGCTGGCAGAGAGCTACAAGGCTCACGTAATTTTAGACGAGGCGCACAGCACAGGTTTATGGGGAGCGCAAGGCAACGGATTGGCTTGCGATAAGAAGCTGGAAGACAAAATTTTTGCCCGAATATATACCTTTGGCAAGGCCATGGGCATACACGGGGCCTGCATTGCAGGCTCAGAGCTTCTTATCAACTACCTCATTAATTTTGCAAGGCCGTTTATTTATACCACTTCCCTACCCCCGCATAGCCTGGCATCTGTAAAAGCGGCTTTTGAACTGGTAAAAGACAGCGGGGAGTTAAGAACTACTATCTTCCGAAAAATTAATTTATTTAAAGAAGAATTTAACAAACAGTTGGGCGCCGCCAAGCACCTGCTTATAGAGAGCGGCAGCCCCATACAGGCATTGAAAATAGCGGGAAACAGCAAAGCAAAAGCGGTGGCCGAAAAACTGAATGCCAAAGGATTTGATGTGCGGGCAATTCTTTCGCCAACCGTAAAAGAAGGCGAAGAACGGCTGCGGCTGTGCCTGCATGTATACAACGAAGACGAACAACTAGTAACGCTTGTAAAAGCCCTAAAAGAAGCCCTATGATCTATTTTGTAACTGCCATACATACTGCAAGCGGCAAAACGCTGGTAAGCGCCATACTTGCCCAGGCTTTGCAGGCCGACTATTGGAAGCCTGTACAAAGCGGCTCCGACCGCGACTCCGACACTGTAAAGAACTTACTGCTAAGCGAGCACTCCATTATTTTTAACGAAGCCTATTCCTTAAAAGCTTCGCTATCGCCCCATGCAGCGGCGCAGCGGGAAGGAAAGAGAATAAGCCTTAGTAATATTTTGCTTCCTGAAAACGAAGGAAATGATTTAATTATAGAAGGCGCTGGCGGCGTTCTGGCCCCGCTAAACGATGAGGAAGTAGTAATAGACATTGCCGCCAAATTTGACGCGGAAATAATATTGGTCTCTAACCATTACCTGGGAAGCATTAACCACACGTTGCTTACCTGCAACGAATTGAAAAGACGAAATCTGAAGGTGAAGGGCATTGTATTTAACGGCGTTCCCAATAAAGATACCGAAGACATTATCCTGAAGAAGACCGGCTACAAATGCCTCTTGCGCATTTTACCCGAAGAAATTATTGACGAAGAACTGGTAAACAAATACGCCATACAATTATTTGACAACTGGAATGACTGAACTAACGCTTAAAGACCGGCAATTTATCTGGCATCCCTACACTTCGCTGGCAGAGCCAAGAGAGAATATAGTAATAGAATCGGCCAAAGGAATGTACCTGAAAACAGAAGGCGGCAAAGAACTGCTGGATGCTGTTTCCTCTTGGTGGGTGAACATACACGGGCATTCCAACAAAAAAATAGCAAAGGCTATAGCGAAGCAGGCCAAAACGCTGGAGCATGTTATTTTTGCAGGCTTTACCCACAAACCCGCCATAGAACTTGCCGAACGCTTACTGGAGATATTGCCCAATATGCAGGACAAAATATTCTACTCGGACAATGGAAGCACAGCCGTAGAAGTGGCGTTGAAAATGTGCCTGCAATACTGGTACAACCAGAAGATTGAAAAGAAAAAGATGATAGCCCTGGAAGGCGCCTTTCACGGAGATACCTTTGGGGCCATGGCGGTAGGCGAACGCGGGCTTTTCACAAAACCCTTTCAGCCTTATTTGTTCGAAGTGGAATTTATTCCCTTTCCGGCTGATAACGAAGAAACTATAACGTTAGAAAAATTCAATTCGCTGGTTACAAAAGGAGACGTAGCGGGATTCATTTACGAACCGCTGGTTCAGGGCGCTGCCGGAATGCGGATATACAGCAAGGAAGTTCTGGAACAGCTTATTAAAACCGCCAAAGAAAACAAGGCGCTTTGCATAGCCGATGAAGTAATGACAGGATTTGGAAGAACGGGAAAACTATTTGCCTCTGACTATATGACTTTGCAGCCAGACATCATCTGCCTGTCAAAAGCCATTACAGGCGGTTTTATGCCCTTTGCAGTTACCTCCTGTAGTATAGAAGTCGCCAGGGCTTTTCAGTCTACAGAGGTTGATAAAACCTTGTTTCACGGGCATTCTTATACCGCCAACCCCTTAGCCTGTGCAGCTGCGCTGGCAAGCCTAAGCCTTTTAAAAAGCGATGAGTGCCAGAAAAGTATTCAGAAAATTGAATCGATGCATAACTTATTTAGGGAACAGATCAGCAGTCATAAAAAAGTGAAGTCGGTAAAATCGGTAGGAACCATTATTTCTATTGAAATAGAAAACGGAGAAACCTCTTACCTTAATTCGCTACGCAATAAAGCTTATGACTTCTTTCTGGAAAAAGGCATTTTGCTTAGGCCACTGGGAAACGTGATCTATATTTTTCCGCCTTACATAATAAAAAAATCGGAATTAAAAAAGATTTACAAAGCCATAGAGGCATTTTTAAACAGCTTGAAGTGAGTAGGTAACGATATTTTTTCTTTTCCGTTCAACGTTTATAAATCAATCACAGGGAATGCGTTCGGAACAGAAAAATTGCGTTCGACCGATTGAAAAGTGTATATTGAATCCTTTTATTTTAAGTGTTAGACATAAAGTAAACTATACCACGACGTGAAAGCCAGATTAACCACGATTATTCTATTTCTAATTCTTCTAACTAGCAGCGCATTAAAAGCGCAAGTTCTTGTCACCTCCGACGCTTTTACAACCGGCTCTACCTACCTGGAGCCTGACGGAAGGAATGAGGTAATAAAAATATCCGGTTCAGAGTTTGTCACCATCACTAAATCCAGAGGCGGAGCTTCGGGTTCATCGGAGTTTAGTTTACAAAAATACGACCTGACGCTGAAACCCAAATTTACCACAGTATTAAACGCCGAGTCCACCGAAGACTATAAGGATCTTTATTTTAACGGCACAGACATTGTTTTACTATCTGTAATACATAACATAAACGACCAGGAAAGTAAACTGCTAGCCTATGGGTTTGACGTGAACACGGGCGCCAAAAAATGGGACAAAGAACTGGACAAAACCAAAGTAGCAGAGTGGGTAACCATAAAGTACAAAGGCGTGGTAAAAGAAAGCTTTGAGAATTGCGTGGGTTCCTGCCTTTCCAAAAACTTTGTTACCCCGCTACAGTACCAATACCATTTAAAATTCTCTCCCGATAGCTCTAAACTGATTTCCTATATTTTTGACTACGGGCAGAAGACTCTGGTAGCCAACCTAAAGGTATACGATAAGAATTTGGCTGTAATAGATACCGCCATCATAAACATTGATAATAACTTCATCAACTACGGCATTTATGTAAACAACCTGGGCGAGTTGTTCATCATGAATGTGGACAGACTGGGTAGGATAGTAGTAATTAAATACAACATTAAAAGCAAAGAAAACAAGCTTCTGGATATTCAGTACTCTAGTTCCAATCGCGAGAGCCTTAATTTGCAGATCTTGAACAACGACGCCGTATACGTGGCAAACGTAACGGTAAGCGGGGCAAAGCTTACGGGGGTTATGTATTCCAAATTTGATTTTAAAACAAACCTTGTTGAAAAAATCAACTACCACGAAATATCAGAAGGGCTTAGGCAAACTGTGCATACTACCAGGTCTTCCAGCAAAAATGTTAAGGGCGAAGAAAACTGGCTGAATTATGAAATAACGCACTTTTTTCTCAACTCCTACGAGAAGGTAGTAATAGCCCTTGAAAAAAGAGAAATCAATTCCCCTGGTTATACCTACGACCCGGGCGGAGTGAACGACCCACAGAAATGGCAGGAGAAGGTGGCTAAAGTAAATACAGAGGGCGTTATTTTGTTCTCATTTAACGCCAACGATGAGCTGATGTGGGAAAACTATTACCTGAAGTCCCAGAATGTAGATGTGAGTAATGCGCTGGTAGCTACTTCTTTTTCATTTTATGAAACGGAAGATAGTAAACTAAGAATGATTTATGCCTCATCCGACAATGCCGCTGGTATTCTGAATGTGATCAATTACGTAGAGTGGGACGGTATGAATGGCAATAAAATAAAAGACATACCGCTACAGAACGAAGAAGGGCTGGGGCTGATACGCAACTATACCATCTGGTGGGACGATAAGCTGGTGCTGGTAGGTCGTAAAGGTTTGCTTGGCAAGAAAAGCATTATACACCTGTATAAGATTACTTAGCCTGTGCCGACTGGCACATCTATGAGC
>FTLB01843206.1_pt1 | contig 29325 bp, 39 predicted proteins | sample 1658291 | NCBI WGS metagenome assembly FTLB01 (sample SAMEA3914812, study PRJEB12502) | metagenome | biome: forest; material: soil | place: Canada | collected 2011-07-07 | depth 0.1 m
CGGCCCTCAGGCATATTTTGATTTCTCTCCTCAACCCTCGTGCTAAGCATACCCGAGTCTTACGGGGTCCAGTGACAAAAAAAGAAAAAGGGAAAAAAAAGTGCAACCCTTCTGGATATCAACCCATCCCTAGCCTCATTCCTAAGCCCCCTTCCCTTTGAGTGCCTCCAGAAGCACGTATTTCCTTCGAACCACCCGAGCCACTCTCGCCAAGGGAAATGGTTGCATTATTGGGAGAGGTAGCTCCTTGGGTGAATACGATGTTAAACCCCACAAACCGTACACCCTACGCGCCATGCAGCAAACTGGAACAAATAAAAATTATGAAAACTCCGAGGCCGTCGTCGTGATACTTAGATTGCTCTTTCTTCTCCGGCAAGCATTGAGTCGAATATGAGCGCCGTCTGGGGGAGAATTGTGATGATGATATTCTTGATAGTAGGAAGGGCGTCGTGAGCCGAAAGTGGTGTGTTGTTGGTAGTATAGTTGGGGCTAGAAGCCGAACTCGCAGTCGAAAGAGTGCAAAAAAAAAGCGAGCAGGTCCAGAGAGCCCAGAGAGGCGCAGGTCAAAAAACAGCGCGAAGAGAAGCAGTAAAGTTGCCCATGGCTCTCGTTGATGGGAGAACCGGGGCAGCTTCGGTATAGGTATGCATCTTCATTCGTGCGGTTTACGCCCTGCGCTGCGTGGTGCGAGGCAGAGCGGGCCCGTCACTGTCCGCCAGCGGCAATCGCAGGTTGGAAAAGGTACGGCGCCGGTCAGAGTATAGACTTCTCCTGCTGGTAGGCGAGGATGTGGCCGCGGTGTCCGCAGGCCCTTCGGGGCCACGTCGTCGCAGCCGCACCGGCGGCTGCCCCGGCTCGCCTTCGATGGCCACTCGGATCATGTCATGCAGGAACTCGGGGACTTCGTTCCAACGGCCGGCGCGCGCCGCCGCCAGCACGGCGGAAGGAAATATCGCATCAGCCGTGATTCCATTCTGTGGACCCCCAGCCACCTGAGGGAACTCGCCCGACTCGATGGCGTTCTTGAGCCACTGCTCCCACTCTTCATCGATGGGCACTGAGGTGTCCCCAGATCGGTTGAGCAGCTCCACGCGTTCCCGAAGACGCTCGTTGAGCGCAACACCAACGCTCTCCAACTCTTCATCGCTCTCCTCGGCCATTCGGTCGTCTGCGGGCTCTCCCCGATCCTCCGTTTCTTGGGAGGTGGCGCGCTCGGTTGCAGCAGGCGGCCGGTCCTCTATGTCATCCCAGTCAGGGAAGCCATCCGCTGCGGTGTCGTGGATGGTGATACCGGCGTCTCTCTCGAATCGTTCCTTAGCCCACTTGGTACCCTCCCACCTCGTCATGCCCGAGATCTCGGCCGGTGTCAACCGCAGACCATCGAAGGCTCGGAACAGACGTCGGTGCCATTGCCACCGGCACAGGCGGGTGCGATGCGTGGGGTGGTTATAGTCGAGGCCCGGATACTTGGCTTCTTGGGTATCCAGGTGGCCGTAGAAGGAATGTACTTCCTGTCGGACTTCGAGCACCAAGTGTCTCTGCAGCAGAGCGGTGAAGTTCTGGGGGTCTCCGGGGCGGGGTTTCGGGAACATGTACTCGTAAACGAGCTCCTCGGTCGGCCGGCCCTTCATATTTGCTCGTGAATTGACGGCTACAGCACAGGTGCAGGTCGTGGTGTGCGTTCGAGTTACGCGCGATTCAAGGAAAGGGCGTCGCGGGGCCCAGGTCGGATGTGTATGGCCTGAATGCCACTCCTAGAAGCAGGTAACGAACAAGGTGAAGAGATTTGATCTGCTCGAAGCAGATGCCTCAGGATGCACTACGAATCTCCCCTTCTGGCACCGGCGATGTGGCAGGACTCTCTTCCCTCCCTTTCTGGCAACTCGCTGCGGCTCTCCCTGGGCTCAGGTCCGAAGAATAGACGCGGTCGTGGGTGCGGTGTGGCCTCGAAGGGCTGTCTGTGTCAAGGTCTGACCGCTGTGGGACGCGATGCGAGAGTTTTGAGCGGTCGGAAAACGCAGATTGGCAGTCGTACTGGCGGGATGCAGACTCAAAGGGAGAAGCTCGAGGTGGCTCTGTGGCAAGATGTCAGGGTTTGCGAGAAAGTCAGTCTCACGAGCCACCGGTAGGGTTGAAGGGGGGCAGAACGCACCTAAAAAGGATGTTGGGCTGGGTCGTGTTCGGAAGCATGGGGGCGCGGCCTTTGTGGGACCCTTGTTTAGCACCAAATTACTGTGATTGTAGCGCTGAAGCGGAGGGGCGATGCTGCCTGTGATGCTGTGGTGGCACTCATGCGGGTGGGCGCGCTAGGGAGTCAACTGCCATGTGTGTAACGCAAGAGCTGGACTGGAATCGCTCCATAAGTGGCTCGCTGGATCCGATTCGCCTTTTCGTCAACCCTGCAGTCTAGGCTGTAGCACAGTGGGAAGGATCGATGCCCCGTCCGAGCGACAGCTTTGCGAGCCTACCTTTCACTCTCTTAAGGTACCTAAGGTACCCAAGATAAAGTACAATACCAAAGGTACCTAACCTAGATCGCTTCTAAATATTCTGGTGGCTTCTCTTGTCTTTCTCGCGTCCACTCGATTACCTTACCTTACTGATGGGGATTACGGTAAGAAAATTGACTAGCAGCAAAGAAGCGATTCCGACGATCGTCCAAGCCCACCAACGTTTCCGGCAGGCTCCAACGGACTCCCTCCGTGGGAGAAAAAATCTCTCTCGTATTGATCGAAACCCGCAAGCCCCGGATAAGTGGTACGGGATCGTAAGCAGCAAAGAAAGCCTCTTTCGAATTTGGGAAGGAGAAAACGTCACTATTACTAGGTAGGCACGTTGCGTAGCCCCAGGGACCTCAATGGCGATGCGGGAGGTTTTGAGTTCGACGATGAGAGTTGTGCCCTCCGACGGTTGGCTGCGCGCGCCTCTCTGCCTCTCTGCCTTTCTGCCAGTGTTGGTGTTTACGACCTCTTCGAAATATTACGACACAAAGGCGCACCAGAGTTTGAGTCTAAGCTGGAAGGTACCTTACAGACCCCCCTCTCTGCCTTGCTTTATCTTAGTTACGGTACTGTACCCAAGCTCGCTAAGGTACTGTACTATACTGTACTTCATATACGGATACACAAGGTCGCTTTGGTATCCCGCATACTAAACTTTATGTCTGGCCGCCCCCGTCAAAATGTCTTTGTTGTTCCTTGTCTCAACAGAAAGGAGAAATGACCAACTGCCTAGCCGGGGCTGGTAATGGTACCAAATCTGTCCATCTCTTGCAATAAGAGAAGCATGGTGAGAAAGACAGCATGATTCCCAATGGCCATGCCGTCTCTCTCGTGCAGGAGCCAGGAGCCCAAAAAAAATGGCTGATCACGCAGCCAGGGCCGCCGCCACCACCGCCGCCTGGCACAGTTGAGACAAACGGGTGTAAGGGTAAAATGACTATCGGTCGACCGATCTGTGGCCTTTCATACCCTGGCTCATCCAATACCCATATCCACCTTCTCGCCGCTTTGATGTTCGTAGCTGGCGTGGATTGAATTGGCTCTTGTTCTCGTCGCGAACAAGGGAGACAAGAGATGGCGACAGTAAGGTAGGGTTGGATGCCAGCTGACCGCTCCTCTTCCCCCCAGGAAAAAGGGAACGCCGACTTGTCTGCACCAACGAAGGCAAAGAATGTACAATGCTGTACTCTGTACCAAAAGGCAAGGCATCCATCGGCTCTTCTTCTCATCGCGATGGCTGGGGCGGCTTGCCAAAGAAAAATCTGATCCAACGAGGACTGCAGAGCCCCTTCCCCCTGTGCTTCCCACCTGGGCCACCCACCCTCTTCCCTCCTCCGCGAGCGGCCCAGCCGCCAATAAACACTTTCATCCCACGCACAACAAAGCCAAGTTTGCTTGATTTCTGTTTCCCTGGCCACCTTCATGCACCTGCAGGCCGGTTACGGTTCTTTTGCCAACCCCTGGCCTTCTGCTCTATTGTGATGGTTATTTTTTTTCGTCCGAACCTGCCCTTGCAGCTCCCGAGGCCAACCACCGAGAGCACATTGTCGCGCCGGGATGAAGGGCCGGATTAGGAGCCGGTATACGGTTCCAACGTTCGTTCGGCCTTGCTGCCAGTCCATGCTTACCTACTGTCAGCTCAGAACTCTAGTAATCGTGTCCGAGTTGAACCAACCTCTCTCCTTCTCCTCCGGCCACCAGCCGGCCTGGCGCTTGTTTAGTTCCTGCCCAGCAATCGCTCATGCAAGGATCTAGAATGCTCGCGATTGTCTCTTTCTCGAAAAGTGCAGGCGGCCACAGGCATGGTGGCCCGGATGGGGGTGGTATCCCTGAGCAGCGTATTCGGCAACCTTCGTGCCTCCCGCCAATCATGGACGCCCGGCGCCCGAGTTCCTGGCGAGGAGGGATGGGACCATGGAGGAGAGGGGGTGGCCGACCGGTTGGCCGACTGTGGTCTCGGCCACGGCGGCCGGGTGGGACACACGCACCTGATGCCATGGGAATCTTCCAACGGCGGGTGCAGGACGCATCTCAACCCCTCATCTGGGCGGCCGGGCAAGGCGGCCGCGTGTCACTAGATCCTCTTCTTGGGTCCCGGGTTGGCACTCAACCGGGCTTTGTTTTTGGTGGACGTCTGCCGGATGACCGACCACGACACACGCTCCCAGCCGCGGTGGAGAGTCCGTCCCGCGATGAGTGAGTAAATTGTGCGGCCGGGATACGATGGCTGCCTTGGACCCCCAGTCCAAGAGATGACCGAAATGGCCGGAGCCGATGACCACAACAGCAGGGAAGGCTCTTGCCATGGCCTGTATGGAGATATGTTAATATGCTCCGGCCACCCGCGTCTGAACGTTTGGCTTGTGATCATACCAGGGGCCATCGCGTAAACATGGTTGGGGGGTAAGAGGGTCTGTTTATGCCATCTAGAGATTTGCTCTGAACTTCATCTACCATGCGTCGCGACTCCGAGTCCTGGCGCAAACTGCAGTCCGACGTGGATCCAGGGCTTACTCTTCTACGAGGACTAGAACAGGATGTTCTCACCATGCCTGTCCCACACAATCCATCTCCACATCACCAGCCCATTTCACAACCTCCTCGTGTCGCCGTGTAGTCAGGTCCGGACAACAACAATAGTCGGCAACCTAATCCTTGAGATCCCGCGGCGTCGAAGCTCTAGGTATGTCTTGTAGGAATCGGAAGGGGGATAATCCCAGCTCAAGACTGTTCTTCACGTAAGTGAATCAGCCAAGACAAGGTGATCATGATGCGTGCACTCTGCGAGTAATATGAGCCTGTCCAGTTCGCCTCGGCCTTGGTGCCCACAATCATGGTTATTAGTGACGGAGAATCCACATTCGCGTCCACATCACAGGCTTCAAGAGATGATAATAGTCTATAACTTGCGTGAGCAACCCCTCCCGTGCTCGGCGACATTTAAAACGCCGGCTACCCACGTACTCAACATAATATACAGTCATGGTTCATGATGAATCAAGAAGAAAAAATACATCATTCATTGTCTTCGTGCCAGAGTGGTTTGACCTAACCGGCTCAGCCAGGCTGGCTAGCCACTCGAGCTGCTTGAGAGAAGATTGATTCGTGCGCGAGATACGGCCCGGAGCTAAGTCCACGCGGAATCGGGGTAAACGCGACCGGAAACGCCCTTGATAGGAGGGGTCGGAACCCGCTCTTCTCTGGAACTTCGCTCTCGCTCGTCACGCGGCCCACGCTCATCGCGCTCCCAGTCGCGATCACGGTCCCTGTCTTTGTCTTTACCCCTATCGCGATCGCGATCTCGGCGGCGACGGTCGTCCCAGTCCCGATCCTTGGGGCGATCCCGGTCTCGCGATTCCCGGGTATCAGGGTCACGACGCCGATCAGTATCGGTATGGCTACTAGGTCGTCGATAGCTATCGGGACGCGACAGGTAAGGGCTTCGGTCCACGCGGCCTCGATCTCGATCCCGATCCCTTGGCCTGGTTCGAGGCGAGATATCGTCGTCATCTGAACCTCTCTCTCGAGGTCCCCGTGTGCGGTTGCTATCACGACCCCTATCTCTGTCTCGGTCGCGTTCCCGGTCTCGGTCTCGGTCTCGGTCTCGGTCCCGATCTCGATCTTTACGGTCGTCTGGCTCTCTCTCCCGTAACCTTTCAGAGCTGCGAACCTTGATCCGCTCCCTGTCCCTGTCCCGATCGCGGTTGCGTTCGCGATCCTGCTCTCTATCTCTTTCCAGTCTCCTTCGCCGCAGCTTCTCCCGTTCCTCAGAATTGGTATCTTCCGAGTCGGCTTCATTCGACCAACTGCGGCTCAAGTGAGATCCCGGCAGGTTTTCCTTGGAGTACTTGCTATCGGCACGCCTCTTATAGAGATCATCCTTCTCTCCCCTGGAGCCGCTACGAGGCCGCTCATTGCCGCCGGAGTAGATGTTTGAAATCTTTTCTTTGATATTGTCAATTTGATTGACGAAGCTCTTTCGTCGGGAGTCATTGTCGCGTGAAGGTCGCCTGCCCGCTTCGCCCAGGGAGGTCGGCACCGCCGACGCCATTGCAGGCTGTGGTATGGCGCTGGAACCTCGCCCGCCTGATGTATGTTCCGGTCCGAAGACTCGCCGGACGGAAGCGGGCGGCGGGTCATTAGGAATGTGATGAGATCGCCTCTTGCTTCGCGGGCTGACGGGCTCGTCGCTATCTGACGGGCTGCTGACATGTCGCGGTTGACTATGGCGGCGGACAGGGGGAGGGCGCGGCGCGTTCAGGTGCGTCACGCCAGGAATTCCGTGCATTGATTGCGTTACCGTCGGGATCTCTGCGGGTGGCGACGGGTAGTCGGAGAAGCTCCTGCGCCGCCGCGCTGTCTTTTCATCCGAGGATGAATCCGGTCGTTGTGGATAACGATTCCGCGTTTCCCGATCCCTATCCGGGCCACGGTCCCGGTCCCGGTCACGATCACGGCCGCGGTCTCGCTCGCGGTCTCGCTCACGGTCATGGTAAGCCCCGTGAGGGGCAGTGTACCCAGTCGGACGAACGTGACGCACTCCCAGAGGACGCTCAAAATACGCACGCGAAGACGCAGCCGCGGCAGCCGCAGCAGCGGGACTCACGCGGACGTGTGCGACACCAGGGAAGCCCTTTTCGTCCTTGGACCCGGAATCCCCAGCCGAGCTCGCATACTCATCTCTAGCGGCGGATTTGCTGCGGAGCTTGACTGCACACTGCTTATGCCATTCGTCTATCTGCCCGTCGGGCTGGGAAGGAAAGACAGTGGCGGGCAGATTAGGAGGGAAAGGCGTGCCATTGTCGGGGTTTTTTAAATCCCAGTGTTTGACGGCAAACTGCATGAACGGAACGTGTTCCTCAGGCCCAAGCAGTATCTCAATGCTCTCCCATCTCACGAAACCCTTGACTGTCAGGGCGGGGATCGACGGCGGGGCGAAGTCATCGCCTTCCTTTGGCTGCAGCGTGTGCTGGCAGCCCGTAGCTTGCCAAATATACGATATAGATTGGGGAGGCATGTCTACAAAGAGCGCTATATGAAGCGAAATCAGGTGATGGTTAGCCTTACGAGGCGGGAGAAGCTTTGGGTACAAACCCTAGAGAGGGAACTCTCCGGGGTTTGTGAGGGGGGGGATATCGATCAGGTTGGAAGGACTGCTTACAGTCATAATTCCCTCCGACCGCTTTGTAGAAAGCCGCAAGCTTGGTCGGTGACAGCATCGTGTCATTCTTGTTGCCGATTTCATTTTGCTGAGCACGGCGCGCGACGTTAGTTATAGTCACGGCTCGCCATATGCCTCCGACCTGGGCGGCGGAAGTGACGATGGACAAGAATGAGGGGCACGCCTATAGACCTACGATGTAAAGTGCGATCGCTCGCAACAGCGCGTCTAGTGTTTTTGTCGGTTCTTTCTTCTCATTGAATAGGTATTCGTAGAAATCTGATTTCGCCTCCCTACTCTCTTCAGCTGGTGGAGTCGCCATTGGACTCAGGATTGTGGAAAGCTGGTCGGATTTGAACAACAAAAGAGGCGGTCTGCGACCATGGTAGGATATCTCCAACTATGCGCAACATTCGGGGGGATATCGACCCAGCGATGATGTCGTCGGAAGCAATCAAGAGCGATGGGGTATTCAGGAAAGAAGAAACGCACGCTCGGTCGAGGAATATAAAAATAAATAAATAGATGGACTTTTGAGTATCTGGCTCAAGTCGTCATTCCAGGTTGCTCTAGGCTGACACGAGTGGTTTTGTGCAGTTGTGATTCCTAGATTTGGAGTGTGACGGAAGGAAGGAGGGGATGGGGAAGGTACGATATGCAATCAAGCGGTGCAGAAAACGTGCATCAGGCAGATTGAGTCAACAAACAGCCGCCTGCCCACTTCCAGATAGCTTTCGGCCTGCATGCAGCTTGCTCTGTTAGGCGCTTTTCCGGCTGCAGCAAATATGCTTCGTATCAGAGGCCCGCTCGATGCGAATCTTCACGGGCAAAGATGGTCAACGCAGCATAGGAAATTGACGCGGGGACAGAAGCAACAGTCGGTCGGCGCAGCGCCAGCAGCTAAGCTACGGAGACACTTCCCGGCTGCGCTTGTGACGATGGTTCGACCGCTCGCGAACTGACACGTGCACCCCGGCCCTCTCTCCCTAAGATGCATTTATACATAGCACCACACTACGAAGTGCAGGGCTCCATCCGGACAAGAAGACAAGCTGACGGGCTGCCTAGGCCCGAGGGCGAGCCGCCTTATTACCCTAGGCTACGATGTTCGGTTACAGTGCCCCGTTCTTCGCCCTCTTTTCCTTCCAACCAGAGACGAGGAGGATTCACCATTGATGCACGTCGCCCTTCCGATGCCTCCCAGTTGGGGGGATAAGTCGCCCATTCGGCGTCGAGAGGCTGCCAGGCCGCCCTGCAAAGGCTGTGCGCCCAGGCCCAACTTTCCCCAGGGAATCAGTCACTCGGCGGATACCAGTTTCACGGGTTCAACGATGGTATGGAGCGTTTGAACACTATCGCATTTCCTGACATTGTGGCGGCGGTATCCTACACGTGAACTCTTCTAAGTCCAAGATATATACCTGCACCCTGTAGAGTTAGGTACAGTATACACAGAAACTACAGTAGTCAAAGCTACCTTATTTAAGCCAACAAGCTCCAGAGTCCAACGATAGACCCTGCTAGTGGGAGCAGCGATCGCGTCAAGTTCAGGCCTCCCCACTTCTCCACGAGCTGCCGAGCGGCCTCGTCTCCAACCGACGTGATAGCCCCGTTCGCGACCCCAATCAATGTGTTATTCGTAGGAGCCATGGCGATGAGTGTGAAAGGCGCAATCCCGATGGTGAGCAGCGCAGCGACTGCGAACCCCCTCCACTCCCGGCCCTCATGGTAGTGACTGTACGCCAGGTATACGTAGCCAAGGAGAGAAAGGATCGCAATGCCTGGCGCGGCCACCTTTCCGCGGTCGTATATGGCCTGCCACTGGATTGCGAGCGTGCGACTCGGAATTTGGGCTGCGAGGAGCCCAGGCACAGAGAGGACTGTGGTGAACATGATGCCGCCTGTGACAAGAGAACAAGACCCTTAGAAACGCCTCGGAAGCGGAGATTGTAACTGATCGTTTTTACTCACCCGCGATCCAGCTCGAACCGAGAACGCCAACCATGCCGGCCAGCTTCGCAGCTGAGATTCCAAGTGACATGGTTATCTTATTCTGGAGAGACGTCGCTTCGCTGTGATGACTGCAAACTTTGGAGTAGTTGCTTGGTTTCGATGCAGAGAGCGGCTCCTAAACACGTATTGCAATGTTGTGTCGATGTCGTGCGATGGTGAAGTATGTGACGCAACGATCGATCTAGCAACCCATCGTGCCCATCTCCTTCTGCGATGGCTCCAGTTATAAACCTCGCCCCGGACTTTTTGGGTGCGCTGAATGGCCGTGGATCAATCTGACTCGGCCATAAGTGGATTTGCGGCTGCAGCCGGTTTCCCACGATTCGGACACCGCAGTTCCAAAAAAGTCCGAGGGCAGCACCCGGAATTTCGCAAGTTTTGTTCAATGTACAGTACAATCTACAGTAGCACCCGGTGCGGAAGGGGAGGAGATACGGAAGGCTGGTCTTGCGATCGGTTGAAACGATTTCCATAAATCTCTCCTTAAGACTGTAGCTCAATACAATTGATTAGGCGCCTATGCCGCTCGCCACCCCAATGACATGGCAGCTCAGACACATGGATTTATAAACCAACCCAATGCCTCGGGGCCCGGGATCCCTCTGCTCTGTATCCAGTAATTTCATTCTGGCGTCTTCGCTGGGAAGAATCGGAAGCTTGGTAGCTTGATCAGCGTGTCTACGTTTCGCGCATCCGGGGCGTCCCAGGTGATGAAGTACTCGAACCCGCACTTGCGCAGGATGTTCTGGCTCCGGTTATTCGATATCTCGGTCACAGCAATCAGGTGCTCCGGCACCGACCCATCGGCGTTGGGAGAAGCGGTCCTCTCGTCCACCCGGATCTCGGTCTCGACCCGGGGAAGCTTCTTCCACTCCTCCAGGAACGCCTTGACAAACTCGGTAGCGAAGCCTTTGCCCCAATGCTCAACTCGGAGCATGTAGCCAAGTTCGGGCCAACCCCAGGCGGCATCGAAGATGTGGGAGCCACCCACGCCGATAAATTCGTCCGTCTCCTTCAGACGGATAGACCAGTTGTAGGTGAGACAGTCCTTGGGTGGGAGGTAAAGGTCCAGCTTGGACTGCGACTCGGCAAGGTCGACATCAATGCGCCCCTGCGAGGTGAAATGCATCACCTCGGGTTGCCTGCGGAGGTCATGATAAGCCTCGATATCAGAAGCCACGAGCGGTCGCAGGATCAGCCGTTCCGTCGTGATCACAGAGCGCTCAGCAGCCGGAGGGAAAGGGTAAACCGGCAGCGTCGTCTTGACCGCGACGAATTTCTCTCGATTGGGTTCTTCTGCCATGGCTGCGCCGAAACGTTAAGGACCTTGCGCGAGGTTGGCCGTTCCTTTCAGAGATGTATGAGAGAGGCACCACGAGAAGATGCGTTTGCGACGGCCACAACTGGCGGGATGAAGATCTAATGAGTGTAAGCACACCAGGGACGATACAGGTTCTTATATATTGCACCGGGCGGTCCTTAACCAGTGGCTTTTGGTTCGGCCAACCACGGCAACTCACAGAAAGAAGAATGACCGAATTTAAGGTGCAGTAATGGTCTTATCTCGGCGACGGACGGCGACGAACTTCCTCGTTAGGATCGAGATACTACAAAGGCAGTGCTCTGGCTGATAAGATCGCGGCTCTCGGTTCGCAGCTCATGCATGAACTCCGCGAAACTCTCAGGGCAAATTTCTGCACTGGCCGTCCGCATGACTCGGTGCTCGGGTCTGAAGGAACTCCACTAATCGCCGATAGCACTCCCGTATCTACGGCGGCGAGAAGGCCTATTCTTCTTGTTTAAATGCCAACGTGGTTGGTTTCCTAAGATCTCTGGGAGCACTTCCTAACCTAAGGCGCCTCACACAGGGTGCAATGCCGACCCAAAGTGGTATTCCACATGTGGCCCGCCTACTGTGCCGTGTCGTTCGATGCTCACCGTCCGTTCCTGCCCGCAATGCCCCGCCAAGCAGACCAATCACCGCCCTCTATTTCCTCTTTAGCACTTCGATTTATCATGAGTCTGTGAGATCCCATTTCAACCCATGTATTCAAATTGCCCTTGACCAGCGATCAAAGAGCATCAACTTGGCCTCATAGCACCTCGTGATACGTTTCTCCTCTTTAATCTAACGCTGACATGGAAAGATACCTCTGATTGCCCATGGAGACTACGTCATCGCAATCATCTCAAAAACATCTCCTCAGCTGCGTGTACGAATAAGCCTTCTCTGACGGTCCCTCACGCTCTTCACTTTATGCTCTCGTTATTATTATTTTTTTAGGAGAGAACCCCCTAATGGCTTATATGCTTACGTTTGCTCTTCTGTCCCTTGTGTAGGAACTGTAGGCAGCGGAAAATAAGGTGTCCAAGGTTGGTAATCCGTCACTATTCAGAAATCCAAACGAGCGCTTTTTAACCCTTCAACCTTAGAACCTACCCATGCAGCCACTGTGTAAAGCAGCAGGTCGAGTGCCACTTTCCCTCGAGGAAAAAGACTCAGAGGAAACGGCTGGCTCGTCAGGATGAGCTTCTCGGTCGATTAGCAAGGCTCGAGGAGATTGTCGGGAAAGCCGATGGCTCCCAGGCACACCAAGAGCCCCGCGTCGTAGATGAAGAGCCGAGTGGGAGCGTCGGAGCGGCGGGGGCCTCGGACATCAGTCGCGATACCGCTACGTCAAGGCTAGTGCAGCTGGAACAACCGCGACCGGGTTCCCAGCCGGAACCCGACCCATCCGAGCGCTACCTCAGCCGAGATTTCTGGTCTAACCTCTGTTCCGAAGTGGAGGGTCTCAAGCAGGTCTTGGAGCAGCCTAGCGAGTCGGACGAGGACGAGCCTGAAGACGTATCGAGCCCGGGATCATACCCAAGCAGACCCGGTGACTCGGGGGGGACATCGATCGCATCGAACGCTCTCCTGGGAACGCCGGGATCAACGTCAACGGACCACCTGCTTCATCCTTCCCCAGAGCACATTCGATTTCTGTCCAGTACATATTGGACCAATGTTGATCCGGTGATCAAAATTCTTCACCGGCCGACCATCCAAGCGGCCATAGAGTCCTATCTCGACTCGCCCAGCAACGCCCTCGTGGCCAGCGGCACTGAGGCTCTGTTCTTCGCAATATACTTCAGCGCTCTCGTCAGTTTGAAACCGGAGATATGTCTACAGCATCTGGGCGAGGAGCGAGCCGTGGTTTACCATAGATATCGACTCGCGGTGGAGACTGCACTGTCGAGGGCCGATTATTTGAACTCGCCGCAGCTCGAGCCGCTCCAAGCATTTACGCTCTACGTGGTGCGCTACCTCCGTTCTGAAAACCCTCCCAACCTTTCGGCAGAGCCATGCTAATCCTTACCCCAGGCGTGCCTACGCACCGACGAGAGCGGCCGGACGTCATGGGCTCTTCTCTCTCTCGTGCTGCGCCTTGCCCACGCACTGAATCTGCACCGTGACGGGTCGGGCTTGTCTTTTCCACCGTACGAGGCCGAGCTCCGCCGGCGCCTTTGGTGGCAGATCATCGTGCTCGATGTCCGCGCCGTGGAGGACCGCGGCACGGACCCCCTCATCATGCCCGATTCCTACACCACCCAGCTGCTGACCAACATCGACGACGATGCCTTCGGTCCCGACAACACCGCACCGCTAGTACCTGCGGTTGGACCCACCGACGTTACCTTCTGTCTCTGCACTGCCATGTCGAGCGGGATATTCCTCTACGTATGCGATCCCTCCGGCCGCTTCAGCGCCGGGGGTCGTGCGGGGCCACTCAACTTCCCCCAGACGGAGGAGGACCTCATGAAGAATGTGCAGCAGCTGGAATCACTGTTCCTCACGGATGTGCGGCCTGACCACTTGCCGTCCACGCTAGCAGCTGCGACATTGAGGATTATCGTCCTGAAGCTGTGGCTCTCCGTGCAGTATCCGTTCCAAGTTCGAGCGCCCTCCGTGTCGGGGCACCCGAGGATCAGCCACGAAGACATGCTGCGAACCGCCGTCGCGGTTATGGAACTGTGCGAAGCCATGGTTGATCGTGGCCTACCTTCTGAGCGCTTCGGGTGGTGGACTTGCACGTATGTCCAATGGCACCCCTTGGCAGTGGCTCTCGCCGAGCTGTGCACACGTAAGTACACCGCACGTTATCTGATCCTTGGAGACAATTGTACGCTGACAGCACGGTAGAAACACAAGGGGAACTTCCGGAGCGAGCGTGGCGTGTCGTCGATAAAGTTCTGCCGCAATGGAGTGAGCGCATTGCAGACACCAAGCGTGGGACCTTGTGGCGCCCGATTCGCAAGCTCGTCAGGAAGGCCAAGGCCGCCCGTGTCGAGTCGACCCTGAAGGGTCTAGGCCTGGGGCCAGACGTTAACTACAAGGTAATGAAGGAAGGGGAGCGCGGCATGGTGAGGGATCCGTTTCCGGGATCAGCACGCGCCAAGACAAATGCGCAGGAAACCCCCAAGGAAGAATCGCAACCATCGTACGAGGACGATGGGACATTCATGGGGAGCATGGGGGGCATCGGCTCGCCTTCCCAGTTCCTATTTCAGCAGCCTATGGACTGGACACTAGGTCTCGGTTTCACTGATACCGCCGATATGGAGAGCGGCGTCGTGGATTTGGACTGGTCGGCATGGAATGAGTTCGTAGCGGAGACCAATGGGCAGGAACAAGGCCAGCGGGATTCTTCGGGATGGGACTAGCAAGTGACCGGGTAGATCTTCTAGACCTCGATTGCATCAGATGCCCTGACGTAGTTGTGCAGGTCTCACGCATGAATTGGTTCACCAAAAGGGCATTCGTCTCATTCTTTTTTTTTACCAAGGGACCGGGACCGGGACCGTGCAATAAACCTGAGAATTTCACAGACACACGATTTGAGCAGCAACCAGGCATTCTTTGACCTTTTAATCATTCCATGCCCTATTTAAGAGAGCAAATGCAGATGATATTCCATGCCCAAGTGAACACCAGAAGAACCGGCCAACCCCATCCGCTACCATGAAACCTCTCAAGCAAAAGTAGACGGGCGCTTCGCACTGAAAATCTTCTTGGTGCTGATCTTGGGGATACGGTGAGGAAGGGGGAAAGAGAGGTCCTTGGTGAGGAGCTGCTTGAGGTAAGGTCGCTTGACATCGTCGGTCTTCTGTAGCTCAACAACGCGGAGGATCTGGGCGTACGTCAGTATGCTGTGGAAATGCTTAGGAGGGTACTTCGGATGGGACATACGTGGATCGACCTGAAACGGGCACGGTGGCGAGCAGCCATGTCGGAGTAGAGAGCCTCGACGGCGTCGGTCCTCGAGAGCTCACGGTATTCCTTGTACATGTTGTGGGTGCCAGATCGAGAGTCGTAACGGATCCAGATGCCGAAGTTCTTGACCTTGAGGGGGCGCTTCTCGTTGATCTGTCGTACACTGTGAGAAACTGTGCTGTGCCAGTTCGAAATTCCAAGGTGTACATACCACGTTCACGCTGACGATCTCACCGGTGGCCTTCTTGACCTTCTTCAGGCCGCGCAAGAAGTACCAGTAACGGGACTTAGCAACGACCGCATTGGGAGCGAAGATTCGCATGCGGTAGAGGCTGGGGGTAGGGTTGGCCTCGGTGGGCAAGTGGCGGCCAATGACCTGGTACTCCTGGAGACGACCTGTCGAATGTTAGTCCCTGTCTCAAGCCATGTCAAATTTGATCCTCCATCCCCGAGTTATGAGAGCCGAACGCGTCGTGAGATATCGAGAGGCTACCGGAGAGCCTGTTTGTCGGAACCAATCTCGAGCTACAATTCGTGAATGGCTGTCCCAGCCGCAAGGGAGTTATCGAAAAGTGAAATGTCCAACGTATGCTGCGAACGAGGCGGTGTCTTTCAAAGATCCAATCGTTCTTGTCTCGCGGCGTGGAGATTTTCTCGTGGCTATCAATTCCATCTCGGTAACTAGAGGTAGGAAGAGAAGATCACGGAAAGGTCGAAAGCATGGTTTGGTTCGTCGTCGAGTCTCTCGTGGTCGTGTTTCGCATGCCCAGATCGCCTCATAACTCGTCGCCCAACTCTCGACAGAAAAAAAGGAGATCGCTTACCCATCTGGAAATTGTCAGTATAATTCAAGTGAGGATAGATGGTATCAAATGCTGAGGTCTTACTGTGAATGTTTTGTCGTCAGGTCAATCGTGAAAATCGAGTTGCTTGTGGAAGTCGAAGCCCGAAAAATTCCCACCTTAGAAAGTCGTGCGAGAAAAAAAGCGCTGTGTGGGACTTCGACAACCCTAAGCCGCTAGGAAGTGTAATTGGTCCACAGGATAGATGTGGCGGGGATCCACTTTCTTTTTATCTTGATTGAGGCTGGTGGGTTTATTTCGCGTGGCTTGTGTGGCTCAGATGCACGGACCAGTCAAAGTACACCCCGTCGAACGTTCCAGGCTTAGCTCCAAGAGCTTCGCCCGCATATACCTGACCTTACCTAGTCGGATCGCAGTCTTCTTTGGACAGATGAACGGCCTCGGAAGGGTCCTGAAGAGTTCGACGAGAAGTGAGATTCCGGTTTCATTCTGAAATTCGAATTTACAACCTCGTTTTTGCGGTCGAGACTGGAGCCAGCAGCACTTCAGAGAAAGATTCTTCCCTTGCTAAGACGCCGACGGTGGGAGTTACCTGGGAGATGGATTCCATATTCAGGGAATTCGGGCAGTCTGTCTCGGCTCAGAACGGTTATCGACTCGCGAGAACTCTCTCGCCAGAGCTTTCCAACGACTCTTTGAGAGTGATTTGGCGAAGTTGTAATCACAATGACGTCAAGAATGTCCTCAAACGGGGCATACAGAACAGCAGCTCTGGCTTTGAGAGACTGCCGGCCGATCAAATTCAAGGCTGGGTTGAGGTCTATCATATGTACTGGAAGGCGGTTGGTGAGCTGCTCGCCGTCCAGGAGCAACCTGGCTCTAATGGAAAGGTAAGCTATGAAGATGCTTGCTACAGGGCTTGCTCATCCTTTAATGTGCCAAGCTGCTGTCCGCCGCTTCCTCTGCGGTTTCAAGAACAAGCCGGGGCTCATCTCCATGTTCTAACCTGTGTCAATAGTCGTCCACTCAGGCGCATCGATCATCTTGGACGACAGTTTATGAAGCTTGGAAGGAGTTGTGCACCAATCTCATCCGAGGGTACAACAATCACGGATTCGAGGCTTGGACTATTCCATGTCTCTATGTTGCGGGCAAGCACTTGAGGGTCTTCGCTATCAAGGCCGACGCTGAGCGCAATCAAGATACGTCCACCGAAGTGGTCGCGGTGCAGGAGTTCCAGGATGACTTCGACATGGAGACGGAACAGAACCAACAGTTGGAAGATTGCGCCAGACAATTGAACCGCATCTTCAACTTGTGCCTGAGTGACCGGTAGGTTTCCCTCATCCCGACTTGCTCTGGACGACTTGGACATGGCGACTCACGACGTACAGGGCACCTCTTGAGGAGTCTAGGAAATGGGGCATTTACTACGTGATAAACCTCTTGTTCAAGACATATTTCAAGCTGAACAAGGCAAGCTTATCCAAGAACATCCTGAAGGCTGTTTCGGCGGGTCGAGGAGATATGCCTCCACTTGAGGCGTTTCCCAAGTCCCAGCAAGTCACTTTCAAATACTACGAAGGAGTGTTGCAGTTCCTAGAGGAAGACTATGTTAAGGTATATCTGACTCAACTATGCCCCCCAACCCCCAGAAAGCTGATCGAGACTAGGCCGAAGAACATCTTACAAGAGCTTGGAACCTTTGCCACAAGGATGCCATAAGGAACAAAGAGTCAGGTTTTACCCATCTAGCTATCGTTGAACTAGTGGCTGACCAAGAACTATAGGCTCATCTTGACTTACCTGATTCCTTGCCATTTGTTGACCACTCATACTCTACCGACGGCCAAGCTCCTGGAACCTTATCCGCGTCTTCAGAAGCAATTTCTACCCCTCTCTCAGTGTATTCGGAAAGGCGAGTTGCACAAATTCGATCTCGCACTGCAGCAAGGCGAAGACGAATTTGTTAAGCGCCGCATCTACCTGACTCTCGAGCGAGGTCGCGACATCGCGTTGCGTAACCTTCTCCGGAAAGTGTTTATCGCCGGCGGTTTCGAGGAGCCTAAAGATCCTGGAGCAAAGCCTATCCGCCGTACTCGTATTCCGATAGACGAGTTCGTTGCAGCCATCCGTATTGGAAGCCAGGAGGACACCCTGGACACGGATGAGGTTGAATGCTTTTTGGCAAACATGATGTATAAGGTAAGCACTTCTGCCAGTTACCACCGTACAGCAACTCTACTATACTATATTCCCAAGCCCTTGGGAAATGAGATTGAATACCCCTGGGATGACTATCGCGGCCCTTCATATTTCATTGTGTCTGCCTCGAAGTCGAGGCGGCACGAGCTACTTGTACTCCGGACAGATATGGATTCGATCGCATGTGGCTCTGCAGTATCCCTTTACTATGCCTCAGGCACTCGCCTCGCTCGCTAGAGGTCGATATCGCCACTTCACTGCCTACTATTGGGCAATGCAATGTTCCGCTATGACTCATAAGCTGACGATGTGTGTGTGTCTCCAGAATCATATGAAGGGTTATATTGCCCGCGATCGAGGCATGGTAGTGCTTAGCAAGTCTGGCGCATTCCCCGGAACAGGGGTATGAGATAGACCTTCTACCTTTCACAGCCACAGTTCCGCGTCAGAGTGAATGGGCTCAAGGCGAAGGTGTTGTCAAGCGAGCTGCATGACTGCAATTTTTTTTCTTGCAGCGGCCGATTGGAGGTTCGGTCAGTAGGACTATCACCTGCCGTTGGCGCCATTTTGGAGTGACCAACTATCGCGGGGTTCGTTGGACAAATAGGAAGTCTACCCAATACAATTACGATGATCAAGGGAGTCGATTGGGAGATACTTGCAGGCGCGAAGATTGTGGGAAATATTCCGTGCATGAGGCCGGAAGAGAATTCGCGTGAGGACGTTGGGGTGCCAAAATTCGGCAAAGCCGGTTGTCGTTGCCACGGGGCAAGTCCAGAACGCTCAATATGGCGCCGTCTAGGCGGCTAGAGTAGCCTCAAGGCAGTTACAGTAGTCTCAGATACAAAAGAATAAAGGCACTTTCCCAACTTACGAGTCGCCCAGCGTCATCCTATGCATCCTCTTCCCCGTCGAGTGGAGGATCCGACTTCGCTAAAGTTGGACCTGTTCTGGATCACCCGCCAAACAGATGGTCCTATCGGCCAGTCTCAGTGGACTTGTGAGTGTCCTATGGTACGACTTAAACACATTCGACTTTCCTTTGTTGATTGTTCCGTCGGTCTGACTGCGGTAGCCTGCTACTGCCAAACCTCTGTGGGTCGCCTCGCCTTGCACGACAATCCATATGTGAGGCGAGGTCCGGTCAACTAAGGTAGCTATGGAGACAGGTAATACGTTGTTAAAATGGCGTATTTTTTGACCGTCACGGATCCCGTCCACACTGATATAAAGCCAGGCGTGGCTGCCGTTGCCGCTGGTTAAGAAACGAGCACCGAAGCCCCCAGACGGCAATATTGATCCTAGCCATAATTCCAAGCGACTTCTGGTTTGTGGTATGCACAACAGGACTAGGCTCGAATATTTCCTTGGTTTGATAAGCCGATGTAGTTGGGATAGGCTGGGAATTGTCCGCACGATGGCCTCAGTCACTCCGCTCTGCGGCCTGAGGAGATGCCTCTCGGTTCCATATCAGCCAAGAGTCGAAAGAAGCTATATATGGGTCCGGTGACACAGCAGAAAGAATGTGACTCGCCCTGAGCGATGACTTTTATCGCCAAATGAGACCCAGACTTGCTCAAGCAGCACTCGACAACCAGATGGTTGCAACATCCTGGGCCAAGCAGACTGGCTCGACGATCCCCCCTATCTAGACTGCACGGTTCGCGAACCAGCTTTTTCTCGCGGTTGAATGATGCATCCTTTACTCAGCGACATGGTACAGCTGCAGAACGGGCCAACTCGCGAGACGGCCGCGAAGCATTTGTAAACTACACACCCTCGGCACCGTAGCTCTGCGAACAAAGTTCCGCACTCTGCGGGATTGAGAGCGAAGAGACTCCATCGCGCATGAAAAAATGAGCTTGGCAGAAAGTTTAATGATGGCATCCTCTCCTATTTGGCGATGATATTTGTGTGTCTTGTTCCTTTTTCTTGCTTTTCTTTACTTTCTCGGCGGCCGAAAAGCCCCTTTACTTCGCATTTCGCGAGTCACGGCAGTTGCTCAGGAAACGCCTGATTGAGCGATGCATCCAAACAAAAGGCGGCTTCCCGCCGCCCGCACGAAACGAGCTGATGTGTGACCAAACTTACTTCAACCTTCCAACCTCCCTCACCCCCCCCTCTTCCCTTCAACACCACCTCCAAGGGAAAAAAAAAATTGTGCCAGCAAGGATCCCATCAGATCAGAAAGAGATACCTTGACCGGGGGGTTGTGGGGCACAGGTTTTGCACACCACTTCACCCCTTGCTGCCGTCCTTGCCGTGACTCACTGAATCCCGCGCTGCGCTGTTGGCCGTACCCCCATCCCAGCCAAGGGACAGGACGGAACGGTTCAGCAAGTTTCGTGCCTCGCGGCCTGAAAAGATAAGGGAAAAGAAGAAGAAGAAAAATAGAACGAAAGGGACATGGATATTTGGACCGCGGGCCACGGGTAGCGGCGCCGCTTGGGGCGAGCTTGAGAGGGACGGGGGGAAGGGCTCTGTCGCGATTGGCGAATTGCCATATCCGTCCGGTTGTGAGGATGGGCTCAACGTAATAGCCTCGTTTGAGAGTGACGGACACTAGGTCTCGTTTGGGACGACGAAAGGGGGGGGGGGGTTGCACAACCGGCATGCATGCGGCTAGGTGCTGTAGTAAACCGTGCTGGTGGTACCGGTTTGTGCAGTGCTGTTATTGCTCGTTAACTCTAGTTCCTCCATCAGAGGCAGCTCCGCGGCTTGCGTACGACACTCTCCTCCCAAGTCGGAGAGGAGAGAGTAAGAGTCAGCGCACAAGATGGCGAAGAGCCGCGCGGAGTTCAAGTCGAAATCTACACGTCTAGATCCGAGACTACCAGACTGATAATCTCGTGCTGCAGGCATGATCTGTAAAAAGAGAAGTTTTTTTATTTATTTATCTTATTAATGGTCGTTCAATAAAACCTCCAGAATGAATTTCGATGATAGTTTCGTGTTTCGTGATCAGCTTCGCTCTGTAAGCAGGATATTCCAGTCTGACCTCATGTGTCCGGTCTTTGCTCCTTTCTCGAGTTCTAAATTCAAGACGGCCCTGCCATCCCAACAACCGTGACAGAAAAGTAGGATGCGTAGTACACTGATCCGGCGAGGGAAAAAAAACATGGTGTATGGAGATAGATGATAACCCTTCCAAGCCCGCCAGAAAATAGATGCCATCCCGGCGGGATCCAATAGTCATCAAGTTTAATAGTACAGCTTTCGTTCTTGAGGTAAAAGAAATACTTCCAAAAAAACTCCCACATGATAATCATCCAAAACCTCCTTTTCCGAACGCCGTCCTAGAAGAAGTGATTTGACGGCCAACCGTAACTCCGGTGGTAATATCGCATATGAATGAGATGTATGAATCGAAGAGAAAATGGGGAGTTGCGTGAATCATTAAGCCCAGACGCGGCTCCGGTGAGAAGGGCATTTTTTTCTTATTTCCTTGAGATGGGGCACAAGGGGTATCGAGCAGGTAGCAGAAACGAGAGAAGAAAACAAGAGGAAGCTGGAATGTCATGACACTCAGAACATGCGGCCACTACGGGGAGTGCGAGGCGAGGAACTGGTTATCAAGTTAGCAACGTGAATGGGTCGAGCTCGGCAGAAGTAAGAACAGGCTTACGCGGACGCAATGTCGTCGACGTGGTTGCACAGCGCAACGAACAGGTCAAAGAAGAGCTGAGTCCCGCCGTTGTACATCTCCAGTTGCATAGTGCCGCTGCGTTTGAACGTGCTGCGGCTGCGGATAATAAGAGCGAGATAGTGTGCCCTCAGCTTCGAGTCTGTGTCGGGGGTGTTGGCATAGGCATACCGAGCCGACGAGAGGATCGTGCTGGCTTGGATTCCCGACTCTGCGCGATGTTAGTGGCACGAACAGTAGGAAACGGCGGCGGCCGATCGGGATACTGACGAAGTCCTTGCTTTCGGAGAGCAACACGTTTTAGCTCCTCCAAACCATACTTCTCCGCCGCACAGTAGATGACTGTGTCTTTCAAGAGTTCACCTTCGGAGCAGTGCTGGTAGACAGTCGACTCGGCCTGTTGGCCCTCATCCATGGTTTGTTCGAGCTCCCACGAGTTTCGCTTCTTGTTGTGAACCAGACGAGGATAATAATCGCCTTTGTAGAGATACTCGAGCACAGACGAGAATATCTCGGGCTCTTCGTCCGGCAGAGCGATCTTCTTGTTCTGCGAATCCATCATCTGGCTCTGCAGCACGCTCTGGAAGAACGGCGAGATGCTAAGGACGTTCTCGTGGGCGGCGAAGATCCGCTGGTCTTGGCCGACCACGAGGGTGACGATGGCCGAGGTTAAATTACTGTACCAGTCCTTGTCAGTTACACTCCGGCATGTAATACTATTCGCCTGATGACATACTCTCCAAGTGTACCACTGTCGGAGCCAGCTCCAGTGTTCGCGGTGCTAGGCCGGCGTCGGGACGATTCGTGACGCCGCTTCGAGACACCCGAATCCTTGCTGAAGGAAGAGTTCGATCTTCCCAGTTTCTGACTCTTTGAGAAGCTTTTGCTGCTCGAGGGAGGAGGGTCGAATCGTCGAGTGAACATGGCGATGATGAGTCTATGGTCTATGCGGATATCTCCCTTCTCATCGAAGCCTGGGCTTCAGAGTTCTCGGCGGTGGCAGAGGGGTAGAGATGGCAACTCGTGGATCGAATCAAGTGAAGAAGATTGCAGGAGCGAGAAAAAAAGGAAAGATCCTTCCCTTTATTATTATTTTTTTTTTTAAAAAAAAAATCTTACCTTGAGGTCAGTGATGAAGCAGCTGTACCTGGATGAAAAGGAGAGCAGAAGTGCGAGATTTTCAGGAAGTGAGGCGACAGCATTGCTTTATATAGATAACGGTAACCAGGGCTATGCCTGAGGTGATGCCTAGGCTGTGTGAACAGTCCCTAACTCCAAAATGCCTTCCGCATCGGAAAGGCAGAAACGCGTCGTACCAAGGTATCTCACGCGAATTAAATAAAGTGGATCGAGGGGGTGCACGCGAGACTTGAGCGATATCACGTGTGGGCTCTGGGCGAGAAAATCCCACGGATTCGAGCCGGGCAAGGTTTGATTGACTTTGATGAGCAGCTCCAGATGGCAAGGGGGAAGGGCCGGGATAGTTGCAATTTTGTCTCTCTTAGTCTGGCATTGCCACGGTCGAGGGAAGCACTAGGCGGTACCAGGCTGGGGGGATGCCAGGTTTGGTGGCGTGGGTGGGTTTGTGATCAAAGTCCAAGCGGTCGAAAGTGTCACATTTTGGGGTTGGGGGAACAGAGATAAACCTGCCCGCTGGCGCTGGATTGGACGCTTCGCCGAGAAAAACTGAACAAGAAGGAAAACCTCGACAGGGTTGATGGGTTTTGTGAACCGACCAGCCGACTCACAATTACTCCGTCAGTATCCTCCTTGCTTCTTCCGATGCATCTGAGCCGTCTGTGCCAGGGGGTGGTTCAGCGAGGCTGCCTGGTTGCAGATAGGACCCCGGTGAGTTCCTGGTAGCTGGAAGGCAGCCAACGGGGTCGTCGGCGGAGCTCTCGCGCGACACCAACACCCTCCGGGATGGGAGACAGGAAAGAAAAAATTATTCTCTAGACTCATGACGAGAGAGTGCTGGTCGCCTGAGATGAGGCAATCGGTCAATTCGCAATTTTACCTTCGTAGTTGCTCACGCAACGCATTGTCGCCTTGCATTGCCTCGCTTCTGCTCCGAATTGGACTTTCGTTACCTTAACAGAAGCTCACAGCTGTCCGAGCTTCCACCTTTAGCCCCCAGTCGGCCAAAATTCGGTCAGGCATGCCCCTATCCAAAACTGTCTCCCAGGTTGTCTCAACCGAGTCACCACAACCAGGGGTGTGATTCCGATCCGCAGCGCTGGGCATCCACTTTGCTTTTTTGGCGAAGAAGCTACTGATGACTCCGTACCCCGCGCCACTCGCCATCGCGAGATCCGAGCTGAAGATGGCGAGCGAGTTTTGAAGATTCGATGGGAATAGGGACAATTTAAGAGGGAGAATAAATACTTCAATGAAAGCATTGAAGAGAAGAGAGTGGGTGGCAGCTTCGGTTTTTATAGTCGTTCAGCATGACACTTTGATCGTGAACGCGATCCAACCCAGCGAAGCACTCGGGAAATATGGCTCTTGACCATGTGGGTCTCTCCTGCAACCACTTTATGCAAGCACTTAACGCGAGTTCCGGCAATGCCCTCCCTGTCTTCTCACAACTTTCTTGGTACCTGACATGTTTGGTGGTGTAGCCGTCGGACATGCCCAAGGCTATCAGAAGAACCAGTCACTAGCGAGTAGCGAAGAGGTAAGTATATTGGACACCTACCGGGGTGGATGGGATCAAAATCACCTTTGCCTTGCCAGGAGAAGCAATGCAGTTTCATCACAAATAAGCAGAGGGGAGATAGGCATGAGGTTCTGGTAATCTTGAATACAGCCCAATGAGGCAAGGTGCGCTAGGATGCTGTGTAGTAGCTGGGTATCTTCATTGTTCATACGCTCTTTGTCGAACATTTCCTTACCAGACGTAGAATCGCTTCGGCTGCCAATTTCTTCCCACCACCTCTGGTAATAGCCTCACTGTGATACGCAACGGGAGCTGATGCTTTTTCTACATCGAAACCAAGGTCCTTGCATCTCTGATATAGTTTCTCACCATGTTCCCGGGGGACCAGCTCATCCCTCTCAGCTTCCAGGATAAACACGGCGGGTAGAGCCGCGGCCGTCTTCTCCGACGCCCCGGCCATTTGTGCGAAGTTGGCCCAGCTATCCAGGTGATTCCATAGAAAGGGCCAGAGGTATTTATAGGGGAGCCACTTCTGCGGGTACAGGGTCTCTAGCATGGCTCTAGTGTTCAAGAACGGTGTCTCGAGAATGAGTCCCTTCACTGGCAGGCCGGACGGAAGCCGATGCGAGGCAGCGAGATTGGTCGCAATTCCTGAGCCAATGCTCTGCCCCCAGACCAGCAAGGCCGGCTCCGGTGATTGGGTGCCGTCCGGGTACATGTGACGATGTGTTTGTGCGATCCATCGCGCACCGGCCTCGGCATCAAGATTGATGCCCTTCTCCGTTGCTCGGCCGCGCGATCTCCAGTAGCCACGGTAGCTCAAGCAGACGAAAGTAAGCTTCGTGGGTAGCTGGTCTCTTGGCGGCTTGTTGTCACTGACGGCACGGAGAACCCACGATAGGTCAGGTAGCCGAGGCGGTGTCGACGAGGCATTCCCTAGCTTCCCTGTGAGCCTATGCCGGTCTTCAAGACAGCCTGGCATGGGGAGTGCAAACCCTGAAAGTATAGTATGTAGATATGGGGGGGCAAAGCAGTATGGCCGCCGCCCCCAAGTCTCCGGATCTCGGACTCCGGATTCCGCTCTGCGCCGGGAACCGGAACGGTCGTGACCGCCAGGGCGAGGTCAGTGCCATCCGCTGCCTTTGTCCTCTCCTCTGTCCACTGGACCCCCCCGCACCTCGATGCATAGTCCGCAATCTGCTCCCACCGGGCATTGGGTGGCATGCTCGGCATGTAGATGATCTTGTTCTGGAACACCACCATCATTATACACTTCCACACCCAGAGGGCGACCAATAGCCCGGAAAACACCACGGGCGGCAGCAACAGATTTGGAATATGGATACATCTCCTGTTGTCCCAGCTCCGCAACTCGATAATGGCGCGAGAATTTGCGTACACACGCGGACACAGCAGCGGGGGTGGCGCGAATCTTGCCCTCTGAGTCGGCGATACGGGACGGATGCTTCTGCCCGTGTGCAGGAATTTGTCTAGGAACGGCCGCCATTGGAGGACATCTATGGCGGTCACACGACGGCGTGGCAGCGTCGCTAGCGACATCGATGACGACCCATGCGGAGAGAGAATTTGCCGGCCACGATGAAAACAATGGGACGTTTCTTGCAGCTATCGTTTGTTCACGGTGCAGCCAATGTGTTGTCCGATTCCGACTCGCTGGAAGATATGCAGGGGACGAACGTGCGTTGGGCCTGATGTGGAAACGCAGGGCGATAGGTTGGGCTGGCGATGCTTTAAAGCGGGTTCTAGGCTCACTGGCAGTAGTGCAACCGTACAAAACCCAATGCTGGGCCCGTCACGCAACTAAAACACATTGAATCCCTTTTATTTGAGGTCCTTCGAGCGACTGGAGTTTATTTATTTATTTACTATTTATCTGTAAATATACTAAAATATAAATATAAATTTATCAGCGTCTTTGATTTGATAGCGCAGCCCTTTTTGCTGGAAACTCAACCTCTTCGCTCTATGAGACTGATTGCGTGCCTCGCACACGCCAGTTAGTGTACCAGCATACCAGGCCGCGAGAAGAGGACGCGATTAAGCACATCTTATACGTACATCTATTTATGAAGAGAGCAGCAAAACACTTATATAGGAATTGGCTCAGTTGGAGCCGCGAGAAGCTTCATGCGTTTCCTCGTACGGTACCTAACCCGCCACTACCAAAGTGCACAAGCACTTAAGGCATTGTACGCATGTACCGTAAATACTTAAATACGTGTACTCCTTGATACTCTATTACCTTGTTTCTCAACTCTGTCCCGCCTGGCCGACCCCAGCCTGACCTCAGAAAATTACTGTAGATGGGGGAACATTGTGTCCTGAGAACCTAAGAAATCCATCGTTTGTTCCATCTTGCTGTACGGTCATGGAATTCCACTTGGAGAGAAAGTCCTAGTTTACCGCAGAAGTGTACATCACATTCTTGAAGCTACCTTAGGGATTGATAGGATTATCAGCATCGATCTATCTACTCGGTATAATTCTGTGTTTTTGAAGTTGCTCTAGTCAAGTAGGTGGCTGAAATTAACTGGCTCTCCTTAGCGGTTCCGCCCCACCTTGTCAAGGATACAACGTGGAATCAACACCAAGCTGCTCAACAGACAAGCTAGTTTGTGCAGCTTTCACAGCGCCTGCGACCTCACCTCCTTCCCATCGCATTGAGAAGTTCGTGCTACGGCGCATGAGACGCATGTTTCTTCGAGACTGTCCGAGTCTAACCAAAACCTCCTCACAACCACCGCCGAGCACGTACTAGCAGAGCTACCCAGCCACGCTTCGTTGGATCGGGTGCTTCCGAGCATCAGAGCTGCCAACATGGCACACCAATCACTGCGAGACCGCCAGGTCGTCGCTCTCAAGAAGGTCCTCAACTTGAACCAGGATCTCAAGGATGAAGCCGACCAAGATACCACCGCTCCCGGCGCGTCGACCACGCTCTCTGGCCCGACGGGGGACATCCTGTGGAAGATCCTCGTCTTTGATTCCATGGGCAGCGATGTGCTCTCAACGGTCCTCCGCGTCAGTGACTTGCGCGCAATGTAATGCCTCGCACGAAAATCTTGCGTGTTTGTTCCTACAAGCTAACATGAATGTGTACCAGGGGAGTCACCATGCACATGAACCTGACGTCGAACCGACACCCTATACCCGATGTTCCAGTTGTCTACCTCGTCGAACCATCGAAAGAAAACCTCTCCAAGATAACCCAAGATCTCCAGAAGGAGCTCTATGGTCAAGCATATGTGAACTTCCTCCATTCTGTGCCTCGGCCTATCCTCGAAGACTGGGCGACCGAGACCGCGACCGCCGGAACAAACGAGGCCATTGCCTCTGTGTTCGACCAGCATCTGAACTTCATATGCCCCAAGGATGATTTGTTCAGCTTGGGAATGGAGAGGTATCACGCTTACTACGCGCTCAACAGCCCGAAGACCAGCGACGAGGAGCTGGACAATGTCGTGGACAGAATAGTAACAGGGCTATTTTCAGTCATTGTGGCGCTGGGTACGTTCCGCCGGAACACGCTGGATGTGCCATATGGCTAATATTGCTCTTGCAGGTACGATACCAATCATACGTGCCCCCAAGGATGGTGCCGCGCAAATGGTAAGCATCCCCCCGAGCCAACTTGTCCAACCATAACCCCGGTATATCTGTGCTCGGTATATGTGGTTAATAGTTGCGAATCTCTCTGCTGACATATGGTGTTGAAGATTGCTACAAAACTGGACCGAAAGCTTCGAGACCATGTTCTGAACTCCAAGGGTTCTGCCGACAATCTCTTTTCAAGCAATGCTCGACCGGGCTCATCTGCCAATACTGCTTCGTCAAGGCCTGTTCTCATATTGTTGGACAGGAACATCGATTTGTATGTATGCCCTAGCATCGCGCTTACTTTTTCATGTGCTGCGGAGCCAGAAGGCATCGTGGCGACAGCTGGGTCAAGAATTACATGATAAATCCTTCTCACATCGATTCCGTTACTAATCCACTGGTGCGTAGGACGCCGATGTTATCTCATTCCTGGACGTACAATTCCTTAGTAAATGACGTCCTCAGCATGAAGCTCAACCGTAATAAGCCTCACAACATACGCTAGCCTCGTAGCACCCAGCTAACAATGACGCAGGTGTGGTGATAGAATCACCTGAAGACGAGAGCAATCCGTTAACGGGAAAAACGAAGAAAGGTTTTGACCTCGCGTCGAATGACTTTTTCTGGGCGAGAAATGCGAACGCACCATTTCCCAATGTTGCGGAGGATATCGATGCCGAGTTGACCAAGTACAAGGAAGACTCGGCTGCGATCACCGCCAAGACCGGTGCCTCCTCGCTTGAGGATCTTCAAAACGATACCAGCGCGAGTGCGCAGCACTTGAAGGCTGCGATCACCTTGCTCCCCGAGCTCCAAGAGAGGAAAAAATTCCTCGACGTTCATATGTATGACATGAACCCGGCCCCCTTCTGGACCTACGAAGCTAATCTTAGTAAAGGAATATCCTAGCAGCCCTCCTGACTGGCATCAAAGACCGCCAGGTGGACAACTATTATCAACTGGAGGAGAACGTTACCAAGCAAACCAAGGGCCAGGTTCTCGAATTAATCAAAGACAATGAGGGCAAAGGCAATGACCCGGCAGATAAGCTTCGCTTCTTCATCATTTGTAAGAGCGAGAATCCTCCTCACACCCCTCCCTATGTCTGCTAACATGCTATGCTTGAACTCAGGGTTCTTGACAACAGAGCAAGACGTAAGTCACTCTATTCTGGTGCATCACACCCCATTATTTTAGTGATAGCTAACATGAGACTGCAGCTCTCCCGAGCGGAGTGGACGGAATTTGAGCAAGCTCTGGCTGCCGCGTCCGCTGACACGACAAGTTTGCCTTATATCCGGCAGGTTCGAGCCACCACAAAGATGACACAACTCAGCACGGTCAATTCGGCGCCACAACAAAACCCTGGGGAGAATCTCTTCGGCAGATTCTCTTCCCTCGGGACCACCCTCGGATCGCGTCTTACGGACCGCTTGAAAGAAAGTGGCATGTCGTCGAATCTGCC
>FTLB01843405.1_pt1 | contig 28915 bp, 22 predicted proteins | sample 1658291 | NCBI WGS metagenome assembly FTLB01 (sample SAMEA3914812, study PRJEB12502) | metagenome | biome: forest; material: soil | place: Canada | collected 2011-07-07 | depth 0.1 m
CCCCCGCCTTGTGTGGCCCACCACGGGTCTCGCCATAGCCGCAAGGCTCTGGCTAGCAGCTCTTCAACACGGGTTTTCTGTTTCTTATCCGTCTTTTCCCTAATCACCCGTCTCGCTCCATAGTTACCTACCCTTCTTGCCCGACAGTTCTCGGAATTTCTCGCCGCCAAAGACAAGAGCGATTCCATTTTCGGTCTTATTCGCAGCTTGAGTTATTGACCCCTCCTAGGAACGGGATCGATGCTACAAATTTGCTACTAGAGACTGTACCTGGAAAGCGCATACAGTGCTAGGTGCTAGAGACTTTAAATGGACGACATGTAAATTAGAGAGACCGTCAGTATAGGTAAACAACCATAAAGTCAAGTATGCGAGTGGGAGCGGGCTCACAATTGTGACAACCTATAGGTACCAGTCTTAAGCGGGGAATGGGGCGCAGGCCCAAGTGGTCTACGCATTTTATTGGCCGGGAATAGAACGGAGTGAAGTTCCGCGTCCAGTCATACACCTCTTGACACCCCAATCAAGGATACAGCTCGGGTCTTCCGATCAGTCAATGAATACTGCAATTCTCGCTCCAGTCCGTCACGAGACAGCTACATTGGGACGAGTTTATTATGCAATATTCAATACAAGGGTAAAGGAAGTCCAGAACGGAACAAATACGACATCATCAGCTGCGCAGTTTGAGGCATAGCAGTCAGTGCACCTGTGAAAGAGGTGGATGGGTAGGAACCCTGCAAGGTATATTAACCTACAGTACATACGATAGGTAGCGCTAAATCCAGCCTCGTCTAGGCACTGATAACACCGTCAGGGTATGACAGCGGGAAAAGGGGTTTACGTGCTTGCAGGGTGGTGGCCAAGGCGGGGTTTGCGCGGTCGGTAGCGAGGTCCACCAGCAGCTTCAGCCCCAAAGGCCCCTTACAGCACGTTGAAACGCATCCGGGCCAGCCAGAGCCACTTTCCAACGAGGCTGCGCACTAGAACAGGTCCTCTAGACAGCCACCCACCTTCTTGTTCTTAATTTTGTCGTATCTCTGTCTTATCTTCTCCAAGTCTACTTTTTCGGCAGAAGAAATGCGTAGAAGCAGCAGAACAAGGTGGCAGAGAGGGCAATTCGCTCGGTCGCCATGTCGCTTCTATGGAGACACTGGCATTAGCTAGGCCAGTGGGAGATAAATGGCAAACAGACTCTCTGATGATCACTAGGATTACCGTAGCACCTCAAGATGCATGAACTACTTGCTACCTTATGGTAACCACTCGTTAGCAATACAGACTTACAGCACTAGAGGGTTAGGGTTGTGGCTTGGTATATTCTCCGTCGTGCGGAGTAATTTCCTATATTGGACAACTTGGACAACAGACTGGACTGGGTATCAACTCTTCACACAAGCCTCGCTACCTGGATAACCACCAAGTCGTTCACTGAATTTCATTTCGACATCTTCGTATCATTCAAGATATAGAATGGTCTAATTGATAACTACCTTTACGGCCACCCCGTAAGGCATTCGCGCTTCGTTTCTGGGTCACAAATCAGGCTTAGCTACCTGCCTTGCCTTCATGAGCTCTCGATCATATCAATAATCCTCAACGTGAATCGCTCGCTTCCTAGGTGTCTCTGATACAGCTGAGTCCTGGAAAACGGGAAACGCCACACGGAATGGATAGTGCAACAGAGCCCTATCAGTACGATGCTCTCGACGGCACTTCTCCGCAGGTGCGGCTGCTCAGCCTGATGCCGGCAGAGGATAAGAATGCCAAGGTATGCTGCACGTTGAAGACAGCAACATTCCCCCCCGAAGAGGCATACGATGCTCTTTCATATGTCTGGGGGAGTCTAGAAGCCGTTCAGACAGTCTCCGTAAATGGAAGATCCCTTGCCATCACCGAGAATCTCCATACAGCGCTGCGAAACATCCGCCACCAAACGAAAGCCAAGACGCTCTGGGCGGACGGAATCTGCATCAACCAGCAGAGCATAGATGACAAGAACAATCAAGTACGAATCATGAAAGACATATTCGCCACTGCGGAAACAGTCCTGGTCTGGATTGGAGAAGAAGACACTGCTTTGGGGCCAATCATTCGGCATTTGGACCGTAACTCATGCACAGAAAACCCCGCAGAGGTACCTAGCACCTCGTCCGTATACATGTTCGGACACCCTTGGTGGTCTCGCGTATGGACGTTGCAGGAATTTGCTGTCGCCCAAAACGATCCCGTATTCGTGTGCGGTTCCTCTGCCGCTTCCTGGGAAAGCATACGGGAAATTTTAACAAAGAAGGTGCCTGGCGATGACAGGCCCCTGAGATCTGCAGTATTGATTTCGGTGCACAATGGTTTAAAGATTCGCGAGGTTGATTTGCTCAGAATGATGGCATCGGCGTCTTCACGTTCGTTGGACGAGCTGGTTCTGCGCATGAAGGGCAGGCACGCTTCCGACAAGAGAGACTACATATTCGGCCTCGTCGGCCTGATGAAGGACAGTGCATCGGCACTTCAACCAGACTACACTAAATCAACGGCCTATGTGTACCAGCAAGCTACAATGTGGGCAATCGGCCAAAGCTCGAATCTAGATATCCTCTTCCGCGCGCCTTACCGTCGGGTCACAGGCCTAGCCTCATGGTGCGTGGATTTCTCCTGTACCTCTTTCGTCTCTCCCACGTTGCAGTACGCATGGCTGCCTGGGAGTGATATATATTCAGCCGACGGTCGGAAACAAATGCCTGATCCTAAGTATGATCCCGACGCCGGCACGATCGAGGTCACAGGCGTACGACTGAGCCTGGTTGAAACAATGCATAGCCTGCTGGGTGTCATGAACAAATCCGGAAGAATCGCCAAATGGGAGTTATTCTTGGAATTTTTGGCCAGATTCACCGTCGCAAGCCACCACTGTCTGTCTCGTCGCTGGAGCCGCGAAGAAGTAGCACGGTTCCTTGCCGCGGGCAACACCGGAAAGCTGGCCAGAGGGATTTCGGACGCAAAATTCAAAGGCCAAGGCGATGATATGACTGCCACCTTTCCAGAGGGCTATTCCCTAATGTGCGCTCACGCTCTGGGCGCGAACCGTATCACCGAGCTTGGGCTGGCCGGTTTATTTCCCAGGATTCCCGAGAACTTGGCCTACTTGAGCTCCAAGTGCACTGCCGCAATGACAGCGATGGCCAAGAATATCAGTCCCGGGTGTCTGTTCACGACGGACGCAGGATATATTGGACACTCTGGTCACCCAATATCGAAGGGCGATGTCGTCTGCCTCCTGTACGGGTTCTCTGTCCCGGCTGTGCTGAGAGAACAAGGCGACGGGACTTATAAGTTCGTCACATTCGCATACGTCGACGGCTTGATGAGAGGGCAGTTTTTCCGCGAGAATGCGGATTACAAGGAGGATATCTTCATCTTGCGCTGAGGGTACCTCGGTCTCACTATCCTCTGTAGATTAATTCCTTGCGGCGAACTCCACAGCCCTGATTGCCCCTGATTCAGCGACGCTGCAAGGAAAAAGAGAGGGGACCCTTGCGACGCGAATCAAACTATCGATGAATTTTTGCCTCCATCATCTGGGGCAATGGTAACTGCGAAGTCGAAAGTAGGGGTTGATCATTGTTGACTACGTTAGAGGAAGGTACCGGGCGTGTGGACCCACTCGATTCAGCAACATGCTGATGGAATAGAAAACTTCTGATACGGAAATCCATGTTTCCTTTAAAAAAAATTTTTTGTGCAAAGCCAGAGAAGAAGCACAGTACAGCCAAGCTTTGTATCTCCTCAGCTATTCTCAGAAGTGCATAGATAGAGGTAAGGTACCTTGCACAAAGTGGCATTGGCTTTGGAAGGGGGGTGATGGGTCACTGTAGAAGCATATTTTTCTGACGACCGCTTATGAGTCTCTGGCTGGCTAGTATGCAGCAATCGGGGCGGTCGGATGGCGTAGTTGGTTATCGCATCTGTCTCACACACAGAAGGTCCCCAGTTCGAGCCTGGGTTCGATCATCGTCTTTACATTACTTTTTTGTCTGCTGTCCTATGATGGCCTGGAGACAGTCTAAGGAAGTCTAACGTTTCTCCTGACGTTTCTCCTGCAAAAAAATATTTTTACTACATGACATACAGTATGAGAGCAACAAGATTCGTGGTAACTGGTTGGTACGAGATGGGGGACCCATAGCACTTAGCACAAACCCAATCCGTGTGCTAATGAGCTATCAGCGGATGACGGGTAGGAACCGGTTCGGATGGCGGACTATGCCGCGGCGGAATAATTTAATTATGGAACGCCTCAACGTCAAGGGTGGAAACCCTTGCTCTGCACGTAGCATAGCTCGGATTTTATTCTTCGTGATTTCTGCAGGGACCTTGCACGGGCAGCCGCAAATGGTCGATGCTCATGGTGCGAAGGTTCATTTTCGCTGTCTCAAATCCAAGAAGCTAAGCTCGTCCGAACTGACCTAACTGAGGCATATCGGGCATCTCGGTTGAGGCTGGCAATATTACCGCGACAAGGTCTCAAAAGAGCGCAAAGCACCCTGCAATCGCCGATTAGTTCATATCTGCAGGAAGGTGCTACACGCCGCTCGCCAAAGACAAGTAGGCCAGGTCTATCCCCCCAAAAGTAGCCGAGTTGGAATCATCGCATCTCTCAAAATTGGTGCACATAGGCGCTGCGCCATTGGTCGTTGTTCTCATGAGACGTAATCATCGGGCGTACTAACTAGCCACATGTCCGCAGTTGAGAATATATATCCTGCAAATTCGCTCGCTAATATGCATTCGGCAATCGCTCATGGCCCTGCCAATCAATAGACTCGTAAACATCTGATTTTCACACCTCGCGCTCTTTCAGGTCTGACAGCGACCTCTCACCCTCCCTCGTAGCTCACGACGAGGTCGAGTGCGGTTTCTGCCCAATCACGACGTGGAATGGCAGGTACGAGTGCTGGGAGCGGTCCAGCAGCGCTTTGCGGACGTCGACCAAGAATACCTCGACCTCCTGAGGACTCCACTTCAGGCCCCTCGTGAAGGGGCCCATGGAGATGCCCTGCAGTCCGTCGTAGATCATACTGCGGTTGTAGGTGCCGATCGTCTTCATCTTTTGGTTGCGCGGCCACGAGCCGATGGGCACCTTGAAGGCTTGCTCGTCCACGCTGACGAACCCGGCGGCCTTGACGTTCTCTTGGTTCTTCTGCATGCCCAAAAGGTCGACGCCGAACGCGGCGAGCCCGTCCTTCACACCCTGGAGGAACTTGACGACATAGCTCTGCGGCGGAAGAGTGCCGTCGTCGCAGCTCGCCACGAACCGAAGCTCCTGCAGCTCAATCCATCCGCCGGGTTTCAAGGCCCTATAGTTATCGGTGTGTGAGTCTTGGTTCGCCAGTTCTTCTCCCCAGAGCGGGAGCGCCGGGAGTATGGGGAGGGCAAAGGTGGAGGGGAAGAGTGACAAAAGGACAAACGACAACACCACGTACTCGTATGCTTGGGAGATAAGCTTTGGCCAGTCCCGGATGGAAGATGTCATGTGCCGGATGTGAACGTAGTCTAACGAATTTGCCGGGTATGTCCACGCTGCTTCGGCATCGTCGACCAAGAATCGCACATTTGGGGGGATCCACCCCGGTTGTATCGGACTCAGGTCAATACCCTGAACCTCGGCTTCTGGATACTCATCGCCCACTGTGCCAGACGTCAGTGCTGTTCATATTTGTGGGTGTGCTTGGGTGCCCATCCCAGGTTGAGTGCGTCCTCTTCAGCGCAGAAGCAACATCCAACCAACTTAAAAATGGGGAAAAAAGAGAGAAAAAAAAAGGAAAAAACTCGAGGACAGAAGGTTAAAAAAGGCTTACTATCTATCGCCCAGATACCAGTCCCTGTCCCGACATCCAATACTCTCTGGGGATTCTCCAACGGAGCCAGATGCAACTTCCCATTCATCAGATTGACAATCATGGCATGCTTCATGTCCTCGCGCTCCTGCTCCGGCTCATCGTTGGGGAAATGGTACCGGCCCTCCTGGAACTTGTGATAGCGACGGTTGTTCTCGAACGTGTAGTCGCGCACGCTGCTGCTGATGCTGGTCGACCCGCGCGACGCTCCGTCCGTGTCGTACCCCTCATCGTCCTCGTCGGTGCCCTCGCCTTCCAGTTCCGGGTCGGCCGCGATGGTCGTCTGCGCTTCGAGGGCGGCCTCGTGGGACTCGGCGGCTCTGCTCGCCTGGTCCTTGGGCGACTTATCCTTGGGACTTTTGGTTCGGCCCGGCGGCGTCGTCGCGGTTACGGCCTGATCGGCCATCTTGGCGGGGTCAAACCGAGCTTGTCGCGATTGGTATCCTGTGTGATTCCTCCTCTTGCCGCGGCCCGCTCGGTGTCGGGAGGGAAATCGTAGCGCGAGGCGACGTTCGTGGTGTCTGTCTCAATTCGCGAGGCGCAAGGACTTCTCGGTGGTGAAAAGGCGACTGCGTCAGGTCGCAAAGCTGGGAGAGCGCTGGGGATGTGGGCGATTTGTAGAATTGGCGAAAGAGAAACGTGGGGGGAGGAAGGTTACCTAGCGCTCTTGGTGTCCGTTGGAAGGGATGGCCCGCTGCTTGCTTAGGTACTTCTTTTGCTGACCATGACCCTGGATTTGTTCGCCATATTGGGATCGTTTACCGAATCCAAGCCTTTGTTCTAACTAGCTTCGATTTTGGTTGCCTGCCTGAAGAAATCGCGTTGCCCGCGGATGCAGCCCGAGCCAGTCGAACAAACTCCACAGTGACTTCCGCTTTTAGCAGGGTTGTTTATCCACTTTAACTTCCTGCCCTACCTGAACACGCTAACGTAGTAGTATAACGTTTGTCTTCAATAATTAGGAAAGTTTCATATTATAGGGTGCTATAAAGAAATTTCATAATAAGGATATCGGCTTAGATACATGTGATTATTATTTCATCTTATCGCGATGTTTTAGGTATCTGCCAAATGTCACAACTGCCAAAATGGCGCCGCTACCTTCGCCGATAGCCAAACCTTTCCGAGCTTTGCTAATAAGTAATTTAGAGACGAAGGCCTGGAAGCGCGTATGTGGCATTCGATACTCTTGCCAGAGGAGCTGAAGGGAATTTGCTGGAGAAGGTGCATTTTTCTTCGTATTAATGAAAATGTGATACTGCTCCTATAGTGCTTACTAGACAAGACCTGTGAAGACCGATTACGAATCACGAACACGGCACGCATGTGGCGGGGACCAGAGACGCGGGCTGGCTAAACATATACGAGTGGTTGACTTGCTTATACGCTACCCAGTGATAGTTCTCCAGCCTTAGAGTCTTCATAAAAGCACTGGAGTGGGATTATTTACAAGGTCTTCACCGGGTACTGAAGTGCGTAGCAAAGAGATAAACTACCCTATGACAGCCATTTGAACGTCCGTGACATCTTCATTGCGTCAGAATCGCCTTCAAGTCTTTTCTCCAGCCTCCATCGCCGTTTCGCCTGATACCTTGGGACCCTTCGAATTCTTCCGGATGTCGACCCAGCCCAGGCCGAATGACAGGAAGAACGCAACCAAAGCACAAGCAACGCTAATGTAAAAGACTTTGTCAAGGCTTTCGCTATAGGCATCAATAACACTGCTCAGCTGATTCTTGCTCACAACGTCACGAAATCCAGTGGCACCGGCCACGATGATAGCCTCGACATCGACTCCTGGCGCATAGACAGGGACTGTAGAGCGCAGGCTGCCAACAAACACCGTGTTGGCTACGACGATGAATACGGATGTGGAAATGGAAACCGCAAACATCAACAGGGAATTGGCCATGGAAATCTCGGAAGGTTTCAGTGAGGTTTGTAAAGCAATCATGGGCTGTGCTGCGGTCAGCTAAAAAGCTCAAGAAGCCCCATTCTCGGGACAATATCAACCAGTCAAGGCATACCATCTGTATCGCTGTGCCACGCCCGACACCAGCGAGGACCTGGAATCCAAACCAAGTGCCAGTTGAGCTTGACGGGCTAAGAGTCGATAAAAGACCGGAGCCGATGGAAGCACACGCTCCTCCGAACAAAGCATATGGAATGACGTAGCCAGTTTTAGAGACTGGTGAATGGGGAGCGTTAGAACAATGTTCTCAAGCTCCAGTGAGCCAACTTGGACAAGAAGAGAGATATGCAGGGTATTGGGGGACTGGGGTGAATTGAAGTAGCATACCCAGAATGCCAGACAATATAACGGCGAGTAGCTGAGATACAATAGTGGGCAGCAGGTGCACGCCACTAATTAGAGGAGAAGCGTCCTGGATTGCCTGGAAAAATATCGGCAAGTAGTATGTAATGATGAATAATGCGGTCATAGAGAACCCCTGCAGCACTGAACTAGCCCATACGGTCCTGATACGGGCCATGGAAACTGGGATAAGCGCATTGTCGCCAGCTTTCCAGTTCCAGATTAGCCATAGGATGCACTCGGCCACGGCTCCACAGAGCAGCCCGATCACGGTGGACGAGTTCCACGAGTACCCATTACCCCCGTACTCAAGCGCGAGGAGTAGCATGGTGGGGGCTGGTGCGAAGAGTATGAAGCCGACGAGATCAAGTTCGTGGTGCAAGCGCCGGAAGACGACAAGCGGGCTCGGCTTCTCGATCTGATCCGGTATCTGAACAAAGGTAAGGAAGAGCAAGCAAAGTGCGCCGGTTGGCAAGTTGAAGTAGAAGCACCAGCGCCATGTGCTGAACTCGGTGAAAACACCACCCAGCAGGGGTCCAACCACCACACCCATCTGGCTGACCCCCATCAGGATGCCGGTGACCATCGCCCGCTTGTCCGGCGAGACGCTGCTGGCGATGATCGTCAGAGCACCGCTTATAACCCCTGAACCACCCATACCGGCTACGGCGCGCCCGACGATCAGCATCTTGGAGCCATTGGCGGCACCGCAGAGGACGGAGCCGACCTCGAACAAGCCGAAGAAGCCCAGGAATGACCACTTGGAGCTGAAGCGCTGGAATATCTTGCCGCTCAGTGGCATCAGCGCCGCGCTGCCGAGCTGGTATGCGCCGGCATACCACCCCACGTCGGGCAACGAGTTGAACTCATCCGTAATACGAGGGATCGCAGTGGCGATAATGCCCGTGTCGAGGAATAGCAGGGTTGCGGCCAGGGTTATTGCAAAGTTCACAATGAATAGCCGCCGTCCGGTGAGATACTCCGGCTGCTTCTCTTCGGGTGGAGTGGTGGCAGTAGATGGCAGGGCGGCATCTGGTGAAGTTAGAACGGTTTTTGAGCTGTCTGTATCACGTTCATGGGCCAGTTCGGCTCCCGAGAGCCAAGCGTCGTCTCCCATTTCTCAACGTGTCGCCTGCCGCGTAGGATCTTTTTTTTTTTTGTGGCAAATGAGAGTTGTCTCTAAACGTAACAGTTGAGGAAACAGAGCGATTGTCGAACTCAGTATACTCGAAGAGGGAAAAAATGGATATGAAATCTCTGGAGGTCTACTGCTGTGAAGGCAGAATTACTGTTAGCAGAACACCATATCACATATATATATCTGTGTATATGTATGTGAAAGAAAGGCACTGTACACTGACTGGGTCGGGGGAGAAAAGCACTGCGAATCCCGACCTTCAGCGCGATTTCAAAAAGTGCTCAGAGGACATGATCCCATCCCGATATTACCACACGGAAACCAATCCCGTAACTTCATACCTATCTACGGCGTCACTTGGCGATCCTCAACACCCATGAAGCCTCCATGTTCGAGTCGCAGGAGCTTAGATGCTTATTCGCTAGAGTCGCCCCACACTGCGGTCTGAATCCCGCTTCAAATCCGGATACTGCGTAAGAGGCTTTGCAATCCCGTCCCAATCCCGCTCCAACTCCGCCTGCCCCAACTCCCCGACATCGTCATGCATGCTCTTAGCAAACCATAACATCCCGACTCTGGTACCGTTCAAGCAAGACGCGTGGATAACCATCCAGTTGCCGCGCCGGTCGATCTCCCGGGCTGTCGAGCTTTCCAAGTCCACGTACTACGGGCTTTGCACCCATCCGCAGCCCTTCAACTCCAAAAAGATTCGTGCACAGGCTCTTGAACAACAGGAAGGAAATGGCGAAGGACACATCAAGCACCAGGCAGAAGACAAACGGAATACCTGCACCGTATGGACTAGCATGTGCGACCTGCGCCCGGGCCAAGGCAAGGTGCACCTATCGCCCAGACAGGCATGATTGTGACAGGTAAAGTGACGTATGTCCAAACAATTGACAGTCGGCGCTTGCTGATGTGTGGCATCAAGATGCTACCGCCTGGGCAAAGAATGCGCGCAGCCAGTCTCGACCCGAAGCCGGGTTAGCAGACGCGGGACGACACCTTGTCCCTCTGATCTAAAGAAGGGCTTAGAGGAGATGGGACAGACAACAACGGTATCCCAAAGCAAAGGGCTGGAAAAACCTACGATGCCTTTTGTCGCCGTTCTTGGCATCAACACACCGGCCCAAAGCAACGACTCGCCAGTAAGCCAGAGTGTTAGTGGTGTCTCTCTTGCTACCCGTCCGGAGCGGGTCATTTCCAATGGTGAAGGATACAATCGCGACATTTCCGTTCTGGCAATTTCAGGCCAGAACATATTCCTCACAGCATTGCCCTTCGACAGGCCATCCGTTCTGTCATCGCCCTTTGAGCCGACACTCGCACAGGCTGAGGAGTGTCTTCTAGTGTTTCGAAAGCGAATGCTCGTATTTTTCCCGTTTATCTATCTCCCTCCACAGACGACGGCCAGACAGCTTCGCGAGTGGAGTCCCTTTTTGTGGTTTAGCATCATGGCTATCACAGCACGGCCGGTCCCTGACGAGTTTGCCATGACTGAGAGTATAAAGCAGTTTGTTGCACAGCAGATGGTCGTAGAAAATCAGAAGAATCTTGACCTGTTACTTGGGTTGCTGGTATTCATATGTTGGTACGTTCCATTTTTATATCCGGCCGTTACCTGCGGACTCGGTTTTCGCGTCGGACTTGTGCTATCAAAATAGGACTGACTCGTCTCATGCTATAGGTTTCACTACCATCGAAAGAAAAAGTCATATATTTCCGTTATGACCTCGCTTGCTCTGTCGCTCGTTTCCGACATGAATCTCAGCAAAGGTTATATTAAATTGGATACCATCCCATGCAACGAGGAGAAGCACAAGCTTATGGCCTCAACAATTGAGAAGACCATGCCGGAACGGCGAGCAGTTCTAGCGTGCTTCCTACTTACCTCCCAGTGAGTCAAAGTCCGCCAAACCTGTGTATCATATTGCTAATGCGCATCGTGGCCAATAGACTGGCTCATATAAAGAAAGGAATCGATGCGTTAGAATGGACAGCACACATGGATAAATGTCTCGACGTGGTCTCACTGTGTCCCGAGTGGCCAGGCGACGAGCAGCTTGCAACCCAAGTGAGGATTCAGTTAATTTATGATCAGATGAGCCGAGGATCATGGACGATGCTGGAATGCCCGCCATCGGCCACCTACTTGGAAGCCCTACGAGCCCAAGTAAATAGAATAAAGGCACATATACCACCGAGCCTTGAACACAACGGTGAGCATACCAATGGAATTTTCTGCGCGTCTCATAGCAAGCTTCGAAACACGCAAATTCTCTAATGTCCTAATGTGTACAGACGCCATAGCTAGTGAGTTACTTTATACAGAAATTGTCCTCCAGCATGCTGCAATTACCCGAACCGCGGGCTCATCGCATAGCCCCAGCTTCCAGCGTCATCAACTGCTTGAGGCTCATTTGAATACGGTAATCCACTGGCTCGATCTGCATTTTTCCCTCCCACTAGATCAATACGCCGGCGTAACCTTCGCTGGATGGTGCCGGCTGGGTCACACTCTCATGCTACTGCAGCGCCTGCACGCCCTGGATGACCCCGCATGGGACGTTGCTGCGGTGCAATCACGTGTCGACCTTCTGGCTCTCTGTGATCGTGCGGCTAGCATCCTGGAGGAAACCGGGGCGAGACGAAGGAGCATTGGCGTTGGCGTACCGCTCGACGAAAACAGCGCCTTTTTCCAACTTGCCTGCATAATTAAAGCCATGCGTAACGCCTGGGACGCAGAATCCAATATGGAGAACCAAGGAGAAGGTGCCGCCATTTACCAGGCCCTACACAGTCATTGGATCGGTCCCAATCTTGGTTTCGATGTGGAGCTAATGGGGGGCTCGTCTCAAGGGATGGGAGCCACGGTTACACCGCAACAGCTTGTGTACATGCCTGATGATACATGGCTCAGTGAGCATTTCGACGTTGGTGTGATGTACTAAACTTTGGCACATTGTCGCAGCTTTAACTCACCTATAAGCAGAAACTAAAAGCCATTCAACAGAGTAATCTATATCTATACACAAACAGTGAAAATTGCCATGATAGTCCGGGATCTAATTATATCGACAACGAAAGTTAATCCCAGGGGAATCATTTTGGCATCCTACAACATTCGGCAACTCATTCTCTGTGTGCAATGTCGGAGGGGCTTTTACACACTTTGTGAACAATGATCTTTGTTTTTCTTAACAGCTACATGATTAGCTACAAAACACCAAGCACAAGCGTCACAGAGCCAGAAATTAGTTTCATGGGAAAGAGAGCAGCTGCAATTTGTAGGAGGCTGTCGCGAAAGATGAGAAATCACTCGAAGGTAGTGGACCAGGCTGGTACTCAGGAAGAAGCGAGTGATGATCCCCAAAACTCGCATTGTAGGACTAACACAACAATAACCACATAAGTTTGTCCTTCAAGTTATCAATGCCCGTAATTGTATCTTACGGAATGCATTGAAATCTTCAGACCAAGTACGGCGAGCGCGTAAAGAACCTTAAAAAAAAACAAAGCTTGCTCTCCTGCTCGTCGACGTTGTAACCGCTCTCTTGCTTGTCTCCTGTCATGTGGAAAACAATGAAGTGGGTTGGGCGGTGGCTCTTAACCAATAGTAGGATTCACAACGACCGAAAGAAAGTTTAGCTACAAGTAAATATCCGAGTAACGGTCCCACCGAGAGGTCCTGACGTACATGTGTCGACAATGTCTGGTGTGTAGGCACAGGACGAGTAGAACTCGCCGTTAAGCGTGATGTGATAGTTACTCGAAGGGCTGTTGATCGCGGCTGGGCAGCCCACGAGAGAATACCAGCACTGCTCGTCAACGCACCATTGGACGCCGCACTCGGGAACGGGGTCCTGGCTGAGTACCAATCCCTGGGTGCAGATATCCGCCCCATCATCCGGCCACGTGATATAAGTGACGATGGCGGTGTCTTCCGCGCTGACAGAGGAGACGTAGCCGATGTACATGGTTAGGGGAGGCGGCGCATCAGGGGAGCTCGAGACGGCGACCGGACTGCTGCCGATGGTCGCTGAGGGTGCAATGGAGGGCGGCGCAATCCTCATGCTCTTCCATGGGCCACCGAACACGCACACACCGTTGTTGGTGAGGTCATTGACGACGAATTCGCTGCTTGAGCACGACGAATCCGGGTACAATACGATCTTGTTGCCCTGGCCAAAGAGGTTCTGCCCGACGGCTTGATCGAAGGAGCTGGCAGGCGCTGAAAGCGTGTGACACTCGCCGAGATTGCCAATGGTTAGTGTCTGGGCCGCGGTACAGCACGTATCCGAGAACAAGAGAAACGTCGCTGTGTAGTCATCATTATTGGTCGGCGGCGCGGCGCAGGTGGGCGGCGGCGCAGTGATCTTCATACTCTTCCACGGGCCTCCCTCACCACATTCACCATTGTTGGTAAGGGAGAAGAATCCCAAGCCGGCGGTCTGGCAGTTTGCGTCAGGGTATAGCATGAGCTCGTACCCATGACCGAATAGATTCTGGCCCACTGCTTGTTTGAAGCCGACGGCCCCGGGTGGGATGGTGTAGCACTCGCCAATGTTGCTGATGGTGATGGTGTCGACAGCGGTGCAGCATTGGTCAGAATACAGCGTGTAGGCCGCCGTGTTGTCATCGCTATTGGTTGGAGCTAGCGAACAGACCGATGGGACCATCTGGAGGCTCTGCCAAGGGCCATCGCCAGCGCACAAGCCGTTGTTGCTCAGGTCCCAAATGCCTGGTGTGCCCAGGCAGTTCTGGCCCGTGAAGGTCTCGATATAGTATCCTTGTCCAAGTAAGTTCTGTCCGACGGCCTGCCGGAAGTCGCTAAAGGGTTGAGACGGCGTGTGGCATTCGTTCAAGTTTCCCATGGTCAGGTTCTGGAACGCAGCGTCGCAGCAACTAGACCCCAGCAGGCTTACCGTTACCGTACCCGGGTCGCCGTTCGTGGGGTGAATCTCCTGACATGGCGGTGCTGGCGGAGCAGGGATGTACATTTGGACGCTCTGCCATGGACCATCGCCCCAGCACGTGCTCACATTGGCAACGTCAACAAAATTGATGTCCTCGTCTGAGCAGCTGTTGCCTGCATACAAGGCGATCACGATTCCCTTTCCAATCAAGTTTTGTCCTACTGCTTGTTGGAAATTGAAGAATGGCTGTGAAATGGGGTGGCATTCATTCAGATTTCCCATCGTGAGCTTCTGGGCTGGGGCGCTGCAGCAAGTCGAGTCATACAGATTGAGAGTGACGGTGCCGGGATCCGAGTTCACTGGAGCCGTGGTTTGGCAGGTTGGAGCGACTGCCAGTTTGACACTACCCGCTTGGCCCGCACCGAAGGGACCCCAGCATGTTTCGTGATTTGTGAGATTGTACGTGATGAAATTGCTACCCGAGCAGCTGGTGCCGGGATAGAACAGGAGCTTGTTGCCCTGGCCAAAGAGGTCCTGGCCGACGGCCTGGGAGAAGCTATCGAGCTGCTGGATGATAGCGACGCATTCGTTCAAAGTCAGGGTCACGTTCTGGAACGATGGGCCACAGCATCCAGAGCTATAGAGCTCGAGACTGACACTGTTGGGACTGGTATTCTCGGGCGCCGTGTAATTGCAGCTCAGCGCGTAGCTGCCGTAGGTACCCCCCGGCGCGTAGCATGTTGGCTGGTTGCTAAAATTGACGACATCAAAGCTGCCAGTACAGTCGCTGGATGGGAAGAGCAGAACTCCGTTGTCCGGATCCGCAAGTTTCGCTCCCACTGTCTGAGTAAAATCCTGGAAGGGCTGCGTGGCCTGGTGGCATGTGAGAAAGTTGCCGAGCTTCACGGTCTGATTTGGCGTGCTGCAGCAGTTGGACTCGTACAGATTGAGAGAGATTGTAAATTCATCCGTATTGGCAGGCTGGGTCGGCGAACAAGACGACGGTGGACTTGACGGAGGGCTCGAAGGGGGCGTAAGGGCCGACGTGGTATTGCTAATCATGAAGCTTTGGAAAGTCACTGCCTGGGGGTAACACTCGGCCGTATTTGTCAGGCCGATGGTGGCAGAGACTTGGCTGGTGCACTGGGTGTCGGTGAAGAGGTGTATTTTGATGTCATGACCGAACAGGTTCTGGCCTACCTCCTCTGTAAGATCATTGAACGGCTGGGTAGCGACATGACACTCGTTCAGGTTGCCCATCTTGACGGTCTGAAATTCCGAGCCGCAGCAGGTACTCGAATACAGATTAAGAGAGACGGTGCCCGGGTCAGCGATGGCAGGCTGGACAGGAGTGCAGTTGGGCTGCGGGGGTAGCTTGCAGACGCATCCCTCGTATTTGGCCTTGCACGTGGCGTTGCCAGTTATGTCTTGGGTCCCGGCACACCCACCAGAGCTGCACGGCTGCGGTGTTCCACACATGGCTGCTGTTGGGTTGCAAGGGCAGCCGGCAGCGAATGCCGTGCAGGCAGGGTTGGTGCTGTCGGTATTGAACGAACCGCCGCATCCTCGCGCGTCGTTGCAAGCCATGTTCGCGGGACATGTGAATCCGGGAGTGCTGGCCACGGGCTGACACGGGCACCCCGAGAAATCTGCGGTGCACTCAGCTGTGCCATTGATCATCTCACCATTGCAGGAAGGGTCGCCGCAAGAGCCACCTGTGGCGCCGAGAGGGCAGACATCAGCTGAACATGTACCGGTGACGTCAACGGTCTCAACCGGCATGCCGAGGCCCAGCATGGCAGCGCGCCGCACGGATAAGGCCCACAAGACTTTGTTGGCAATGATCTGATGGCCAAGAAGGTTTGGGTGGAAGACACGAGCCCATGAGTCCGGAACCCAGCTGCCACCGGAGAAATCCGGATCGCTGGGGTCGCCGCCAGCTGCGATGATGGCGTCCCGCCCTTCATTCATGAGCGTCAGGATCTCGCCTTCAAAGGTATTCGCTGGGAAGGAATTGTTATCTTGCGGCTGGCCCGGCTGAACCGGTTCCTGTCGCTTGGATATATGGGAATACGATCCATTTAGAATGTTTCGTTTCAAGAGATTCATATCCTCTGTTTTGTCCTACGAAAAATTTCGCTCGTCAGCCAGGTATTGGGATGGAGAAAGCAACTGGACAGAGTGACTGGGCAGCGGGGCATGGATTTCTTTGTTACCATATAGAAGAGAAGATCTGGCCGGTTCGGGCTCGGTTCCTGGACCCCAGGCTCGCAGTAGATTCCGTTTAAAGTCGGGGAAAACACATCGTAGTCCACCACAACGAACTGACTGCCCGCGCGCTCTGCTGCGGCCACGATGGCGGCGTTGACCATATCGCAGAGCACATTAAGTCTGTGCCGATTGAACTGGGTCAAATACTGCCAGTTGAGTACGTTAGACGGCCAGCTGTACCAGTGCCAAGACACGGAGTCGCAATCTGTGGTGGTCTCATCGAAGAAGCGCGTGTAAGCGGTGATGTATACCGTGCCATTGGCGTTTAGCTTGCCCTTTATTGCAGCGTACAGCTGGTCTAGATTGTCCGGGAGTACATCCTGAATCAGCGAGGTCGACGTAGCAATTTGAGAAGTGCAGCCAGAACCGAAGGTCCCCGAAGGCTGCCACGTATAAATGCATTCATTGAGAAGGTCCACGAGGCCAACGTCGTTACCACCACTGGACACGGTGATGAAATCGTGGCCGTTGCTCAGGGCGTTGACCTGTTTCACGACGTCGGGGCTCTTTGCGCCCTTTGAAGTATATCAATTAGCCCATGTGGTGCCGCATGAGTGAACAATGCGACGTCCATGAAATTTGAGACGGCGAATGAGCAGAGAACAGAAACTACCATCGCAGACTAGATTCAAAGACCCAATGCTTACCGAACATGCTAGATACTCGAACGTTTGTGTACCGCTCATCCGGTCGTCGTTGTTGATGACGCTAGGGTAGGACGAGTCATAACGGGAACACCAATAATCGATACGATTACCAGCTCCTATTCCAGACTGAAACAACCATAAAGTTACGTAATCAGTATATGGTTGATCTGAGACACCATCTCAGGCTCAATCGTTGAACAAGCTGGGCAAATCAGAGGGTAAAGGAGGGCTAAGATTAATAATACTGAGGCGCCCTCACCGCGTATGAATCCCCCACAGCTCCCCATTTCGTCACCCAACTCTGATCCTCTGCCTGAGACGGATCGCCAGCGCTCGCTGTAGTTTGCCTTTTGTCGAGAAAGCCCGACACGAGTTGGTGGGCAGGGACGGAGCCTATGTTGGAGGCGGAGACAGCCAGAGACCAGATGGCCACCACAGCCACGAGAAGATATAGCATTGCCAGCAAGTGGCTCAGACGGCAAAAGGACTAACTCAAGAGACGTAGTGAAGTCAACGAACATCTACGCCTTGGCTGTGGCACAAAGATCGATGTTCAATAGCTTTATAATTTACTCCTTCTCATCCGTCTATCAGTGTATGCGAACTCACAATACTGCAGGAGAGGTTTATTACTACAGGTTCGAGTCAACTCTGGCCACATTGCCGTTCAATTTGATATGACCTGATCCCATCTCAGGAAGATATACGTCCAGAGTAGCATTGCATATTCGGAGTAAGACCGAGGGTCGGTAAGCTGACCAATTCGTCCCAAAGGCATGAACAATTCCGGGAGCACATATGCTGCGTTATCTCTCCTGAAATTCGGTATTTACGTAGTACACTGCGATATGGAAAACTCCATTGCTGATTGTTTTACTGATTAATGAGAATCAAGATATTTAGACGTCGGTAAGCTGAGTTCCCACCCGCTGCTGCTATTCGGTTTTGCGCGATTCCATGTTGTACGAGACCATGGCTCGCTAAGACTTCCAATCAAATTTGATACCAGAGTTGAATATCGGCCGCTCGCATATCCAGCTGGGGTTATATCTTACCACGGCTGTTGTCCAGCAGTCTAGGGCTGGTGGTTGCAACTTTCACTTAGGACTTTTCCCAAAGCGGGAGCTGATATAAGCACCACTGTTCTTTAGGGCTCTGGGAGCCAGATACGGGCAAGTATACGAGGTAGTGACACAGTGACACTCGCATAGTCAAGGAACTAGCCTAGGGAGGTATGGTAACTATATTTTGGCAGCGGCGAAGCGCAACGAGTCGGTCTTATCTCAACCCATCTCTAAAAATGGCAGCCAGTCCAGCTGGAAACGCTCCACCGACGAGCCTGAGTTATAAGAGACGTTCCTGCTTCACGATCATCAGGCTTGGTGGTCGTCGCTCGGGCCAAACCTGAACTGTATCCGGCCTCTCCTCACTCCCTTCTCTCACCTCGTTTCACTGGAGCATTTATCTCTCCACGTTGGCCGAGCCACCGACTCCTCTGACACCATTCACCTCCCTTCTATCGGCATTGAAAATGGCAGTGAAATGCTACGGCCGAGGCGGCAGAAGCAATAGCGGTAGCATGGCGAAGATGGGCCGTCAGCTGTTGTTCCTGCTCCTTGCTTTTTCTATTTCTCTCTTCCCAGGGCTCAGCTCAGCCCGGCTGATCAGTCCTGTCGCTGTCGAGAAATCGGAGGTTTATCGTAACACAAGCCTCCTTCCAGTGAAACCTTACGTGCTACACGAACGCAGCGATGCCAAACTATTACGCCGAGTTTTCCCGGAGGGCCGATGGCGCATTGATATGGACTATACCGGCGAGGTTATACGTCCTAATTTTATGCACTTTTCGTCTCGCATCGAGGAAATTTGGGACGATTCGGAAAATCAGATTCCCATAAGCGGCCTTTCTCCCGGCATGCTAATTGCCGCGGCCAGGGAGGCCCTCAACGACATGTATCACTGGCTTGACAGCAATCAAGTGAGTCCAAATTCTTGGCCTAGCACCATGGCGGTGTTGAGGGTGGGAGAAAAGCTATATCTTAGCTCCTCCATCAAGAACAACGGAGCGGGCTTTATCTGCACGTTTGGCCCAACCAGTCCGACGAGTGTGGCTCTGACGCGATGTGCCGGTGCCAACGCCGCAATTTTCGTTAGCCAGAACGCTATAGATGAAGGTCGAATTCATCGGATTGGAGCAAACTGTGCCGAAATTGGCGCGGTCCATCTGTACAGCCTGGATGAATCGGTGAAATGGAAGGGCGACACAAATCTTCCAGCCGGGGCCCTGATTGTAACTTACGGTCAGTATCCACCAGTGGAACAGCAGCCACCAGTACAGGAAGTCTTCAATCCTTGCGGCGGATCAGTACAAGCACAACCGGGGGTTCCTCAATGGGGGTGCAACCGCTTTCTCCAAACTGTTGGCTTGAACTTCGTTCCTAGAAACACTCCAGAGGTACCCATTCCAATCGGTTGGAGGATGGAGACTAAACGAGTTTGCCTCTAGATCTACGGTGGAATGCATTTCGAATAGACATTGCTTGGACACCACCGCCGCAAGCCGCAGTGCAACCCTCAGAATCTTTGTTATCTAAACCGCTAGTATATAGACCTCGGAACTCCAAAGCATTTGTCTGTATCTGTCAGAGGGAGCGGTGCCATAGGTCGGGTTTCGTGGATCTACAGACTGTGCGGTCAGAGCTACAGTCTATGTAGCTATAGTAGATACTATAGGGCGGTTAACCGCTCCACGTACGCCCCTATCAGATCTATATGCATAGAACTGCCAGACCCAAAATCTCAGGATACACTCCCCTCCAAGAAGTCTTCGACCATCATTGTGATCGGCGTGCACTAGCCGCTCTAGCTCAGCTATACCCTTTCACTTCACTACTCAATCACCCGTACTTCTGACCCTGACTTACCCCTTCCAATCTTGATGTTCACGTTTTGGCTGCTATATGGAAATCGATAAGAAACCATGAATCCGAAAAAAAAACAAAATAAAACAAAAAAAAAAACAATCAGAATACCCCAGTATGACCTGAGGAGATCATGATACGTGGTCAAGGCCGCGATTGACAACCGCAGCCAGCGTCTTTGGCGAGAAGCGACCGACGAGGATTCCAATAAACCAAATGCTAGAGACACCGCACTGCACTCCACTACTGCATACGGAGTAAGGTACGTATAGCTACAACAAGAGAGCCTCGCTGTCGCACAGCCCCGTTTCCGTTGGTTGGGAATCTGTGACAATGTTGCCTTAGCGCCTGCCTGGTGCTGCGCCACGGTGCCTGGTCACATTTATGGTGCATCGGCTTGCTTCTTTAAGTGAGTGCCATCAACCAACAAGAACGAATCGACAAGTCCTCCAAATCTATCTTCTCGTCATCAGGAGAAAGAACTATTCAAGGAAATATTTACCTCGTGTATCGCGGATTTAGAAAATGCTGTGCAGTCTTTGCAGCTGTCTTGACTTTGCCGCAATAGCAAATTCAAATCTCAGACATTCTCCTATCAGAGGTGCAGCTGACTTTCTTTTTTACAGCATCCGCAGAGATGATGATACTAAGCCCAACCTCACGCCTCATCAAAAAAATACCAGGGCTCTAAGAACGGCCGCCGAGAACTGTGATCTATGCCGTGTAATCGAAGGCTTTGCGGACGCGGCGACTGCCAGGCTCGAAGAATCTAGAAAGTTGGGCTGGTCTTCGATTCGAGAGACAGAGGAGATTTGGCTCTGCGGTAGAATGCACCGTGATGGGATTCAGGTACTTTCACTCAAGTCGTCGAATGAAAGAAGAAAGATCGACACGTATGAACTTATTGGCGGGTTAGGCCTTGCAGTTGGCAGCGGTAAGACTATGAAGACATATCCCCACCATTCCTTCTTGAACAAAGTCTGTAACTGCCCCAGATCATCTTTTCGCTCCCGCAGTCAAAGGACGCACAATATCGCCAGAGCCAAGAGACCCGTCAACTCTAGCAGTGGTCAAGGACTGGATGGGCAAATGCATCGAAAAGCATGGGCACGCTCAGGGAAGTGCGATGCCCACGAGGCTACTGGAGATCAGACGTGGTGGGCAAGAAATCGTATTGCGCGACTCTTTAACCGAGATTCAGGCGTACGTAGCTCTCAGCTACCGCTGGGGGTCGACGAAACAAAAACTTCTCAGCGTCGACACCATCGAGGAGTTTCGGACTGGGCTGGCCACGCGGGACCTTCCACAAACATTCCAAGATGCGATCTGGCTGTCCCACCAACTCGGAATTCGATATCTCTGGGTGGATAGCCTCTGCATCGTACAAGATGACCCAGCAGATTGGATCGCCCATTCCTCCAGAATGATCGAAGTCTATGGAAATGCCACTCTCACGATAGCAGCCAGTCGCGCAAAGGACAGCGAGGAAGGCTTCCTATCGGAACGTTTGCGAACATACCTGCCCCTACCAGTGGAAATAGACGGCGTGTCAGGTGAGGTCTTCGGCTTTACTCTCCCGATCAAGCTGGTAGGCGAACCAAGACACGGAATGGAGATGGAGGGCGAGCCCATCACCACCCGCGGTTGGACGCTGCAAGAACGCTACCTGTCGACCCGAACACTGCACTTCGGGACATCCCAGATCTTTTTCGAGTGCGCACATTGTTTTCTGGCGGAAGACCATTGCTCGGTGACCGATATGAACTTCACCGACTACAGTTTGGGAGGTCGTGCGCGAGGGGGGAACTCAAAATTCGAGATTGAACGCTGGCGCACGATCGTAAAGCAGTACTCACAGCGGAAGCTTACCGTGGAGACGGATAAACTTCCAGCAGTAGCTGGCTTGGCCAGTCAGCTCTTGGCTCTCGCCACGCCCGCAAATGATCGTTCCCTGACTGACACCGGCTACTTGGCGGGTCTGTGGCGAGATGATTTTATACATGGCTTGGGCTGGGCCCGCTCCGAAAGCTCTCCGACGGGGTTGCGGCCGCAACAATATTGCGGGCCATCATGGTCATGGGCTTCTGTACATGGAGTGGTTGAGTATGAGTGGTGGCCCCGGAGTTGGGGGAATCTTGCACGCTTTGTGGATGCTGCCGTGGATCTCTATTCGCATCAGCACCCATTCGGAATGGTCACCGGAGGATGGGCTATTCTCCAAGCTCGTCTCTTGCGCTTGGTTAAAACTGAAAGCTCCCATGTCTCACCGTCGGGCGCTACTTTCTTGTCTACCTATGAACATGGGGTTCGCCTCCCCTTAATAATAACATGGGATTCGGAAAGCTATATTATGTCCAGGTCAAAGTCGGAAGAACCAGACAAAGCTGGAGATGGGACGGATATTTGGGCCCTGCCCTTGTATTGGTCTCGGGGAATCCTCTCTCTTGATGACTCACCCAACATTGAGTTCCGCCGCCCATTCTTCTTGATCGTCAAGTCAGCAGAGCATGAGGTGGCTGCTCACTCTAGTACTTCTGGTTATACCAGAGTTGGCTACGCCCGAGGTCCAATGACTTCAAACGGTGATCGACTAATTGGAGAGGAGGATGAGGTGGAACAGCGACGAGTACTGGAGGGTTGGATATCAGCAGAGACGGGCTACGAGTTAGACACGATCCTTCTAATATAGATGTTCCTCTCTCAAATTTACCTATCCTCCAATATCCATATATAGCTGTGTTTCTAGTCTCTAGACGGTAGCGTCCTTATAGCAAGCGCTTCAGATCCATTTGCCCCTTTCTTGCTCCGGGAACTAAGAGATTTTCGCCTGTAGCGTTCGAGTGCGTGAACAGTAAAAGGCATGAAGATGCTGACCCCCCCGATTGGAGCTTTCCGTAGTCGTTGGAACTGGGGGCCTCGCTCAAGACCATTGTAGATCGATTAGGAACATCAGAGAGAGTTCTTAGTCCCTCTTACTCTATAGGTTGCCTCATAATCCACCTCAGCAAAGCGGGAGGATGTGGCAGGAGCGTGCGTCGAGAGGCAAGCAGTAAATATGAGTCTCTGCTGCTTTGTTTCCTCCGTCTGTCTCCAGTGCCATGTTCGTTGCTGTCAAAATTGGCATAGCAGACTCGAACCTACGAGAGGCCGAGGTTCTCTCTACCCTTACTAGTGATCAACACTTCTCGCCAGGCAGTGGTGGGCACGATCTGATCCTTCCAGTCCTGGATCGATTCGAGATTCGTGGCCCCAATGGTGTCCATCCGTGCTACGAAACAGTCCCGGCAACAGAGAGTGTTGCTGACGCTAAGGATGGATCGACTCCCGTCTCTTCCAACTCGATGTTGTACGTTCGCTGGCTGCGCAGCTTATCCTTGCCGTTGCGCATATACACTCACACGGCTATATCCACGGAGGTGAGCTGGCCCGCAATCGACTCAGATTCTCTCAATGGTTAATATCTAACATTTCTAATCAAGACCTTCACCTGGGAAACATACTTCTTCGACTGCCACTTAACTTTTCACGACTATCACACGAGCAGCTGCACGAAAAGTACGATGCGCCTCAGCTAGAGCCGCTGGTTTGCCTTGATTCCAAGAACCTACTACCAGGAGTCCCGTCGCATGCCATTCCACCAGCTTGGTTTGGAGAGCCGAGCGAGAAAGTTACACTCCCAGAGAGCAACATTCTACTCTCGGGCTTTGGGGAATCCTTCTCATCATCGAAGGAGCTGAGATACAAGACTCATACACCATTATCTATTCGACCATCCGAGACAAGTTTTGAGCCAGGCTTGCCTCTTTCCTTCCCCAGTGACACTTGGGCACTGGCCTGTGCCGTCTGGTCAATAAGCGGCCAGAGACCACTCTTCGATGGTACTTTCGCCACGGAAGATGATATTACCTGTGAACAAGTCGATACCCTGGGCCTACTGCCCCCCGAGTGGTGGAAGAAGTGGGATGCTGGACGACATTGGTACACAGAAACTGGCAGCCCAACAAATGATCGGTCGGTCCGGTCATGGGAAGATCGGTTCGAGGACAGCATACAGAAGCCCAGACGAGACGAAAGTTTGGCAGCATTCGGCCCGGAAGAGAGTACTGCTATACTAGCGATGATGCGGCCTATGCTCTCATTTAAACCCGAAGACCGACCAACTATTAAGCAAGTCCTTGAATCCGACTGGATGATAAGGTGGGGTCTGCCAACATACGAAAGACTTCGTACTTGAGGAGCCGTTTCTTCTTATCCCTCTTCGAGCATAATCCGATCGCACATTATTATGTCTCGGGGTTGCTATGACGAGACTGCTGGCAATTGATGGAATACCTGAGTTTTAGATGACATGCGACTTGTGAGCACTTTACTTCCATCGTGGCTCTGTATCAATAAGCCACTCACTGGAATCTCGTTTATGATCTGCCAGTAAGAATTAAGTATTTTTGCCCGAAATAATAATTTCAAGTGACTATAGCTCTCAATCTCTACTCCGTGCTAGTGCTTATTGTATTGCCATAGTAAGCTGTGGATAAAGAATATACAGCCCTAGAGAATATGCAGCTCTAGAGAAAATACAACCCTAGTCATAGATATTTGGCGCGTAGCCCAACTGAAAGGAGACCCATAAAATAGAATTTGTCACCAGCGGTTTTCAAGTGGACCCACATATCCATGCTTTCTTACCATACGTCGCCCCAGCATACCAGATGAAGATCATCTACCTTACATACCTAGTTGCCATATCCCAGTAAGCCAAATCTATCTTTGCCTTCTAAGTCCCTAACATTGCAAATAAAGACCTAGAACTGGCTGTGGCATAAATAAGATAGAGTGTAGATATCGGCGAGTTGTTTCGGATCAAGTAGACGGCTGCTCGCTTGCAGTCGCACTTCGCCATGATGTAATATCCACGCCAGCCTCGGTGCTAGTTCGACTAGTCCGGATCTCTGGCACATAACCCCCTTCGCATGTATTTCGTCCATTCTCGCTCGATCAGCTGGCAAACACCCTTTTTCTGCCATCTCCATTTCACATCTGTTTCAGTTCTGTCTGGCCCGGCCTGCTCGACGCTACCAGCATGGCTGATGCAGCTCCCTCGCCTGAGTCAAGGGCCGAGGATGCCCTGGAAGCCGTTGGTGAGGCCGCCGAGGCTGTACAGACCTGCGCCGAGTTGTGGGGTTTGGCAGACAGCAATCTAGAACAAGCTGAAAGAGCTTTGATTGAAGCCAACGGAATCAAGCTCTCGGATTTAAACGAAATTCTAGAAAAGGCCGAAGCCAAACAGGATGAGTGGAAAAGCAGTCAGCTGGTCTTCAAGTTTCACGGCAAGGAATTCAAGGCCCGGGAAATCTGGGGAATGATCGTGCACAGCATCAGCAAGTTCAAGAATTTCTTTGGCAAGGTCGTTGCCTGCGATCCAACTGGGCATGCAGCGCTACCCTGGGCTGTTATTAGTCTTGTCATAGGAGTTGAGTGAAACGTTGCCCTTGTTCAATAACCGTTAGCCAGCCGACTGATCACAATCTTAGCTTCTCGAATGTGACCAAAACCAGTTGGAGACTGTCGCCGATGCCCTGACAACCGTCGTCGAGGTGATCGCATACTACGTCGACTTTGAGAAGCTATACGAGAACCAAGAGTGGCAAGTTGTCAAAAATCTCAAAGCAGCTATCGTCGATGTGTACACAAGTATTCTGAAAGTTCTATGCATGGTAAGGGGATATTACGCTGTCAAAGTGAGAAAGATTCCTTGTATGTGCCTTCGCCAACGCTCGGACTCTCCTCGGTTTGGCTGACCCTCAACAAAAAAAGTTGCTTCTCTATTCAAGAGCAAGGAAGCGCTCAAATCGACACTCTCCAACATTGAATCTGGCAACCGGAAGGTTGAAAACTATGCCAGGCTGGTCCGCTGGGAGAGTGAGTAACTCACCTCCGATTTCCGGTCCATAGCATCAGACAGTTTGGATACTGACGGAACATGTCAACAAAGTTGAAAAGAACATATCCAATCGAGTGCAGGACATCCATAATGGTTTGTGATGGTTATTGTTTTCTCTTATGCACTGAACTCTCACTTACTAGTTGAAAATAGATCTCCACAGCCTTGTGTTCTGGGCCGATATAGAGACTTTATCACCAATTTCGTCATTTGAGGAGCATGCCGAATACAGTCAGTTGCGAGTACGAGACACAGGCCTCTGGCTCTTAGATGATGAGGAATTTCACAAATGGAGATATTCGGCCGATTCTTCGTTGATGTTGCTAAGTGGCGATGGTGAGCGCTAGGTTTCTATCAAGTCTGCGGCATTGACCCAAATTGCTGACAACCTCTTGTCTCTTTACGCAACAGTGGGAACCGGAAAAAGTAGTCTCACGTGAGTTGCTCTCATGACTACACGTTGAGTGCGTCCATTGGAAGTTAACCTTTTTTTTTTTTAATCAGGTCACTGGTAATCGATGGTTTCCTCGACGGCCAAAAGCTGGTGGACAAACAACCTGTGTTATATTTCTACGGCAAGCAGGGCCGGGAAGCCAAAGACGTCCTGTCAAACCTGGTTCGCCAGCTCCTCCTCGCGCAGTCGGACCCAAATAATCCCCCAAACCTCAAGCTGAAGGGTGGTGCCAAGCTTTCAGAAAAGGCTTGTCGAGAACGCATCGAAGCATTCGTCAAGGCTCAGAAATCCACGGCCATCATCATCGATTCTCTTGAAACGTGTATTCCGGTCACTTTAAGCGCTTCAACGACGGGTGGAATCGAAAAGTCAAACCGATATACGTACTTGAATCTTTTTCAAGACTTGAGGGAGATCATGAGAAAATCGCCACGCCCGGTCAAAGTCTTCATCACTTGCCGGAGCCCGAGCGCCGGGATCGAAAGCGCCTTCAAAGCAGACAAATTCAAGAATAAATTTTGTCTGTCGGTCTCCAAAAATTCCACGGATATGCGGAGAGTCATCGAAGATGAAGTAGGGTACTGGGATGAGAGCGCTCTTCTTCCTAATCTTGAGTGTGATAGTGCCGATAACGAACGGGCCAAGGCTAGACGAGCTCTCGTGGATGTAATTTCCGAGAGGGCAGAGGGCATGTAAGTGATGTTATGTTATTTCTTGCTCCGAAATGCTGACTCATACTCACATTGTTTTGTTGTTCGTGCAGGTTTACGTGGGCAATCCTCGTTCTACGAAAGGGGTTTCGCGACAATAAAGAGCTCATAACAGTGGAGGACGTCAAGAATGAGCTCAAAAAGTATTCAGTACCGCTGGACTTGAAAAGGTTCTACGATGAAACATACAGGGTTCTCTACGCGCCAAGCGGCTCCCCAAGCAGTCAACGAGCGGGGAGAGCTGTGAAGCTTCTGTTTTGCGCCAAGAAGGTACTGTCGAGTGCCGCATTCATCGATGCCGTCCAAGCTTGCGGAGAGTCGGTTACCAGAGCTAAGGTTTCTAACTATAGCACTGAGGTCAGAACACTGGTCTCGAGCTGCCTAGGATGGATTGTGTACGACTCGGGACGTGACATATTTCGCTTCGGGCACCGATCTATAGAGGAGTATTTACGGGAGATAATCTTGAACGGGGACCAAGAAAAAAAGGAGTACCAGACCAATGCACACGCCACAATGGCTACAGGTTGCCTGAGAGCCATTAGTGCGGCGGTCTGCGGCGGCAGCACTTTCTCGAACAAACAAGACTCAGAGGATTCAGACAACACACCCTGCCATTGGGCAAGCCGGGTAGAAGATGTCTTTCCTACTTCTCTCGGCTACCCCTTTCTCTCTTCCACTATTTCCGACCAGCCACAAGGTTCTTTAAGTGGATCTGTGGATATATGTCCAGGTACTCTTTCGTCGATCGAAAACGTGAGGAGATTTTTGGCTATGGAGGAAGCAGACAGCCGACCCTTCGATTTTACGAACCCATACGGGGACTGCCAGCAAGAAGTTGTTGATTTCTCTACTCCCCCTCCCCGTCCGCGGCGGAGCAGCTCGGCAAGCAGCCGCGCATCCAATCGAAGCCAGTCCGAGAACCGCCCTCAATCTCGGAGTGGCTGCAAAAGCTCTCGCGATTTAGAAGAGGACAATTCAAGAATGCAGCCCGTCCGTGCCTCCTCGGTGTGGTCCGTCGTGCGGAGTCTCGGTCGTAGCAATCGAATGGATGTCGAGATGGACAATCCGATCCAGGATTTCAACGAGTATGCCACCCTGCACTGGGCTAGCCACTATCAGGCCTGCCAGTCCGTCTGCTCCGAGTATTCAAAATTGGAAAAATTGGTAGACGACATGCTGCTGAATTGGAACCAGAAGAAGCAGCGTGGACTATTTGGTACATGGATTGACCGGGTCCAGAAGATATTTGCTCAACGGCCCGTAGGATTCTACAGCGAGGCGGTAGAGACGGAGCTGCAGTACTGTATCATGCCACCGGCGACTCCTCTTCAAGTTTCCTGCGTCTATGGACTTACCAGGATCGTAAAGGAGCTTACCAAGACCGGCTGCGCTACCGGCGAAGGGGAAGCAGCTCCTTCGCCGCTGACGCCGAATGATGAAGGCATGACAGGGCTACACATGGCGTGTCGGTTTGGAAACCTCGAGACAGTCCAATATCTAGCAACCCTCACGACTAATGAAGTGGACTTTGGCAGGGTTGACGAGGAAGGAAAATCTGCGCTACAGTATGCTGTCGAGGCTACTGGTAGAAACCTCGTCGAGACGGACCAAGCCAGAGAGGGGTTTCAAGCGCCTAACCCCACGGAACTCGTCAGGGTCGTGCTGAGCATCTCTAGTTCCAAGAAGTTCCAAGCCACGAGCAGCGT
>FTLB01001842.1_pt2 | contig 28604 bp, 32 predicted proteins | sample 1658291 | NCBI WGS metagenome assembly FTLB01 (sample SAMEA3914812, study PRJEB12502) | metagenome | biome: forest; material: soil | place: Canada | collected 2011-07-07 | depth 0.1 m
TTTTGTCGTCGATGCGGGACTGATAGGTAGGGCTGCCGAGGCAGAAGTAAGAACAAAGAAGCTGCCGCTGGAGGTAGCCGTACGCTGGCTCGGTTGTGGCCCGATGGGCCTTCGATCGATCCACACAAGCCACGGCATTTCTCCACTGCATGTCCAAAACAGCCTTTTTTGCTAGAAGGCCTCGGATTCGGAACATCAGCACCCAGTCAAGCCAGTCATGCCAGTGAAGCCAAGTCTCGCCAGTCAAGCCTGTTCTGCACAAATGTGGGCTGAGAAAGCGCTACCCGCGTTACTGTCGGTGGGAAGGTGGGACCCTCGCCGCCTGGGCTCGCCTGCATCGCCTGGCTTCTGGGAAGTCGCGACTCGGCGGCGGGTCAGCCTCTGCGCGGCAAGAACGACCAGGGTATGTGACATGGGACTAGACTACCTAATTGGGAGCCCTAACAAAACCCTTCTACGACCTTACCAAGCTTACTTTTTTAGGGCCCTTTCCACGATCTACAATGGCACGAATGGCTGAGCATAGCACTTGAATGCTCCGTCTCGGACGGTCCAAAGTATCGAATCTCATCAGCGGCATCGATCCGAAAAAAGTTGGGGCATGGCATCGTGGGTTCAGTATTTACAACATGATCTATACTCTTTCTCTAAATCTGGCAGAAGCAGAACGAACCCCCGCGGGGGTCACGGACGGGATGCAAATCACATGTAGCTGTGGAATTCAGTTATTTCGCTGGCGGGTGCGTCAAGATCCGTTTATTTAGAGCACGGGGTTCGGACTTTTCGGGACGCCGTCACCGAGCTGCGCTACCCCAGCTTGCCGCCCCAGGTCGATCAACTGCGAAGTTGAGTGCGAGAGCGACAAACTACAGCACAGTGAGCACACCGCTCCCAGTACAAATCGCACTCGCCAAACGAATAAGCACCGTGAGCGCCCGGAGGATTATCGCTGCAGTGTTGCTTTGAAATGGGCGGCGGCTTCCCAACTGGTTTGTTAGCCACCCTTGGCGCGCCGTCTACCAGAATGGTGGATCAGCTGGTCTGGGATGGCTTCCAATCAACGAGTTGAGCGGGTAGACTCATCAGCATTCGGCAGGCTTCTTAACTTTTCTTCTAGAGCGGCGGCGTGGGATAGTTCTCACAAATGCAAGTTGTTCCTCGCGACGATTTGTTGGTCCGAGGCTGCCGATGGTTAGGATGGAGCCTTACCAAGTCACCAAGTAGATAACGGTTCGGAGACTTGCAAGAGCCCTAGCAGATGGGGGCGCCGGGGATGCGCCGCTCATTGTCCAGAGCCTTCATCCCTGATTAGCGATAGCTCTCCCTGGTAGCTCGGAGCGACTGCTTTACGTCGAACTCTGGGGCGGAGGATTTGAGAAGAGCAATTTGCTTCATCATCTGCTTATTATGGTTTAAACGGAAGTGTTCCCCTCCACTTGGCATCTCGTTCATTTGACGTATCTCCATAACAACGCACCCATCGACCCATATCACAGGTCGGACTTGGAAGCCGGAAAGAATTCTTCCTCGACCCCGACTGAAAGCGAGAGATACTACGTGCACAAAAAAACAAGACACGGACAAGAAAAGACAAGAAAGAGAAAAAGAGGCACTGGCTCCGCCACCGAACAACCCTGTTTCTTTCTCATTATCCCTTACACATACAAACGTGCCTAAGCAGCCGCATTTCAGAGTTGGTTCGTGGGACTTGTCTCATCAGGCTCCGATCATCGATCGTCTCAGATTGGGGGGGGGGGACAGAAATAACCGGCACATATTCCAACAAACTTCCTCCTCTTCACATCTCATCCAAGTGAAATCTACCGCGTCATCTCTCCTCGACTGGGCAAGCAAAAGGAGGGAGAATAGGGCCTAGCCAGAACAGTCCTTCTTCGCGCGGCAGACACACACACTGCTTCTCCACCCCGCATCGGCGCACCCTTGCATACAACCGCCCCTTTTGAACGGACAGATCGCTGCAATCAGGCACGGGATTGCTCTGGGACTCCCGGATCCCGGCTCGTCTCGTCTTCAATACGACGTCGTCGAGGGCAGACCGCCAGCACGGCCCCTAGGTGGATAGTAATCGAATACGGAGACGCCCTCCGGTCCTTAGCGAAAGCGAAAGACGTCCCGACTATCTCTTTGCCGTTTGTTTATTTTTTGTCTTTTTATATAAAAAGTCTCTTGAAGAAGTTTCACGCACGCACCCCTCGAGGAGCGGTCAGATCATTTCCGGAACCCGGTCTTACGGTACCAAGGAGGGGTCGCCTAACGAGCAGGCCACTGGAGCCACACACAAGGGAGCACCGAGCGAAACGCTGCAGGAAAACCAATCCACTAGATTGGTCGACTCGCTGAAAGAAGAAGTACGAGTACGGCTCAGTTGTCATTGGTCGCCCAGTCAAACACCCTCAGTTCCCCTTTTGGACCGAATTTCGTCCGCCGTAATAAGAGCCGTCGACCTCAGCTCTCGCAGCGCCTCCTTTCCTCATCTACCCCGTCCCTCGGGGCACGTTCTTGCTGTACGACGACATCAACGAGCTCGAGACACTCGTTTGTGCGCGTTGAGGAGGATCGCCTGCCAACCGACCTGGCTACGATGGACCTCTGGCTTGAGGTTTCACCGCCCGTCAAATCTTCATAGTCTTTGAGTGTCGCCTTTAGATTGGGCGGGCCTTGGAGACCACCAAAACCTGGAGCCCGCCTTACTTACTTGACACCACCGATCCATTTCCTATCATTGCGGCGCATTTGGCTTGGTCACGATTGTAGTTTTGAACCGAGACGGACCTCGAAGCGACTTTCTCATCTGGACGACTTTACCCAAGAATTGGAGCGGTGACGAGTGTGTGGGTACTCGAAAAGGCGGAACACCAAGACACGATCTCATTCACCCAGACAACAATTCAACATACTGTGTGATCCCCACAGACAGTCTACTAGAGTTGACGACCGACGACCGAGACAACGATTTCGACTCTTTTTTTTTTAACAACTATTTTCTCACCCTGACACTTTTACACGACATTGAGCTCACTCAAGTGGAGGAGCAAGCAGTCATCATGTTTCTCCACTCCGGCGCCAGCCTCCATGGGCATGAATACTCAAACCGGCAGGCGGCAAGCATAGCCCAGGGACAGCCACCTCGTCGGTCACCTCTCCTCCGTTCCGCTCTGACCCCCCCGAAGCGAGTCCACTCTGCGACACCTCCCCCGCGGCCGACCTCGTTGCCACCACAGCGGGTACGGGCTAGCTCGGAGTTGACGCCGCGCTCCCTCGACCCGATCATGGTCCGCTTCCAGGACCCGGAGTCCGAACCCGAGCCGGAGACGCTGAGCCTTTCCGTCTACGAGGGCCACGAGTCCGAATCGGAGCTGAGCGATGTGACGGAAAAGTCTACGGCGTCTCCCCGGAAGCGAAGACGGAGGAGACGGGCCACTAGGACGTCTACGCGCTACTCTCTGGGCTACCCCGCCCCGAAGAAACTGACCGCTCCGAAGGTGATCCAGAAAGTTCTGCCTAGGCTGCTGCTCCAGCTCCAGATACCCGAGAATGGGTGGGGCAAACCTGTTATGGAGGTTTTTCCCGCGACCAGGATCGCGGGTCCGGTGACGACCCCACGGGTGGCGAAGTGCTTCCCCGGAGTTCTCAGCGCTAAGCGCCAGCTCGCTCGGGACGACATTGTCCTGATCGAACGAAACGACCGGACCAAGCCCGCCCGGCCGGACCGTGACGAGGACGAAAAGGAGGATCTCGAGCACGATAAAGTTCTAGCAGTCTACAGCCCCGTGAAGCACTCCGACAGTGCCGAGATCGTCTTGGAAGATGGTGCCGTCTGGGTCGCTACCCCACTCCCGTCTGGATCCATCAATTTCGTCCATGTCGATGCGGCAGGCAATCAGAAGACGGTACGCTGGGCGAAGAGAATCCCGGGTTCGAGGTCGTCGGCAAACACCCCACCTACCTCCCCAAAGGCAGGAGCAGAATCGTCTCTTGCGGACTCAGAGGCGGAAGCAAAATTCACCTTTAGCATAATCAACCCGAATTCTCGTCGGCATCCGGTCATGGCTACGTTGACGCACTCGACTCTGGACGTGCAAGATACTTACACATCGGTGTTTAAGTCCTCGGGTCGACATCCTTTGTCTCGACCAGTGAGCGGAATTTCGGATGACCAAAGCATAGATTTGGAGAACGACCGAGAACCTCCCCGAGCCTCGTACCCGATCGACGATGCCACCAAGACTTTGATATCCATCACCGCGCTATGGGTAGCTCTCCGGTCCGGTTGGTCGCCGAACTACACGCCAGCGTCGACCCCGGAGAGCCCTCCTGCCAAGAGGCTATCGGGGAGAAGTGCCTGGGGACGCCTGGAAGACAACCCCATGCAATCCAGCTCGTCTGAGACGTCTGACACCAAGCTGCCCAAGCGAGCCTCGATGCCTCCGACGACATCCGCCGCCGCCAGTCTCCGAGGACGGAGCCTCTCCCCCGAGCCGGTGAACCCGCCAAGCGCCATGGCACCGACGCCGCCCCCGAAGCCTATTCCCCGGCGCGCCACCAGCAGCGGGGCCGCTTTTATGCAACGCCAATTGCGGACGCAGGTAGGGACAGGAGCGCATCCTCGAGCATCCCAAGACAAGGAGCCAGGCTCCGCGTTGAACGACAGCAGGACCAGCAGCAGCACCACGTGGAGCGCAGGCTCGCAAACCGCGCTGTATCCCAACAAGCCCCAGGACGCACCCGTCCCGGCGGCGGCCCCGCTCAAACCTTCGACCGAACTGCCAAGCAGCGACGAAGAGGACGTGGTCACCCCGCTCAAGGTCGACGCCATTGCCGACGTGCACATCGCTGACGTGGGACACCACAAGCATAAAGGCTTCCGAGCGCGCTTATCCCGATGGATGGGCAAGCTCCGATGAAGAGGGAAGGAAAAACAAAAACAAAAACACTGTTCTTTTCTAAATTTGTAATGTATTATATGCATGTAGCTTTACTACGGAAGGGCATGGGAAGGGTAGAGGAATAGTGCTGGCAACTCGGGGATCATTAGAAGACTTTCTTTTGTATTGATGATACCTTATGACAGACAGGCACACCACACACGCACACACACATCGTGGATATACAATCATTTCTCTTGTTTTGAAATCACGTACTGATATGCCTTGCTGTGATTGCTTCGTACCAGACCAGTGGAGGTGACTAGATACAGCGTGGCTCCCGATGTCCTGGCCCAGGATGTTGCAACTTTACTAGCTACAAGCCCAAGAGGAGAGGACATTGCATAGAGCGACTGTAGGCAGTCTTGGAAATTGGCTGGCTCGCTCCTAGCCGAGGCTGAGGCAGAAAATTGATTCCACGGTGTACGGTGAGCGAACACCGCAGCGCCCAGACAAGCGGGAAACTGGGCATCGGTCAAGCGGGTTGGTAGAGCAAGATACATTCCCTGCGGTACCTTGCCTTACTCCATTACTTAGCGAGGCAATAATAGTAAGCCAGTCTGGAATAATTTATATCCTCTTTCTCTCCTCTTAGCTCGTCTCATAAGCACCGCCGAGACCGACCTTGGGTAAAAATAGGTGCTGGGTCGAGTCGAGACCCCCCCAAAAACCTTGCTCTGGACCTCTCCCTTCCGCCCCGGTGATATTTATCCATACACCCGCTTGCCCCGCCCTATTGCTTGTTTCTTTGTTGTCTTCTTTTTTCTTGGGAAGAGGAGCCGTGTCTTGTTCTTACCGGTTCACCAGAGACCCTTGTGCTGGGCGAAAGCTTGATGCAAAGCCAAGACTGTAGGTCTATACGCGTGCCGCTGCAGAGTTGTCTTGCATCTGCTTGGCGAACCGAAAAGCGCCCACTCGTCGTGACCGTTGGATCGGGCTGCCAAAGGGAGAGAATCCCGTCCTGGCTCCTGGTACCCGCCAAGGACGATGCGACCTGGCCGACGGTTTGGAAATAGAGAGTCTCACGAGAAAGAGTGAGATCAAGTGATTGAGATTGAGCATCTGTGTGATGTTGTAGCACGTTCAATATTCGACTTGTTGAAGTCGGTTGGGTAAATCATCTATTTGTATCGAGTCAAAGAGGCGACGCTGCGTCTCCGAACGCGAGAAAGACGTCCAACGTGGTGGCCTCTGACTCCCGTCCAGAGTGCCGGCGCAAGGCCTGGACTCTGATGCCTTGAATCACGTATCGAAGCTTTTCCACGGCAGGGGTAGTTAGCAAGTGACAGAAGCAACCGCGGCCTCTTTCCAAATATAGCCCCCGATCGAAGAGGATCCAGATGTGAGTCGCGAGAGCGCGGCAAGTGTGCGTTCTGTGCCCCGCACACCAAATCTACAAAGTAGAAATAGAGCCGAGTCCTAACTAGCAGCGATGCCAAGGCGGGACAGACACGCCGCACCATTGAAAAACTGTTGTTCAGGTGGCTGAAAACAACACAGCATATAGAGCTTTGCGGAGCAGAGCTTGTTCGCGCTAGGATCATGCACGTCCTTGCCGTAGGGGACATGATGTATATAGCATTGTGATCGTCTGCGTGACTTTGCGGGGAAACACCCTCTTCCAAATGCCACGATAAGTGTGTGTGAGAGATGTGAGACCTGCTGACCTCGAGACTTCTCGATGATCAAATATGAAGAATCCCCGCGTAGTAAGGGCATTTTGTCGTTCAGGCGCAGTGCTGCCTTCATAAAGAGGAGGGGATCGCCACCAGGTTCGTTGCCCTGTATCTCCTCAGCTCGGCATATTGGAATAGCCCAGCCCATAATTTTTCTTGAACGATTACACGTGGCTCGGCAGATTGCGGAGGAGGACCTCGAGCACTTAGGGATATATCTTGAAGCTGCTGTAAATAAACGGGAGGAGACGACGATATTAAGGTTTTAGCCCACCATCTAATGTGTGTCCCCACAGCCGAGCGATCTTCCCGGGCCCCTGACCCCTGAAAATGCGGGGTGACTAGCGCCGATTCCCAGTGGAACAACGCCAAAGTATGGTCAGTGTGGGAGGGGTTTTTATTATGGTAGGTCCTCTTTTAATCCACTACAAGGGACAGCGAGGGACAGCGAGGGACAGCGAGGATGTCAAGCAACTAGCATTTTGGGAGGGTTATTTCCTCCCTCCCGCAGGCTGTTCTAGGCCATCGTCTCTCCGAGGACCATTGCCCGCCTGGATAATCAATTTCGCGAGATGCCGTGATTGTATCGCCCGCAAGGTGAGGGGTTTGGTTTTTCCTACCGTAGTTCCAGGATCCTAACGTCTCCCGGTGAGATTCGCATGGGTCTAAGACGATCTTGCTCACGCAAATGACGGATATTAGCCTTGGCTGGGTGTATATAGACGAAGTATAGGATCACAGAATGGCATATAGCGCACAGCCTTTTTGCTCAACAAGCACCAGCAGTAACTCGATGAACAGCACCTCTTACGCAATGGTGGTTGCCACGGCTCGGCCAAATTTGAACCTCAGAAGATACACCCAAGCGAAAGTAAAAAGGCACGATGCGAAAGAGCACGAACGGTTGCGCCTTCCTCTGCCACCGACCGCCGATGCAGACGCGAATCAGTAATGCTCGCGTAGAATTGCTCATTCTGACACCAAAGCACCCCATAGCTGGCGCCTCATCATGGTAGCCTCTCGCTGGAGACATGCTTGCAGAACGTTCTCCCGGCTGTATGAACACATCTATGGATTTTTACCACGCAGAAGCTCGGATATACATCCTATTCGTCGATCAGATCAACATGAGCTCCTCCGAGACAGGGACTGGAGTGGCGCATTGTATAATCACTTAGAGGTCGAACTGGCCAGCCCCCCCAGGAGAGGAATATATGTCGTAAAACTCGGAGCTGTTTATCCAGATTGGATCTGCCTCCGTCGCCATGGGGAGAGCCCACCAGACTGTGCGGCCACCGGCGAGACGCATCCGCTACCACTCGTCGTGCTGAATCGGGTGAGCAGGTCTAGACTTCCAACCCAGCGACCGCTCATATTGCGCGCAACTTCTTCTATCATTTTGTCTCGGGCTGTCTATAAAAAGAGAGCTCGCGGCCGGAGCAAAAATATTGCGGTCCCTCGAGTCTCGTTGCTGCCCGAGTCTGCCTGCCTCCATATCTTTCCAGCGAGCCTTTTTGCACTTTCTTGCCACTTCAATCCTCCCATCTTCAAGGAGACAATCGATTCAATTCGTCTTCTTCACCATGAAGCACCAGACCATCGGCCAGCTCCTCGTGACGGCCCTGCTGGCTTTGACCGCCACAGGGTTCCAGATCACCCCACAGGCCAGAGGCGCCGCAGTGGCTCGCCGCTATGCTGTTCGTTTCCATTCGATCCGCCGTCCGATTGGCGCAGTATGCTAACTCTCACCCCCAGGGCGCCCTACTAGCTACTTCTGCCAATGCCATGGCTGTTCCTGTAAGCCTAACCTGTCTCATTAGAGTGACGTGGACTACGGATGACTGACAAGGGCGTCACAGCTCGCTACCCGCGACGACGGATCCCAAGACGTTGTTGATGTTGCCGAGGGCGAGGAGACTGCAGACGCCGATGACGCCCGCGGCCCTGGAAAGGGCAAGGGCAAGAGCGGCTTTGGCGGCGCCAAGGGCAAGGGCAAGAAGAAGAAGGGCAAGAGCATCAACCAAGCGGTTCCCGAGGACGAGGACCTCGAGGAGGGTGCCGAAGCCGCTGACGACGAGGACGCCCGCGGTCCTGGAAAGGGCAAGGGTAAGAGTGGCTTCGGCAGTGCCAAGGGCAAGGGCAAGAAGAAGAGGAAGGGCAAGAGCCAGAACCAAGTGATCACTCGGGACGAGGTTGACGACGATGGCGTCGAGGGTGAAGAGTCTGTGGATGCCGAGGATGCCCGCGGCCCTGGAAAGGGCAAGGGCAAGAGTGGTTTTGGTGGCGCCAAGGGCAAGGGCAAGAAGAAGAAGGGCAAGAGCGTCAACCAAGCCATTTCGGAGGATGGGGATATTGAGGACGCCGCTGAAGACGAGGATGCGCGCGGCCCAGGTAAGGGGAAGGGAAAGGGGAAGGGCCAGCACGTCGGCCCTCCTTCTTCCGAGGAAGAGCAGGGCGAGGAGGGTGAGGAAGCCCGTGGTCCCGGCGGCGGCGGCAAGGGTAAGAGCGGCTTCGGAGGTGGTGCCGGCGCCGGTAAAGGCAAGGGTGGCGCCCCGGGCGGTCCCCAGGGCGGTCCGCAAGGTGGCCCCCAAGGTGGTCACCAAGGCGGTCCCCAGGGCGGTCCCCAACAGGGTGGTGCCCAAGGTGATCACCAAGGCGGTCCTCAGGGTGGTCCTCAGGGCGCTCCCCAAGGCGGTAAGGGACAAGGGAACGGTGGCAAGGGTAAGGGCGGAGGAGGTAAAGGCAAACGTCAGGCTACTTCCACCGACCAGGAGAGTGAAGAGTAGAGAGGCTGTCCACGCCTCTTTGGTCGTTTTGCGTCGTTCTGTTCTGCATACATATTGGCACTGAGATCGGATTCAAATGTTCGAATATATGGATAACTGAGTAGCAAGGCGAGAGAGCCCACTTCTACCCTTTGCAGTGTCTCTCGACAATTACCCATCATGGCCTCGTGGCACATGCGGCGCGGAACACCTGTACACGCACCCGGCCACATCATCAGCAGATCCACTTACCTTGTTCAGAGCCAGCGTGTCAGTAGCCACTTACCGTCTATCGATTTCCCTTTCTTTCTTTGTAGCCAAGGACCGCCGTCCAACCCGTCAGATTTACTGGTATGTACATACTCGCCAAACATTCTGTGGCTGTCTTCTGATAAAGCTCCTTGTGTGGCAGTTACTACGTTTGTCAATGGGGCTCTTGCTGCAGGGGAATGAATGTTTGGGGGCGAACCCAGAATCGCTTACGCGGGGAGCCCCGCACACTTGCAGCGACGCGGGTCCGCCACCCCCGCTACCGCTTCCTAATGAGGGGTAGCTTCCTTCTTGAGCCAAGCTTCTGCGGTGCAGCTCGGATCAACAAATATGTACTTCGTACTGTCCCTACGTCAGCTTCGTAAACAACCTCAAGTGAAAAGCCCGGGGCTTCACCTCGACTTTCTCCCAGTTCATACACCATCGTAAGAACAATACATTTGCCCGTCAAACCTCATCGTCGCCATGGCTGGCACAGAAAGCGGCAGCTTTCCGGCATCTAAGCCCGATTGGAATAACCTCAAGGTTATCCACAGGAATACTTTACCTCCTCGCTCGCACTTCTTCGTCTTCGACTCGGAAGAGGACGCCCTGGCAGACGAGTTCCAGGATGGCTGCCCATCCCGCTCCAAGAGCCAGCTCCTCTCGGGCACGTGGCTATTCCAGCACTCGCCGTCGCCATTGGACGGGTCCACGGAATTCTTCAAGCAGGACTTCCAAGCCTTGGTCGATGCACCCAATCCCTGGACTCATATGCCGGTGCCGGGTATGTGGCAGTGTGAGGGATTTGGGCGACCGCAGTACACCAACATTGACTTTCCGTTTCCGGTCAACCCACCCCATGTCCCGATCGACGAGAATGAGTGCGGTCGATACGTGACGAGGTTCTCTCTGGATGAGTCCGAGAAGGGCCACCAGTTCAGACTGCGGTTTGAAGGCGTAGACTCTTCGTTTACCGTTTGGCTGAATGACAAAGAGGTCGGCTATTCTCAGGGTTCTCGCAACCCGTCCGAGTTTGACATCTCAAACCATGTCCTATTTGGGACCCGGAACGTTCTCTACGTTGAGGTGTACCAAAGATGCGATGGAACCTACATTGAGGATCAGGTGAGTGTGATTTCCAGGCTCCGCTTCCAGGTTGACTCGTTCACCGGGCTGTTGTGCGACTAACCTAGTATACAGGATCAATGGTGGCTTAGCGGTATCTTTCGTGATGTCTGGATTCACAAATTCCCCAAGAAGCACATTGAAGACTTCCGAGTTCAGACGCTCCTCGATGACGAGTACCGAGATGCCACTCTCAAGGTTGACGTCCAAGTCAATGGTAATGCCGATATCAAACTGCGGCTGTTGGACGTCGATGGAACCGAAATAGCAAGCAAAACCAAGACTGGAAAGGGCAGTGTTGGGTTCGAACTCCCCGTGAAGAATCCACGCAAGTGGTCCGCTGAAGACCCATATCTGTACAACTTGACAATTTCCATCGACGGTTGTGCCGTGCGGCAAAAAATCGGATTCCGCAGAGTTGATCTGCTCAAGGACCACGATCCCAGAAGTCCTCAAGGAGGCGTGTTCTGCGTCAACGGACAACCAATCAAGTTCCGCGGCGTCAATCGCCATGAGCATCATCCAGACTCGGGAAGGGCTGTTCCTTACGAGTTTATGAAAAAGGATCTCTTACTGATGAAACAGCACAACGTCAATGCCATACGGACTTCACACTATCCGAACGACCCCAGAATGTATTATTTGGCAGACGAGCTGGGCCTCTGGATAATTGACGAGTGCGACCTGGAGTGCCACGGATTCGGGGCCATCGAGGGCGACGCAGAGAAATGGGCTTCGGACAACCCAGACTGGGAGGAAGCGTACGTAGATCGAGCCCAGCAGATGGTATCGCGAGACTACAACCACCCAAGCATTGTGCTGTGGTCTCTGGGCAACGAATCCTTCTTTGGCAGGAACCACCGAGCCATGGCTGAGTTCATCCGGAGTGTTGACACTACCCGCTACCTTCATTACGAAGGTGACTGGCGGACCGAAGTCGCTGATGTATATAGCGGCATGTATCTGTCGCACTACTTCTGCACTCTGATGCTGTCAGAGTACAACTGGGAGAAACCGGCGATGCTGTGTGAGTATGTTCATGCAATGGGCAACGGTCCTGGTGCAATCAAAGAGTACGTCGAGCTATTCTATGCATGGCCCCGAGCTATGGGCGCCTTTGTTTGGGAATGGGCCAACCACGTAAGTTATCTCGCTCCAAAACATCATATACAAAGCCTCCTGTCTAACCCGGCATCTAGGGTCTGAGAACCAAGAACAGCGACGGCGAAGAGTACATGGCTTACGGAGGCGACTTCGGAGATGATCCCAACGACTCGAATTTTGTCCTCGACGGCCTCTGCTTTTCCAACCACACTCCCGGCCCGGGTTTGTTAGAATATAAGAAAGCGATTGAACCAGTGCAGACAGTATCCGAGCTTGTCGAGGGCAACAAGGTCAAGATCATCAACCGCTATGACTCTATAGGCTTGGAGCATCTTAGCTGCCGTTGGTGGATCGTGTACGACGGTGGTGAAATATCCGGTGGCGAGGTAGAGATTCCTCGAGGTAAGCAACTCATAATACCACACTCCGAAACGCTGTCTGACGCATTTCAAGGAATTGCACCCCATGCTTCCGCACTCCTGGAACTCGACGGGCTGCCATCTACTGTACGGCCTGGCTCGTATCTCAACCTGGAGTTTACCCTCACCAAGCCAACGAGCTGGGCTGATGCGGGGCATGTTCTCGCGACCGGCCAAGTCGAACTTACTTCCCCCGCAAGCTTGCAGTTCTGGCATCAACCAACACGGGATTTGCGGTCTCCGCCGGTGGTACAGACTCTCGGTGCCAAATCTACGCTGCTACAAATTGTGGGCGTAAACGGCTCCTCTTGGAAGTTCGACATTGCCCGTGGCTGCCTCGCTGCATGGAGCAGACCGAACTCTGACGTGAACATACTTACCCAACCTATTGCCCTCGACATTTATCGCGCCTCGACAGACAACGACCTGAGGGGTGCCTGGCATTGGCAATGGCAGAACTCGCGTGTACACCAGGCGAAGTCGCATCTCATCCATGCCACCTGGGCTCAGCATAAGAGCGGTGTCGTAGAGGTCGTTGTCAAGAGCCGCATCGCACCGCCCGTGCACCACTGGTCTATCGATGCCACGACAACGTACCGTTTTAATGGTGAATACGTCAGCATTCAAGTGGTGGGCCAGCCTCATGGAGAACGCCTACCGGAAACGTTTCCGCGCTTTGGCTTGGCGACTTCAATCGATGGGTGCGAAAGTGTCAAGTGGGTATGTGTTGCAAATTTCCTTGAACTTTGTCAAATCCCTTTCCTCGAACGTCTCTTTCTATTCGTTATTTTTCTTACCGACAACTGTCATTCACGATACTGACGCTCTGCCTTAGTTTGGACGTGGCCCGGGCCAAAGCTACCGAGACATGAAGGAAAGCCAACTGGTTGGGACTTGGGAGAAGTCGGTAGATGAACTCTTTGTGGACTACGAGTTCCCTCAAGAGAACGGCCAGCGAACCGATGTCCGATGGGTCGAGTTTCTCAGCAAGCAACGGGACGAGAACGATGCGCCGAAGAGACTTCTCCGCGCCCAGTTCGGCGACTTCTCAGGTGCCAGCTTCCAGGCTCTCCACTACTCGGCCGCCGATCTAGACCAGGCTAAGCACCCATACGAATTACACAAACTCAAGAGGAAGGAGACCGTTGTCCACCTCGACTGGGAGCATAACGGACTCGGAACCGGATCCTGCGGACCCAACACTCTGGAGAAATACCAGCTGCAGCCCAAGAAACAGCAAGACGGAGACTCGCCTAGGTTCGAGTTCGCCGTGATTCTGGACTAACCGGCTCTAACTTCGAACCTGTTGTATTGGTGTGCCTAGCCAGTGTTGCCATGTATAAGCATCTAAAGATTGATAGTCTGATATATAGCTGACGGAAAGCAAAGTTAGTTAGCAATTCTTGGAAACTGCGAGTTGCGTCGAGCTGTTAGGAATACAAAGCACCTTCGATGCTGCGCGAAAACTCGAGACTGAATTATTACTGTATTTGGAAGGTTGATTCAACTAATCTTGCTTAGGCGGTCTGGAACTGAACTTGCAAGGATGTTTTGGCCAACTTGATCGTAAACTTGGCCACTCCCCTATTCGAGATGATATTTCCAGTCTGGAGTGCGTTAGAACTGGCACTTAGCTCAGCGCCGGCGGAGTTTTAGTGCACGATGCATCTCAACTTCTCCGCATTCGTATACCACTCCACGATACCGATCTACAGCACCCGCCTGGTACGATCAGCAATTCTCCAATCAGAAGGGCATCAAACTACGTATGGAGTCGGTGGGTGGTGTTGCTTGTGGAGATACTCCAGATACTCCAGAAAGCTTGTTTTTCTACAACGTTCCCCTCCAACTCCCCGCGGCTAAGTTTGATCGAGAGTGCGAGGCCCGCGAGGTTGTCCGGGGCGGTAGCTTCGTAGCCTGGAATTTGCCGAAGACAACGTGCAGATCTCGCCATGGTCGGTTGATTACAGGATCGGTTATGGCTCTTGCCACCCAGTTCTCCGACCTGTGAACTGGGGTCGAGGGGGGAGAAGCGGCAACGTGGAAAAAATATCGGAGTATTTTTCCCTTCGTGAGGCACTCACATATACCCTATATTCGCGGGTTGCTTCGTATATGATGAGGTGACATTCCAGTACCTCTCCCGGGTGTTTTATTTGTATTGTGTTGCTTATATCGCCTCATCTCAACGTGATTGAACCTCACCGGAACCGAAATTCGACAACATGGCGACTCACGGCGAGGAAGAAGAGAGTCAGATGGCGACAGCCTCCGGTATCGAAAAGCCGGTAGGCAAGATTACTCAGATGAACACCACCTCTGTGGCTTTGGCAGCTGCCCTGGCCGAAGAGAAGCCGGATCTGTGGTCCAAATCCATGATCCGGCTCTACTTCATCATGGGCATTGGCTATCTCGTGTCTACCATGAACGGATTTGGTATGGTACCGCTACATACAGGGAGAAATGCACCGACTTGTGCCGCTGACTTGATCCAGACAGCTCCCTCATGGGAGCGATCAATGCCATGAAGCCCTACCAAGAGACCTTTGGCCTCGATGGAGCCGGGTCTAGCACGGGCATCATTTTTATCATCTATAACTGTGGCCAGATCGCAGCGTTCCCGTTCTGTGGCCTGATTGCTGATGGGTACGGACGGCGTGTCTGCATTTTCGTCGGCTGCGTCTTGGTCTTGGTTGGCACCGCGATTCAAGGCTCTGCCGGTACGATTGGGCAGTTCATCGGGGGCAGATTCGTTCTCGGGTGAGTGTGCCTGCTTGGTCAAACGAATTTTGAAGCGAATACCAACATGTTTATGTAGTTTCGGGGCTTCGATCGCCAGTGCTGCCGGGCCAGCGTACACCGTCGAGCTGGCACACCCAGCTTACCGGGGCTTCATGGCTGGGATGTATAGTAAGCCATGTCTTGGACCCGTCGAGTGAATGGATCAGATAGCCTGATCGTGACGCAGATAACTTCTGGTGGCTGGGCAATATTCTTGCCGGCTGGGTAACATATGGGACGAACTTGTGAGTACCATATGGGGCTTCTTCCATGCAATTGGGATACTGAGACAGCAGCCAGGAACATCGACAACGCCTGGGCTTGGCGGATACCAACCATTGTCCAAGCCGCGCTTCCCAGTGTCGTCATGGTCCTGATTATGTTCTTCCCCGAATCACCGAGATGGCTTATCGCCAATGACCGCGCAGACGAAGCCCTTGCGATCTTGGCCAGGTACCACGGGGATGGGAATCCAGATTCCCCAATTTGCCAGCTCCAGTACCGCGAGATTATGGAGGTAAATGCACTCACTCGGAATGAGAATCCGTGGTGGGACTTCCGAGAACTGGTCAACACGAGAGCAGCCCGGTATCGACTGGCAATGGTCATTGGGATGTCCTTCTTCGGCCAGTGGTCTGGAAACAATGTCGTCTCATACTTCATGGTAGCTTTCCCTTTTCCTGTTTCCCTCGAAGCGATGAGAGGATCTACCGATACTGATTTCGGGCATGCAGCCGTCCATGATCCTCCAGGCCGGCATCACAGACACCAACAAGCAGCTCTTGATCAATGCTATTAACCCCATCTTCTCGATGCTGGCTGCCATCTACGGCGCCTCCCTTCTCGACAAACTGGGTCGTCGAACCATGATGTTGTGCGGCCTGGCGGGATCGCTCTTCTCCTATGTCCTCCTGACTGCTTTCACGGCGGAGACGGCCAGCAACGCAAACCTTTCGTATGGCGTGATCGTATCCATCTACCTCTTCGGAATCTGCTTTGCTTGGGGTTTCACGCCCCTGCAGACCCTCTACGCGGTTGAGTGTCTGGAGACGCGGACGCGGGCGAAGGGCTCCGGCCTGAACTTCTTGTTCCTAAACATCGCGCTCATGGTCAACACGTACGGCATCAGCGTGGGAATCGCCGCCATTGGATGGAAATTGTACCTTGTGTGAGACTCCCCCGATGTCCCTGCGATTCTAAGTGTCTAAGAATGTTCATTCCCGCTGACCGTATCGCCTTTGACACAGCTACATCGTCTGGATCGTGGTGGAGATTATTACGATTTATTTTTTCTTCGTCGAGACGGGAGGAAAGACACTAGAGGAACTACGAGAGATCTTTGAGGCGCCCAATCCTGTCAAGGCATCTATTCAGAAAGTCAAGGTTGATATCGACGAGAGTGGTCGCATAGTCGCCGTGGAGGATAGCAAGCCTCAAGTCTAACTCGATACCTATGCCTATGCCTCGCGCCTTCACGTCCTTTGCGGCAGAGACTGAGCAATATCTACACATGTAATAGTAAATGGGGTAATTTTGAACAGATCTATTACGGCTTTGTAACTTGGGATCGTCTTAGTTTGCGGGAATGCCCGGTTATACATGCAGTGGTCCAAATGGTAACTGAGGAGCCATTTGCCTGTCGGTCTCCAGTATTGCAAGTTTGGTGGGAATTCATCTGCGGGGAAGTGGTTTGATCTGATGGGGAACAGTTAGGGGATAAGTACTCCGTACCAAACCCCTCCTTTACAAGGCCAAGTTCTCTTGTATCACCACCCGCTCTCATCTACCGTGGCCCAGCCCAGCATGGCATCTCAGTTCTCGTCCGAGCAGCAAGAAGAACTAGACTCTGGCTCTCATCTTCCTGTAGCATTTACTACACATGCATTTCCTCTGCCAGTCCCCAAACTCATCCCTGATTTTCGCTTAGTGTGCCACCTCGCCTCGAGAATCCCCATCGGACCAACACCGCTCGGGGGGCAGCGCAATTGGATTGGTATATCGTACGGGTGGTTCTCCGGCAGCTGGGGCTCCGGGACCGTCGTTCCCGGGGGTCAGGACAACCAAACCGTCACTCCGGACCTGAGCACACGGGTTGACACCCACTACCTGCTCAAGACGGATGACTCCGACGCGGCCTACATCACGGTGCACACGGAGGGATGGCGTACCGGGGATAAGGAAGTCTTGGCGAAGCTGTTCAACCCGGACTTGGCAGACACCGTGAAGCCAGAGGATTATAAGTTTCGACTGTACGTGCATCTGGAGACGGGCGACGAGAGGTACAAGCATTTGTGCACTGGTATGTGGATTGCTTCGGGGGCGAGACTGGGAGCCATGGTGGTGTACGATGCGTATCGGATCGGGTAAAGAGATCGACGGATCGCTGCATCGTCAGTGCGTTCAAATATTCTGGTTCTACCCAGTCCTAATGGTTGCATACCTTTATATCTCTCGGTTGGGGGTTTTGTTTTGGCCTTCAAGTGTTCCGCTGCATCCCGCCCAGCATACCAGAGAGACTTACGTGCACGTAGAAGGCCGGCGCAGAACACGGCAGACTAGGTTCCATTAACTCGCGAAGCCGGGTGAAAGGACGAAGAGGAAATATAACAGGCAATCCGGGGTTCTTGGGGAAGATCCTTCTCCATGCCACCTAAGGGCTATATTACCCGGCCTTCTCTGCCACTCCCCCCTGGATCCAGGCCACTAGAGGTTCTTACTGGCAGCGCTGGAGTAATACCGACGATGAGACCTTTCGAATCTCTCTGCTTTCTTCTAGCAGCCGCAGGTCCAGCAGCGGCCGGGCCAGCTCTCGACTCGAGCTGGAAGAATGTCCATATAGGCGGGGGCGGTGGTTTTGTTCCTGGGATTGTCTTCCACCCGACAGAAAAAGGAGTAGCATATGCGAGGACCGATATTGGCGGCTTATACAGACTGAACGCGGACGATTCGTGGACTCCGGTGACGGACAGGATAGGCACGCATTCAGGATGGCAAGTGGACATTTTCCTCCTCTGCACTGCACGGACTTAGAGACTGACGAAGAAACAGGCACAACTGGGGAGTCGACGCAGTGGCACTCGACCCACAGGATCCGGACAGAGTTTACGCCGCAGTTGGGCTGTACACAAACAGCTGGGATCCAGACAATGGCTCCATCATCAAGAGCTCAGACAGAGGCGCAACGTGGAGCTTTGCGAATCTTCCCTTCAAAGTAGGCGGCAATATGCCCGGCCGGGGGGTCGGTGAGCGTCTCGCGGTCGATCCTCATAACTCTAAAGTCATATACTTCGGCGCAAGAGGGGAGAATGGCCTCTGGAGGAGCACGGACGGCGGTGCAACCTTTAGCAAAGTCCCATCGTTCACTGCTAAAAGTACCTATGCGCCAGACCCGTCGGACGCGGACGGGATCAAGTCGGACAAGATGGGATTGCTATTCGTGACTTTCGACTCGACATCTCCCGTGAAGGATGGTACTACTTCGCGCGTATTTGTTGGAATTGCTGATAATACGACGGCTTCCCTGTACGTTTCGACAGACGCGGGAGCCACGTGGAATCCTGTGCCGGGCCAGCCCAAGCATTATTTTCCGCACAAGTGCAAGCTGCAGCCCAGCGAAAAGGCACTGTACTTGACCTATGCCGACGGCACGGGGCCATTTGACGGGACCAAAGGCGCCGTCTATAGGCTCGACCTTGTAGCTAGCACGTGGAAGGACATCACTCCGGTGGCTGGATCCGATCTGACTTTCGGATTTGGGGGGCTGGGTCTAGATATGCTGCATCCTGGAACCCTCGTCGTTGCGAGCCTGAATTCCTGGTGGCCAGATGCGCGGCTCTTCCGCTCGAATAACTCAGGAGCAAGTTGGTCTCCGATTTGGGACTGGGACGGGTACCCGAACCAACATTGGTACTATGGGATGCACGTAAGTTTATCTCGGGAACTTGGCGATGAGACTCAGGCTTGACGCTATACTGACCAACTCTAGTCGGACAAAGCCAATTGGATCAATGCCGGCTTCGTCTCACAAGGCACGAAGCGACTGGGGTGGATGATCGAGTCTCTCGAAATCGACCCTACGGACAGCAACCACTGGCTCTATGGCACGGGACTTACCTTGTACGGCGGACATGACTTGACTAAGTGGGACACTGTGCACAACATCTCGATTTCGTCCTTGGCTGACGGCATCGAAGAGATGTCGGTCCAGGGCCTGGCCTCGCCTCCCGGCGGAAGTGAGCTGCTAGCTGCGGTCGGGGACAACAACGGTTTTACCTTTTCGAACCAAAGCAGCCTCGGTACGCCACCGCAGACGAATTGGATGTTCCCAGAATGGACTACATCTGTTGATGTTGGTAGGTTATATATCTCCATTTAAAACAGTACCTGTTCAACCTACAAGCTGCTCAGACGATGCTAACTATTGAGTAGACTATGCTGGTAACAACATATCCAACATCGTCCGAATCGGTAACACAGCCGGGAAACCACAGGTAGCCATCTCCTCGGATGGCGGGCGCAACTGGACTGTGCACCCTGGTGCTTCAAACAGCGACTCTGGGGGCAATGTCGCGTATTCAGCAAGCGGCGATGTCATTCTCTGGTCGACGTCTACCAACGGCGTTCTCCTGTCCAAGAACTTGGGCACCTTTGGGAAAGTCGCTTCCCTCTCCGCCTCGGCAGTGATCGCTGCTGACCGACGAAATAACTCTGTCTTCTACGCCGGCTCAGGAAACGAATTTTATGCCAGCTCTGATGCCGGGAGCATCTTCACCAAGCGCAGTACCTTGAGCGACGCCACATCAATTCGCGATATCGCACCGCACCCCAGCCGTGCCGGCGAGGCATGGGCGAGTACAGATACGGGCCTCTTCCAAACCCGGGACTTTGGTGCCACGTTCACGCACGTAGGACCGGAGCTGACGAACACGTATCAGATCGCGTTTGGGCTGGCCTCTGGGAATAGTAGCAAGCTCAATGTCTATGCATTTGGCTATGGACCAGCCGGCCCGAAGTTGTATGCCAGTACGATCTATGGCGCGACATGGATCGACATCCAGGGCGACCAAGGGTTCGGAGACATCTCGAGCTGCAAGCTGGCTGGGAGTGGAAATGTCCCTGGCCAAGTATACGTGGGGACTAATGGCCGGAGTGTGTTTTATAGGCAGATAGTTTAGCTCGAGGCAGAGAAGACATGAAGCCAGAGTTCGACATATCCTTGTCATTCCACAATCTGATTCGTGCTATTGCAGCAGGAAAGCAGACTTCACCATCACTTCAAGCGTGTTTGACCAACAAAAGTAGTGCCGCCAGGCGAGTACTGTATTTTTGGTCTATGAACTGCGGATGGGGACGAAATTCTCCATCAGATATTAATCCAGCAGCACCAGAGCCCTACTTCTCGCGATCCAGAGCGCTCCATCTCTCCGAGACAGAACTCGGAATGTCAATTTTTATTTCCCCTCCCTCGAGAATACGGTACTCCTTCCCACCGGCCTCCAGAGCAAGCTTCCGCCAGTCCAGAGTGCCTCTGCTTGGAACCTCAAAGGTAGGGGGGTCCTTTTGCACGGGTCGTGAACCTGACTCCTCGTGGATAAACCGGCGCTCGTCCACGAATATGACCTCCTCGTAGTATGGTGTTGCCGGTCCGCTGCCAAATACGTACGACTTTGGAAACGCGACGACGGCCACGCCATCCCCAGGGACACCCAACGAAGCTGGCACATCTTCCGGGAGGTGAATCTGGAAGTAATGTACAATGCCGCGCTTAGCGAACCACTGCGCGACTAGTTCCCCGTGACGCAGCCAGGATTCGCAGAACTCGGCGTGGGTCGTCCCCGGCTTCCGGAACAGAGGACCGCCGCTCCATTTATAGTCTTCGGCACCAAAATCGGGGCTAGCCATGCTGTTTTGAAGAATTTAATGGTATTGAAACAATTATGTCGATTTTCTGGGCTCAGATCGAATGCGAGGGACCTGGAGCTTCCCACACAAAATAGGCGACCACTGTTACAGTTATAGTCCCTTCTTGAATAAGAGCTGAGACGTGTCCAGACCAGACAGGCAGTAAGTCCGCTAAGCTCCGGGCTCTCCAGGCCGCAGCGTCCCATTTTCGGCGCCCTACACGGCCGCCAATTCGGCGGGGCATCTTGGTGACTCAAGGCAGCCTAGCAGCTTCATGTTACCATGCGTTTGGCCTAGCGGCGCGTGGAGTAAGGAAGTGTGCTTAAATAGACCAAGACCATAGAGAAATCCAAATGCGGACTTAGTTGCTATGCTCAGCATTGATCATGTCTATATTCAACATCCCTTAACCCTCATATCTAGACCCAAACCACCATATTATACAAATTGAAAATTTCACTTCGTAGTCAATTTGAAGAATGGGAGTTGATCCCCCCTTTCTTGTATCCAAGTTAGAGCAGATGAGAATTAGAAGATGATATTAGGCGGACGTCTTTGTCAAAACATTCTCTATCCATACGATGAAGTTAAACAGCCCGGTAACGATCTCTGCAATATGAGCCACCCAAAACTTGCCCCGTGCGGTTGAGTGGAGATTTTTTCACCTCGACCAAAGACTGGAAACAGATGGCTGGAGCAATGAGGTTTTGCTGCTTGGAAAGTTAACTCTGGCAAATAAAGCATATTCTAGAGAACTTGCACGGCCCTTCGTCACCTGTCTGTTGAAACTGTCTATATTACTATATTCAGATATCTTCCGAGCCAACCAAACAGGAGGCTGGCTTGCGCTCTGATTAGATCCGTCCGTAAGTCAAGGTCCGTCCTGACCTTGATGGATCGTCTCTGTGGAAACAGTATTCGTTTTGGGCCGAGAAGAACATCGCCAGCCTCTCCCTGGCCTCAACATTTATTTGTCCCTCTTGGCGGCAAGTAACTTTTCATATCCGGCGGGTAGCTCTCAGGCACGGGGGGTGAAAACTGTTTAATGCCATGGGACGGAAGAAACAAGACGTTTACAAGGAAAACAAAACCTTGATGAGACTGTCAAGGCTGGTGTTGAAATCATATATGAAGAGCCCGAGAGAATCGACTCTCCATTTTGTCCATGATCCATTCTTCCCTCGATAAAATATTATTCCTCGTAGTCGAACCGATTCCTACCTTTCTCCAAATATGGTGATTCTCTCGAGGCATCCCTGGCCTACCCTTCTCTTGCTGGCACTTCCAGCGACAGTCATTGCCCAACTTCCCACAGGTTCCTCTTCTTCTGGCGCATCATCGCCAGTACAGCCCCCAGCATCGTGCCCTACAAATCTTGTCCAAGATGGCTCATTTGAGCATCTTTCCGATGTCACCCAAAGCAACTGGACCGTCAGCGCGGAGGATGGTGCCGCTTGCAATATCGTCAACGACGGCTTCGACAGCTCTGGTCACGCATTGTTCATGTACAATCCGCGTCTGATCGATAGTGCCGCCTGTACCATCTCCCAGACCATCACCAAGCCCCCGGGAGCGACCACGGCCAAATTCGCCGCTCACGTCCTCGCTCGCCTGCCAGGCTCTTCCATCACATGTCTTCTTACCGGTGCCGATGGCGCTATTGTCCTCTCGGATGTGCTAAGCGTCACAGCCACCGGGGGGTGGAGCGAGCTGGGCAGCACGGTGGGCTATCCAAGCGGAGATGTTCTTAACCTCGTCTGCAGGCTCACCTGTCCTCCTGATGGTTCCCTTCGTGTCGATGAAATCTCCCTCGTTGCCGACAAGGGCGGTAGCTGCGGACAGTCCAACGGCCCCTCCCCCATCGGAAACTACCGCTTTGCTGGCTGCTACACCGAATCCCCGACGGGTCGGATTCTGCCCGGCAACGCCACCTCGGGAGACGACATGACGGCCGAGAAATGCGCCGTGTTCTGCCAGGGTTGGTCCTTCTTCGGGACAGAGTACAGTCGGGAGTGTTATTGTGGCGACAATGTCGACCGCGAAGCCCAGCCCGTACCGCTGACCCAATGCGCGATGCCCTGCGCCGGCAACGCCTCAGAGGTCTGCGGCGACGCGAATCGCGTCAGCTTGTACCACGACAACACGATCGCGGGGCCGACCGACCCGCCCGTGACCGACAACGGCTCCAGCGGCTTCCTGGGCTGCTTCACCGAGGTCGGTCGCGCCGGTGGCGAGGGTCGCACGCTGACTGGGGCCTCGTTCTCCAGCTACAACATGTCTCTCGACGCGTGCGAGAGCTTCTGTGTCAACGAGGGCCTGCAGACCACTCAGAATACCCCGTACAAGTACTGGGGCGTGGAATACGGCCGCGAGTGCTACTGCAGCGACAACCTCGCCAGCGGGACTCTCAGGGTCAATGATCGGGACTGCTCTCAAGTGTGCTCGGGGAAAAAGCAGGAAATTTGTGGCGGAAGTTCCCTGCTGAGTCTCTACCAGTACATGGCTTTTGTATCGCCCTTGTCTTCCAACAGCTCTACCAACGGTACTTCGAATAGCACGAGCTTCATTTATTAGTTCGTCATCGGTAATTCCCTTCGTCTAGGGTGGTCTCCTCAGTCCCTATGTGCGTTGGAGGGAGTGCCTTGGTACTTGTTTTTCCAACTTTAAATAGGTAGTTTCAAAGATCGATAATTTCATAGAGATAATTTAGGTCTGCGTAATAGCTAATTAGTAATTTAACAAAACTGACAATGTATTTCGAGAGTACTTTCATCCCTGAAGCAAGAGTATTTTCAGTCAGCGCCATTAACTCCGTTGATTCATGTCATTGTGCATCAAAGGAACAGATAGAAGGAATGAGCCAGTTGTTTTCATCGGCATTTAACTTGGTATCTTCTCCATCTATAAAAATAATAAAGCCTCATCTATGCAACCCGCTTGGCCATGTACACTACATTTTCCAGCGGACTCGGGTAATATGGCCCTGTCTCTTCGAATCCCTCCGTTTTGTAGAGCTTAATCGCGGCGACCATCCTTGAGAGAGTGTCCAAGAGTACCTCTTGATATCCCTCTCTGCCAGCCGCAGCAAGCGCTTCTCGAATCAGCGACCTGGCCACGCCACGCCCTCGCGCCACTGGGTACGTATAGAGGCGCTTGATCTCGCAGAAACGAGTGCCTCTGCGTTGCTCGTCCAGGTATTCATCTCGCAGCTGGAGCGGCCGGAGGGCGATGCAGCCAAGAGCTTCCCCCGTCGTGCTGTCCTTGGCGATCAACAAGGCGCCAGTTGGGGGGCTATATTTCCCAGGCAAGCCGGCCAATTCGGCCTCGTAGCTTTGGAATGTTAAATCTTCGTCCAGCCACGCTGTATAGGCAGTTAAGAGGTCGACAATGGCGGCGAGGTCTTGGTCCGTGGTGGCTTGTGTGATGTGGAAATGCGGTTGCGGTTGGGTTGAAGACTTCAGAGGGTCCGAGGGCGTCCCCATTTTCTAGGACGAATTGTCGATGCTTTCTGACTTGAGGTGCGCTCGTCTTGAAACTTCTATGCCCAGAGTTTCTCAAGTATTGTCAAGGCGAAGTCGGAGTTGGGGGACGATTGGTTGGGTCCCTGATGAGTCATCTGGAGACTCCATCGTCTCGTACTAGTTAGTAGGTGACTGTATATAAGACAACGTTGAAACACGTAGTCACATACCTACGAGCTAAATATTATATATTAAGAATACCTTCAAGGTGCAAAATACGCGACGAGAAGACGGGACAGCATCAATGGGTGATCAGCGTGCAGTTTCTTGGCAGAAAAATATTTGTGTTTTTTTTTTCTTGCCTCTATTTCGTGGGCTGGATTACATTGCAGTAACTAATGAATTAAATACATTTCGAGTTATAACTCACTTTCGTTATAATAGTAAGTCATGGTTAATATTTTATGGTTCCTTGAGAGACCCAAACTTGACCGGGAACCGTACGAACCCCTTCCCACCATAAAAGACTACCGCCACGTCTAGTATTTCGTACAGACAAAACTGGTCTTGCTCAGAGTCTACAGTTGGAACCTAGTCGTTCTCATTTAGTCTCCGTACGGTGGTCTAGAGACCAGTCGAACGAGAAGGAGCCCTACGAAACGTTAGTATTGACTGTTTTGATTCCGGAATCTAGAGTGCCTCGGGGTCCATACACAGTGATAGTCGTAGTTATCACGGTCACTATCGCCTCGCCATCATCCCCATCTGCAGGGGGTTCCGCGGGGGGCGCAGTTGGAGACGGAGTTGGATCGATGGGCTGGTCTGGACTCTGGTCGTCGCCACCATCCGCGGGGTCGTCGCCTTGGTCATCCTGGCTGCCCTGCGACTGGAGACACTGCGAGTAATACTCGTTTTGGAAATTGCAGGACGTGCCGTCGACGCACGTGGTGGGCCCAACCCAGTTACGTCCGCCGCCTGTAGAGGAGGGTTAAGCTTTGCCCAGTATGGTTGCCAGTGAGTCCAAGAGATCTTACATTGCCCCCAGATCGATTGAGTCTGGGCAAAGGCGGTGGACCACAGGCCCATACCCGCCAGCAAACTGGTAGCAACGGTTCGGAAAAGCATTTTTCGTGCCAAGTACGATATGGTACGGTATGTTATCGTATGGGGGGAGAGGGGAGAGGATGTGATAAGACGAGCTTGTTTGCCAGACAGTCCAACGGCTGGACCTATCCCACAGGAATATCTGTATTTATACAAGGATGTCCCAGCGGGCTGGGGCCGGATGTCCGGTTTCTTGGATCCCATGAATTGGAAAACGGGAGAGGGAAGGGCCATACTGGCAGTTCACTTATCACGGTATCTTGCTTACGATGTCGGAATATAGAATAGACCCATATCATATCTATACGATGGTAATCTAAAGTTGAATACAACACGATGCCTACACGTTGGGGTTCCCCGTCGGCTACCATCACGCCGCGTACAGGAGCAGGTCAGCCTAATAATAACCCGTGTGGCTTCGTGCGATAGGCTGGTGTTAACAGGACGCCCGGAGATTTGATAGATTAGGGGTCTCTCCTGTAACTTGGTGGATGTGGGGGGCGTCGGTCGTAGTATCCAATTGCTGCGCTGTCTTGTCCTTGTCTGCTGGGTTTCGTGGCAATATCTCTTGGCTTAGCTCCCGAGCTGTCCTGTCTACTAAGTATCTCTCTCGCCTTTTTCTCCGGAAGAGTAACGAACGGCAGAGCAGTATGACGAGGTTCTGAAAAGAGTATTACTTTGTCTCTTGTCAGCAACCACGGTCCAGGAGCCAGCATCGAGACTTTCCAAGTACCGAGTCCAGTCGGGAGACATCTGACAGTGACTAAACCACAAGCCGTAGATATCTGCCGTGTGGATCGGACGTACGGGTGAGGGTTTGTTATCCTTCTAGGACAACCGAGACCCAGGTTCCATGAAAGCTTATCTAATGCCGCCCAGGGATAACGGAGGGCTTGGCTACAGCATCTAGGCCGTCTTAATAGCTTCCAATAATCTGCCAAGACGGTACCCGGGTAATGGACACGCCGTGTACGTGCCTTGTTTTGGTCCCAGTCCTTTGGCCAGGTCTTTGAAAACCTCCGGTCGGTAGCGGGATTTGGTGGATAAATGGAGGAGGAATTCCAACATCGAGCCGGGAGAACAGCTGATTCCTTGAGGTATCGACACACAAACACGCTTTCGCGGCAGGCGCAAATTGGAACTGCAACCGGCCGATCTAATTTTAGGGGCATCCTAGAATCGCGGTTCTCTCGAAGTCCTGCAGAAGGGTTCTCGTCCCCGGAGACCTGGACAAGATAGAACGAACTCATGGGCTTGTAGCACTTCCAAAAAAAATGACCACCGACGGCTTTCGTAGCCCAGTCAGTTACCAATCGTGAATACGTAAATAAATTGCGCAAATCTTGCCGGGTCTTACGGACTACCGTTTACGCACTCGTTCATATCTTCCAGAATCCAGGTAGAGATAATCTTACCAAGACGTCTTAATGTTCACAATAAGTTACCTCAGCTAGCTTTCGGGTCGGATGTTTAAGTACTCTACTCTTGTTTGCATAAAATCACGACAGTCCTTCAGCTAAGCAAGGCACCCAAAGCACTGACAACTAGCCTTTAAGTATTGTAACTGCTCTACCTTTCATATTGTATGATTTAGCTACACTAAGGTAGTCAGAGGCCATAAAACTTTAATCTTATAAAGGTCCATAGTCGACGGTGCGTTCTCCCAGACGCATAGGGGAAAAGGGAATGGTTTTCTGCTGGATGTCAAACGAAAAAATATTCTTATTCTTATTCAGGTTGAGATTTAATTATCGGGTATCATTCGAACCCAACCAACAGATATCGCTCGAAGAGGAAAAGCTGATGGGTTATCAGACTTATCAGCGCGCGTTGCGCGTTCTCTTTTTGGCGCGGCTGGCGAGTTCGCCCAATGAGTTTGAGAATAACGATTCCCAGCCCCGCTGACGTGAGCATGCCTTGATGTTGTATCCGACAATCAGGCCAAGCAGGGCTCAATGCAACTTTGCCTTCTTCATCAATTCGAAAGCAAGTTCCTATACGAAGCAATTCTTATATTCTTGTCCCGACGCTTGGACTGCAAAAATGCTTCGTGAAATTGTCTACGGCGCTGGAGCGTTGCTAGCTCTGGCGTTCGCGGTTGATTTCTTCTTTAGCCTGCGCGACGATCCCAGAGAACCCCCGCGCTTGCGACCCAAGATACCTCTTATCGGGCACCTTATCGGCCTGATACAATACGGAACTGTGTACTACAATGCAACTAGGTAAAGTCTAGGCAGCTCATTCTTTGTCTCACACCTTACTATGGTGCTTTGAAACATTGTAAATTAACCCGCGCCAATAGCCAGCAGACGGACGCGGAGATTTACACGTTAGGCGTGTTTAATGTCAAGATCTACGTCTGCAACGCTCGTCGGCTGATGCCACTGATCCAAAAGCAGTCGAAGACGCTCTCTTTCCGACCTTTCCTCCAAACCGCAGCCCAGAAGTATGGTGGCGCCAATGAGGACACCCATCGCCTGTACGGCGGCCCGCTGGTCGACGACCTCAGCCAGGCCATGAAAGTAGCTCTAGCCCCTGGCCCACGCCTCGACGAGCAGAACCTGAGAATGGGCGATCGTCTTATAGACGATCTGAACGAGCTCTTGGGCACTGGAGAAAGAACTTCCAAGAAGATCGAGTTGTGCAAATGGGTCCACGATGTCGTGGTCCAAGCCTCTGCCTGTGGCGTGTACGGACCAGATCATCCTTTCCGCGATCCTGAGGTAACGGAAGCATTTTGGTGAGCAGCGTCCCCATGGATTCCTGCTGCAACAATTTTCGTGGTAGATCGTTAACTTGGAAACGTGCGCAGGAAGTGGCAGACCTTTCTCCCTGCAGAACTTGCCGGCCTGTCCGTCTTTGCCCGGGAGGGCCGCAGGCAGCGGGCCAAGGTGTTAGACGCATACCGCCAGTACCATAAAGCTGATCCCAAGGGCACCTCTTTCCTTCTGCGGGAAAGACTGCGTGTTTTAAGGGAGGCCGGGGTCACCGAGGAGGAGATTATCAAGCAGGAAATCACATTCCCGACTGCTATCTTCCCTAACACTGCGGCTACTCTGTACTGGACCAT
>FTLB01002700.1_pt1 | contig 28541 bp, 26 predicted proteins | sample 1658291 | NCBI WGS metagenome assembly FTLB01 (sample SAMEA3914812, study PRJEB12502) | metagenome | biome: forest; material: soil | place: Canada | collected 2011-07-07 | depth 0.1 m
GGTCTGGAAGTGGCCAAACGGATCTGGCCTCGTCACCTCCGGCCGTGTCGATACTGTAGAATCAGTAAGTAGTTTGTACTCGCGACGAGAGCTGGATTGCCGATCAGGTCAAATACATGTGCTTACCCTCAAGCCGCTACAAGACAATAAGATAGAGTACCACGAGTACCCAGACAACGCCTAGCTGATCTGCGTGGACCCCAGCATACAACTCCCTTATGCCACTACGGTCTAGTTCACGTGTAGTGAAAGCTCAGCACATGCGGCAAGTGCCCTCATTTGACGGCAAAATCTCGAGCTTGATCTAGATTCTCATCCGAATCACCCTGGGCGCTCAGAGACTCGCAAACCCTCTCACACAGCCGACCTAAACACCTAAACATCTGCGCTACACGCAGCCTCTGGAAGACATTGCTTGACCGCCTTGTACTACGTCTTTTACTACTATCCAGCATCACGATAGTTTGCTCTGTTCGAAGCCAAGAAGACAATAGCCAGCAACACCTGTCTCAGCACTGACGGATCTTTTCCCATATACAGACTCGAATCAACCCTGGGGTACATCTCGAGATCTTGGGCGTGTTTAATTTAATGGTCCAGCCGTCAGCCAGCTTCTTGCTGCTTTGAGGCACCGCCGCCGTTGCGAGATACAATACGATTACCTTGCCTACCTACCTTACGCAAGTTGGGTAACTGGTGGGTAATCGCGGAGAGGACCTTCTCCGACGAGAACACGGCGCGCTACCAAAAGCGATAGGGCAAAGCATCCGGGTCCACGGCAACCCCCCCTTCCGCTCACTGGGTGGCGAACAACAGGATAGACAAATACAACCGCCCACACGCACCTGCCTGGACACTGCCCCGGGTAGGATCCCTTCCCTAAGAAGTTGTCACTCCAGTTTCTACCTTGCCTTTCCAATCCGACTTCTTGGTACCCCCAATTCCACAGAGCATCAGATAATTACCTACTAGCCCCGGTTTCTGCAAGTGGTTTGGTTCAGGCGTATAATTGGGCGCCTCCTCCGTCCTGTTGAACTTCCCCATACCACGTCTGGATCAGCACCCCAGCTCCTACGCTCCTGGGTCCGAAGCAAAGATTTGACTCCCAAAGCGTGATCTAGGATCCAGTCTTCTCCCCTCCCCCCACGAAGGAAATCCCTACATTGTGTGCCCAGTCTATTACGGTCCTGCTTTTCCACCTCCAACAAGCCATCTCAGTCATATACGCCCACCACGCAGTCTGACAAAGCTCCCTCTCTGGATACCACACTGTCTCGGAGACACTGTTCTCCTTCTGTCCTGTTTATTTACTTCCACAGCTAGAAAATCGGCACCTGTACTGTCTCATCCCCCGCAGCACCAACAGCTCGTAACCGGGCCCGTACGACGACGCAAGTCGTGAAGGCCGGAACTTGGGCTCTAACGTACTCCACAAGGAATCATCACTTGAGAAATTTCTGAGAGACACAAGAAAGTCCGTCAATTTACCTGCAAGAAACCGTCAGCAACTTTCCCGTCAGACCCTTCGCGGCCGACTGCTGTTGCGTATATGGTTGATTGCGTCGCAGAGTTGTCCTCTCGATTGTCGAATAACGCACCAGGGTTCGATGGGTGATGAAGCAGTCCAAGAAGGCATCCAGCCTCCATACCTACAACCAGGAACCGCTTCTGGTCCCATCATGATTTCTGGAGCCCCTGCTATGACGGGATATTCCCAGGTCCAGGCTTCGGCTGACTATGCGACCACTGTCCAGGCCGCCCAGCACCAGTACCCAGATTCGCAGCAAGCTTTCTCCTCGCAGCTAGAGATGACGCATCCGCAAGCAACCGCCCGCCAAGGACCGTACAATCTAGCAGCAATGGGGAACGCGCTCCCTCAGGCTGTGTATCGGTCCAACCAGTACGAACAAGGGCAGCAGCGATACAGCCAGCCGGCCGCCCCCTCCGGTGTATCCATGGCTCCCCAGGTCGCCCAGTACGGTCCAAACCAACAGTACTATATCTCTCACCACGCACCGGTACCTCAATATTATCCAGCTTCCATGTCACCTTCTCAGGTTCAAAACGGCTTGCCTCCTCGGGCAAACATGGCCTACTATCCGAACACTATGGTGATGGGACAGCAGCCAGCCCCCAACACCCAGTATTATTATGCTCAACATGGACAATACGCTGGACAGCCTCCAAATTTACTAGCACAAGGGATGCCGGGACACTACGTAGCTGCAACTGGTCTACATGGAGATAACAGGATGGTTTCATCTCAGCCCGGCGAGCATCCCCAAGTCATGGCTCCACCTACACCTAGCGTGCAGTCGAGGAGTAGGTTTCTGGTTAGGCCCCTAACACGAATTACTCTGCTGATATGTCTACAGGCGGTGGCGAAGATCACCAAAATATTGTACGTGGCCCGCCTCGTAAGCCTCGACAAAGCGGCCACGCGATTTGGATCGGGAACTTGCCTCCACAAACGGACTTGATGAACTTGGTCCACCACGTGTGCAAGCAGGCAGCCGGACTCGAGTCTCTCTTTCTCATATCGAAAAGTAACTGCGCATTTGCGAATTTCAAAGACGAGCCAAGCTGTGTGGCAGCCCAGCAGAAGCTACACGATTCTAGATTCCAGTCGGTGAGGTTGGTTAGTCGGTTACGAAAAAGCACGGTAGAGGGAGCAACAGGGATGGCTGCGCCGACAGGCCCATCATCGGCGCAAACAGGGCAAAACCAAGAGGCTGGAGAGCAGGAGAAAACCTCTCAAGGGAAGGAAGATGGTACCTCACATCCTGCACAATCAGCCGTGAGCGTGGAAGAAAAGGCAGCGCGCTTGTCTCCCGCAGATGAGGCGCTCCCCCGAGACAAATTCTTTGTCTTAAAGAGCTTGACGGTTGAAGACCTTGAGCTGAGCGTCCGGACCGGTATCTGGGCAACACAGTCTCACAACGAAGAGACCCTGAATAAGGCATTCGAGGTGAGTTAATGCACCGGAGAGCTGATTTGGGCAATGGTCCAGCTTTTGATGCGTCCACGCTCGACTGACAAATATTGCTACGTCTCCCTTTAGGCTGTTGATAATGTATACCTCATATTTTCCGCCAACAAATCCGGTGAATATTTCGGCTACGCCCGCATGTCTTCGCCTATCAACGAGGATCCAGATGCTGCTATAGAATTCGCCCCTTCGGCCCACACAACGAACGATCCTGACTTACCAAAGGCCATTCCGACTGAAGCGACTGAAGATGCTCCTCGAGGTCGAATAATCGATGACTCGGCACGAGGCACAATTTTCTGGGAGGCAGAACGCGATGATGCTGCCTCGGACGGCGGTGGAGAGGACGGTGAAGGTGGCTCGGGAGTTGGCTCGGTGGCAGGAGACACAAACAGCGTGAAGAGCGGCGGCCATGACGGGCTCGGAGGAGAGTCGAAGGCTTGGGGTAAGCCTTTCAGATTGGAATGGCTCTCGACGACGAGGCTCCCGTTTTATCGGACAAGGGGTCTTCGTAACCCGTGGAACTCCAACCGGGAGGTCAAAATTGCCCGAGACGGGACCGAGTTGGAACCTGTTATGGCTCGACGCCTGATCGGCCTCTTTCACCGAGACCTGAGCCAGGCGGCCGCTCTGGCTCCCGGAGGCCCCGGGGGTGTTGGACTCGGGGGTCCGATGATGATCGCTGGATACCCACCGATGCAGTCAAACTACCGGCAGCCATGAAAATGACTAGTATCAACCTGATGCAACAAAGTCACTTCCTCATACCTAGACGATCCCAGCGGCATAGTTGAACTGAAACCATTACTCTGGCCTGGCGAGTGGCAGTAGTGCACGCCATACGAAGGGGAGTAGATGCTACAAATTTAATCGACTAAGAAAGATAAAAGGCCAACTGATGAATCTATTATCTTCTGAGTCTCGTACCTGAAGCATTTGCAGCGGCAGCGTAACAATGCGCATAGCGCGAAGAAATCCTCGAGTTAGCTGAGCGGCTCGCAGTTCAAATTGCTATGGCGCTTGTCCTTGGTCTCCCAGTCCGGCCAATGCAGGCCCAATCGTTCTTGTTAGGTTGAAGTCGATTAGACAAGTGTAGGGGAGTCTGTATTTTGCCTACCTCCCCCTAAGCTGCCAAGCTGCCAGGCTGCTTGATTCCATTCACGCATCCTCCTGGGCCGGCCACTGGTCTAGACCCGGCTCCAGAGGAACCCCAAAAATCACCAGCAATGACCGGGCATTAGCCTAGCGAGCCGAGCCCAGGTGCTCAGGGGGGCCAGGTTGTCCGGTTTCTGCAAGTAAATTCCAGTGGCGATACCGGGGACTGCGCCTGAACATTTCATCTGATCATGAGAAGGTGTCATTGTTTCGTCATGACCACCTATTATTTGTTTCAACGGGATCTCCTGCTCAAAAGGTCCGCTTTGGGTGGGGTTGTATGGGTGGCAAATCCGCGTATCCAATGCCATTCGAAAGTTTGAGGCACTGTACTGGATGCAAGTCAGACCTTTGGTACAGCTAGCATCGGGGAGGCTTGGGAGCCGAGGGGGGGTAAATCATGTTTTTGGCGGTCGTTCTTAGCTGCCGCAGCTCAGCCGCATGTCTCGTTCCTTTCGCTTGGTAAGTTGCACCAAAGTTTGTGACGTCAACTCTGAGGGACTGCCCTAGCTTGCCTAGCTCGCTGCCTCCTAAGCTCCCTCGGCTCCCCAATCGCGTCGAATGCCTCGACCTACCTCCATTTAGCGCGAGAAAGGATCACGTAATCACGCTACGACTAATATGGGAAAGTTGTGGTGCGATAAGAATGAAGGTCGCGATAGTGGTTCTAGCGCAGCCTGCCACTGAGCCACCGAAAGGCGTATTGGCGCGTCTAGACAATTAAACAAAACCAACACAGAGCAATACGTGATGGCAAAGAGCAAATTAGTTTGATGGGAAATGCAAGCGCGACTTAATCTACGACATCTCTTCTAGACTCTGGGCGTTTGCCGGACCAGGCAAGCCAGAGCCGTTGTGACATCTCAGTTGGCCACTTACGGCCTATGGAATGCCCTAGAAGCTTCTACGGGCTGCTGGCTGCGGCAACCCTTCCGGTATCACCAATCCATGGGTTTCCGCACACATCTTTCCACCTCCATCGCCATCGTGAATCTTCCAGTCGCCTCCCCTAGATTCAGCTACACTCTAGAATACTCGTAATCATGGCTTGCCTGGCAAGTTGGTCAGCCTTCGCGAAGCTTAGAGAAGCTCCCAGCTCTGCATTGATCCAGGTATAAAGCTATTAAGATCCTACGGGTCTACAGTGAATCTTTCCGTAAACTCAGACACTCAGCATCAGACAAACACTTTTGTGGACATTGCAAACCCATACAATTGTCATCTTAACTTTGGACCACACACTCCATACCGCTAGAATGGCTTTCTTCCACGTGTACAACACCGATAGGAGCTTCCTCCCTGTCTTCAGCCTCCTCAACGGCTTGGATCAGTATTCATGCGAAGTCCAGCAACCTACCCGCACCCACCAGCGCCATCATGTGCGTGCCTTCAACCCTAGGTTTGACGTCAGGGAAACAGAGACAGACTATGAGCTCCACGGTGAACTCCCCGGCGTAGACCGCGACAACATTCAGATCGAGTTTACGGACCCTCAGACGCTTGTCGTACGAGGCCGGGTCGAGCGCTCTTATACCAGAGGCTCCAGCGCAGACGCCCAAGCCGATGATAACAAGGAGCAGAGCGCGCCAGCAACTGTCGAGCAGGCGCCGGTCGAGCCGACACCTGTTCCCTCGCACAAGGCAACTGTTGAGGATGCGGTGGACGAGGATGCCAACGTCGAGCAGTCGTCTGAGCAAGCAACACCAGCCACAACCCCGAGCACACCGGTAGCGGAGCCTGTCAAACCACAGGAGCAGCAGCCGCAGCCGCAGCAACCCAAGGCACCAGCTGACAAGTATTGGTTTTCGGAGCGATCTGTTGGGCAGTTTTCGCGGACTTTCAAGTTCTCCAGCAGGGTTGATCAAGATGGCGTCGTCGCGAATCTCAATAATGGCATTCTGACCGTCGCGGTCCCCAAGGCCAAGAAGTACGAGTCCCGCCGCATTGTTGTGTTCTGAGCGCAGCTATGGCTCGCTCACCCTATTTGGTTCATGTCGGTGTCTTGCCGGCCTGAAGCACATTTTCGCATGGCTAGGAGTTCGTCGGTTGTACACTGTCAAGGAATGCTCACTCGGTCGTTTTGGTTCGTTTCTTGGTTGCTCAGATAATTTGTGGCGGCTAGATGAATACTCAATACAATCCATTTATTCCACGTCTCTCGACACCAGTGCAATGTGATGTGTGATGCGCGTAAGATTATCCGTAAATTGGTACGCACGTACGGCTCTATTCTACAGCCTGTCCCATTGGAAGAGGGCGCCGATGTAGATGCCGGGCGGCAGCTTGTAGGGTATATTGCAAGATGCAGGGTGGGGATCAGCAAATCATTTGCAATTATCGAATGACGACATCGGACCACTCGAGTGTAGTGCTTGTGCAGATAGTCGAGTAGCCTCCGTTCCGTACGCTCAACCGAATCGGACAACCAGTCTGGCCAGTATACATCTTGATGTTTAATCCCACAGAAGATTTTTGTCTGGACCAGAAAAATGACTGCATCTTTCGCTCTGCCGACGGCGGCTGCTGAGGGATTTAAGGATGCGAAAGCCTACGATGCCCACCGACCTTCTTATCCGCCGGATGCTGTCGAATCCTTCCTGAGACACCTCCATCTTGCGGATAAGGCCAACTTGAATGTGGTCGAGATCGCTTCCGGGACAGGCAAATTTACAGAGCTGCTGGCTGCCAGGCATGAGAGCTTCAATATCGTGGCGGTTGAACCCAACGAAGGTATGAGAAACCAGCTCACGGCGAAGAAGCTCGCTGGTGTAACAACTTTGGACGGCCAGTACGTGAGAAACCATTATTATCAGGCCCCGAACTCTGGAACTGGTGGGTTTCTTGGACGAACTAACCGTCGATAAATGACTACGCATAGTGCTGGCGATATCCCTGTGGGAAATGGTTGGGGAGATGCTTGCATCGCCGCGCAGTCGTTCCATTGGTAAGAGAGCAACCCGTTCATTTCTACCTGATCGGGAAGACTGAGAAACCTTTACTGGAGGTTTGCAACAGAGGATTCCCTCAAGGAGATAAGTCGAGTTCTCAAGACCAGTGCCGTTTTCGGCATGATCTGGAATATCGAGGACTGTAAGAAGCCCAAAATCCCAAAAGGCATGAAGCGTGGCTGAGGCAGGATGTAGACAATAAGCCACGTTCATGGCAAGCAACAACTTCGTGGGAGCAAAACCTGAACGACTGGGTCTGGTCTCTCCCCGTTGACGGCCACCCTAGGTTTCGAGACGAGGAGTGGCAGCACGTGTTCCAGCGGCAGTTGAAGTCCAACCCTATTCAGGTTCCTAGGGATAGCCTGGCAGATAAATTGCCGAAGTTTTCGTTGCCATTGGGGGAGGAATTAACCCAGTGGACGGTCTGGCTGTCGGAAGAAGGCCTGTGGTCCAGACTTAATACATTGAGTCAGGTTGCGATCCTGCAGGGACCGCAGAGGCAGGCTGCAGAGGTTGCATTCAAGGAATTAATGCAATCCAGCGACATTGAACGAAACGAAAAGGGTGAGATCGCGGTACATGGCCGGACCTACTTTACTTGGACAGATGTCTTGTAGTTGTGCGGTTTATAGGGCGGTGGTGGCTGGATACTGACTAGCCGACCGCTGGTTTCATGACCTTGCATGTAGCTATGGTAAATATCTGAATGGGCTGCCCTCTCATATTCCGGGACAGGCAGTTTGAGGGACCGCCCTGATCTCCTGGTATCGTGCAGGTTGCAAAGGACGCTTAGGCGTCTGCTGAGATATACATGACTGAGGCGACAACGCGGTTAGGAAATGAGCATATTTGGGACTGGGGTAGTTTTAAATCTCACCATTATTTCCTCTAACAAACGCATCGCCATATGATCGTTTCTTAACCCCGCCCACATACTCTTCAGTCTTCTCCAAGGCGATGTTCATGTATCCATCCACGGACTGCAGTTCACCTGCCAAAACGTCAACACATTTGGATATAGAAATGAAGCCCTGCGTCGAAGACTCATTAGGTAGAAGATATGTTACCCTTGTATACCACACCCGAGTTGAGCTTGACAGTGACGGGATTTCCGATGATTTCGCTTAGGAAGCCGGACGGATCCTTTCCCTCGCCTTGTGCTGAAGTTCCATTCTCCATTTCGGATGGCGTCCAATGTGAACGTAGGTACGAGGTCTGGGTGGGTAGGAGAAGAGAGCTTTCTCGAAACGCTGTTGCCGGCAGGATTCGATGTTTTGGGAGCCGGAAGTTTGGCTAGGTTCCAGTGGGTCTACTTCGTAGCAGGAACACTGCATACCCTAAAGACAACTCCCCGCTACTGGCATACCTAGGCATGGCAATCGTATAGAGCGTTATTTTGCTCCTTTAAAGGCATACTTTCGCTCGTAACAACAGAAACTGGCCCCTTTACTTGCGTCAACAATGACGCAGGAATCATCTCCAGTATCACCTCCGAACCCAGCCCACGCATTGTCGCGCATATATATATATATCCTCTGTGTGTTTAAGACAGACTCCTACGCGCCTTTTGTCGCATTTCGGGTATATTTCCCAACAGTTGCAGCACTTTTGGGGCGTTGAGTGAGCAACCGCTCATTTAGCTGTCGCGTTGGGCTTATTGAGTCACAAATTAGTTAGAACCCTTTATTTTCCTCTCGAAACGTCGAGGCACACTATTTTTAGCTAGACCACGCCGCATGAGCCTAATTCCTCGTTCGGACTGGCTTTACCAGCGCAATATTAGCGGTAAAGAAACCAGCCGGCATTCAGTCACTTCTCACCTCTCAACCAGGAACCATCGACACCAAAGCCGGGGGATCATTCGAATGCTAGTGACTTATTTAACATTGGACCGTTTGTCCGACTCTTCGATATTTATTTTGCCGATCTCAAGATTCTCAGGTACCAAGGTAAGGATCCAAGATTGATCTGATGATGCTTCTAGTTCCTCCAAGCTCGTTTGCTAACCAAACCCCTTTGCGTTTAGATGCCCTGAGCTGGCGTGACCTTGAATGACTGGGCGGGTGACCAGGAACCGTGGGCATCGCTGACTTGAGCCGGCACGATGGGTGGGCATGCCTTCTCGGCGGGCCTCAGGCCCCTCGTGACACCGCGAATGTCCCGTGACATCTACCGCCAGGTAAAGGACCGCTGCCACTCTATCTTGAGAAACCTCTTCTTGTGTGTTGCAAGCCCTATTGAGGGCCCGGGTAAAAAAGACTATGGTGATATCGACATCCTCGTCGCCCTTGAGAAACGCCTGATTTTCCCGAAAGCCCCTGGAGATCAAGCAGACCGACCGGTACGGGACGTACTCAACGAAGTCCAGACCCTTCTTGGTGCTAAGGCCATAATCTTAGAACCGGGCGGTACATCCGCCAACCTGGCTCTACCTTGGCCAACTGACCTGCTAGGGAGCCATTTTGAACGCCCAGCTCAAGAACCTTGGTATATCCAAGTCGACATTAGGCTTTGCAAAGATATCGAGGACGTACAATGGCGCTTGTTTAACCAAGCCCACGGCGATATTTGGAATCTCCTTGGTAGTACAATCCGCCCGTTCGGGCTGACTGTTGACGACCAGGCCCTGTGGTTACGCATCCCGGAAATCGAAGAGTTGGATCGTAAGAGGGCAAAGGTTCTTTTGACAAGGGATCCAGCCGAGATTCTTTGCTTTCTTGGGCTTGAAATGGATGGCTTCTGGGAAGAACCGTTCAGTTCGATCCAGGACTTGTTCAACTGTAAGAGAGAGTTCCCCTGGCCCAGAAACGCTGTGAGATGACTGATTAGCGTTCTAGATGTGTCCTCGTGCCGCTTATTTTGGATCAGACCGTCACAAGAGAAACTTGACGGCGAAGATGGGAAGATTTGGTCAGACGTCCAGAGTCTGGGTGTTCAAGGAGGGGAGACGGGTCGCAAGCAGTTAAAGGCCAACGATCGGAAACGAATGAAATCACGGCCGGTATTTCGAAGGTGGATTGACGAATTCATCCCCAAGTGCCAAGAAGAGGGCCGAGGAATCGCTCTAGAGCCGGGCATGACGGTGGAGCGGATGCGGAATACCGTGCGGGCCGAGGCCTTCGACTTCTTTCACATCGAGTCCGCGTATAACCACCGCGCTACGGCATGGCGCCTGGAGCGGCAGCAGGATTATTTATGGAAGACAGTGATCAAGGGCTCGGTTCGGGATGGTCTAGACCCTTCGTTCCGTGGCTGCCTCACGAATGCCCTGAAGAAAATTATCATGCAGGACGACACAAGCTTCGGCTTCGCCTCTTCCATGCCTCTGCGAGACAAAGCCGGGTTTTACGATATAGGCAAGACTGCTGAATTCATTGCGGAAATCCAAGACGCGTTGGGGCCTGTAGCTTGGGCCAGGCAACAGGAGAGGGCCAGGGAAATACACAAACAAAAGGAGCTGAAGAAGAAGCAGCTCGAATGAGACTGGACGCAACTCCAGGCCCTAGATAAATTGACCTGGCCGAAGAATTCGACGCCCTCCGAGACGTCAGGCCAAGACGGTGGGCACCTAGGCATGCCAGGCTGACTAAATGGCATGTAGACTATTCAGATTTAAGCCTAATATGGCTTGACATAAGCGAGGTATCGTAATTGTCGTGTCAATTTAAGAGCAGGCAAGCAACGCCACTAAGATCACGCACGCCGTCCGGGTATGTGATATCTCCCAGAACTCCTAAAACCCCACCAGCCACATATTTACATTTCGATCTCACACGCATTTTAACCACAGCAGCCCAAGGACGAATCTTTTAGTTACTGCCTTTAGTGCCACGTTCTCGCTCTCGCTAGTGACAATGTCCGAGAATCAACGTATCCTCTCGTCCGCAGACATACTGTCATCTTCGAGGTCATAACCCATCTCTCTTGCCGCATCGGCTGTCTCCCACGCCAACCGGCCCGCTCTCCAAGCTTCGTATTTGCCTTTCTCTTCTGGCCGTTCGACCAGAGGCTTGACGAGGCTTCCTTTGAGGAGCCGTCGCCTCAGTTGCTGCCTCTTGATCCGGTTGTCCTCGTTTGTGCCCACTCTGGCAAGAGCAGTGCCGGTGGTGGAATCCCATACGTCAGCAACCAAGTCCGAGATGTCGTGCACGATTCGATTTGCGAACTGTCTTCCGTGTCCACCAACTATCCACTGATCAAGTTTGACCGGGATGGAATAGCCCCATACCGGGTCATCGTGAGACCACCGGCAGGGCTCGTTTGGAAAGCAGTAATCAGGTTTGCAATAGAAAGAGCACATGATCGATTCAGCAAGGGACCAAAACGAGAGGAGGAGGATGACCGCCCCGAACCAAGTAAACCGGAAGCTGGTATCGCGGTGCCATAGCCGCGGAACGGGAACATGAAGGTAAGCGACGGCGGCATTAGGACGGCGACTTTGACAGGATGCGCATACGCCGGGTTCGACTGGGCCTTGATTCGACGGCTGATGGTTTGACTTAAGTTCGGCATTCGAGACTTTATCCTCCAGGCGCTCGATTCCCTGTTTAGCGGTTCGGATGCCAAGGAGCCCGGTCCTCAGTGACTTGTTCATCCGATCGATGACCTCCAGTTCTCGTAAATAGCTGTCCCTGGCTCCAGATCCAAGCCTTGTCCCTTCGGTTTGTGGGTCGCCTAGCAAATCGATGGTCAAATCTTCTTGCGACTCAAGTAGATCCTCAAAATCGTCTAAAGTTGAGTCATCAATCTGATTGTTGCGCTGGATTGCCAGGAGATCATCTCTGACGGTTGGAGGGTTGACTGAGTTGGTCAGAGACAGCCCCATTCGCTTCGGTAACGACCTAGAGCGACGACGACTTGGGACTGCTGATGAGTTACCAGCAATTCCATGACGCACATGATTGGGTTTTGGACGATGATTGCTAGTTATTTCACGCGAAAGCGATGGCACAGCCACTTTCAGACTTGCTAGAGCACCAAGTTCTTTCTTGTTGGCCGTCCCAAGGGTATTCTGTCTTGAAACCCGCTGGGTTTGGTCTTGCCCTTCTGGCTCTATTACTTCTGGCACAGTGAAGCCGGAGAGTTGCTCAATTTTGACTGTTGCCGGGGTCTCGACGTAGGCGCCGACGATCCTCGGCGTAGGCTGTGACAGAGGATCGGGTTTTATTGGTCTCGGGGTCTCATCGGCTATCTCTCGCTTCCGGTCTTCGTCGTTTGGCTCCGGGGACGGCGCTCGGAGTGAACCCTTTTCCGAGTAGTCCTCTCTTGGGGCGAACAATTTCATTTCACCCTCTATACGATCTGTCGGGTCGGAATCGGAATGAGCCAAATTGGAGCGGCTACTCCGGTGTGATTCAGTCGAAGGATCTCTTCGGAGCCCGGCAAAACCCACCGTTGGCCTGAGATCACCCTTAGCAACCTCAGCCTTCTTGAGTTTGGAGGTTTCTTCTCGACCCCTTCCAGGCTGAACAGCATCTTTATTTTCGCCACGTGATGCTGCTATTGGGCTTGTGCTGGTTGCGCGCGCTAGACGTTGAAGCAAGTATCGGGAGTCTGCTTGACCTGATGACAAATCCTGTGACGGTTTGATGGCATCCTGTAGCGCTTGTGCCTCGGTGCTGTGAGAAGTTGACCGTGAACCTGGGAGTATTTCTTGGCCGGGATTGCGACTGGCTTCTAGGGCTGATGATAGAGACTCCGGGCTATTCCGGTCACGGATTTCGTCAATCCTATCTGTTGCAAGAGCACTCTTGGACAAACCATCTATCTCCCGGTCCTGATATTCGTCTCCTTTGGACGTGGATGGGCTGAATTGTCGATTCTTTTGAGAAGCCTCCGGTCCTTGCCCAATTGATTCAGGTACAATCTCTTTCAGCTCTAGAGTTTCGGGATCTTCAGGAAACTTCAAAACGGCCTCGGCTTCGAGTGAGCGAATCTCATCGATTCTTGAATTTTTCGGTCTCGCCTTGGGGCTCTCACGACGAGGACTATTGGGAAATTGTTCGTTAACTTTTGCCTCCAGCGCCTTGATCTCATCGATCTTTGTATTGCTTCGACGGATCGTCACCGGGGGGCTTGTCGATACTTGCAGATCTCCTGCAGTAAAATCTGTATCGACTTGCCAGGCAAAGCTCTTCTCTGGTGATCGAGCCTCAGGAGGCCCACTTCTCGCATCGGCTTCTATATGGTCATCGTTCTCGACCGACGGAATCAAAATGTCCCGGTCACTTTGCATCCAATCAGCCGCTGGAGTGTCTTTCTCTGTGTTCCTGGCGGAGACTCGACGATTCAACTGGCTTCCCCAGCCTCGGACCCTCGGTGACGTGGAAGCCCTTCCTAAACCGTTGTTGTTTTCCCTTTGAGCAAGTTCTTTACCAGCCCCAGCGAGGTTTGGGTCGAGTTTCGGTTGGGCGAAGATGTTGCCGCTGGGACTGGTGGGTGTACGACCCTCGTAGGAAGTAGACGGCTCTTGACCGTGGCGTCTTGGCTTCTGGTCCAAGTCGTTCCGCGCTGTCTCGTCCTGGTGATATATAGCCTCCGATTTTTTACCTGAGCCGTACGGATCATCGCGTCCCGGACGGGCCATATTCTTAGGTGCCCATTCAGACCTCGCAGAGCCGCTTTTTGTAGATCTGTGTGATTTGATCTCACTATTGTCCCTTCTGACCCGCCACGATCGCGGCGCTGGGCTTGGGGAGGCTTGTAGTTCAGTTTCCTCCTCGTTTTCTGCTACCTTCAAGGCGTCCGAGAGAGAGAAGGGGCGCCGATGGTTCGTAGCGGGATGCTGAGGTACGGGTCTTGGGATCTTGGTGACGCTTGGGGGTGCCGAAGGCACTTTAGCATCGGTTGACTTGGAGCTATTGGATCTCCTAGGTGAAGCGCCTGGTTCCGCGTTGGCTAGGGGAACGTTCTCGTCGGCTCCGCCGCGTGCGAAGAGATCCCGCCTTTGCGAAGGCTTGTTGATGACGAGCGGTGAGGTAAACCTTCCATTTGGGCGCGTAGCTAGAGCGCGTCCAGACTCGTCTGATTGATCGTGATCCATAATGTCCTAAGTCTTTAGGATAGCATGCAGTTGGCAGTCAAATGACGGCTTGCATTTTGCATCGCGATGTGACGGATTCTTGAGACGTTTTCTCGAGTCGTGTCGCGTCGCAAAAGTATGTGCGGTGGGAGTCGGGAGATGTCGAGAGTTAAGGAATGGCAGAAAGATGAGGAGAACCGTGGAGGCCGTCAGTGAACGAAGCAGCCTCTTGGCTTGCAGTCATGGTCAAATGAGGTTGTAAGGGTGATCAGCGAGAACTGTAGCCGCGAGCTTGGTCAAAACAATCTACAATTCATTGGCAATCGTGACAGCGGGGCGACCTAGGTATGCACGTATTGGGGTAGCTTGGAGCGATCCCCACATGCTAACGGGGCCCACTAGCGGGTGTTGAACATGCTTTACGGAGTACAGCCGCTTGCTTGGCCCTCCTACGAGTCCAACAGGCATAGTTATAGGTAGAATATCATTATTTTTTATATGGCACATGCATCCAGCAAAAGCCAGACTACTGATATTCAGTGTGCCGACTCTGTTGGGGGCGGTAACGAAGCATCACACCTCTGTTGACACCTCCCTTGCTTCCGTGTTTCTTAGACACCCAGACAAGAAGTGGTAGTAAGAGCTACCCGCTACCACAAAAATCACGACGATTGTCAAAGCACGGTAGCATACCAGGTTTCCAAAAGACGGCGAGGCCGCATCGGTACATACTATATCAAAGGATGTCGAGTATAAGCGTGTGTCGATAGTAGTTCGTACAAATCTGGCGTTATCGAGCCTGGACGTAGAGAAGCCTCGAGATAGGTATAAAAGAAGCAGAACCAATTCATCGCCTCATCTTCGATGCTGGCAAAGGCCTTATCGAAAAGGATAGACTATGAAATCAAATCTACCTACGAAGTACTGTACCTCAGGTCCAAAACACGCCTTGCTACCTGACTCCGTAATAAGATATTCGTATTGATTGGCAAATGTCACGGCCTGTAGAAACCAGGGTTCTGGGCAAACGGGGTTCTGATTGGATAGAGCGGATCGGCACCTTTTAGTTGAGCCGCCCCACCGGTCCTTGACGTGAATTTCTTGCCATTGAGCTCTTGCGTCTAGGCTCAGGTACCTACCTGTCTGCTTCCAAGCTATATGAGGAGCAGGTGGGAGGCAAGCTCTATCAACCACTCAATCCTTAAACGCGAGCAACAATGCCTGGCCCAGTCTTAAATAGGCCGCAGACATGCTTGTCATGCCTCCGGAACCTACCTAACGTCGTTGTGGGCAGCGCCAATGCGAGTCCACGGTCCGTTTCACTGGTGCAGTCGCGCGGAAAGAAGTCTGGTCGGCTTCATGACCAAGGGGTTTTCGTGCGATTGTTAGAAGATATCCCCAGATGGGGTCGAAAAGGTACGCTGGCAGCTTTGTAGCCGAACTTCTGGTTCTGCTCGTGGGCTAATTCTCTGTCACTTCCCCAGACGCCGTTCTCCGTGTCGAGCGCGGCCGCATGCGCAACTTGTGGTACCCGCAGAAGAAAGCCGAGTTCATGACCGCAACACGATTCAAGGAACTGGGAATGACACGCGCCGACATTAGTGACCGTGACCATTTGCTCGGAACGTTCGCAGCGGCGCCAGAGCCAGCCGAAACGCGACTGTCACTTGGCGATGAAGCATCTGCTGTCAAGGTCAAGCATCCTACGGTACGAAGCCCAATGAATTCGAACCGGACTAGTACAGAGCGTGTGGCTAATTTGAATTCTGATAGGCCAAGCGATCACACGCGCTTCTTGATACCTTGATTCCGAAGACGATTACGTTCTATCGGAAGCCAATTCATCCTGTCCCAGCCACGCTTGGCACAAACACTGCGAAAGCCACTCCTACTAGGTCGCCTTTGATTGCTCACCAAGACATCCTGGGCGAAGCGAAGGGCACGGAACCAAAATATGACCCTGCAATCTACGGCTCCGTCTCCATTGACATGATCGTGGCGGATATCAAGGCGCGCCTCATCGACGATGCCGAAGCGAGCCGAGTGGCATTGGAGCCGCGCCATATCACACTTCTTGGATTAGAACCCGGAGCTGACCGTCTGAAAGCTTTGGGTCGTTGGAAGATCGAGATATCACTCGTGGCAAGCGGCGATAAACCTGATGCCCATCCTGTCCGGAAAACGGTCGAGATCTTGCCGGAAGAAGAAGATTCGTCACCGGGGCATACTGAAGGCATGGCTGAGCATATGTAACTATGTGCCGTTCCATGGTTCAAGATATCAAGCAGTTCTAAGATGTAGCTGTTTATCTGTGTCAATAGGCGGTTCACTTGACGCATATTTGTGTATAATACTACTTGTACTGGTACGTCCCGCAAGGCAGCTGTGACCGATGCTCAGCAAAGACCTCACGAGAGTCATGAATATACATTTCTATATTGTCAAGTTGTGAAACATATGTACACTGCATCGGCCTAGCCCCTGGATGTCGTCCTGGTGCATAGTAAGATGTCAAGGCCATAAATCAGGCCCAATCTCTGGATTCATTGGTAGATCCAACTGCCTGCTCGCGACTCGCAGAAGCTGAAAACAACCTCGACCATCGGTGTGCATGATGGGCCCACCATGTTTGCGACAAAGAGTTTGTACAGGCCGCAAGTCGGTGACACAGTAGTACAGAAGCTAGATGCGCCACTTTCGCTCGAAATTATGCAGCATGTTCACGTCCTCTTCCTCCCATTCTCAAAATTCAAGTCTAGGCTCCATAGCGAGTCCCAAACGACACTCTTCTTAGAAGGACTGCCTGTTGATGTGATGCTGAGCTCACGTTGGATCTGGCTTCGCGTTTGGTCCTGCATTCCCCTTAGCAGTCAGATCAAGGTCCCACGAGAGAGTCGATTGCACTGCGCACCTCCGGAGACCTTGAAGGAGGCCCTGCCTGTCCATTTGGATCTTCTGGCGCCCTCTCCTTAATTTGCACGCCCCCCGATGGAACTGCAGGGTTGTGTGACAATGGTTGGCCGGCACTCCCTTGTGTGGCCCCGTGTTGTTGATGGAGCGGATGCGTAGGACTGGTCGCCACTGGCGTATCGGCAGGCGCTGCGCGCAGAGAATTAGTCTCGCTGGCGAATGCGCTCTCCCGACCCCGCGTGGAACCAATCGCGAATGGCAAGGCTTTCCTCGAGCCTGTGCTGGAGCGACGGCTCTCAAGACTTTTGGATAGAGACTTGCTAACTCCCTCGATGCCTGATGGGATGCCTGTACGACCGCTTCCTTTCGAGAGTGACCGCCTGTGAGCAATATCAGCCATCGCTTCGACATTATTGGCAGCCACGGTACTCTTCGCAAGTCCAGGGGTTGATGGTGCACCTGGCTTATCTTCGCTTGCATCGATCAAGTACCAGCGTAAGCCATCGGAGAGATCGAAAGGGTTGTCATTTTCCTCTTCAGTAGCGTTATCTCCTTCAACGCCACCTGTAGGGGTACCCTCTTTCTTAGTTGTGTCAGGTTGCTGTTGCAGGGACTTGGATAGATCTACAACTCTTTCTTGGATTTTAGAAATGCGAGCCACGAGCCACTCGCGGCTGCGTAACCTGTGCGCTTCCTGCTCTCGTAGGAAATAATGCGGGAATCCGACGTTAAAAGCTGCCCAAGCGCCAGTTGTTTGATTGCGAGTCGGGAGAAAAAGAGCCAGGTCACCCTCCTTGAATTGTTTGAAAGCGATCTTGTCATGAGAGTCCTTATGTAAAGCATGCGCTTTTTCCCGGTAGGACCGAGCGTCTCGTTGCAACTTTCGGGCCATATGTTCGACATCTTTGACGCGCTTGTAAACCGTCTCGGAGAAGATATCAATGTCAAAAAACCCTAAAGTTGACATGAAAGCGTCGTATTTCTCCGATTCGGCCTCGGCATCTGAGTTGTGCATCCAGTACAGAAGTTCCAAGTCAGAACTATCTGGACCCGTTCGACTGCTAAGTGTACCCGAGCGACGCAGAGAGAGCCCAGGGTCCGAGTCATTCGGATTCTGAGGCGAACGCTCGGAACGAGAGACTTTGTGGACCACCATGCTGCCGCTCTGCCGCTCTACAGAGAAGCCGAGTCGCTCAAGAAGCCGACCGAGACGATCACTCTGGGAATACAGTCGCTGCGTGAGGTCCTTGGCTCGCTCGGTCCGTAGATCGAGTTGGGTGGTAAGTTGGGCAACCTTGACTTGGGATTCTTCGAATTTCGCTCTGAAGTGTCGCAGTTCGTCATCCAAACTACCGACCTGGGCTTGCTGGGATGCGAGCTCCTCGGTGACAGCGGTGATCTTGGCTTCTGCTTCTTGCAGCCGATTTCGAAGAGATTCGGAACCTGTCTCTCCATCCGTGATCTGCGCGCGCAGAAGACTTAGCTGGTCACGTCCCCCGGCTAATTCGCCTTCCAGGGCGGCTACCTTAGCCTTTTCCTCAGACAGCTTTTCACGGAGGTGCATCGTGACCATCTCTTCGTCAGAAAGCTTGTTCGCGGCGACCCCCAATTGGATGCGAAGTTCCCTGGCTGTGCTGTGAGCAAGGTCGAGATCAGATCTGAGTAGCGAGAGGTCACCCTCGGTATTTCGCATATGAGAGGTGGAATCTGTTACCGTCGCCCTTACAGCTCTGGTAAGATCATGGGGGTCGTCTGGGATACTCTCGCCCGGCAACAGCAGCTCGTGAAGCTGCCTCAGCGTCCTAGCCTGAATATCCGATTCCTCCTGCAAGCTACTGAGATTTTTCTCGAGCTCCTTTGCCATGTTCTGTGCGTCTTGGAGCTGCTTCCCCGAAGCATCCAGTCTCTCGCGTTGCAGTCGGTTCTCTTTACGAAGAAACTCCACCTGGCCCTCCAATTTAAGAGCTGCATCGTGTTTCTCCTTATCCAGCTTCTCGATCTCGACTTCGAGACCGTGGATCTTTTCGTCGCGCAGAGCTTTCTCATTCTCTTTCGACTCACCAAAACGCTCAATCTCGTCCTCGGCATCCTCTAATCGTGTCTGAAGACGTTTAATTTCATCCTCTAATGATTTTCTCTCCTCGACAAACTCGCGCTTCAATGCTTCCATATTCTCGAGAAGGTCTCTCTTGGTTGAGTTGGCTTCCTCCATCTGACCTTTGATATCATCGTGTAGCGTGTTCCTTGCATTCAAGTCTTTCTCGAAGATGGCAGAGCGCTCTTTCTCTGTACCCAGCTCGTCTTCGAGCTGCTGTACTCGGCGAATAAGCACTTCGGTGCCATCGGCTAGTGATCCGCGGTCTTCGATACCTCTAGGAGATCGAACCGAAATCGTCGAGTCGTTACGATCCGAAAGCTGTTTGCTGGGCGCCTGGAAGATGTTTCCAGGGTTGGGCCGAGCGGCCTGGCTTTGTCGATGAAGCAAGTCTTCCAGCCGTCTAACACGACTTTCCGCCGTCTTGAGCTTGCTTTCAAGTTTCATTTTGTCCTCTTGCAAATTTCGAAGAACGTCATCGTCGCCGCGGATGAGAAGGCCACTGCGGCCCAGGGCTGCTTCATGCACGCTCCCGTTCCTGAAAGCCTTAAGCCGCCGAGATTGTTGCTTTGTCGGGGTGTTAATCTCGGCGATCAGCTTGGCAACATCTGCCACCAAATCAGGGTCTGCTTTTTGCTTCTGCAGGAGCTCGAGGAACTCTTCCAGGTCTCCTCTTGTCATTGTTGGCCACTGTCCTTCTTCGCCTTGAAGGTTGACCTCTAAGCCAGGAACGTTGCCTTCAAATGCAATGGTTTCTGGTCCGTAGGCATCCCCTACTGACTTTTGCCATTTTCTTCGTCTCTTCAACTCTTCATCCTGGAATACCGCCATCTCATTGGCAAGTGTGGATGAGTCTTGCTTTATTTTGTCAAACCACTCCCGGCGCTTCACGCCCTCAGCCACAAAAGACGCATACATATAGGGGACTTGCTGGATCAACCGTAGGTAGTCAAACGTTGCCAGTTCGTCCTCCTGGTTTACGCTGTGTACCTGCGATTTCACAGCGTGATTCAGCGCCGTGATGTCGGTGATGTTGCGCATGAAGTCGATGGTCTCTGCAGCAAGGCTGTTCCTTGCTTGCGTCGCTTGGCGAAGCATTTCGTCCATTTCCAACGCGCGTTTCCGGAGACTTGGAAGAAGCTGCTCGGTATGATTTGCTGCAATTTTTGAAGCCTGGGAAACTTCTCGTGTTGAGTCAGAGTACATCGAGACCGTCCGGTAGTCCGTATCAATCTTTTTTGCCACTGCTTCAATGTCTTGAAGGAGCTGCACGGATTCGGCGTCCTGTGAGAGGGGAGAACGAGCTATTGTCTTCTCAAATTCCCGGAAAAGCCGTTCTGCATCTTGAAATAGACGTGCGGCCACCTTATCCAGGTCGGCGATTCGCCCGTTAAACTTCCGAAGTGCAGCAGGGGCGAGTCGACCTGCCTTGCGTGCTGTGTCAAGATCGACCAGGTCCTCCAGAGTAGCCTGCCGCTGCGATCGTCCTCGAGCGCCGCCAATGTCACGTCCAGTCATGAATCGCAGTAAAGTCGCTGAGATAGGGATGCTCCTTGCTAAGGATAGATATTGTTCCCATCCGGTTGTAAGTGCGCTGTAGTCTTCTTGGGCTTCGGGAGCCCATTTCTTGAGCTCTGCGTACTTTGGCTCAAGGGCTTTGACAACCGACTCAAGATTCGCAACGGCCGCATCAAGACAGCGCAGCATGACATCCATCTCGCCGTAGCGGTCATTAATAGTATTCACCATCTGTGTACAGTCTTCCACCAACTCGAAAGACCAAGCTCTCCGAGCTTTGAACAGTTCCTGCCATGACCGTAGCTCGCCATCATCATGAAGGGAGTTTGGGGGATTCGAGAGGATATATCGCTTTGGGAGAGGGATGTCGGTCTTGGGAGGTAGCGAAGCTCCTGGGGAAAGGGCTTGTGCGAGGCGCTTGTCGTAGACGTATATCTCTTTCTACATCGGTAACTTAGCATATAGAGCCAGCGGGGTAGGCAAGAGTAGCACGAAAAAAACCAACCTCCGTTTGGATAGTTTGAAGCTTTAGTGGCCTTCCTTGGGGAGTCAGAGTGATGATACTTTGGGCTGGGATGGAGCTTTGTCGGGCTATCGACGCTTTGAAATCGTCAAGACTGGGAGGAACCGTTAGCGGTCGACAAGCTCATAAGTAAGAGGTGCCATTTTACTTACGATGTGAGTTGCGAAGCATCGACCTGTAGGCGCTGGCCCGTGTGGGCAATCAACACCTGAGTCGCCATTTCCATACATCTCCCTCGAGATGATGGGGACGACGATGGGAAGCGGAGGTCGAGTCAGCGGTTGCCTTGAAAGCTCCAAATGATCGGTCAGATGAATGGCGGCCAAAGATAACTCAGAACATGAACCGATCGCCGCTAGGATTTTGGTTTAATCAGCACGTCAACTCGAATACCCGTTCGTCCACCTTAGCTGTCGGCGCAAGGCAGCGTGGGCAAGCTCATGTGGCTCTGTCAACAGCCCGGTCCACGGATGACGGACTTCGGTTGCGCGAGGCGCGTGCACGAAGCAGGAGACCCACCCGGGGCTTTGATTGGGCCCAGAGCTTGCGAAACTCTCGACCGCCTCTACACCAAGATAGAACTGACCATCACGTCGGGTACAGTAACGGTTTGACAACTGCAATTTACAACGTGTGCCAACGCCATTTTGGGCTATCTGGGCTTTGCTTGATCGTTCTCTCCCAGTATTTCATCCAGCATCTTCCCCCTGATCTTGCCTAGCTGTAGGTTGCTTCATTAGCCACTGCTTCAGGAGACCGATGAATTTAGCGAAGGTGGTCGCGGTGCTGCTCATCATAATGCTACATAACTATGCTTAAAAGCCGGCCGAACATTCGACTTAGCGATTAGCTTGAGATTCGCGGCTTGCACAACAGGTACAACGATAGCCAAGTGTTGAAATACACAAGTCACATGGTCAAGTCGTGGGCTTAGGTAATCAGAACTGCATCGACTCACCACCTGGGAATGTGGGAATGAACTATTACGACTTTCATCTCCAAAAGCGGACTATACATCAGAACAGTGTTTCCAAGATGGAACAGTAAGTCAAAGCCATATCCAACGTTCAGAGTTTCGGAAGATGATTTTGGCCCGACTTTCCGTTCCCCTTTTTACCTACGCTCCCCTCCCTACCCCGGACTTTGTGGAAATATGACATGCTCGATGCGAACGTCTTTAACATGCTCAGCAGCAGGAATCCAAAGGATATTTATTCAGCCGACCCGGCACCTCCTTTGGAGAAGTCGCGTATTCGTCCAATGCAACGGACTAGAGATGCAGGCAGCTCAGACCTATTAATCCTCTCGCAGACAGAGACGCGTATTGTTGACCTTTCAGACCAGCTGGAGGATTTGCAATACCGACTCGCCCTGGCAAGTATCCAAGACTTGGGCTTTGACGGTGGGTTTCCTGGACTAGCCCAACCCTCGAGTTGCATTCTCACGATTGGACAGGAAAGAGACAACTAGTCAGTGAAAAGGATGTTCGGTACGCCCAGAATGAGCTACTGGAGTCGAAAGCATCCTACCAGCTGCGTAGCAATGTAGTGAGCAATGTGATGACGGTGAACCCCGTACTACGAGCCGTACATCGTGGCTCATCCTCCTCGCCAATTGAAAGGTGAAAATCTTGATCTCGAAGAGGTTAATTTCGGATGGGCAAATCACTAAAAATGGCCCTGACTAGAGATCTATTGCCTCTCGTGGAACGCCGAGATGCCCTCGGCGTGGAGATCGCGAAGCAGACGCATCATATAAGAGGAACTATCGAGCTTCTTGCACAGACCGGAGCCGAGAGCCGTCGGATCAGCCGTCAGAATACAGAGTTAGCCGCACAGATCCGCCAGCTCGTGGAAAGGCAAAAGGCGATGCTTGTGACAGAGGCAGCGGAGAGCCCAGAACTCAAGGACGATATACTCGATATTGAGCGTGAACTGAAGGCAAATAAGAGGGCGTGGAGAATCGCAAAGGAAACCGCGAGTGCTATCGTCGCGAGCAGTGGTGTTGACTGGGTTAGAGACAAACATCTACGTAGTATCGTTCTCGATCAGGACGGAAATGAGTGACATTCCCACGAGGCCCCTTCCGTAGCGGCTAGGATCCCCGAAGTCTTAAGTAAAGCGGCGAACCGTTGATTTGAATGTATGTTCGCGCGTGAGTGAGTCTACTTAGTATCCGGTATAAATGTATGGCAGCTCTCCTCCTTTCGTTCGTGGGCTCTCGGGCAGCGTCTGACCAGCTCCCACTCATCGAGTAGAAAAGAGATAATCCTTTAGAGTGCGGGACAAGCAGTGCATGTGCAGAGACACCACCTTTGGTAATGGAAATTACCCCGTCAGTATTGTCTCACTAATTGCAGTCATGCAGTCAGGTAAACTTTTACTCTAACCCCCTTAGAACCAAGGGTGGTCTCAGGGTGGAGAACGCGAGTTCGTTGCTCAAGTTGCTCAAAGAGTCTGCGGATAACCAACTAGTAAAGCTTGTTACTACATACCTGATTTAGCTGGCATCCTTGGGGTAGGAAGATTATGCCATATTACGTCGGCCACAAAGGGTGAAGACACAAGCATTCCGCGCTGAGGGCCACAGGAAGTCATATATGTGGGGCCAAACTCGAAATCTCAATCAATTCTGAATGGCTTCTTGGGTCTTATGAGGGAATGGTCCTCGCGGGTTACCGAATAACTTGTGGGTGGTGGGATAAACATATAGTTTTGTACTATGGCGTCCACGAGCTTGCATGCGGGGGGGCAATTGTCTTGAGTGTCTACAGATTGATCGACCACGTCGCGATCGCGATCGGAAGCCCTGACGGGGAAAACATGCCAGCAGGACGCGGACTAGAGGAAGAAACTCCCTTGGCAGGGATGGTGGGTGAGGCTATCTGGCTGGAGGTCCGAAGTATTGGTTAAGGATATCCTACAGGCAAGTCGTCTACATTGGGATTTACGAAATCTGAGGGCGCGCGCGCTTGCAGCATCTTTCGAGGACGTACTTCGACGACTGACAAAGAGGGGAGAAAGGAGGAGGCGGCGGAACGCGTCGAAGGCTGGGGGGTTTTGAGAGGCGCTAGTGGGGAGGTGATCTTGTCGAATGTTGTTGGGCTGGTCAGAGCCACCCACAGAAGCGGGGTTCAAATCAACCAACCACCAAGAACTGTATGGAGTAGGTAAGGTAGGAGGTACCTCGTCTGCAATGGGGGGTACTTCTATGAAAGTCGCGGTACCCTTGGTCGTCAGCCCGTGTGTACATATGACCTGCGCATGGACAAAGTACTTTTTTGGCCGGGTCCTCCAAAGGGGGCACAGAACTTCGCAATCCCGCAGCTTCCTTAAAGGACATTGAGTTGTTTCGAAGCTGGCCTATCGACCAAGACAAAGTAGCCGACCGTAATGTCTTCGGCTGATGTGTGTTGCTCCTCCGTCTCTTTCAACCAGGGCTACCAAAGATTGAGCAAACAAACAACAACAGAGCTTGCCTGGTGGTTGGGGACGCAACTCCGTGCCCAAGGCGGAAGGAAGACTTAAGAGAACCCTTCGTCCCAGCCACATACGAAGACCTTTGACTACCGCGCAGAGTCCCTCTCGGACAAGGTACAGATATACCTAGGTAGACAGTGTGATATGGGTGCTACATTATTGGCCTGCCACGCCATCAACCCGCTTACCATTTTCTGGATCGCGTGTACAGAATAATGCAAGTAAACACAATAGGTTAACTCAATTGATTCATTTTTGTCTATGAAAATTGAAAAGGAGATAGGATAAAAACCTGTGCATACGAAGTAGGTGGCTAGCGATCATCTGTGCGGCCGTGGTGGTTGATGGTTGGCGGCGTTTCGGGGATAGCGAGGATGGGTACCTACCTACCTTACCGTGCTACCGTAGGTAGTACGTAAAAAGGCACGCGGCAAAAGCTGAGGTCAAGGAAATGGAACAAGATTTGAATGGGCAAGGCTGGGAGGTTAAAGGCCAATGGCTGGTTTAAGAATCATTTGGTCGCGTCGATGAGGAGGGGGTGCTTCAAGCAAACGGGAGCTATGTTATGATGTTATGGGTGGGAAAGGTGCACGAACGACCACAGGAGAAAGGGGCAGGCTAAAAGTATACGGTACAAACAGAGGAGCATCTGCGTAGTACCAGCTAGGAACATTTGTACTGTACCTCCAGGGCTCAGGTCCCGGACATGGAGTGCAGAGGGGAGAAAGGTGGGAGGTGGGGAGCTGCCTCCTACCAAATCACGCTGCACGCACCCAAATCAGCTCGGCCATTTTTTGGTGCTTGTTCCTGCCTCGCACTTTGGCACGCACCTTCCCACACAACAAAAAGGTGCAGCCCAGCGCGGACCCTCAGCCAAACCGAGCCCCCCCTCACAATCAGCCGCCCATAGTAAAAAGGGCGCTCTGGTCCTCCCCCCATACAAATTTCCTCTGCCTCTCTCTCTTTCTGCCTCCATACAAAATCTGCCAGCAAAATCATCCTCCCATACAAATCGCCGCGCTCATACAACTCGCAATACCTGCACACTCAAACCCCTTTCACACAAGTTGTAAGTACATCCACCGCCACCTTACCCTGCTGCAAATTCAAAGTCACTTTTTTATCACCTCGCGCTCATTGCGCCTAGAGAGGAAAGCGAGTGTTTTTCTCTCATTGGGTCGTCATCGCGACTTGTTTTTCTGCGTCTGGGTCGGCGCAACTTGTCAGCGCCAGGCTCAGCCAGAGCTTCCTTTCCTTGCACCGTTCCGTCCTAGACGAGCCCTCTACCACTTTGCCCACAACCAACCCATTCTTGGAACAAGTCGACATCAACCATCGCGATCACGCGCCGCCTTGGCTGCGCACACCACATCGCAATACCAGCATACAAATTCGTATCTATTTGACACCTTGTGAGAAACAATCATTGAGGTTAAAAAGAAAGAATTTTGAGCCCGAAATTGCCTCGCCAACGGGCTGTGGACAAGTCCAATCGCCAACATTTCAATGTGGCACTACAGCTAGCTGAGCATGACGCGCAAAGAACGCGATGCGATGCGATAGCTCAAACACGGCCCCTCTTTTTTGGTGTTGACCGCGTCGTTGAATTTATCCCAGGCCAGGACCAGTGTCGCACAAAGCCCATACATGCGCAACTATTTTTCTCTTGACGATTTATTTTCATGCGCAATCCTGGTAGCCATTCTCTAGTCTATCACTGCTAATCAGAATCATCTCAGCAGATTCATCAGAATGCCTAAGGCTGCTGCCAAGAGCAAGGGGACCGGAAAGGTCGAGAAGCGCCGTGGCAAGAAGGGTATGTTTCTCTCTTATTTCAATTTTTGGGCCTGGTAAGATGGCGAGGCTCTAGAGCATCATCTGCTTGGACCAGCCCCACTTGCCGATGGTAGAAGTCGTTTGTGCTCATTCAAACTGCTCTCGAAACAAGTTTTCACTGAGATTGTAACTAACGATCAACTCGATAGACCCTAACGCTCCTAAGCGTGGTCTCTCCGCTTACATGTTCTTCGCGAACGAGCAGCGTGATAACGTTCGTGAGGAGAACCCTGGTGTCTCTTTCGGCCAGGTCGGCAAGATTCTCGGTGAGCGATGGAAGGCGCTCAGCGACAAGCAGCGCACTCCCTATGAGGCCAAGGCCGCTACCGACAAGAAGCGATACGAGGACGAGAAGCAGGCCTACAACGTAAGTAACCAACGCGTCCATTCGTCCTCGTAGGATTGCTTATTGATTAGATCGCACAGGCCGGCGACGACGAGGAGGAGTCTTCTTAAATGCTCTTGCCTCGCCGACTCGTTGCGCTCGCGGCAACTAGTCTTGATCCGATGAATGATCTTCGGTCAGCCGGAACAGGATGATCAGGCGCGAGTTTTTCTCTTTTGCCCTTTGTAACTTTGGGAAGGATGGTGTTGTTGGGAGGCACGGAACAGGGATCGCTGCTTCTCTATTTGCGCTACGGTTTGCACGAGATTTCGATACGATCAATGGGTAGCTGAAGTGAATCTTCAGCGGGGCTGATGGAAGGCCCATGATGCCGAACAGATCCGAAATCGGATCTACGAAGGCATTGACATGTAACATCAACTTGCTTCCTATCAACTTGTCCCAGGTCCGTTGTGAAGTGATGGTGTGGTGTGTATCTGTGTTGGACCATCTCTAGCGAATAGCTGGTGTTACTCAGTTTGCCGCTGTATCTCATGTTGCAGAGAAGTGCCTTGCGCTGAAGAAAATGCAGTCAAGTGTGCAAGAAAACCAGCGTGCGTGGTTCAATACAGTCCTCTTGCACGGCCAGACCATCAGGCTGTCTTCTTACCAAGTAGTTATGCAGCCCTATCTTTGTTCTTCCAACTTGAACTATTGCCTGGGATTGCTCGAGTGAGTGTGTTGACACCGTGATTGCAACGGCTTGACTGGTCTAGTAGTCGTGGTCGATAGTCCTGACAGTAGTGTACTTTCCTACCGCAAGTGCTTCGCAAGATAGGCCCTTGTTCACTCGTGGTGTGCTGTGCGGGTACAGAGAGGACGGTCAAAATCTTGAGCAAGGCAGCTTTGCTCTGGCGGCTGCCTGGAGGATTATGCATTTACACAGTATGCTTCGCTCTGCTGCTCAAGACCCTTGACGTATTCTGCAAATTTAACATACTTGCTCCAGGCATGTCGGCCTCCGAATTACAACTGGACACCGTTGGTTACGCGCACGAGTGAGTGTGGGCGACCGTTATCTTGAACCGACATTGGGTGGTAGACACCATTCACACTGGACCGAAAAATATCAGTATGCCACCGACCCGTCCAATGTCGCCCGTTCAGATCTGGGCCACATATCTATTTCATGTCACCAGCAGGAGCCCGTCGTGAAAGCTGCCGGCCCGCTGTCAACCTGATACGCATCGTGAGGTCAACTAAGTAGTAAGTTCTCGTCCGCCGATACAGACCATGATTACGAGACAAAGTCGGATAGCATTGGCTTATCCATCACTTGGTGATCCTTTCACAACCCTATCGACTCCAAGCTGATGTTATGTGCTAGAAAGTACTTGGCCCGGTCTCATCAGTTCCGCTAGGTGTGGTTCTCGGATGGCACCACACATCTGGCTTCTCGAGCAGCTGCTTTTGCGTCGGGCAGAGGACTTTCCCGGAGCCACGGAGGACGTATCAGGCTCCAGGGATGTAGCCACTTTTTCCCCTCCCGTGGCTCACAACACTGCATCTCGCCCAAGCCGAACGCGGGATATCATTCGCTTACGAGCCGACAATTCGAATGAAGCCAGCGTTCCTACCTAATCATGCACATATTTGGGGGGACGGACGCTGGCTTCGTGGCAGACGCTGACTCCTTGATGCTGCCGCACGTTGATGCAGTCCCGCATCGATTGCATGCTAGG
>FTLB01005269.1_pt1 | contig 27697 bp, 23 predicted proteins | sample 1658291 | NCBI WGS metagenome assembly FTLB01 (sample SAMEA3914812, study PRJEB12502) | metagenome | biome: forest; material: soil | place: Canada | collected 2011-07-07 | depth 0.1 m
AAGGTTGACGTGCTTACGTGGACCGCTTTGTAAGAGTGCAGGTTAAAAATTTGTTGCAGCTATGATTCGCTGGCCACAGATGCAACCCCGCTCAACAACCAAGTGCCGCATCCGTCCACCGAAGAGTACGATATTATGCCTGAGGCTACAGTCCACATAACGAGTAACCAGCATGGATTAGCTGTAATTTTAGTACTGATCGCAGAGAGGAAGATTCCTTAAGTAAAACAACGTCTCCAGAGTGGAAAGTCCCGGGCACTGCTCCCTCGTCGCACAACTCCGCCTATCGCGGAGCGTTGCTGAGGGTACAATAAAGAGATACAGAATCAGACGACTTTGTTGATATCGTGGAGGAATACCAGCTAGGCAGCCTTATATACGCCGACACAGGTATGTACGATTATAAAATGCACAAAGCTGCATCGACCCTGTTACGGCAAACCAGACCTGGTGGATAGGGTTATCAGATTTGGAGCAGACGACAAGATAGACCACAATTCGGACCATCTTCCAATCACAATGATTCTAGATCTCTGGACAATACAATGGCAGCAGGCGTAACCCCGTGACTGGACTTCACCCATCGATGAGAAGGATCTAGATAAGCCTCGCACGAGAGTTATCCACAATCGGTTGTCCCAGATCAAGGCATGGCTTGCAGATATGTTGAGAAGGTAAAATAAGCGATACAGTCACCATCGAAGACGAAACGCACATCAAAAGACGGAACCCAAGAGCGAGAGCCCGCCCAGTGGAGGAGGTTGCTGGTCGCGAAACCACGAAAAAGTGTGTAAATTACCGGATTCGGTAAGGCGCACTTCCGCAACTGGCGCCGAAGTTGGAGACCAGGAATACCAGCCGCTACGGCGGACTCCTGGAAGCGAGTGTGAATATACAAATGAATGAATGAATGCCGTAGTCTTTATGGGGTTTAACCATCACAGCAGGGATTTATTTCCCCTAAGCACCAGTATTTGGGTAAAGCATTGGAGTTACCTGGCTACGAGTGTTACTAACTGACTAGTTGAATACGTTAACCAACAAGGATTTGTAATGCTGCGGAGTCTCGGCTTAGCCACGCCCGTCCGACCACACGGACTTCGGACTACGGTTGATTGTCCGCAAAAGGGAGACTAACAAGGAAACAGCCTTCGCTTCAATTACTTGGGGCAGCAGAGCAAGCACTAGCTAGACAGGCAAAAGCCCTGATACCGTCGATAGAGTTTGTACCACAACTATATATACCTGATGGAAGCTCGTTGTTGACATGTCGTTCCAAACATATTTCGGTTCATCATTCGTTCATCTCAAAAGCTAAAAGTTCACTGACAGCATTGTACCACGATCCCAAACCAAATCACCCCATAGAAACTGGCAACAAATCCAGCAACCTACCACAGCGCCACATCACCTTTAATTATGCGTATCCTTATTCTTGGTGGCAATGGACAGACTGGTCGTCTCGTCATCGATGAAGCATTGCGGCGCGGCCACAAGATTACAGCCTTGATTCGGAATCCCTCTGCGCTTCCAGCTAAGAAAGGCCTGAACATCGTCAAGGGCACACCAGTGGAACCCTCCGATATTGAAAGCGCTTTCAATGCAGTGCCAGGCGACCTCCCAACTGCCGTGATCGTCACGCTTTCATCCCCGAAGGAAAAGGGGACTCGAGTCATGTCTGACGCGCACGAAAACCTCGTCGCCGCTATGAAAAGGCATGGCGTTTCCAAAATTGCGACAATGGCTTCATTTGGAGTTGGGTCTTCTTTCGCGAATATCACTATGATTATGAGATGGGCAATTTCCCACACCAGCCTCGGGTATTCTTTCGCAGACCACGATCATGTCGATGAGATACTCAAGAAGAGCGGATTGAAATTCGTGATTCTAAGGCCAGCGAGACTGACAATGGCCAAAAAAGCACCCGTTCAGTTCCTTGGCGACGATGGGAAAGGACTCGGCGTTTTCGCAGGCCTGGGGGGGATCTCGAGGGCTAGTGTGGCGTCGTGTCTGGTGGATGCTGTTGAGAAAAGCACTTGGGATCGAAGCACTCCTGTGATATCGAATTGACGAGGTGTCAAGGTATAGATGGCCCTCTGTACAATAGAGCAAAATAACCAATCGACAGGAAAAGATATGCCCTGAAAGGTTGTGCTTTGGGATGCCTTACTTATTACGTTTGTTTACTAGTCTCAAGAGACTAAGAGGCATCACGGCCTTTTTATTTATTTTCATCGGGAGAGGCAAGAGTCGAAAATTTAATATAGACGGACATAGAAACATTGTATTTTTAACTCGTAAACGAATATGCCTCTTCAAAACCTGCGTATTTAACCATCAACTTTTGCTCACTATTATTGTTGAAGATGAGTTCGGTCAATGGCGGCCGGCGTGGAATCGTTTCGGAGCAGAGTACATCAAGATATACAACATCTTCGTCCAAATCTACCCGCCAGAGGAAGATTTTGAAGGTTACCTTGGTCTCTATTGACTGAAATAAGCCCATATTTATCCCTATTCACAGCAGTCTTCCTGTTTCTATTGGCTTCTGACGTAATAACAGAAAGTTCGACCCGCACGTCTCTGCTCTCCTTGTAGAGAACGAAACTCTGCAAATTTAGTAACCACTGTAGGGATAAGCAGAGAAGAAAGAAGCTAAGGGTGTCTTTAGAGTCCATAATGTAATGAGAGATTTAGTCCAGGGATACGGTCAATGATACGAAGGGTAGTACTTGCATAGTGTTTCGGATCAAATTACGCAACAGCCAAGGTAAATTACAGGTAACTTAGTCGCCCCTTTTACTGGGGCTATATTCGGGATACTATGGAGTATGGAGCTCTCTGGGAACCAATTCGCGCCGGCAGGAGGCATTCAAACCCGTAAAGCCTCTTAGGTCGATAAAAAAAAGGGGTCAAGATGGCAAGATGCATAGAAAGAAAAGCAAATACTAAGAAAATATACCCAATAGACTCGGTGTTGTTACCTAAGTAAGTACCTACTGTAGGTAGGTAGCAGGTAGTGAGTGATTGGTGAAAGCAATGATGCGCGGATCACAAAAATATTTCTGACAAATCGGGCCTAGGTTTTACGAGAAATGAGTCATACCGGCGGCGTGCGGTTACGACGTCCAGAACAAGGTAAGCTGGTACACAAATTGTTTTGGTATATCAAGGGGACCGCCTCAGAGGGATGTTCGCATTGGACAGTTTGCAGGGACATTTAGGGACTTCGAAGTTGAGAGCGTCGGTCGGGCCACAGAGCATTGATTTGATAAACTTGATTGATTTAAAACCCGCTCAAGTGTCAACGCTTACGACCTATCCTCCTCCCTTCTTCGGATCTCGAACGCGCAATGCCCTCACCTGCTGAGATAAAATGGATCACCCAGCAGGTCGATATGCAGCCCGGTGATATACAGAGGGTGTCGAAGCGGCAGCCGCTGCCCATCGAGATCGTAGAGCCCGATCCGGCGTGGCCGACCACGTTCGAGTTCTTGGCGTCGCGCATCCGGGATGCCCTTGGTCCTGTCGCCGTCTCCGTCGCCCACGTAGGGTCCACCTCAGTGCCGGGCCTACCGGCCAAGGCTGTCATCGACATCGACCTGGTGGTTCTCGACCCGACAGACGAGGCGGCCTACGTGCCCGCGCTGGAGACGGCCGGCTTCCAGTTCGTCTTGCGCGAGCCGAAGTGGTATGAGCACCGCTTCTTCGGGCTACTCGAGCCCTACACCAACCTCCACGTCTTCGGACCCAACTCACCCGAGCCGGTGCGGCACGCCATGTTCCGGGACTGGTTGAAGACGCACCCAGAGGACCGGGAGATATACACGGCGGTGAAGCGGGAGTCCGCTGCGGCGAGCCGGGAGGCGGGCGAGAATGTGACCCAGTATAATGCGCGCAAGAATGCCGTGATAAAGGATATCTTAGCACGCATGTTCAAGGCCCATGGGCTGGTTCTGGACGACGACCCGGCGGAGGAACAGAAGTGACCTCACTGTCGTGTTCTCGTGTGTGATTTGTGGTCGCATTCCAACGAGGTTGATCCAAGTCGCCAAAAGATCTCGAGCGTCTTTAATACGATATTGGAATAAATTTCTTAGCCTCTTAAACAAGCAGTTATGCAACCTCTTTCCTTCGCATCTAATAGTAGTAGTGGACATCTGGTATCAGTGGCCAAACTTGGCCGAACTCAGCCGCTGGCTGATTGAAAGCCCCTATCCAACTCCATCCCTAAGCTCACCCCCAACGTCGATAGTTCCACATTGCAGTAGCCGGCGCCTTAGAACGGCCACCGATGGAATGGAGGCCAAAGACTGACAGCGCCGAACTCTAGGGGCATCTAGGGAACTGCCCTAAATTACACAGTAATAAACTCGGGGTTTGACCCGACCGGGCAGATGCAGACGCACACTCTGCCGTGCTTAATGTCACCCATCTGTCATGGTCGTGATCGATGATGTGTGTATCTCGTTACCGAGCAGTAAATGGATGACCTGGGCATGCCCATTTCTTGCGGCTGCGCGTAATGGCGTCGATCCATTATAATCCGTGACGGTCATATCGGCGCCGTTCTCAAGGAGAACCTTGACTGTATCGGCATACCCATTGCTCGCTGCCAAGTGCAAGGGTGTCCACCCATTATCCTGAATAGCCATGACATCGGCACCAGCTCCGATGAGCAGCTTGACTGTTTCGACATACCCGTGGCTTGCCGCCAAGTGCAACGGTGTCCATGGACCATCTGTCCCAGTCCTCATATCGGCGCCGGCTTCGAGGAGGAGCTTGACAGCTTCGGTATGCCCTTGGTTGGCTGCCGAGCTCAAGGCCGTCCACCCGCCATTGTCGACGGTTGTCATATCGGCACCCGCTTCGAGGAGTAGCTTGATTATCTCGACATGCCCAGACTCTCCTGCTGATATTAAGGGTGTCCAGCCTTCACTATCTGCAGCTCCAGTATCAGAACCCGCTTCAAGTAGTAGCTTGACTACTTCGGTATGCCCATTGGCTGCGGCTGAAATCAGCGGCGTCCGCCTCTCATTATCAGCAGCTGCTGCATCGGAGCCGGCTTCCAGGAGTAGTTCGACTACCTTGGTATACCCTTCGGATGCGGCCGAATATAACGGCGACTCTCCCACATCATTTTTAACCGTGATATCGGCACCCGTCTCCAAGAGCAGCTTAGCAGCTTCAACAGACCCGCCGTATGCTGCTAAGTTTAGTGGCGTCCATCCCTGGTAATTTTTTAGACTTGCATTCGCGCCGTTCTCGAGCAGTAGGTTGATTAACTCGCAGTGGCCCATAAATGCTGCGAAGTGCAGAGGTGTGCGGCTCTTATAATCCGCAACTGTCACGTTGGCACCACTCTCAAGAAGTAGTTTGGCTACCTCAAAGTGCCCGTTGTATGCAGCCATGTGCAACGGCATCAAGCCGCCTTCATTGGTGACTGTTACTTTGGCACCTTTATCAAGGAGTAGCTTGGCTAGAAGAGTATGGCCTTTATACGAAGCGAAGTGTAAAGCAGTCCATCCATCGCCTGTAGTTGCCTGCACATCGACGCCAGGGTCGACCAGGAGCTTGACGATAAACTGGTGGTACCATTCGTGGTACCCTTCTTTGTGGAAACGCTCAGCCTCAAGTTGCTGCTGCGCTTGAAACTCCTCGGTGATGCGGTAAATGATCTCAATCATATCGGTAGCTGCATCGGTGTTGGTGGGATCCTGCTTTCTTCTGACTCGAACTTTGTTGTACCACTCCAATGCTTTGTCATATCGACCCCTGTCGTGGAAGGCTTTCCCAATGTTCAAACACATCTCGATCAGCGATGTGCGATCCCCCCTGGAGGACTTTTCTGCAGCGTCTAGAGCCCGACCATAGTACTCAAACGCCTCCTCGTACCGGTTTTGATCTTGAAATAGCCCAGCAATCATCTGGATCACCTCAAGCGTGTCTTGGTGGCTGTCTCCGAAGACGATCTCTCTTCCCGCCAGCGCACGATAATACCACTCCGACGCCTTGTCGTACTCTTTTTCTGCCTGGAAAAGTCGTGCGAGCCGCAAATATGCCGATATTGTATCTAGGTGATACGGTCCTTTCGTTCGTTCCGTCGACTCTTGGGCTCTGATATACCACCCAAGGGCTTCTTGGGGCCGGCCTTGGACTAGGAGTAGTTCTCCGATGTCGTTGACGACATTGACCGTCAAGATATCGTCTCTTCCCACCGTTTTCTCTCTTCCCGAAAGCGCCTCGAGATAAAGTTGCATCGCTGGTTCGTAATTCCCTTGCTGTCCATAGATACCAGCAACCCCCTTCGCGGCGCCGAGCGTGGCCGGATGAGTTTTCCCAAGCACTGCGCTCCTCACAGCTAGAGTCCATTGATACAAATCCAAAGCCCGGTCATAATCTCTTTGATTGTACACCGTCCAAGCAAGATCTCCCAAGATTGTAAGAGCGGCGGGATGCTTCAAGTGCCGCGATTCAATGGCTCCGAGCAGCGACCAGGTGTAGAGCTGTTCTGCGTACCAGCTAGAATATTTCCGATAAGAAAAAGCGAGCTCGTATACGAGTTGCCAAATTTCAAGATGCGATTCAACATCGGTGGCAGAAAAGGAGAGGACGACTCGTGCCATGTCGTCGATCATCCCCCACAGCCACATAACCCAGCCTTCTAAAATCTGATAAATGTGACCTGCTAGGCTATTAGGCGCGATGTTTGACCGCGAAAGAATATCCATCGGTTTGGTTAAGGGAAAATATCTCTTGCTGTTCTCGAATGAAGCATGGATGTGAGGAAGGAGACGCTGCTCGAAAGCCAAGAAGCTGGCCACCGAATCACGCTCGCTCTTGAGGCGTAGTCCTCGCACAAGCAGCTCGGTCGCTGTCCTGCTCAGAGCTTTCTGTCTGCCTGAATCCGATCTTTCTTGGGCCCAGAAATGAATCAACGGATGCAGGAAGAACGTGTCGGCTGTGTCCCTGAAGCTCACCAAGGAGTATGTCGCAAGCACAAGAACGAGTTCATGCACATCTACGTCTGCAATAAATCTTAGTTAAAGTCGAGTGCCTATGAAGATTGAGGAACCACTTACCACTCCCGAAGTCGCCGTAGTAGAAAATCTCCTCCAAAATGTCCGTCCTACCGATGAACCCGCATAGGAGAAGCAGCCGAGCAGCGTTGGGGTATTTTTCAGCGATCGAGGAGAACGACACCTCCCACGTGGTAAACACAGTTTCATTCCGGTAGTCCCAGTTTGCAAGTGCAGGTTTCTGCTCCAGGAGCATTCTACCCTTCTTCTTGTATGAATCGAGGTAGCGTTGCAGAGCTTGCGTCTGAATGTCGGAGCCGGTCCTGGAAAACGATCGTATCTGTACCGAGACATGCGCTCCTGCCTGTGCAATGGCAAGAGGGAAGTAGCCAAGAATCTGTAGGAGTTCTGTAGCCACGCTCATCCCTTTTGTACGTTGTGAGTACAGAGCCCTTCCGAAGGAAGTGACGCAGACATACCTTCACTATCAAGATCATGATGCAGCATGGCACACCACTGTAATAGCTGGAGCCCCTCGCTCTCGCTCATTTCTTGGATCTCAGTCGCTTCCCAGGAGCTAGGAACCCGCCGAGTCGTTAGTAGTATGCTTCCCCACGGCGCCGTGGGGAAATACTTCCGCATGTCAAAGGTCTCTAAATCATCCGCGTTATCAAATACCAGCAGCCAGTCCTTATTACCTTCAGAAGCAAACCATCCCATGAGGCCTTCAATCGCCTTCTGAGTGTCGCTCTGTACTAACGGAATGCGCCCGGTTCCCTCAATTAAACTGATCAGATCCATTTTCCTAGCGACGTTGCCCTGATCGTCTCTCCCCAGTTGTTCTCGGTAATGCTTTAGTATGCGATTTCCCACCCGTAGGAAGCTCTGCTGAGTGGACAGCTCGCTCGTGGCGTCGATCCAAAATATCGAGGTGAAATACGCGCTATGAAGGTGGGCATATTTAATGGCGATTTGGGTTTTCCCGATCCCACCTGGACCGTAGAGGGCGAAAATCCTCGACCCGGAGCCAAGGGACTGCACATTTCCCAACTGAGCATGAATTTGATTCAGCACTAGTTCCCGGCCTGTAAATTTGGAGTTATCCGGAAACTCTAAGAGGAAAGGAATGCTGAAATCGTCCGAATAGTGCGAGTCAGCGGGCCGCGGGGGGATATATCTCGGCTCCGTATGCTGGCGGAGAGCATTCCCGGAACTTCCTATTCCAAGGTGTCGCATCCCGGGATTCAATGCCTTCTGGAAATACCCAAGAAATCGACCAAAAGTAGGATCCTGGGGTGATCGAAACTTGTTCAGCCCACGATGGTCGGTGTCAAGGTAAACGACGTCTCCATGGTACACATCGGCTGATTTGCGGCCGACTGTCTGTAATTTAGATGATTTAGATTCTGGAGAGAGGCTGTAAAGTATGTATCAGGTATGTATCTGCTTACGGGTCCCAAAAGCAGGCCACCGAGCCGCTCTGAGCGCATCTCTAAGAAATCGCAAATATAAGGAAGAGGGCGCTCGGAGTCAGAGGATTTCTTGACGTAGGTGTCGTAGAATCTGGATTCTAGAGCCACTATGGCAGGCTGACCTGGTGCCATGTATTCGAGAAGTGCGGATGACGAGCCCCGCCAGTATGCTGTGCACGACAAAAGGGAAGCACCGAATGCGGTTTTCGTTCCCGCGTGAGGCACGCCGAGGAACAGAATTCCTTTGGTGGCGGATGAGACGCTACTTGACCGCATTTTGGCGAGTATAAGTGCCTATACACAATCAGCGAATGCCTTGCAGCCCTATTCACCTCAAAATACCTCTTTAAGTAAGAGACCGCCAAAGCTATGTGCAATAAAGATGACAGGCCGATGGCTATGAAGCTAATCGTGACGTTAGCATCCGCACGATCAGGCGCACCGTGACGAAGAAGTCAGACCTTATGCAAGCTTTCAATGTCATCCAAGATCATCGCCGCATGGTCTTGAAACCTCATATTGGCGGCATTTGCCTCCCACCGAGTTTGGTGGTTCACCATAGCGACTCGTATGTTTTCCATCCCCGCCACTTTCGGTAGTATGTCCTTGAGCCAGCGAACGTCTGTGCCGTTGCCGCGATATGTCCAAGCACTTAGCGGGTTTGAACCTAGTCCATGGATGGCGAAAACGCTTTTTCGGGTTAGTATTATTCTCAGCAAATCGCTGGAGGACGTACTCGACTGTGGCTTTCTCCCCGGCATCGTACAGAATCTCAACGGGCGTCAATGGCGGGTGCTCCAGGTGTGGTGTCCAAATATCCATCAAGGTTGGAGTGAAAATATGAATTGGGGTAAGACATAAACACCAAATTGTTGCTATAACGAAGAAGATCCAACCCAGGGCGATGGCGGCGGTGGTGGCGGCAGTGGTCGCAGCAGAGCGAGAGACTCGAATGAGACCGAGGTAGTACAAACGAGTACAACAGAAGCTTATCGAAGTCACAGTCCAGTAGAAACTATGTATACACGAAGCCGCCAGAAACAAGGCCCATAGAGCAGGCTCCATGCCGCTAGATATGGATCTCGCCATGATGCGTGATTAAACAGGCGGAGACCCGAGGTTTCAGAATTGATACGAGAGCCACGGCTGTCGCAAAATCACGGCGGTTTGACGGAAACTCCGTGGCCTTACCATCGCAGCCACGTGGGAGGATAACAAGTATAACAAGTCATGACGATATCAGTCGTGGCAGTCGAAATTAGTTCTCTTCTGTGGCGAGGCTGAGTGTGAGTTCTAGATACTGGAACAGGTTCAGGTGCACATGACCAGATTCGAGCTGAGGCACTGCGGCTGAACATATCGCCACCACAACCATTTACAATCGGAGCTTTCTCGGCTCAGCATACACCACCCAACAGGGTTAGGCGGCTGAGCTTCCCTGCTATAAGTTAGATCATTTATCTCTGGGCAGCAGCGTGAAGCGGGTGATATCAGGATGAACTTCTCGATCTTGTAGAGACTACGATATTTCTTTCAGCAATATTACTTTTACTCTTATATGCTGATGAACTATGCACGCGTTGAAAACTGCCCGCTGGCAGATTAGAGCCGCCGCTTTTAGCGGTTAAAATTACAAACGAATAAGCTAGCTAACCTAACAGAGAACGTATCCTTTTCGCTGCAATACGTCGAAATAGTTCCCTAGCCCTTCAAGTTCTTAACGAAAACGCTAATATGACCCACTGTTGGGCAGCCGCTCCAGCGCTATGGGATGGCACTAAGACCTAAAGGACTAATAATATTCATTAGGCCCTATAGAAGCTAGCTAATTACTTCCAATACCGAGAGAGAGGCTCTATAGAAAGCCCTGAACCCCTTAAACCAAAAAAGCTCGGCGCTACCAGAAATCGGAGAGATTCCAGGCCTTATGAATGTAAGATTGCAGGCGCTGGTTTCGCGTGTTTCCGAGAGGTTATCAACTGCAACCCAGAAGTACCCGCTGACCAACTACAAGCCAGATATATATGTACATATATATATCTCTACACCAAGTGCACCTCATACCTAGTCCTTCGGACTGGCCAAGGGCCCGCACCTAACCAGAATCGCACTCCCCATCAATCCCTCCAAAGTCGTTCATGTAGACCTCGCCGACAATGATAGAGTTCTGCCCTGGACCGTTCCCCGATGGACTAGCCGCGCAGCAGAACTTAGACTGATACTCGCCGCTACTAGCCTGAACCCAATTGGCCACAGTCCCCAGGTTCTGTCCTTCTCGGATCGTGTTCTGAACGTTGTTAAAGTCTCCCAAGAACTGGGCACCTTCCTTCATGTTCTCGCCGTACGTATTGAAAGACAACCAATCAGGCGCCGCTACGCCGTCGCGCTTTTTCAGATTCAGCGGATTGGTCAGGGAGCCGAAGCGTTTGAACCGATCGAATTCCTCGACGATGTGGCCCATGCTGGCCGTGGCGCCAAGCGCCGTGCGGATGACGCCGTTATCCAGGAGTGTGACAAAGCGCCCGTTGGTCATATTCAAGTTCTCCAGGACCCCGCCAGTATGGTTGGCGTCGGGGAGCGTCTCCATCCAACTCACGGAGAGGATCGTTGTATTATATGAATCAAGCATAGTACCGTATGTCTGGTTCAGGAATCTATGGGTATCCGCATCGTAGTAGTGAGAAACGCCTAGGGCGTAGTGGACAATGGGCTGGAAGGTGGATCGCTCGCCCACCTCGGCACCGTCGGTCTCGAACTTCCAACCGACCGAGCTTCCAAAGGCACCGAGGCCACCAGCGATTGAGGATGCCATGACGCCGACCGTCGCAGCTCCTATGCAAGTCGTTGCACCCACGAAATTGGCATCTGCGAACTGTCAGCTATGAACCTCAACCAGAGGCACTCAGTGCACACTTACTGCCAAATACTGCCTCCAAGATGCTAGTGCTGCAAGTTAGCGCCGCTGTTCTGGTGGCAAGTGCTGCCACAGACGAGAAGAAGGCAACACCAAAGCCAAGGGCAAACGAGCCAAAGCCTCGTGCAGCGAGGATGGCCTCGGTGGCTAGGGATGAATCCATTTTTTTATAAAGAAATATTGTTCTTCGTGGTTCTTCGTGGGGAGTGATCTTCTCAGCAGATGAACCCGTCTGTCAGTTCAGACAAGCACAAGCTGTTTATATACTATTCTACGCAGAAGACATCCTATCTACCCGAAGAATGAGAGGCTGTCAGCAGCTTTTGGGATTGCAAAGTCTTTGAAAGGCCTAATTTAGCCTTACCAAGAAGGTCGTCTGGGATGTCTCCTTTTGAGATTCACTCCCCCAAGACTCGGACATAATGATAAACTGCATATGCTGTGTAGCCAGTTGATAGATCACAGCGACTCCCAAGGTTGCTCCATATAGGAATAACGTCCGAAGGTATTTGGAATAATTCATATGCATCTATTTGCTACATAGCTTCCAGGAGTACCATGTTAAACCAACACCAAGCCTCGGACCAAAACTTCCGTGAGAACATAGGATTGCATACGAATGGTATTGACAGGAATGCTTCTGGCAACTCAGCATCCTGCAGAGTGTGAACAGTCCATTGCGCAAGGACGTTGGCAAACATGCTGTCTCTTCCTTTCCGATCTAACTCTCGCCTTTCTGTGACGATTATCTTGGCCATGTTTTGGATCGCAATCGGGCGCATTTCACCCTCAATTCCTAGACAATAGTGACGAACCAGCGGAATGAGTCGTTGGCAGTGAGTGACTTGCAGGTCCAAATCTTACCTGTGCTACCTGCGTTGTTTTTGAGGCCCTCTAGGCAGAGACGGTGACCATTGCGAGCAAGGCACTGAGCAAATCCTCATATCATTGTCGGCCTAGTTTCTTGCCAAGAGTTCACAATACAACCTATAGTGTAATCGCCCTAGCTCCTATCGCATCAGAATGGACGGCTATCTCAGGCATCCCATTGCGGATTCGATAATTATTCGTATCCACAATAATAAATGCTATGTGCTGCTGGTGGCATGCAGGAATGGGTGTCTCGCCTGTATCCCCTTAAGCCCGAGATTGGCGTATTGTTAAGGTCCCAGTCCACTTTGGTGTTGGGATTTATTTGGAGATGTTCGAAGCTAGGAAGCTGGAGCGACGCGGAACTGCGCCTCAAAAATACTCCCATCTCGGGCTTAAGGCCGTATGCGTATCGTAAAAGTAGCACCTGCCAAATCTGCTAATATCACGTAAGATCAGTCGATTTTTTGGAAGCTTAACCGGTTCGCAGGGAATAACGACTGGGTACCGTACCTTAGTCTTGTTTCCTTTTGCTCGGTTATAGGTACTGCAGGATAGCAGCACTCTTCTACTCCATCCAATATTACGCCAAGCAAGCTAGCCTCTGAACCACCTCATGCCCAAGGCTATTGCTAATAAATATACCAGTTCTAACCAGCGAACAGGCGCACGAAAGGCTGTCAGTTTCTCCAGGGACTCGCCGACATATCAGGGAGCTGCAGAAAGCGGCGGCAACTTGTTGGTCGAGCGATAGACGAGCTCCTGTACGAGAGGTATACCGGCGAACAAACCAAAGAGGGCATTGGCGGAAGCGGCCAGACCGTCCGGCGATACTTACCGAATCCGAGGCCAGAATTCGGACTAGTATGGTTGGGCAGGAAGGATGAGGTAACAAGTCTATAACAGGCTATCTGAGTTCTCGCTATATGTGTTGATACTATCGGTCTAGATATTCACGTCCTCTAGGCCGTTCAATGTGCGGAGCAGACATGCCGAAAGCGATGAACTGTGATGTGGCCTCGCCAAGCCAGTGCGTAATCTGATTTTCTTTCTCTGGCTCGTTGCGTACGGTCTTTTCCAGGATAATTTGACTGAACGATGTGAAAGCATATGTCTGTTTTATAAGACCACGTTCCGAGACATACCTGGAGGATATAGCAACAGGTCTGCCTACCATCCAGGTACCGTCGACACCAGGGAGAGGGAATATATTATGCGTGGCTCCTGAAAATACACCCGCTCATCCCCGACGCGCTCCATCGCTTTCTCGACTTTCAGAACCAGAGAGTTCCTCGATCTTGCAGATATATGGTATAAACCTCTCGGCGGCGGGGACTCGCGAAGCTTGGTTGCGAGTAGAATCCGTGCTTTAGACCCATGGACAGATGGGGGATAGTAGAACCGGCAAGAAGTTGCACGGCAAGGTATTCTTGCTTAATGGCGCCGCCGTTATCGATGCTCAAGACTCGTGCAGAGTAGCACCTTATGATATAAGCGATGTTTATCCGAGTACCACTGAACAGGTTTCTGCCTTTCGCCCCTCATTATCACGCTCTATGTCATTCGCCTCAGCTTCGTCCCTGCGCGACCATCATGGCAAGTTTTCCCGACAATGTCAAGCTAGCTCAGCCCGGTGATGTTGCTCCACGGGTTGCTTTAGCAAAGCTGCAAGGATTGCACTCCGAAATTCTGACTCGAGCCATTGGCAACGTCCTCTCCAGCCCAGTTGCCGAAGTTGCCTATGGCCAGATCATCGACGGCCTTCCACTCTCTGCCGTAGCGCTTGATACCTATGACAGCAATGCCTGCCCAGGACACCCACTTCTATATGAACACCTGCAACTTTCTCCCCACGTACTCGAAACAGCTGGCAATCTAAATTCGACCTTTGACCCTAGTACATTAATTACAGATGCTACGGTGCGCTGCTAGTACATAATTCTCAATCTATAATACATTTCTAGAGATACTAATACCACTCTACTAGGTCATTCATGCCTTCCAAGCTAGCAGCCCCGGCTCAATGGCATTTCAGGTCCTCCTGATCGAGCTAGTAGCTAGATCTGTCCACGAGATTGCTGTCCAATTATTTAAGCAAGGACCTCTTCGTCCTACGACAGACCATCTTATGTCGTGGCGTCCGAGCCCAGATTTCCAGGTTGATTATCGAGACGGGACCTCACCTACCTGGTTTCGGCATCCATGGTATAGGAACTATGAGCAATATCCCAGCGGCATAGCAGACGGGGTAGGATACTGGGCCGAAGCCCACATCTTAGGCGGCGTAGTCCTCTTTGATAGGCGTAAGCCAGGGCCAGCGCAGGATGTCGATGTAAGTTTCTTACTACTGCCCTCGGTCTAGTTTCGAATTAATTACTAGGCTTGCTTACTATCTATCGGACTAGCCGGGGGCAATCTATTTCCACTCCGACAGCCGCGATGTTACTTATCGCATCTACCGACTCCTAGACGGCCAGAAACAAGAACTGCTGCAGTTCCTGCTATCCGAGAAAACGCCGCCGCAATACTGCCCACTTCCTATCCACGGCGACAAGGACAACCGTCAACGGATAGACCCCGAGCAGCCAATCTTGGAGACCGGCATCTATCGTGACTGGTGGGAGCGCCGGCCGCGGTCCGTTGACGAAGGCGACAGCCGTCTCCGAGACGTTTTGGACGATTTTAACTACATCTCGCGGGACGAGTGGGCCGATGCAAAGTTGCGTGCGATCGAGATGAGAGCCAGGTTATATCGAGAAGCAGATGCTGAAGACCGTGATATGCAGGTATAGATATTCCCAAGAGCTAAGGAGAGAAGACGCATGGGAATTAAAACAAGGCGATCGGTAGTTGGCGGTTTGTCCTTAGCAGCCGATGCGTCTGAAATCTCGTGATCATACTAAACTGCGTCAATATTTTTGCATTGGAATTTCTTTCCTTCAACGGAACTCATTTAGCTGAGTGCTACGCCAACCAGCCCTATACATATGCCCAACACCGGGAAGCCAAGCCTTAACTAGGATTTGTGCAGAGCGAGGAGGGTGAAGATTCGTATTTGAGTTATGTCAGGTTTTCTGCCCTCCCATTTCCCCGGTTCTTCACCGATTACCTCTTCCTCCATATCAGCGCCCAGAATGGGCCTTCCTCTCTCGCCACCAGCTCCGACGGCGGCCCTATCTCCACCAGCTTGCCAGCATCAAGGACGAGCACGATGTCGCTCTCCATGATAGTGTCTAAGCGATGGGCGACTGTAATGACGGTATAATCCCTGAACTCGTCTTTTATAATCGTCTGCATGAGCTTGTCTGTTTCACTGTCGACGCTGCTGGTTGCTTCATCGAGCAATACGAGGCGCCCGCGAGATGGTCGCATCAATAGCGCACGAGCCAGCGAGAAAAGCTGCCGCTGGCCCTGGGACAGAGGCAACGACTTCATGGCTAAGTCAAGTGCTGTTGTCGATGGCGGGACAGGGGCTTTTGGTGATGGCTTGTCTATATCGCTAGTCTTTCCATGCTTAGGTTTTTCTGGTTCGATATCGGGCATTATCGACACCGCGGGCAAGGGACTGTCGGCCAAATTGCTGCTACCGTTGCCTTTTTCGTTCATCGGATTGTCCGTGTCTCGCTCCCGGTGCGGCGCCACGTTTGCGCTGGCGCCGCCCGCCAGCAACGCGTCCCATAAACCAACACGCTTGAGAGCGCGAACCATATCGTCTTCCGAGACATTTGCGCCAGCAATATCGAGATTCTGCCGAACCGTGTCAGCCATGAAAAGCGTCACATCCTGCGGGACGGTGATGATGCAAGAGCGAACGGCGTTGCGCGGCAGGTCGCAGATGTTTACACCGTCGATGCACACCGTGCTTTGGCCCTCTAATTCGACAAGACGGAGTAGGCTGAGCAGCAACGACGTCTTGCCGCTGCCAGTGCGCCCCACGACGCCGACCTTAGTGCCGGGCGGTATCGTGAAGTTGATGTCGTCGAGCACGCGTACCGTCGGTCTGTAGGATACCGACAAGTTGGCGAACTCGATGGCGCCGTGGGTGGGCCAGTCAGGCGGTGGGAGTTCTGTCTTGCCCGGCTCGTCCTCGAGCCGGACGTCCTGCTCGAATCTTCTTATACGCGATACGGCGCCCAGAGACGTCTCAAGGTTAGTCCAGGCATCCACGAGGCGCAGTAAATTCTGATTAGCTTGAAGGATAATGTTAAGAGCAATGCCGATCTGGGCAGCTGTCGTGGTATCTTTAAAAGCAACTGCGAGGCCAATACTGATTATGGCCAGACCAAGAACGGTTAGGTCAAGCACAAGGTCAAGCCAGCGCTGGGTACACATGAGAAGGTAAGCGGGCCGCATTGATATATCGAGCTGTCTTGTATTGTCGTCCAGAAAGTGTTGCTCCCAATCAAACGCGCGGATAGTGGCGATTCCATCTAGAGTTTCAAGGAAGTTACTGTTCACCAGTGCCTGGGATTCAAGGCTGAGTATTTGTAGCTGGCGTGATGTTGGAAGGTAAACCTTTTGAATGAGATGAACAGTAAGTGCGACAAAGGGCAGGGTGATAATAGCGAATGGCTGTACAATACCTAGCAGTATATACTGCGCAAGTAGGCGGAAGACAGCTTGACATGCTTGGAAGAGGGCAAAGGGTAGTTGCTGGTTGAGTACCGTCAGGTCGGCGCTGAATCGGTTGAGTGTTGTACCCGTGTCGGTGTCTGTATAGTATGACTGTGATGCATACATCGCGGTGTGTAGGAGCCGGGTGTGGAGTGTGTTCCCTGAATGGGGGGCGATTGCTAGGAAGACGCTGGCCACGGCAATTGTGAGAGAGAAGAAGGCGCCTAGCGTTAGGATAAAGTAGATGCCTGTGTAGAACCACATGTGTTGACCTCTACTCTCCGCCATTTGGCCAAGCCAGGATGGAATTGAAATCAGCAAGACAGAATTGGCCATGAGCGCGCCGGAAAGGAACAGGAAGCGAGCAGGTCCAATTGCGCTGAAGTAGTAGCCTATCATTCGTCAATTGCAATCCCGAGTATCATTCTCAGGCATGATGGTGGCTTACCGTAAAGGGTATTATCTTCCGCCTGGTGGGTGGTCTTTGGTGACTCTAAGCCTGTCTGTTCAGATGAAATCTGTATCTGTTCTTCAGCTCTGCTGTGATCGCGAGCTTCATCGTCATCTCCCTCATTCTCTCGAGACAAACTGGTACCAACATGCCTAAACTTAGGTCGAAGGTCTTCCCATGTCCCTTGCTCGGCGATTTGTCCTCGGTTATCCAAAACGATAATGTAATCGGCCAAAGACATATATTGTGCTAGGAACGTAGGTTTAGTTTGTATATTAGAGTGCAGCCTCTGGAAATGACGTACTGGCGTGAGTAATAAGAAGGGCCGTAGTTCCCAGCTCTTTGAACAAACCCCTTGGGCCCAGAAGACTGTCTACCACATGCTGTCCAGTGGTTGCGTCGAGCGCAGATAGAACATCATCGAGGATGATCAAGTCCCGGGAGGCGTATACAGCGCGTGCCAAGGCCTGTGTTGTACCCTGGGTTAACTAAACAAGAATTCGTACCAAAATAGTTGTACTTACCACACGCTGCTTTTGTCCGCCTGAGAGGTTCGAGCCACGGCTCCCGACTGATGCTTGATCCCCATGAGGCATCAACTCGAGGTCTTTGTCGAGATCGCACGCTTGTAAAACTCTCTTGTACCATTTCTCGTCGACATCCGTCGGACTCTTATTTCCAGACGGTCCGCGTATGACTTCTTTGACGGTTCTGTTGATTAGCCAGGCCGTCTGAGAGCAGTAAGCTATCGACTTGTTGGCTAGCTGTATGTTGCCGGAGTCCGGGGGGAGATCGCCTAAGATGGCCTTGGCAAGAGTCGTTTTGCCTGTTCCTACGGCTCCACAAACGACGACAAGACTGCCTTTCTTCAAAGCGGTATTGATATTCTTCAGGCAAGTCTCTGCTGTTGAGACTGGACGGATGGATACATGGCCAAGTTTGACGGCAATAGGGCCAAGCGAGTTGCCCTCTGATGAAGGCGCAAACGCACCAAGGTCGTCATTGGTATCTTGATTGTCAGTAAACCCCCGCTTGTCTTCACGGCCGGGGTTGAGGAGGTAGATTTGAATGCGGTCAAAGGCCGCGATGACAGATGCGGCCCCGGGCAACGAGCCGAGGAGGCCGTTAGCCGGCGTGGCAACTATGTCAATAATGGCGAGGGAGGTGAAAACCATGCTAATATCGATCGATCTCTCGCCACTGAGTTGTGCTTGAATGGCGTAAATGGCCAGGGTGACGGCAGGGCTGAAGAGATGCAAGCCCACGGCTGCGAGTATGAGTATACACTTTCCGGGGTGAAGAAACTACCCAAAATAACTCTCCACTTACAGCTTACAAAGAATGTTACCATAAGCCGGTAGAACGCGATATATTGGATGACTTCGTGGTCTCTTGCGCTTTGAACCTTGGCTTCCATCGACTTGACGAGGCCCATCATCCTGATGTTTTTCATGGATTCAAGAATGTCTTTGGTCGTTGAGATGCGCGTCTGTGTCGCCATGCTAAATGATATGTGCCGATCCACAAGATTTTCGGTGATGGAATCGACTATCTTAGAGACGCCTGTTCAGTGTAAGCATCATGTCAAAACATCCAAAGAAATGTGATGTTGGCATAGGTCCTACAAATCACGACGACAAGGGGAAATATGCACACCCAACCCAGCTCTTTGGCTAACAGGTACATCCCGATGCAAAGTTCCAACACTTGGGACCAAGTCTCGTGAAGAAGGTCCCCAAACTGAGCTGCGCTTTCAGCATCATTGCTCATGAGCGTCATAGCGGCTGATTCGTCGAGAATCCCGTCTTGAATCGTTAGACAGCGATTATAAATGATACCAACTAATGCCATGCGGGTTAGGCAATTGAGTCGGTAGATTAAGCGCTCGCAGATCCCATTGCACAACTAGCCGGTCAGAATTAGCAAATATCCTACCGCAAAAGCAGGTTATCGGCATATAACATACTGCCATTCCAGCATAAATAATGAAAGTGAACACGATGAGACGAAATGCCTCGTTCCTATTCTCAAAGGGCGGCAAGTCTCGGTGGATAAAAGTTATGACTCGACTTATTACAAGAGGTTTGCAGCAGCGTAGTGCAACAGAGATAAAGCGAGGAGCAATAATATAGATATTTGGCCCCCAGAGACAATTCAAAAGCGCTATCATGAGGGAAAAACGACCTGCCGGCGTATCTGAATGGATGTTAGTGATTTTTAACTAGAGGGCACAGGTCCGAGTATACGCACTTCTCTTGTTCCACTCTCGTTCTATACCCTCTCGTATCTTGGCAGCATCGAGGGATTCATCCAGGGGTGGCAGATCGTCAAGGGACAAAATATTGAAATAACCAGTCTTGAGGACCTTGTTGATCCACCAGAAAAAAATCACACCCAGAAAGCCGGACGTCTCTTCCGGCGACAATGCATCGTACGGAGGGCGAAGGATAGATCTCTTCGACTGGCTTTCCAGGACTAGTAGCGTACAATTGGTAGCGAAGATAGCAGCTTTCAAATTCCATGGGACGCAGAGTCCCCAAACCACGTATGAGAGTCCGGTCTCAATGATATCACTTATGACTGTAACGGTCAAGTAACTGGTCAGGATGGTGGAGGGCCTGACGTTGCGTCCGTGCTCGAGGAAAGAGAGTACGGATACAGATGTAGCAGCCGTCAAAAAGACTACTTGAGGTAGTACGAGCTTCCAAAGGCCGTTTTCGCGAAATTCCAAAACTAGGCAGATCATATGCAAGACACAAAGGGTTACCGTACCGAGCTGGGCAGATTTAGTCAGCGGTATAGCGAACATTTCTATTTAAAAAAGCACTCACGGCCTTTAGAGATCCTCTGCGGTTGGCGATCACTACGGGCATGCCCTTGCGCAAGCGAGCAATCCTCCACGGGGCACATAGTAGAAGAAAAACGGCCGGTCCGAAAACCAGAACTCTTTGGAGAGCTGCATCCACCTGGGGATCTTCCGAGAGATAACCTCGGACTGGCGCTAAGTTGTCTCTGGGAAGGCAGAGATGCTCAGGCCAGTCGGGCTTCAACTCGGCTATCCAGGGCTGCATTACGTGTTGAAAGTGTAGAGAACAAGGAGTTTTTGATTATCAAAGTAGAGACTCCGAAGCCACTGAGAATATGACTGATATTTGCAAGATCGCGGAGGGGAAGCCGCCACTACATACCTTTATTTGCAGCTCCTGGAGGGCCATGTGAGCCACCTATTGGTTATTCCGTGCTGCGGTCTGCTTGTTGGTTGTTCTTTGCTGCGGTCTGCCACTACAAGAGATAAACCTTATTGGCTTGCGATAATAACTGCAACCCTTAAAGCGGAGCACCTGTCTCACAGATTAGGCAAGTATGTAAGGGCGCCGGGGCCAAGTAGGTAGTATTAGCTGAACTGGTCTCGTGAGACGCCCACGACGCCCCGCTCCATAGATCACGGCAGAGCACGGCAGAGCGCGGGCCACTACTGTAAGTGAACTCTTTATAGCAAGACGCCAGTCCCAATAACGGCTCCCTTGGTCTGCGCTCGCATTTTATTTTAGGTGCAGAGTGGCAAAGTGTAGAAGAGTGGCACTGGTTAGGTCAGCTTGATGGAATGATCATACTGCGGGAGGAGGCCGCAGGGCTGCTGGCACATAGCGATCATCTAGATGGCATGACTAGGTAGGAAAACCCCTCTGGTTACGGCGCAGGAGCTCTGATCAGAGGTCACTGGGCTTGCCCCTTGGCTTCTGTTCGAAGTCGTATGACGTCTCTGGGTCGGTGTTGATGGCGGACCAGGCGTTGGCCGGCTTGATCGCGACCAAGTGCTGGCGTCCCGAGGGAGGAGAGGACTCAACGTGTAGCAAATATGTTCAAAGCGAGGTAGAAAGAAGCTTGATTTTTCCTCATGAGGAAAGGGCCAGCCTTTTGAGGTATAAATACATATGTACAGATAGCCTGGCCTGATCAGTCAGGAGCGTACCCTTGTCAAAGGTCCTTCCATGAAAACCAAACCAACATGGCCCCACCAGATCACTATAGGAGTTACTTGATCATCTCTTTCATCTCGGGCTGGTCAAGAAACTCGACTTTAATCAAGATTGGCAAACTGCTGTGGTTAGGCCGTATCTTTCGGCACTCGGTAACTATCGTGGTATAAGCCGTGCCAATATCTCCCTAGAGGAAAATTTCGGTTAGATTCGTTCCTTTGAACCGCAAGGGGAAAAGTGTGGATATACATTTTCGGTCATATCAGGAAAGTGCAGCAAGGAGTTGATCAAGCTGCTCTTTCCCTCACCCGAATCCCCGAGCACGGCGATCGTTCTGGACTGAGATTTGCTGAACGCACTCGGCACCTGGGCACCATTCGCCAGTTTCTTTGGAAAGCTGTTGGACCCGTCATCAATGATATTTATAATATCTTGTACTAGAGCCTCACTGCTCTTCACTATGTCTTGGCCGTGTTTTAGTGCAGTCTGAAACGGTGCAGTGAAGAAAGGTTGTGTGGGAACCTCTTTGTCTCCAATATCATTGGGAGCTTGCCCCCGGTCAGAGGATTCTGGAGCAGCCTTGGTAGAAGAGGCTGCAGAGATATTAGACGCACTTCGTTGGTGGCGAAGAGGCTGAAAAGGCCGCGTAACCTCGGGCATCAGGAAAGAAGCCTTTGGTGAGATGTTTGCAGAGGTTAAAGGGACTTCATAGGAGCTTTCATCTCGAAGTGTGGGGGACGTGATACCCCCCTGCTGCGAGACTTTGGGAAGCACAGGCCGAGGCGGGGTCACCAAGTGCGCAGAGGATGTGTCGGAGCTGGGAGACCGGCTTCCAACGCCCGCCGCATTGGAGGAAGGGGTATTTGATCCTAGACTCGGTGATGAAGTGATGGCGGTGACTTGACTCTCATCCATGGGTGTCTTGAGATTTTGTGCTGTCGCAGTGTTTTTAGTCGGAGATGCAGTGGACTCCCTTTGCCCGGAACCATTGCTAACGAGTGTGGGAAGAAGAGTATCACCCGAGAAAGGTGGACAAACAGACCCGACTGTCTTCGGACTCGATAAAGATTGATGAGGCGGTTGAGGAGACTTTTGTGCCACGGACACCGTGGGCGAAGAGTCAGGAGACAGCGGAGGCAGATTTACACCAGATGTAAGCGGATCTCGCGTTTGGGGGACATTGGTGGGCTGTGGAAAAGGAGTATTTGAGTTGCTAGTGGCCGCATTTTGGGCTGTCTCCAGGTTTGACCGTCGCAAAGATTCCACAAATGCAGCTCCAGAAGCCTCTGGCGAGTAGAAGATGCCGGAGCGAGACTGGAAGATCCTAGAAGGAGACTTCTCAACTTTTGAGGGAGGGGTTGATGGGGCCTGGGACTGGGAGAGGGGCCGGGGGTTAAACTCGAGGGCTGCTCGAAGCTCGTTCAAGTCGAATTGGGACTGGTACTCTGCGGCCAAGCCAGGTGATGATGGAAAAGGGGTTTGGGATTTATCTTGGTGCTCTGCTGAACCATGAAACGGGGGCTGGAAAGTGCTCAAGAGAGGTGTAATAGCGTCGGGTCCTTTGCCTTCCCCCCCTTTTTTTGTGACTTGTTGAGTCTCGCTGGGACATTTCTTATCCCCGTCCAAGGAGAAGTCATTGATACTAGTTTGGTTCCGAGACTCTCTTGTAAGAGGTGGCTCGAATGGAGTTGGCGTCGAAGGGTGACTAGCAGTGGATACTGAGATGGAGAAGATGTTGGATGGTGGGCTAACGCTATGCGTCCCGGTCGAAACCGTACTGTCAGGAAATGAGAATAGCGCTGTTGTTGATGTTTTTGGGAGCTGAGAGTCATCCGTCTTGTAGCTCGGTGCATGTAGAACTAGAGGACGTGCTGGAAAGAGGGGCGTCGTCGTTGATGTTTTTGGGAGCAGAGAGTCATCCGTCTTGTAGCTCGGTGCATGTAGAACTAGAGGACGTGCTGGAAAGAGGGGCGTCGTCGTTGATGTTTTTGGGAGCAGAGAGTCATCCGTCTTGTAGCTCGGTGCATGTAGAATCAGAGGACGTGCTGGAAACAGGGGCGTTTTCGTTGCTGGGACCAGCGACTGTGGCTGCCCCGTTCGCTTCGATGAATTGCAGGCATCCAGAGAAGCATTATTCTGCGGTTTGGTCACAGGCGAGGCAGAAGGGGAAGAGGCGGTCGGCGGCGGAAACGACGATAGTGACCTTGGTAACTTCACAACAATATGCCTGCCGTATTTATCGGTAAGTACCTTGCGTCGATTGGGTAAATTGGAAGCCAAGCCAGACTCGGCTGCGATTTGCACAGGAGCGGCCATTTGTAACGTTCGATGCGAATTGCTATGACGAGATCGATGGAACTCATCCCATCTGCTCTCCCAAGAAGTTATATATGGTCGTTGGTTGGGAGGTTGGTTACCTGACTTGCTGCGCCACATAGTCTCCCTGCAACTGATAATGTTTCATGATTGCTGATTTGGAACCAACAGCCTTTGAGCTCAATCAGGAGGTGCACTGCCTTAGAGGCATTGGCCAAAGATAATCCTAGCCCTAAGATATCCTGTAACTGAAATTACAGGGACCTACAAATATTCCCGCTCTTCCATTCTGCCGGCAGAATATGCCAAACTGGCCATCTGGAGGAACGCTGGTAACTACTTGGGAATCGTGAGAATGTCCCAGAATAGTTACTCTCTGGCTGCTGGTTGGCCCCCGTAATAAAATAAAGTGGGCTCCCGACCTCCCCGAAACCCAAACCAATGGGAGCAGAGAGTGTTGTTGTTAGAGTGGTCGCTGTCAGCGCTCTTATTGGCAGGTAAGCCTCCCGCCTCGGGGGCTTTGGGTAGTCCTTCCTCGGGGACATCGGCGCTCGCCATTTTGTCATCGATGTACGCGCTTCCCCTTCCGAAAGCAGTTCCTCAGTATTTAAGGGCCAGATGCCCTTCTTGTCCAGATGCTTTCAGAAGTTGAAAAGCTCATGATCCTCCTACGATCAGTAAATACTACCTTACCTCCCGCCGGCATAGACACAAACAGGAGACATACCGCGCTGAGACACCACTAACTTAACGTAGTTAGCAGACGGAATATTGGTCGGATCTTCTGCATTTTGGTCTTGGGCAGGAATCAGCGAAACCTCGAATACCAGCATACACGCGTAATCAAAAATGTCGTTCAACAGAATCGCCATTTATGGGCATCGTGGTTGGGCCAGCTCGGGGATCGTCAGCGCTCTCGTAGCTTCCGGCGCCCCCATCAAAGTTCTCTACCGGCCCGGCTCCGACGTATCTGGTCTCCCCTCGAACGTGGAGACGGTCAGCGTGGACGTCGAGGACCAGGAATCTCTGATCTCCGCCCTCAGTGACGTCGATATCGTGATGTAAGTGGAAACGACGCGGAGCAGGACCTCGGGTGTTTGCGCGGGCAGCCCCCCGCCGTCTTGAAATATGCTAACCGTTTGAACGTACATACAGCTCCCTCGTCGGCCACGAGGGTGTACTGAGGCAGCACGCGTTTGTCAAGGCGATCCCAAAGACAAATGTCAAGCTTTTTGTCCCCTCAGATCTCGGCTATCGCAAAGACGAGTTTAGCGCCAGCTTGCCCGCCATCAAGGCCAAGGCCGAAGTAGAGCAAGCGTCTAAGGACGCCGGCATACCGACGACTGTCATCCTACCGGGCAACCTTGCCGAGTCTACGTTCGCCATCCCGTAAGAAAAGATCAGATACCCTTGCGAGACATGCTCCCAGGATGCAGTGTGATGCTGATGCTAAACCCGTCACAGGATTATGGGCATTGACACCCCAGGGAACCGCATCATCTTTTCTGGCGACAGCGCAAACCAGAAACTCAACATTTGGTAAGCCCATCCGATCCCCGAGGTCGCTATGCATGCCATAGCAGAGCGACTCCAAGAGAGAGATAGCGAGCTCGAGCCTAACAGCAGACTACAATTAGCACGAGGAGGTATATCGGTGCGGCTTATGCGTCGCTCTTCGCACGCCTGCCGCCTGCCGAGCTGCAGAACCGGGCCATTGCCCTCTCGGAGATGCAGGTCACGGGCAGCGAGATCGCCGCCGCGCTGGAGAAGAAGCACGGGAAGAAGCCGGAGATCTTCATCCACAGCGTAGAGAAGATCGAACAGGAGATGGAGGCAGCACTGCGGCAGGGAAGCCCTGCCGCGATCGTCTGGAGCTATCGCAGAGTGTGGGCGACGGGCCAGCAGACGAAGCTGCTAGGCACCGACTTTTGGGACGTGGAGGGTTTTCCGAAACAGACCTTGGAGGGCCTCCTGGTCGATGGGCAGCTGGAACCGTACCGGGTCATGCCTCCGCAGACGCTGGCAGCTCTGAACGATTCTTTCCACTAGATCACGCCGTCCAGAATCTCGACCAGGGGTGTGAGAGCCAGCAAACATGGTATTGTGGTGCTAGATTTTAAAGTGAGCCTTTCGTTAGCGGTAGAATGTTTGTGGTAGCGAAACGTCAGTATAGAGCTAGTTTTGCTCCCCAGAGTCTACGCCTACCGTCTTCAGCCATGCGTGTATCTTTCCCTCGGCAGCCTTTGTTGGCGGCCTGGACCAAATCATTCAAGTAGGATGTTGGATCCCAGTATGACAGTCCCTTGTGGGTAGCTTACGGGCCTCGCGCTGAGGCAATTGCGGACAAGAGAGGCCACGTCTCCCCACCATCGCCTATCAATGCTATCTCGGAACGAGGTCGAGAAACTTGAGACAGCAAGATCACACTCACACACATTTGGAAACAAGACAAAAGATTACTTTGTAAGAGTAGATATTCGGTTTAATCCATGTCATGCCACCAGCTCGGTAGTCAACGGCCTAGAGAGTCATGCCGCGCTTCACTAACAGCTCGACCATAGACTCGAGACCATTATTCTTTATCCGCCTGATAAAACGGGGCCGTCGAATAGTTTGTCCGCCTATCTGCCTAGTCCGAGCGCCAGGGCCAGGCTCGATGTTGTCCCTATCCAACAGGAGCTCTACCATTGCCGTATGCTCCCGTTCGAGGGCATACACAATAGCGCGGTCGTAGTCTACGCCGCCGACACGGGCGCCACGATCCAGGAGTTTTCGGACAATGGACAAGCTGCCGGCGGCGGCGGCGGCGCACAGGGCCGAGCCGCGCTTCGTTCCCTCGCCTTCGTTTGGATCCGCCCCGCGGTCCAGGAGGAAGTCGACCATGTCCTCGTGGAAGAAGCCCGCGGCATTAACGAGCAGGTTGTCGTTCACCCTCCCCATCGGTCGTCGGACGCGGATCCCATATCGGCCCACAAGCCTTCGGACCATCGGGAGATTGCCCCAGATAGTGTGGCATCGGAGCAGTTCGTCAATCATCAACTCGTCGACGGGGAACAGGGCGGTGATCTCTTCGTATACCTCCCAAGAGGCAATATATTTCATGACATCCATAAAGAAGCTCATCGTATATGCAACCCCCCCGCGAACACGGCGTTCGGCTTCGAAGGGCTCCATAGCCAGGCGGACAATATCGAGCCTTCCATTTTGTGCGGCGCCCTTGAGACATCCTACGGCATTCGACCAGCTAGGGTAATATTGAGACAAAATGACCTTGATCTCACACTGCCACGGGTTTTTTGGGGGTACCTCGCGGAATAGTCGAATAATATCGGCATGGCCGCCCAGTGCGGCACAGTCTATCGGTGTAGGAAAGACGCTCGTACCCGCGTCCTGACCACTGGTAGGCTGCCGTCCCTCCTGCGCCAACCGTCTTGATAATGCCAAGTCTCCCAGATAGGCTGCTACACATAAGAGGAGATAATCTTCGTCGCCTCTCGACATCGATGGGACTCCCGGTGTTAGATACCTGGCAGCTGCCATATCCAGTCCTAGCCAGCAGACTATATCCAATGCTTCTTCATAACCTATCGTGGCAATTTCGTGAGAGACACGCTCCGCTACCCGTCTTAATCTGACCTGTTCTCTTATCAGCCTGGCTAACCCTCAGAGATCGGGCAAAGCCATCGCGGAGAGATGGTGAGACTGGCAAGAACTTCCCGGGAGCGGCTCTGCACAGTGAGCAACAAATGGGAGATCTTCCTCGCACATACATATTCTCCGATTTTGCTATCAGTTTCGTGCCGAGCACGGTAGACAACATACGAGTGCCAAAGAGCCGGGGCGCCGTAGTTTCTTCGGGCACGCCAGTACCCCATGCTAATAGGCCTTCCGAGGTAAGGATTGCAGCGGAATTGATCGAGCACAAGCGTCTCAAATAATGCAAGATTGAGCTCATCGCGGAATAATTCTTGGACGGTTAGTGACTCGTGAAACAAAAACGATGGCTTCTGTTTGATGCCATCCTGACGCAAAATGACGACGTTGGCGAGAAGAAACGGGGG
>FTLB01016620.1_pt1 | contig 27204 bp, 31 predicted proteins | sample 1658291 | NCBI WGS metagenome assembly FTLB01 (sample SAMEA3914812, study PRJEB12502) | metagenome | biome: forest; material: soil | place: Canada | collected 2011-07-07 | depth 0.1 m
GAAGCCATTATCAAGAGCACATGGGAGTCCACTTGCCTTGCTGCCGACCCGGCTTCTTGCAGAGTGCTCTAGGAGACGCATATCAAGCATGGAGCGGCTGATGACCCTTGCTATACGCTTAATGCTCTGAAACTCCTCCAATCAGCATGCCAATTCTCGTCTATCAGCATATTTCTGACCGGGATCATTCTAGCTCCGAGTTACACGAATACTAGAACGCGATTAATGACAGGCCATCCTCACCAACCATCTATCCGGTGTGACGTGAACAAGAATGTTGCTCTTGAGCTGGATGATCTTTGGCTGGTCATAAAATGGTGTCATCTGAGTCCTAACGCCATATTTGTGTTGGTCTCTTTTATCTTGTGATTTTACCTTGCGGGGAGACTGCGTGGAAGGCCTAGAAGGCTTGAAGCCATACATGGGTATCCTGATCTTGACTTTACTTGAACTTCTCAGCAGTATGCATGACAAGGTATACACCACGTCTCTCGGCTGCGATGCTCCACTGTGACATGTCGTTCAACATCAGCACAAGTTTTCAGAAGCGAGACAATCTCTTCCGCTCGTCGCGCAAGAGTCGATATCGTGGAAACATCCCGCGACGGGTGCTAGATGTATATATCCAGGGGCTAACATAAATACATAAACATGAACCAATAAGATGATTTGGTTCGAGTCACGGCGTCGTGATGATTTCGTAGGACCTGATACATCAAGAACTCGTTTGATTTAGATTCGACCTTTAGATCCGACCCCTTTAGGATTCCCCCCCCCCGTCCAGAAGAATAAACCCGGAGTGTATATTAGCTTTAACTTGGCTAGTGCTGGCTATTATACAGCAATCAAGTTAACTCCAGCGTTGCAAAGAAACGGGAGCATCCCATCTCGCCCCCGAATATGTGAGGACCGACCCATGCCATTCGGTACGAGGCTGTTGATCATGTTACGAGCAGTCGAGACTAGGAAACAGTACCAAAGGCAAGTAAGCTACACCAAATTGGTACCTGGGACCAAGTGTATCTACGGTCTCAGAGCATACAAATATGTCAAGCCTTCTGCCTCGCACCGAGAAGGTAAGATGCAGTAGACCGTCGGTAGCACCCATTGGTATCATCGGCCTTCAACTCGACACTCAGGGTTTCCTGGACTTCAGATGACAAAGCATGTGAATAGAAGACCGAGTTTTATGTCTGTAGCCTCTCGAAGATCGAGTGAAACAGCCTTGACGTCCGTCCATTCGGCTAGAAGGGTTTTGATATAGGACAAGCAAAGTTGCCTTGAAGCAGAATCGCAAGCTGGAATTCTACGAATAGTGCCAGCAGAGTCCCAGAGATCACAATACAATGGTTGCAACTATCTGCCAATTTAAATAGTAGTTCTTCTCTTGGGCACCACTGGTGTTCCCCTGTGACGTGCCACTATTTGACGTATCCCTCCCAAGTCGCTGCTGTGTCACCGACACGCGTATGATCCATTAGCAGCTCGACGCTGAATTTCTTATGTCTTAGGTATTCAGGAACTCGGCCAATCTTTGAGAGTTCTGGGGATGTAGCAGTTTAAACTCTTTGGCCATTTCCTTCAGCAACGACTGGTGTCCTATTAGGGGGGAAGAATTGGATTCTGGCTCGTAAGCGCTCAAGTCCCAGACTGAAGGTGAAAGAGCTTATTCTGACGATTGAGTTCTGTACCCGAGTCCTGAGCCTGTGAGATGAGTAGTATTGCAGATATTGCATTTACGGAAGAGAAGCCGAGGAGATTCCAAAGGCTGTCAATCCTCGCCCAGGTGGATCAAAATAACGGCCGGATACAATGCTGCTCTTCTGCCCAGAGGGTGATACCGGGACGGAAGGTGCCTTATACGGCCAAGGCTACGGTGTCCAACCGTTTCTTCTTTTTCGCCGCGCATAGATACCAAAAAAATACTTGGACCACACGATGTACTTTATCTACCCAAGGCAGTAACGTGCTACTTTCGCACTCCAGACCTTCCCTTTCAATTCGTTCCTTCCCGCCAACTCCAGGAGAAAGTGAACTTGGTCGACCAAACGGAACACTCATCGATGGAATATGAAACGCTCGCCTAGATCTCATATCATAAAGCGCCCTTGCCTCTGGTAAATTCTTGGTCGCTTCACAGCAACAAATTACAACATCTACTCCGCAACGTCTAATCCGCAGTCCACCACCACATAACCAGGATTTCATCGTACCCTATCAACTGCCTGAAGAAAGGGCCACGGATCTTGTTCTTTGGCGATACGATTAGTCTCGAGTAACTCCATACAACATCCCCTGGCGTTGAAGAAAGTGCCAGATCCCGTCTTTTTTTTTGTATTCTGTCCCACGCCTCCTGAACCTTCTTGAGCGTCTAGCGTATCCACGATTTGTCTCTTTCCAGACATCGGCATCTCAGCTTGCTACGAGTTTCCAAAGACGACAAATATATTCCCGGGATTTTGTCACTTTCTGCCATACTTTCGAGACCGAGTTGACACATAGAGGAATCTAATCGTTGTACAAAACCTTCGGTCCTCACAGGAGCATTCCACCAGAACATCTTCAGCTACGTCACACATGCCATACTCGTCTGTTCTTCAGTAAAATCGGCAAGGGGCATTTCCGAGACTCCAGATTCAACACTCTCAGTGGCTCTCGTAGTCTGGGGAGGAGAGGCCAACTTTTGCTTGAATGCCAGTGTCCAAAACAACTTATCGACGTGTAATCACTTCGGCCTCACTTGATACGGCGACAAAGAAAGGCTGTACTGGCCGTTTACCTTCGAATACGAACTGAATAGCGAGAGGAAACCTGCCGTAGCGGCCGCCACCCTTTGTTGTTGACCACCTGCTTTGCGTGTGCCATACCTTGTCGCACGGAAAGCTTCAATACATAATGTTCGAGGTTGACTGGACGGATTACGATCGCGAGCTAGTTGGCGAAAGGAAAGCAAGGAAGGAGCTGCAGAAGGATCGCAAAAAGAAAGAAGATACTCATAGTGGTCGAGCGTCAGTTTCCACACGAAGTTCATCGTCATCGAATGAGAAGCCACTCGGCTTCTTAGGCTCTATCGGATTGAAGAAGCGACCATACTCGTCAAGGGCCCGGAAACCGATCCCATTGGCGTTCTTTCACAATGCGAAAGATGGTGTTAAAGTTGAAGATGGCCTCGATCTCATTCCGGAGATCCCTTCGAATCCGAGCACCTCTGCTGAGGGTATTGGGATCGAGGCTAGCACCCAGTCCACATCCAAAACTCCAGCTGCTCTGACGCTCAACCCACCCCTGGATGGATTTCAAGCTCCATGGGAAGACCTGCGAGAGACGCCAGTGAGAGGTAGGTCAAAGCACCATCTGGTTCTCTCTTTCTGATACACTTTGCTATCTCTTGCCCACACACCGAGCGGAATACTATGCACTCTGGAAATCACCTTTAAGTGTACTGATACTGATATTGAAGGATGCAGATTCAATGTTCTCGAAGTCAACAGGGGCCACAAGCTCTCCTCCACCCTCATCCTTCGGAAGCTCAGTTGCGAATTCTACTTGTTCGATGACCAAGACCATCCAGGTGCTAAGTTCCGATTCGTACATAACCCAGACAACAGACATCTCATACGAAAAGAGGAAGAGTCATGGCAAGAGCGATGCTGCGACGGCCGAGGTTATGATCACGGCCAACACGGCCGCCCCCCAGACTCCCACGCCGCCACTGTCTCCGGAAGTAGGCTCACTCGTGATAGGAACCGTCGACAGAGAACTGTCTTCGATACACCCTTTACACAGGCCTCTCTTGATACCGGGCGAGACCTATTTCATTGGACGCGAGGTTCCTCCGCCCCTGATTTCTCCCGCGGGACTGTCACCACGGCCTCCCCTCATATCCTCAACTCTGCGACAGTCGGGTACTCATTCGGTCAGAGAAAGCAGGCTAAAAAATCCTGCTGGGTCACAGAGTACCCGTCCCGTTAACTTTGAGATCGATAATCCGGATGCGTGGAGGCCGCCCGAAGCGTGGGAGTGTAACTTGACGGATGATACCCAGGTTTGCATGACCAGTAAGCTACGCAAGGCAGCAGCAGCCGAAGAAGCAGCATATAACTCCATGTCGATGGACCTCCCAACCTTGCAGCGTGAATTGAGGAGGATGGCGGCCGCCAGTCCCCAAATCAAGCTGGTGAGGCTCACTGAGGAATGGGAAAGTACACCAGACGCGTCTTTCTACAAAGAGTTGGAGATGGAGAAAAAACGCTGGATGCTCTCTGCACTCTACAATATGGACAGAGAGGAACAAGGCAACCAGCTAGAGCCTGGAAACTCAGAGTCTGGCTCAAGGATTCTCGCGTTATTCGAGACCAAGGGTGGGATCTGACTCCTTTTCTCTACTTTCTTGTATATGACTGACATCAATTTAGCAACTGCCTCGTACCTGGCGGCTCTTCACATGAACTCTCGGATAACTCATCTGGCGACGTCAACACTGTCAAACAACTTCTTTCCCAATGTACAACCTCTGCTATCGCCGATTGCATCAAATGCGGCGCTCTCTGTCGCGCCAAACTCGTTTACCGCGGTATACTGTCTACCACTCTCATCGGTGGTTTCAAGCCCCGAGATACCGCGTCTGTTGAAGAACATATACCGATGTCTCGTGCCGAGGGGAACCCTTCACCTGGTTGTCATCGACCCTGTGCCCGTGGCTTCTACTGTAGGCCCCCTGATGCGCACCTGGCTTGAGAACAACTTGATATTAAATCTAGAAAAAAACTTCCGATGCGTCAGTCCGAGCAAGTTATTTCCCACATGGCTCTCAGACAACCGTCTACGAGGGAGCGGGAGCAGCATTACCAAACTGAGGTTTCGCGCAGTGCCGTCGCAGTCGGCATCCGGGGCCACCGGTGGCATAGCCCCAGCCGCCGAAAGCGAAGAGAGGCGGGTCAAGACTGAGCTACGGAGCATCGTTGGCAGGATGCTCTGGCAGGAGATATGGGGGCAATATGTTAACGCAGAGAAATGGTGGTGGGAAGAACCCAGGTGCATCCGGGAATGCATCGACTCTGGTACCTACTGGGAATATACCATCATAGAGGCCGTCAAGGACACGAGTTGAAAGAACAAGCCGGTTTATACACCGGCATGGCTTGTACAAGATCTATTTCCTCGCCTCGGGTAGCAAATAAATATCTGTCCGGCTGTCTACCAGAATCAAAAGCGCTATACAGTTAGGCCCCAAGTGCCTAAGACGCCGAACATCGTCGGTTCGAGTTATAGCAAATGCACCGCAATTGAAACGTGACTTGGAGCGGTTATTAACGATTAGAGTTGACCAGACTCTTCTCAGGCAAAGCTGGTATAGATGGCTAACATTGTGACGGCTTCCCGAGACATGATTCTACGGTACGTTCTGTCTCCTGCACAGTGTGCAGTCTCGCGAAGAAGCGTTTAGTTCGACATAGCATGGTATGAAAGCTCTGCCTCGCGGCTGGAGGTCTCTGCCCGACTCTACAGACCGCCGACCGAGCAAGTATCTCTCGAGCAGGGCTCCTACCAGTCGAGGGCCAGACGAACAGTCTCTACGACGAACAAGACTACGTCTCGACCTTGGCTGGGCCGGAGAAGACGCCATGAGGCTCCCATCTGCCGGCAATTTGGTCAGACTCAATAACCCTTGGACTGCCCCTGAATCTTACTGTACACAACAGAATTGTTCGGATTCTCGGCACCGGCAACGCCCACGCCTAGGAGAAACCTGCGCCATGCTGCGCTCGTCCCGCTTCCCGACTGCCGACCGTTGAGCTTGCAGAGCCGACCGAACCGATTCACCAGCCCTACTGCTCTTGGGCATGCAGCACCGTCGATCGCCGTCATCAAGTCGCCGACGCAATGGAGCCAGCGGCCAGGTATTGACATATTTCGCAGTTACGATGCAGGCATCGGGCTAACATGCCCCCACTTGCGTGCTGGCGTTGGAGCATGGGCGTTGACGAGACTTGGTCGAAAGACAGCTAGACCGTGAGGATCTGATTATCCATCTTCTCATCAGCAACAACCTGGACGTTGCCTATCGACCTGCATATGACTACCCCCCGACACGATACGGAGGTGAGAGGCACGAGAAGGTTACCAAGAAGTGCTTGATCAGCACAGCACCCACGCCCCCGGAGTACACAGCCCGACAACATCTCATTTGCGCACGCTCTACGGACGAAGAGAGCAAGGCAACCAGGCGATCCTTAAGGCCCTCCAGGGGGGGCAAGCTGTCGAAATTGGCCCTGTCGATGCCCCCCTTCTGCCCCCCTTGCCAGGCCACCTAGGCTTGTCACAACTCACAACCCATGCTCACGATACTGCCGCCTTCCTAGACGTCATGAGCGGGCACAGACCTGTCTTCGTATGCTGTGGAGTGAGGTTGTCATTCACCATCCCGGGGGGGAGGCCGCGATAAGAGCCGGGTCGGGGCCAAATAGGGAGACATCTTTCACGCCGCTGGAGTCGTCAACAGCCGGGGATCCCTGGCGAAAGGGCCCGCTTACTGGCGGTACAGAAGTTCAGAACCATGGGGAGGGGCAAGTTTCCATCTTTTGTCTTCTCTGCGATACGAAGGTGCCAATGTGGCGGTCATGTATGTCTGTCACGTCTGTGTAAGGCAAGGTAAGCTTGGGCAGGCATGTATATGTTTGTTCCCGCCTCTCTGGCTCCGTGCACATCGGCGACCATGGCAGGGGAGGATACGGTAAAGGAGAGAAAGAAAACCGAATTATTGCATTCGGGTTGGCCACCATGCCCGGCTCATATTACGATCGGAGCTTTTGTACCAACCGCGAGACTCGGGTCCCTTTTTTGGCTTCAACTTGATGTGCTGTAGCTACCTCAGGTAGGCTTGCTAGGTTACATACCTTACAGTACCTACATATTGTTGCATTTTTGCTACAATGCTTGCATGCAGCAGTTTTTCCCTTCATTTTTCAAAGTCCCCTGCACAGTGCTAACTGCGTTGAGGCATTTCAGCGCCGCGCCAACCAGCCAGCTGGACTCGAGCCCCCTCCAAAAGCCGCGACCATCGCCTTAGGAGCGGCCCTCAAGCTCCATCATTTGTGGCTTTTTGTACCGCCAACTAGCAATTGGCCTAACTCGATTGCAGCTTATAAGTTGAAGGATGGAGGCAAAGCAGACCGGCCTGACCCTGCGAGGCTGCCGGTCCCTGGAAGCTACTGGGACGCCGGCGACGAAGCCAAGCATGAGGCTGAACAGACCGGTGCCAGTCCAGAATACCTTAGTGACATCTCCGGCGCTGGGAACCCCACAACATTGACAGTTTGCTTGTTGTAGTAGCCCCATCCCCTAAGGTGAGGACCTAGACTATCCGTTTCTTAGCCCGGGGCGGGGGGCCAAGACGACGACGAGTAAAATACAGTACTGTACCAAACTTCACGCGTCGACGCGGCCGTCAGGGGGGGGGGGATATCTCCAAAAGAGAGCGTGAACTGTCCCCTCCCTTGTTGGTGACGGAATCAGCGCTCGTGCATGTTTCTCGTTTCTCCCTGTCTCTCTCTCTCGGGCCTGGGCCGAATCTGCCTGCAGTCCTCTCATTTGTCGGTTATCGAGCCCGAGGCAGGGCAGGGCTTCATCGGCCCAGCACCGGATGCAGGGTAGATTTGGAGGCGATGGGTGACGGCAGGAACCCCCCCTCTCTCTCCTCCCAGGGGGGTGTTTCTCTCCCTCCCTTTGGGGCTGGATATTACATGTGTGCATACGACAATAAGTTTCTATGTACGCATTTTCCCGTGTTGGTTGTAGTCTCGCAGACATGTAATGGGGGAGGTGGGCAAAAAGCTGGGAATGCAACCCAGATTCGATGCAGGTTTGGTTCCCCGGTGCACACCCCTGGGACTCCAGGGGGGGGCGAAGGAGGGCCAACGATATACTTACGCAGTTGGGAGACGATTTGCGTCCGCTTGAGGTGGGAGTGCAGCACCGGAGGGAAGCGATGCTACTGGACAACCAAAAGAAGAGCAGACCGGCGGCAGACGGTCTGGGTTCCGCGTCTATACCGTTGGTCAGGAAGCCTTCTGCTTCGTGCGCGCTGCCGACCGCAGATGCGGCACGGCGATGGACGCCAGAAGAGGGCATTTCCCGGTGGTTCTGATGCTTCCTCTGGACGCAGCCTCGAAGAAAATTTTATAGAGACGCATGTTGGTGCTCCAAATGATGATGTCCGTGCTGACTGGATGCCAAGTATGCGCGAGAGGGTGCGCTGCCGTACCTATGCACACGGTCAGCGCCATTTTTATTTTTATTTTTTTATTCGTATTTATTTCGGTCCCAATGAATCTCCATTGGCAAAATGCGCTGGTTTCCACCCGCGCGTTGCCTTTCTGGTCGTCCAACGCGGCTGAGCAATGGACGTTTTGGGAAACCAGGCAAGCCCTTCGCCATCAGAAATAGGGGCCATCCCGCGTTTCTTACACACCACCACTTGGGGCCTGGAGATCACTAAGCTTACAAAAAAAAAATCTTGACCGACGTCTGGATGTTCAACCTTCCAAGAGACGAGTCAGTCGGCGCTAGTTCATCAGGAAGCTTGGCGCGGTTTGGGGAAAAGAATCCAGCCAAACAAACCAAGCTGCATGGCCCTCCGGAAATCACATGATACTCGGACTGGGCGCTCAAGTGCCGACTAGAGCATGGCACAGTGGCGCCGCCTTGCGGTACGACATTGACGACGTAGTACGACGTACGAAGTAGTAGGACGCGAGCGTGTTACTAAAGACAGCAGAGATCGCTGTCTAGCGGACAAACCGACAGGCTATCCCTGGGAGCGGCTCCATTGGGCCCATTGCATAATGTAGTCGAGCAGGGTCTTGGCTGTCACAGAATTCTGGCCGATGCTACTGTACCCCAGACTGCTTGCGTGAGAGGGTCTTGCCAGGCTCTTAAACACTCGCGCCATTCTAGCGGCGAGACGCTTAACAGGCACGACAGGCTGGATGGGGAAACGGGAGGCTGCTCCTAATGCTAGCCAATAGCTCTAATTTGGCGGGGAGTGTGGACCATGCCGCCCAGAAGGAAAGAAAAAAAAAGAGAGCAATGACAGGATTTGCAGCTTCACCGAAACTTAGGGGCCGTTCGCTGCGAATAGGGAGGTGGCTGACGAGGCCAGCAAGTATTGAGTGGTCTGCTGCAAGATTTTGGGTATGATTCGCACGATCGCGGTTGGCTGTGGGCCAGAGTCCCTTCTGCGACGGTCCCAGTCGCTTCGCCACTGCAGTTCCAAAGCTGCGGGTATCTCGTTGGCCGTCTCCTGCATGGCCAACGACGCCAGGGGTTCGTGCTGGCATCCCCTCGACGGTCTCGGGGTCCTGATCCCTATTGTAGCGAAGATTGCCACCACGGGCGGCGTAAGCAATCAGTGCACTGTTGACCGAATCTCCGTACAAAGGGCGGAGATGGGAGAGTTCCGTAGGCGCTGCGGGCCACAACTCTGCGGCTCTCGGTCGGCCGCTGATCACCAGAGCCTTGCTCTACCTGCCAGCGGTCTCCAGCAGCAAGGTTCAACGGTCGCCGGCGGTCATTTTCTCGGCCGAAAAAGAGTCACGATCCCCCCCAACGCCTCCCAGCTGCGAGTTTCATAAAGTTACAACGCCTGGCGCGATTTTCCTACGTGGGTGGAATTGCTGGTGTTGGCCATGCGGGCGTAGCCAGCAAGAGGGCACGCCGAGATTTTTCGGATGCGACGCCCCTCTCGCACTCTCGGACCTCAAATTTTGTCTAGATTGTTAATCAATGTTTGCTTTGTCCCTTGTCAAGGAGGGAGTTCCTAGGATCAGAGGGTACCTAGACGGGTAATCGCCCAACCGTGGATTCGGGTTTACCTACCACCCAGTCAATCGTGGAAGACACCTGAGACATCATCATCACCTTATCACACGGAAAATGTGCACACGGCCCGGACGGCAAGACCCTGCCGCGGATTGAACTGGGATCTGTTTTTCGTTGTGGCTGGCCGCGTACAAACGAAGAGCTGTTGTGCCTAGATGCAGCCTAGACGTCGAAGCCCATGCTCAGCTGGGACGACTGGTGGGAATCGGCGGGCCGAGCACCGATGGCCGTGGAAATGTTGTTTCCGAAGAGCCCTGCAGCTCCCCCTCGCCGGCAAGCAGACCGAGTCATGGGGGGGAACAGAGAGGGAGAGTATTTCGTAACGGAGAGAAACTTGCTGCATCGCCACTAAAACGATCGAGTCCGGCCTCGTGCAGCCAATGCGTATTTTACTCCGTACGCCGGCAACAACCGCGTTCGGTCCGCCACACGCAAATAGTCCGCATGCGGACTGCATGGAACGAAAGTGGACAATAAGGAAAAGACGCTCCGCAGTGAAATGAGGGCTTGCGAGAAAGCCTCGTTGCACAGATGAAATCGTGGCGAAATTTGATCCACGACGCCATTGGGTCCTATGAGACATCAAGCTCTCCAGGTAGGCAATTAGTCATTATTTACTCAAGTTCTTCTGCTGGTATGCTCCCGCGCTGGTTGGTGAGGGTCCTGGGAGGGAGGCTGTCGGGATGCGAGTCATGTGTATCCATCCGATATTGAGAGCGTCGACATATCGTCAGTAGCGCGGTTTCGACGCACAACTAAAGGCGTGCTGCCAATGACCGAGGTGAACCGCACGGAGTAGGTGCTCCCAGGGATTGATTCGCTGTATTTTTTTCTTCTTTTGGCTCTCTTGGTCTCTCTCTCTGGTGGACCCTGCCTTGCCTGCCTCCCAGCAAGCCAGCGCCCCCTTCCCCGGTCTCTGTTGACAGGTTGAAGGATCCCCTGGACCCTGCAGGGAGTCTCAACGCTTGAGGAACTTGAAGTACATACCTTGTTCGTGGGCCAGCGCGCGCCGAGAGGGGAAGAAACCTACCTGCAAGGCCAGTAATCTCATCTTGTCCATGTACAGTACCTACCCCGCACTGGGCGAAAAGGCCAGACCTGGGCCCAGCAGAAGGACACAAATGTACGCACACACAATTTGTGGTTTCGACACCTTGCAACTATTATTTGGAGTCCCTGTCATTGTACGTAAATGCAACGAGTTAGGTACTGAGTAGCGCGCGCGGAATTCCCCATACGGAAAGTGGAGCTGGGCTCAATCTCGGTCTTATTGGCCGAGAGGTTCTGTCGGGCCTGAACTCCACCGTCCGTGTATCCGTTGGCCGTTTTTCTCCTTTTTCAAGAGATCGATTCGGCCGGCAAAATGTCGATGCAATAAAGTCGAGTCGGACGCGCCGTGTTCTCGACTTGGCTCAAGATCGCCGCCGCACAGTGACTTCCGCATTACCAGTAGCTTCCCATGCAGCTGGGAAACTGTCTTGTCTTTCTGATCGAATCCCCGAGAGGAGAGTGCGTTGCGAGCTGGCAGCGATTGGGAAACATGAACAGGAAAATGCGCCTTACTTCATAGTTCCAGGCTTTCCTTACCCTGGTGCATTTTTCTGACCTAACGGAAGGAACCGAGGACCCCTCCAACGTGGTGGGCATGGAAGCCACTCCCGATCTCCCGTCTTGTTACCCGCATCCCACTCTTTCCTTTTTTTTTTTTCTTGTTCTCGCACCGTGTATCTTCACCGTTCCACTTTGTGGGGGATGGGGGAAGGTGTCCCCCTGCCCGTAAGGCATAGCACAGTCATCTTAGTCAACGCACTAATCTCGTAGGAACCAAGACTTGAGAGATCAGCGCTCGCGCAATAGAAACAAGCATATCGGTATTAGTTAAGATGACAGCGCAGCGTACCGTAGGGTGCATGAGGGGAGCTCATTTGATCACTGCGGACAAACAGGGGTCACGCTCGAGAATGCTGGTGCTGCACGTTGGCAAGTCCCTATCGTATCGAACAAAAATACGCTAAGTAGCAACAACCCATAGGCCCTTCAGCACAGTCGTGATCCAGAGTCCCTTGTCCCCCCGTGTCCGTTCTCCAGTGCGGTGGATGGGCGCGCGGTCAGGAGCCACGGTGAAGCCTGGAGAGGCAGGGGCTACGCGCAGCGGCAGACGAAGAAGCGAGACGTGGAACCGCAGACACGCAGACACGCAGACAGTCACCAAGAAGAGCCATGCCGTCCACCACGTCTGTGGGTAGATTCTACAACGGCCGCACCGACAGGAGGGCAAGTTGGAAAGAGTAAAAGTTTCAGGTGAGTCCGACACAGAGCCCCACCAAGCGGAGAGGAATTAGAGGAAGAATACGAAAGAAAAGGCGAGGAGGAGAAACCTCTGAGAATCTTTTTTTCCCCAACATTCGAGAGATTGTGTAGAGCGGGTAAAGGAAACACCAAAACCACTGGAAATTGCCCCGTGGGTTTGCGACGGATCCCGGATCCCGTGTCGCAGAGATTGAGATGAACTAGTCTTCCAGCAACTGCCGCTGTCAGAGAAGCGGCCGCACAACGCGTGGTAAGGAGCCGATCTTATCCTGGATCTTCGGCGATACGCAGCGATCCCGTGAGTTTCCTTTTTGCCTCGAGTTTTGGTTGGGATCTGAGACAAAGACAAACGTAGCATGGCATCAAGAGGAAGAAAGAAAGAGGGCAATCGAGAACCTGTTGCGGGGTTGATAAGGCTCTGTCGCGAGGTGAGGGGGATACGGAAGAGCACAGGGATGAGAATCCCTTGTGTCCTCGCGAATCTGGCTGAACCACACGAGAGACTCTTCGAAGGAGGAAAAAGCAATATTGTGACGAGGTGCGGGGACGGCAAGGCGGAAGAGGATTACAATCCCTGGAAGGCACATGCGACATGTGCAAACGCACCCTACTGTACCTTAAAGGAACCGAATGCGTGTGATGGCAGCTTTGCGAATGACTTCAATGACCTCGGCTAGATTCTAAGGTACCAGCGATGGTAAGATGGAAATCGGCTATGGTCAATTCCACTTGGGGTTTTATTTTTATTTTGGCTGCTGCACTAGAGAAATCAGATAGGTTTGTATGGACTTCAGTGACATGGAGCAATCTTTTTTGTGCTATACTGTGTCTCCAGATACACTTGCCTATGAGACTAGGTAATTTCTGGCCTCCCATGCCCCTTCCGCGACGGTTCCGTCCGTCCCATGAGATATCGCCAATTTTCCCACCCACCACCTGCTGTTTTGTCCCACCCGGATTAAAAGAGCGGCGGGTGTCACGGCGCTAAAGTTACAAAAGAGAATGAGAAGAATTTGAGGGCAAAAGTGGGTATATACAAGCAGAAAAAAGAACCAAGCTATGTTGTTTTGGGGTGTCATACCAAAGATCATGCTCGCGGTGTAAGGGGGCGGAGGCACTGGCCATGCTTGAGGGTATGTTGTTAGCTTGGGGGTTAAGGGTGAGAAAATCCCCTCTCCCCTTGGCCAGCCGAACTAAACGCCATGCGGCCCTGTCGCGGGCCCCGAGAAGGAAATACTCCTGCCTTCTCCCAATTATTCACTTTCCCAAACGGTAGAGCCTGAAAGCAGAAACGCAAAAAGGCAGCACGATCGGATGTCGTTCGTACAGGGCTTCGTATCGTAACAATCGGGCGACTCGGTAATCTTTACGACCTTAGTTGCCCTTCTCGACGCGATCGTTCGAGCTGGGGCGGCTGTTTGCCAGCTCCGTCATGCTCTCCGTCTCGTAGTTCTTGTCTCCCCGCGGCGAGCCGCTGGACATCTTCTGGAAGGACCTGTCGGTGCGGAAACCGCTGGCGATTCGCTCGGGCATCTTGGGCGCGGAGCGCCGGCCGAAGATGTCCGAGGCTAACGTCTTGCATGCCTTCCACGAGGTAACTATGTAGATGACGGCATTCCACAGTCCCTGCAGCGGGAGCACCAGGGCGCTCATGTACTCCAGAGGCATCGACGCCTCGTTCGTGTGTACGACCGAGTAGACACGGTTGGCGCTCGACGGAATCCAGGTGACCAGCATGGCGGTGAAGAACAGGATGGCACACTTGGTGTACGACCATGCTGCGTTGTTGGCTTCGTAGGCGGCTTTCCTGCGGAGCGGGTTCGGCTGGCCAGCGGCTGTGGCGATCGGACGCGGCGGTGCGGGCTCCGACTGCTGCTGCGCGGCCGCATTGCTCTGGATCGGGAGACCTACGTCGCCGTACGACTCGCGAGCGTTGGGTCGACCGTTGATGTTGGACGAGATGGTGACCGAGTAGGCGGCATTGTGCGCGGGGCGCTGCGCCGAGGTCGACGGTGCTTCCGAGCCACGGCGGCCTAGTGGTGCAAGGTCGATGGCGGTCTTATCGACGATCTCGGACACGACAAATACTTCAGTCGTCTTCACGGAGCTGAAGGGATCGTCTTGTTGGGTCGACTCCGGCTCGTGGTGGCTGCTGAAGTCACGCAGCTGCTTGTGCTTCTTGTAAATTTCGCTGCCGGCGCGTGTGTAGATGAAGAAGGTGATCAGGATGACGATCCTTGGCGTTCGGTTAGCATACGATGGGGTAGTTGTGAGGGGAGGAAGGGAGCCATCTTACCAAACCGGGCCGTAGAAAGTAGCAATGCGGAAGATATCCCAGTTAGGCGCCACCCAGCACCACAAAGTTGCGTTACCGTACATACGTCCCTTCTCAGGCGTAGAGACAAAGATGAAGGCGAGCGCAACAATGAAAGGTATTCCGTAGCAGCAGAGCAGATACGGAATCTCCATGCTTCGCAACCTCTGGGCATCGAACTTGAAATAGAAGGTGAGGTACACGTTCACGGCCATAGCCAGCGTCCAGAAGGCATCGGCAGGCATGAACCTTTGCAGCGGCGTTAGAGAGGCGAGACGCAGTATCTCTCTTCCCAGGGAAAGAGAGAAGAGGGGGCTCGACTCACATCTGAATCAGAAAGGACTGGAACTGGCAGCCAGCAGAGTTGGTGTCTCCAATATAGGTTCTAGCCATCAGGGTGGCGACATTGGTCATGAGGTTGCCGAACGATGCGTAGAACACAAGGCGGTTGATAGGCTTGTGGAACGCCTTCGAGAAACAGAATGTGGCGATGATGAAGACGCATCCGAGGAGGGAGAAGACGGAACCCACACGCTCGATGATGCTGAAAGCGTCGAGGGACGACGCTGCTATGCCACTCATGGTGTAAGTGGGCGAGGGATGGCCCAGAGACACTCCCTACTGCTGAACGATACAAAGGCCTCAAGAACGAATGAAGGTGACGGTTGAGATGTCCGACATGGACGTTCGAGACCAACGAAAGATCAGACACGGTGCCTATGGTACAAGGCAAAGAGTTGTCAAGGAGGCGAGGTTGAGCTCGATGGTCAGGTAGAGGTGGGGAGCGAGGGCTAAAGGTCGACTTATGTAGGAAACCCAGGTGGACGAGACGCTTTTATGTATGCTTGGCGAAGGTGGAGATATGAACAAGAGGTGTGTGGGAGAAAGAGAGTGGTAGTAGGAGAGCCTCTGCGTTGCGCTGTGGTTCCAAGTAGGGGGAGAGGGGTGTCACTAATTAAATAACCTTGTCCGGGGCCACTGGAAGGGGGTGAAGGGGTGTGCGTATGTTCGCAGTGAGAGATTGGCGTAACGCTGGCGACGATCCCAACGGCTTGCCCTTTGGGTTTACCACGGGCGACAAGACGAGGGGAGATCAGCGACCTCAAATATAGAGCAGGGGCGGGCCGCCACTGAGCATACACATGAGAAGAAAAGTGGTCCGAGCAAGTCAGGATAGCTTGGATGCGGTCGATAGGGTGCACTGCATCGTCTCGAGAGGGGACCAAGAGGAGAAGTTAAAGAAGGAGGAGGAGAAAGTAGAGGCAGCCAGGGTGACGGAGCGTGCTGGTCTCCAAAGAGCTCAAGTGAACCGTCTGTAAATCCTGACAAGGGGTGAGATGCAGCACGAGAGAGAAGTGCAAGAGGATTCACATCGACAAGCGGGAGAGGTCTGGGCACATGCTGTGTATATGCGATTTTTTGGATTATCCGCCCTTGTTGTTTTTTTCTGAGGAGGGGGAGGAGGGCAGCAGCAGCGTCGAGAGAAAAGGAAAAGCCATGTTGGTACCTCAAGGCAGGTACCCTGCCCTCGTTGGGGTCAGGTTGGTAGGAAACCCTGCGACTTGCCTGCCAACCTGCAGCACCTACCTCACCTACTACCTTTGAGTGCTCCGTAGCCCATACTTGTTAATGCACCCTGTCCTCGTGGAGCGCTATTTCTGGCAAGGAGGGTAAGTGCCTTAGCTCATCACTAAAGTACCACACCACTGTATTTTTACGTGAGTGTGGTACATTCTGGGGTAAGGCATGTACCTTGCCTACCTTGACCTAGCACGCCTGAGTCGGGTATCCGGACGCTGCGTACCACAAGTGGGAGGAGTCCTAGCGGGAAAGTGACTCCAAGGCGGATATTGGAGTTGGAGAAAGAGGAAAGGAGGTGCGGGAGGGCTCTCGCAGTCGCAGCGAACACTTGAACCGCAAAATGCCAGCCCGCGGCAAAATGCGAGAGAGGCCGAGGGGAAAAGAGCCTGTGACCCTGTCGACGAACCAAATCGACGGGGGCTATGGGCCAGAAACAAGGATTTGCATATCAGGATTGGCTGCACATCTTTTCTCTTTTGACGCGGCGTCCGTCATGTCGAAACAAGAGCAACGGAGAGGGACAGAGAGAGAGAGACGCGAGAGGAAGCAGAAAAAAAGAGGGGAGGAAAGATGCGGTGTGAGAGCGTAGCACATGGCACTTGCCCAAGTATTCCTCTCAATGCAATAGCGGAGTGCTACTTTGCACGTATGTTTTCCGTGTTTCCTGCGGGAGGAAGAGACAGAGAGCCTTTTCATCGAAAGGTGGTGTCCCCGCGCTGGCACGGCTGGTATGGTATTGTACGAAGTAGGGAGGTTCCCTTCTCGATTTGGCACCTGCGATTGTTTGCCGACTGCATCCATCCTTACGAGATTCTGTGAGAAAAATGTCTTCACCGGGACCAGGGAGTCAGACTGGGTTAGTGTGGAGATGCGCACCCTTGTACCCCAGCTTGCCCAGTACCAAAGTATACATACAACTGAGCAAGGCCACTAGGCGTGGGGTCGGACGCAAAGAGATCCATCGCTCAGAAGTAGAGCTACTTCGTACAGAGTCGACAGGGGGTTGCAGAAGGGGGCCAAGAAAATCGAGCCGAGTGGGGACATGAAACCCTTGTCCAGACCACACCGGACCCTGAAGCGCAGAGGGTTGAGTACGTAGTAAACATATTCGGTCTGAGAAACTATCCAGAGAGCACACGCCGCCTACCTGGACCTACCTTAGTTAGTAAAGTCCCTTAGGCATACCTACTTGAGACGCCTTCTTGGAACAAGGACAACCCAGCGCCTACCGTCAATAAATTCGGTATCGCCGCAGCCACAGAGTAGGATGACTGGGCCATTCCGTGGGGGGCAGAGATGCTTCTTTCCAGCCGCCAATATCGAGCTGCGCGATGCGCATCCGGCGCGCCGTGCAGAGCTGGCCCTCACCGACATGCTGTGGCCCCCTGAGCATCGTGAAAACCGCCCCCTCCCCCTAAAAGGATGATTAGGACGAAAGGGGAGGGGTACGAGGTGCGCTCAGTACAGACTCAGTCAGTACTTTGCCCTCCCATACAGAGGCAAACTGCCTCGCAAGCACGAAAAGTTGGCCGCAACCGACACTGGCTGTGGATCAACATCCCGGTTTGACCTTGGCGTACCAACATCTTATTCCTGCTTGCGCTTGGGCAGGAACTCACTACCAAGATCTTGTAACATATGCCGGTATCACAAAGCTGACCACTAGAAGTGGATGGGCAGAAAGCTCTGGCCGTTGGCTGCCTCTGCCCAAACATCCCCGTCGAAAGAGATCTCGCCTCTTGGTAGCACGGATATATTCGCTCTTGACAGTGCAACTCGTTTGAAAGTCCGGCCCCGTTCCCGTTATCAGCATCTATACGAGGTCTGAGGGAGAGCTACCTCTCCCTAATTTCACCATCTTTCTAGCTGCTCCCTGACACGGACTTTCTACAACCGCAGTGTTCAAACTTGAGAACACAGCCTAGAACTGTTAAATACATGCCAAGAGAATCTTATCTCTAAAGGGAGACGATTGGCAACGCCAACACACGACTGAGGCGCATACGCTTCGAACGGTCCAGGAGAACCGCTGCCCGTAGGGTCAGTTGTCTGAACTTGGATCCCCCAGGCGAGACAGATACGGCCAACAAGCAGCCCATCAGAGCAGATATCGGCCGTCACGAGAGGAGGCGAGGCTTAGAGGAAGCGAAACATAACCTTTAGCCAAATGGTTGTTGCATGTACTGTTGTCTCGTAGATGAGCCTAGAGGGCGGTTTGATCATGCCTGACAACGCGAAAGACATGGCCTGCATGTGTGCGTACAGAGTGTAAGGTAGGGTAGGCACAGTAGCTAGCGGTACCTAAGGTACAGTACCTTACCCTACACACCTTACATAGGTCCGGTACCTACCTGAGTTACTGTCAACTGCATCGACGTACAGTACCTATGCAGAGCAATGGTCCGCGACCACGTGCACTGACGGTCAAAACGTGCCGCCGCACCCAAGGCAATCGCTATGAGGTCTAAAATCGGGGTTCCCTGTCTGTCTCTGCAGTCTGAATAAATTCTTTGGAGCTACTTTGGTATGGTTCGTTCTGAGAAAACAGCGGAAGTTTTTGCTTCTTATGGTTGGCGGATTTCAAATGCTGGTGCATTCCTTGGTGAAAGAGACCGCTTGGGAGATGGAGAAAGTGGCCTACAGAAAGTCGAGGCTGATTGGCTCGCAACCTCATATTGCTTCTAATTTTGGACCTCCTGTTGAGAGCGATAGTCCACGTTTGTGATACGAAAAGTGAATGAAGCCTCCAAGGCCTCGGATGGTCCTGTACTAAATGTTACCAAGCGTGGTATCCTGCACGCGGCATCAAAGTCGCTCACCTAGAGGGGCACGAGACCAGGGCAAAACAAAACAAACCAGCCTGCATCAGGATGTAGCATTTTTTGGGAACCCCAGCGGTTCCTGCACCTGCCTTAGACCTACGTAGGTAGTTCATTCTTCGGCAAGAGCGAAACTATCTTATCACTATCGCAGCACGCGCGAAGCGAATCTCGTTCGCTTAAGGCACCTTCTGTACCTCACCTGTGGAAAAGTGCCAATTTAGGTATTCTTTCCCTCTTTCCATCTTTATGCGTCGACTAGTTAGTCGCTACTTTAACTCTGTAGCCCATATAAAGATCCGGATAAGTGGCTCGTCGCTCTGACCTCCGACTAAAACTGCCTTGGTGCATCTGTAATGGGCAAGAGCCCTTTCTCCCCGCTTCTAGACTCCGGGGCTTTATTTTCCTAGTCTACCTTTACGAGATTACCTACCTTACTTGACCAGATCGTGGAGAAACGAGCTATACCCTTCTGCCTAGGTACCTTGGACATTTGATATTGTCTTTCTTGTCTTCGACAGTCTTCCTTTGCTCCTGAGTGTGATACCTTTCGGGCCCTGGGCCGGCCGAGATGGTCGGAGAAAAGTAGAACACCGCCAAGGTCTCTTCCCTGTCACTTCCTCCAGCCGATGGCGCTTATCGATTGCAAGACAGTTCCGATGCCGATGTACAACAGATATATCGGACGACGCCCATTTTTAGAGTCATTTATTCTGTTTCCTGTTTCATAGCATGCGACCCCCCCTTCCGACAGCGAGACCAGACCCTCTAGAAAGGAAGGGTAGTTCGCCATTGCGTTTATCATGCGCTCGATGCAAGTCATTGACATGGCATCGGTCTGGGTGAGGTTCGAACCCCCAGGCGGGTTGAGTTCGCTGTCGTACGCACCCCTCGACTAGACTGGCCGCTGTACCTTGGTTGAGGGTGCAATCTTTACAGATCAATGCAAATCCAGGAATGAACGGGGAACCCAGATGAGGATTATATGGCTGAGCAATCACGCCTTTTCCTCTCCAAGACCATGCCCATGTCCGCCCACTTGATCCTCTTAGACAATTTTACGACATTCTACGACGGTTTCTCCAGAGCCAGTCTGACGACCTCTGTCTGCCCCGCGTCCATGCACCCGCGGTCCGGCACACTGAGCTACACCTGCTTGCATCGTATCACTCCTGTTGCACCTGCCCGGGACAGCTCCCGGATGAGACCCGGACGGCGAGCAACCCAGTAGTGCTCGGCACTATGGTATCATCGCGGGGCATGACGAACAAGCTTTTTGCTGAGCTTTGGGGAGCAGTGCCCAATTCTCAGCTCCAGATTGGACGAGCCCCACCTCTATCCCAGGTTTCAGCGTCCCTTGCGAAGCCGAGCGTGCAGGGGACCTGCAGGGGTTTCCGCTTAGATGCGCGGCCGCTCTTCTGATTGGCCACTATGAGAACCTCTTCGTCGCGCAAACTTGCGATAGACGACACCAACCATTTCTGTTTCGGTGTGTGTCTGTGCCTCCAACGATGTCGCTCGTAGATGTCCCTAGTGTCATCGGTCAAGGTCTCCTGGATGCGAGATTCGTTCTGCGGCCAACTCCGTACAAACAGTTCCTTCCCTGGGGCCAGCTCTCTTACCCCGCGAACACGTCCTCGCCCCGCGCGGATTGCGAACTGGCGCCAAGCAGCCCGCTCTGCCCCGGGAGATGCAGGCTGGGGCGAGTCTCTGTTCGACGTTGCCATTGGCTTTTTGGAGTCAGGGTCATGCGGTCGGGTGCTCTCTGTCCTCTTCCTGACTCTGTCCTCTTCCTGAGAGCTACAGCTCCTTCGGCACTGATCACTTCCATAAACTGCCCATAGCGTTCCGAGTCACTGTGCTCCTGCCGGCAGTTCGTCGCTAAGGGAAACGGGATCCTGCAGCCTTCCCACCCCACCTCCATTCGATACTAGGTAGAGTGTCTACGCCACAGCTCTCTTTGAACCCGACATGTGCGAAGACACTTGGCTATCTCGCGGCCAAAACTCTCGCATTTCGGATCCCGCTTCACCCCCAATATCGCAGGGACTCCAGCCCACTGCACTACCAGAGACGCCGTGGCGGCCGACGAAGTATGCACATAGGATGGCGCCCCAAAGCAGAGAGTTGTCCACATGCAACTGCTATACGGTTATCACCATGCATATCCTCGGTTCCAGTCCTGTGAAGTCGTTTCACAGAAGTCCGGCCACCACATACCTGCCGGCAAGAAGCCGGCGAAAGCAAATATAACAAACCTAGGCAGAGGTTGCGAAGGAGCTCTTAGGTTCACATACTTCTGTACGAAGTATTCCAGTTCAGAGGTTGGATCCAACGACGTCCATGCTTCGATATCGGGTCGGAACATACACCGTCGATACTTCCAGTTGCAACCCGAGAATCTTCCCCGGTAGCAACACTATTCTGCCTGTGGCCTTGGATGCATTGTAGCTATCGGGCTCGACAATGCAACCAAGCAACAGAGGCGAACCTTGCACTCAAGCCATTGGTCTCAGCTCATCTTCTGTACCTACCAAGAGGCGCTGCAAATGGTTTACGATGCCGATAGCAGACACAACGTCCATAGTGTTGGCCCGAGCCTGGCTTGAAGCTCGTCTAAAAGCAGGGTTGTGATCGGCTACCTTTTCTACCTTCTCTCAGGTTTACAGCGAGAGTCGTCCCAATGAACCGGGATATGAAAGACTTTGCGCCTTGTCGCTGCGCTCGGCTCTGTTCCTCTCCGCATATGCAGGTTGCAGAACGGCCTGTGCCCAGAAAACCGCGATGGGCTGTATCCTTACCTTTCTCGGCCACGCATTCGAGAGATTAATCCGAAAAGGGTGCCAAAAAACGTGGTTGAGTTTGGTGTGGTTCGCCAGGGTCCAGCCTTGCACAACTGACAGATATCTGCATCGCCAACCCGTGCCTCGAGAACTCCCAGGCTCCCTTGTTCTATCTGCTTTTTCCTTCTGTCATGTAGGGCTAAGAACAATGGATTGAGAAACTGACCAAAAATTTGTCCGCAGCAGCAGCCCGCTAACCAGGCATGCAGATGCGATGCATAGGTAAGTGGCTAGTCACCCGACAAAATCAATGACAGTACTCAGCCCTCCTGATCTCGGCACATGAGTTTTCTGATGGCGAAATGTGACTTGTATTTTCCTGACCCAAACTCGGGCACTTTATAGAGCTCCGGACTTGAGAGATCTACGAACTATCCCGAGTGAAATCCTACGTCGGTGTGGTGAGCCTCGTTTCCCCGGGGGGTGGGAACCAAATGTCTGGTACCAAACTCTGGGACATTGACAGCCCCTACTCTGCGCATTCGATCGCCCTACCACGCGCCAGGAACCCCAGAATCTTCATCAGCCTGGGCCGAGCGGTGACAAGTTCGTATTATCATCATTTTTCATTGCGACTAATTTTACATACAATCGTCTCCGGTCTGCTGGTATATCCCGTGTCAATCTCTCTTTCCCGGGTTTGCAGAACCATGGATCAGGCACCCCCAGCGCGTTCAGCTGCCGGGAGTCGGATTCTCTCGAAAGCTTCGGCCGTCTTCGACCCCATTCGCTCTTCTTTCTACTGGTTCGTGCCCTCCCGTCTCCCAGGTTCCTGCATCACGTACTCTCCTCTGGGTAACCGCAATACAACTCTTCATGCTGAGATACGGGGCGAGGTTCGCTACCGGCCGCGTCTTGGGACCGTGAACAACGTCGAGAAAGCCAGCACGCCTGGGTCGGATGCTACCTCGTCGCGAAACTGCTGCCAGAAAGAAACTAGGCTGGGCCAAAATCGCCTTGCTATCTATTCGTTCGTTGACTTGCATAGTAAATCCAAAGCAATGCATTTCTACAGTCCGAGCTGTGTGACGACATGGACCGATACTGCAGCTTCTTTCCTCTCATCGAGTCGCCCGAGCTGCTGCCGCGCGCGGATTTGACCGCCGTGTGACCAGCACCCTAACCAGCATTTCTGCAGCGAAGACAAGTCAAAGCTCACAGGTCTAAGCCAGATTCAGGTCACACACCCTCAGAAGTCTCGGCCTACGTTCCTTCAATCTAGTGTACTTCGATGCAGCCACTTGACCGTTCTCGCTGAGTGAGAGAGCCACATATATTGCCAGCCACTTGCGGCCTGGCCCTTCATGGCCAAGACTCTTCACAATGTCGAGGTATTTGGACCCCCCCAAAACTCAACAACGGCGGACAAGTTCGTCTTGGCAAGAGAAACGGCAGCTTGGCCCTTACGCCCTCCCGGAGTGGTATGCTCAACAGAGGCTTTCCGCAGACCAGGCTCCCTGGTTTGGCTGACAGGCTTTTGCCGACTGCCATAGGGGCCTGTCAGTGCGAAGGAGACAAGGTGCATCATTAATTTTCCTCGGTCCGTAGCTTGCGAGGTTATCTCGGCGACCAAAACCTTGCCAGCAGACTGCGAATTCTTGGTAGTTCAGCAATGCACAGACTGTGCATGACCATGGGTGCTACCGAAATCTACTGCAGGTGGTCCGAACATGGAGCGGAGGTGCTAACTCAGGGCCTAATCTGGTGCAGAGAAACCCCCAGCGTATGTATTGTGGCCGGTGCGGAGAAGGCGGGACAGGTTGCAGACCACGAAGCGCCCTGAGCGTGGACCAGACTCGTTCGGGGTGGTGCCACGATCGGCAGGGGATGAGCCGGGATCTGGATTAGGCTTACAATGAAAGAAGAAAATACCGGCTCAGGATCCGCGAACCAAACATTGCCGGGAACCGTTCTACCTCATCTCTTTAGGTGCCGTAGTGAGCCGAAAATTTGGTTTAGCCCAGTACATACCATATCGAACGGGCTAACAACCCCAGGCTGGTTGCGCCTGGACCGGGCTTCTACGCCACCAACGGCTACTTCGTAGCTGAGACAAGAGTCTTCGAATCACACTGTACCTTGGATACTACGTAGCACGTACAGCGCCTTAGCCAAGACCAGCCTAGCACCACCATCCAGGCAAGTCGTTGGACGGATGCCGGCCGGGGGATTGTGATGAAGAGAGAGCTACTCGGTTTTCTGGACTCTACCCAACCTTCCCGCCCTCCGGCTCTGTTCTACCTAGATACGACCCTGAACAGCATTTGGTAGGTTTTGTTTATCGCGTCAAGTGCAAGCTACCACTCAGTGCCTAAGGTGCCTCCAGCCTACATTGCCGGACTTGCCAGCTACACGTGCTACAGTAGCCTGGCAGCCTGCATGAAGGTCATTGAAGGATCTGCGAAGAAGCAGACAGACGAGTCACCTTGCCCGATACGGAATCCCATCTTCACCAGGCACATGGTGGTACGACTGCGTCGTTTGCCATCTTTCGCCCGGCACGAAGACTACTATCGATGCGATGGAGAGGGGAAATGTAGACGATCCCCAGGGGTCGGTGGGCTTGCTGGCCACCGTCTGGCCCAGTCTCTTGATAATGGGGCAAGATTTTCCTTTCAGCCATACCGAATGCTCCAGGATGCAACAAGTAAGTTCGGAGCTCCTCTGGGTTGTGTCCCATGTAGAAACGGCAGTTCTCCTTGAGAGCTCGAGGAACGTCGTTGCGGCAAAATCCCGTCGAATCTAGGGTCCCCTCTCGTCTTCCATCATTGTCGGACAGTGATGAGTCCGAGGGTTTCCAGCAGATCATTCTGTTTCCGATGAGCAAGGATGAAGAGATCAAAGACTGAGTATTCACTAGCATATTCGCTGAGTAGGCATCCATAGTCATGGCCATAAGCCCTGAATAATGACAAGTAGATTATGAATAGTCAAGTTTGGAGTTCATTACTGGCCTTTGAGCTGCCCCATCTGGAGGTCCTTTGCAGTAACTTCAGCAGGATGTATCAGAGCTCAAGGCAGCTTCCCTTTGGCTCGAGTCTTTGATGTTGTTTCTTCCGTGGCCTCTCCTAGGTTCCCATTCGACCTCAGAGTTGCCACGAGTACAGAAGTTCATGGATGCTTCGACGAGCACTGGACTTGAGACAATCCAAGAAAGATACCGTGAATGGGCTTGTTGTAGGATCTCTGCTCGGCCTCTTTGTTCGTATTCTGTGAGAGCCAGAGATTCCTTAGAAGTAGGTACCGTTCGAGATGTCTCAGGCACAATCTTTCACTCAGTCTTCTCGAGAAGGGCCCAGCCGTCTTCCATAGCCGTAGAGAGAGAATCTCATCAGAATGACTACCATTCTTTCGAGGAGAATAGAAAGATTCCAGGAGGGAAACAAGTATTTTATATCTCCTGGTCCCCCATCTTGGGAGCCCAGAGATCGAGGCCAGCGTTTCTGCTGAGTACATGAGTGGCAATCTGAACCGCCCATCCTTCATCCCCGACATCGTCCTTCGCTCCATTCTACAGTCGTCATGCCTCGCGGCCGTCAGGTTAGGAGAAATCAGTACAGCGGTAGCCGTCAAGTTCCACCACAGGCCGCAAACGATGAGGGCGATAATAACTCATCAGGTGACGACTCAAACTCCTTTGGAGCTGCACCAAGTCGACGGCACAAGAAAGCTAGAGGCGGCTCGAAAAATGTGTCGGAAAAGACTACACGCGCTGACAACGGCGCCACGGGGCAACGGCGCCGCATCCAGCATGGCCGAGAAAAGACCATCAAGAATGTCCGGAACACCGCAGCGCGTCGAGGCACCAGCAGCGGAGATCGCGGAACCCAGCCCCAGCCAAGTCCTCGTGACCGTGGAAGCAGCCAAGCGTGCTCTAACCACTGGCATGGAACGAGTGACATCGAAATCCGAGGGAGAGATATGCGTGGGCCCTGCGGCGCCTGCACCTCGGTCCGGCAGTCCAACCAGCGACTCCGCGAGCTCCTCCTCCGCTACCTGGCAAAGCAGCGCCAGGCCATCGACTACTGGGCGGACGGCGTCGGCGTCGGGGACGGAAACAGCTTCGAAGAGATGGACTGGCAGTACGAACCGACCACGCTGGTCACCTTCCGCTTCCAAGACCGCCGGTACAGCTCAATCCGCCAGATCCTGGCTCAAGCAGAGCAAAGAGGCTCCGACCATGCCGCACCTCACGCCCCCTACTCGCAACAGCTCCCGGAAGTTATGGACCTAGACCCATCAGTCCGTCCCAGAGCGCATTTTACCTCTTTGCATTGTAATTCCCGAGACGCCGGGGACTCCACCCAGTCACGAAACGGTGGTTTCCCAGCCACAGAAACCTCCACCCACGCCAATGTATTCACTACTCATCCATGGAGAATACCATTTTCGAGCAGAATTCGACCTCTATCTTCGTTTTTCGGCAACCTCCGGCCCTCTACCCTCGATGCCAGTATGCAGTTCAGGCGCAGATCGTCGTACGAAAGCTCAGAAGGACCACCGGAGATGACTAGACCGGCAGCCTTTGGAGCGCTTCGCAGCTTTGGGGTCGATGCCAGCAACGTCCAGGCGGCAGCTAGCGAGGCGGCTCTTACTTTGGATTCGATGAGCCTGCGCCCCTCGGGCTCCTGAAAGCACCTCATGCAACAATCGCGCTTCCGACTCCGGCCCATTCCGAATTCTTCCTCGAGTCGGCGGAGACTTTCCCTCAGATCATGACGAAGACTCTCATTCGCATCGTGGTCTAGAAACGAGTGGGCTGCTAGAGCAGATATAATTATGCTCACTGGCAGGCCACATGATGGAGTACCTCCCGAATGAAAAACGCAAGCCGGTAGAGAATGTTTGACTAGTGGGACTGTTCTCTTGCGCGGCCGGGGCTGTCGCAAAATGGCCAGAGGAAATGGATAAATCTCTCAAGTCACATATCTCCTCTTGTCAAGAGTGCGGGATGCAAGACATCGAAAAAATAAGGGCTGTCATCTACTAAATTCGGCGCAAGGTTCAATTCGAAAGGAAGGGTTGGTCTCCTGTCTGTAGCAGGATATGGTTCACGCGAAAAATGACTTTCTCAATGAGACGGACACTTCTTAGCTGACCCTGGCCGCGAAATGCAGCTAATCTGGATGTATGCTTGCATTAGCGTCTTGAAGAACAGTAATGTCTACAAAATTGGGAAATCTCTGTCTAAGATACTTTATGTTGCTCCTCATTTCTGGTGACTCTTTGCTTTTTATTTTGGTCCTCTTCTTGGGCGAGTCCATCCTGACGCTCACCTCCTCACAAGTGTGATTGCAGGCAATCTAGGTCAGATATAGCAAGCAAATTGACCAGTCTCCCGCATCTTCCGCTACCAGTCTACAAAGTTAATACCAGTGGAGAGCCAAAAGCACTGCTGTCACCTTCGTGAGAACCCGGTGGTCAGCATGGTCTGTGCTCAGGGGCAAGTAAACAAAGG
>FTLB01002913.1_pt1 | contig 27132 bp, 5 predicted proteins | sample 1658291 | NCBI WGS metagenome assembly FTLB01 (sample SAMEA3914812, study PRJEB12502) | metagenome | biome: forest; material: soil | place: Canada | collected 2011-07-07 | depth 0.1 m
CGGTAGGGCCTCGCAACATATACGCAAATCCGAGCTTGAGCAGCTTGGTTTCTTTTTTGTCAGCCCTCATTGACGGAACGACAATTTCCGAGATGGCAGAAAATGACGAGAAGAAAATGAAGAGACTGTACAAGACTTATTCATCAGATCTACCCCTATCAGCGCGAAAAGCTGAGCCTCGGTCCGCGGCTGATGGCTCCGTCGTCCTACTAGCTGGATCTACAGGCTCTCTTGGCTCTTATATCCTCGATACGCTGCTTGGTGATCCGGGTATCTCTCGCATATATTGTCTGAATCGCGGCCCCAACAGTCTAGCACGTCAGCAAAACTCCTTGGCTTCAAAAGGCCTCCGTCCATTGTCTGGTAAAGTTGAGCTGTTCGACATAGATCTGTCTCTGCCATATTTTGGCCTATCTCTGGAGCTGTACAGGAAACTATTGAACGAAGTCACTACGATCATTCACAACAGCTGGAGCGTGGACTTCAATCTCTCTATTGATTCTTATGATCGTCACCTTGCCGCGGTTCGGCGCTTTATCGACTTCTCCGCTCATTCACGCTTCGGCGCGGCAATTTTCTTCATTTCAAGCATCTCTGCAGTTTCTAATAGGGGTCGCATCCACGGGGATTCGTCTGAGATTTTGGAGCAGATCTACTCAGACTGGAGAGTCTCCCAGGGGAACGGATATGGCGAGTCGAAGCTTGTCGCAGAAGTCTTGCTCGAGACTGCAGCGAAAAGTGCAGAGATCCCTGCCAGCGTCTGCCGCGTGGGGCAGATCGCTGGACCAACCGCCGCAGCCGGTGTCTGGCCGAAGCAAGAGTGGCTCCCAAGTCTGATTGCCAGTTCCAAGTTCTTGAGGAAGCTCCCTAGCACTCTTGGCCAGATGGAATCGGTAGATTGGATCCCAGTGGATATCCTGGCTCGTGTGATTGTCGAACTCGCATTCGGCAGCTCCTCGAGCCCGGTGTCGGGCGCAGCTGTTTATCACACGCTGAACCCGCAACGGACAACTTGGTCCAACTTTGTCCAAACTGTGAAGACGGCACTTTCCACAGCAGATGGCTCGCCAGACATCGAGATTGTATCGCTAGCGGCTTGGGTTGATGCTCTGCGTGAGAGCATGCTTACTACGGTGGACATCACGCAGAACCCCGCAATCAAACTGATCGACTTCTTCCAAGAGATCGTTTCCAATGAAGATCGGCCAGTTGTACTTGATATCAAGAACACGCTAGCTGCATCAAATACGTTAGCCAATTTGGATGCCGTCCATGAAGCATGGGTAGAGAATTGGATACGGCAATGGGCATTCTGAACGACTCTTCAAAGGAGACAGTTTTCGGGTTGGATATGCCAATGAACCAGGTTAGCGTAAGGAATTGTTAAAATTTCGTAGAAAATTTACAGAATGGTATTCAGTAACGTTATCTAGTGGCAAACATGCTTCCGCACAGAACGTATCCACTATAGCGGTAGGCCATCGGAGAAAATTGGCCGAACCAATTGCAGGGAAGGACCTTGACAATGATTTTATATTCCATTAGCCCTCTTGATTGCATATAGTCCGTAGTCCTTCAGCCAGATGCATAATAAACTCAAATCAAAAAATCGACTACAAATACAACCAGCTATGAAACTAGACCCCGGGATAAACAGAACGGAAAGCACGCTTAGCGATTCAGATTATATCTACAGACACGGCATTCCGGTGTATACAACCTCAGTGCAAGGCATATCTGACCAATACCCATATGGCTTCAATGCTTGTCGAGACATCATTAATGGTTAACACCCAGTTATCAATCGGAATCGCTAAGCCGTGCGCGGCAAACACGCTCATGGTCTGGAATGAGGCTGAGTGCGCGTTGTCGAACCCTGTCGTCTGCGCCGCGCTGCCAGTCCCCTGCGTGAGAGTCAGCGCGGAAGGGTTGAGCGCCGCATCTGTTACGATCATGATGTCCGAAGCCACAATGTTCTTAGGCGCTGTGGATTTGGTATACACAGGTAGGCGGTCGTTCAACCCGGACAGCGTGAACACCCTCGTAGTGGTACCAGTTGGGGGTTGAATGGCTGCGTACCACGACGCGGCAAACTCGCTGCGCAGGTCAAACAGTGCAAACAGACCGTCTGTCTGGCTCACATCCGTAATCGTTTTTATCCAAGAAGCAACATAAGCGGCTGCCGATGTTGCGAGCGTCTGACCCCCATCCCGTGATGTATATCGCACCTGCAACACAACGTCGGTGATTGTGTTGTAGTCAAATTGGCGGAAACCGGAGGGAAGCTGCAGACTCCAATTGGAGATCGCACCGGCGCCCTCGAACGGCGCGTATCGCTCGTCGTGGAAGTTGAGCTCAAACAGACCAGCGTCAGATCTTGCCGAGGACACAGCGATGGCACTGATTGGCACGCTGGTCGTCTTGAAGCGGTCATCATCCTGGTTCACCTTTGGCGCGTAGTCGGTCCCACTTGCTGCTGTGCCAACAGTGCGATACTGGTGCGAGAGCAGGCGGAGCGTGCAATTTATGCTCGTGTATGGTCCAACTACGCACGGGACAGTCACAGACAGCGACCGGATCTTGCGTAGGTAGTGGCCGGGAAAGTCCATGTCGAAAAGAATCTCGGGGATTGAGAACGTACACGTGCCAGTGTCGCGTAGCTCAAGAAGTGAGAGCGGACTAACTTGCCGCAAGGATATGAGCTTGGTGATCTCAAAGTCGTAGCCACGTGTTTCATTGTAGGCTTCCTCGAGCTGCTTCAAACTGAGGAACAAGCGGTCGCCAGCTAGTAGACCATCGTACGCTGGCTCCCAGTACCCGTACTGGATAAAGTTGGTGTCATCAACTCCTCTCTCGAGTCGGTACGCCAGCTCTGCCTTCCTCGACCAATCGACAGCCATGTTATACATCTGGTGGTACAGATCCTGGACCCCCGTCTGTAGCCATTGATACAACTGCACATTGCTATACTTCGTTTTCAAGAAATCAGCGACCTCGGCCGAGTTGTCTATCAGTTTTTGCTGTACGTTGATGTCGTGGTTCGCCATCTCCAGCCGAATATTCTGTGCGAGTATGGCTTTGTCGATGTTCTTAATCTCGTAGGCTGACGAGTTGGCGTTCAGGACCCGATCCTGCGAAGCGCGCAGGAACGAGGTCGTTCGTGCTGCTGCTTGGGATTGATACGTCAAGTTGGCAGCGTAGACCTGCAGGCCGCGTGCTACGGCCGAAACGGCATTTGCGAGGTTACTGAAGCCCCAAGATGCCGTTACGCCGATCCCGAGTGGCATGCCATTGGCCCCAATGGTTGGGAGAACATGGAACACTGACGCAACGGTCTCGAGGATGCCAATGGCCGTTTGCCAGTCCGCCGCGGCGCTGGCTTTGTCGGCTTCCTCTTTCTCCGTCGGCATGAGCTTCAATCCGCTAGAGTCTACGGGTGCCGGGATGTTGGGTACGATTTCCTTGACGTCTGCGTCAGGCGTCGGCACTCCGGAGGTAGGCAAACCCAGCAGCTGGAGGTAGTGTTGCATCTTGTAGACCGGTAGCATCCGATTCTGATTCAGGGCGTCTAGGTTCTTCTGAGCCTCGTCGAAGGCCATTTTCTTAGTGTCCATGCCCATCTGGAGGATAACGCCTTCGTTCGTTTCCCGCATCAACGCTAGAGTCTCAACGTCCTGCTTCTCTTTGGCTGAGAGCAGCGCAGCGCCAAGAGATCTTAGTTCGTTGCACAGGTCTTGCGCCTTGGCTAACAGAAAGCTAAAACGATAATTTGGCATAGTGGTATCGAGGTCGTTGAGAATATTGGCTATGCTGAGGCCCTCAGCCGCCGCCGCAACGAGCAGGGCCGGGTTGATGGGCGGCTCGTACAAAGGGAGGTGCTGCACATTTCCAAATATGTCCTGGCAGTGCCGGATCTTGAAGAGCCGATCGTCAATGGTGTCGCGCAGTGCGGTCAAGTTTGGGTTGTCTGGAATACAGAAATAACGCGTGGTTGCGAAGCCAAAAATGTTGGCTAGGCCTACTACGCCGTTGCTCTCGCCGTATGGTAAGTCCGTCTGGTTGCTGAAGGGAAAAATTAGCTCGAGCTGCACCATGGCATTTCCGAAAGGATCCCAGCTGTTGGCCAGACTCTGGTACGTCTGGGCTGTTGTCTTGCCACGCTTGGGTATCTTCTGACCACGCGGCCCGTATACGTGACTCGCCAGCACGTAGCATTGTATGGCCAGCGGGATCATCTCCAGAGTGTTTTGCGTAAAGTAATAATCTCCGTACGCAATGAGGATTTGGACATAAGTCATAGCTGCCCACTTCATGAAAGCCACCGGGCGTAGGCGTGCCACGACATAAGGGTTGAAGGGGTTATCACGCCACTGGTTGATCTGGCCGTTTGCCGAGTCGGGTGTGTTGGGATGAAGACTATCGAATAGCTTCTCCATAGAATTAAGCGCATCGACTTCACGGAACGGCGGCCATTTCCAGAACCGATTCGCGTCGGTGCCTTTTGCGAAAGGGTCGAATATATAATTCATCACCGCGAGGGCTTGATCGAACTGCTGTGTGGACAAATAGTTTGCAGCCAAGGCCATTGGTGCATGAAACCCGAGTTCCCAATTGTACAACGAGTAGGGGCGCTTGAGCTCACTATAGACGGCCGAGGGGTCGTCGCCGAAGGCGTCGTTCTTTTGATCTGCCGTCGTGAGAGTCTGGAAGTAAGCATAGATACCATCAATACTGTCCGTGGCTGAGACCTTTCCAATGAGCTCATGTGCGAATTGATGGCTGAAGGATTGCAGCGCTGGCGTGCCACCGGAGCTTGTCACATATTGTATCTGTGGCCATGAAAGACCCGCCTGGTAAGAAACGTATGGCGCATTTTCGAAAAGCGTCAGCTGTCCAGTGTCTCCATCCGCCTGCAACGAGGACATAACCCTGCTGATGGTGAGGTTGCCCGAAGAGGGCCCAGTAGCCAACGACGCGTACTGAAAGGATTCACCGCCTGGGCTAGGCGATGGCGCCGTCTTCGGCACTCCGTTGCCGGCTAACATTGAGCCGTCGAAGCTGAACCTGGCTATGAGGGTTGCACCAGCTCGTACACAATCAACAGAGACAGACGTGGCAGAGCCATCTGACGCTCTTGACGTCCGTGGGATGAACTGATATGTATCTATAGAAGGCAAAGGTACGGGGGGAGGCGTTTCGTAGAAAGCGTCCGTGGTAGTCATCTTCTGCGTCCATTTCCCGTTCCGCAGCTCACAGTAACCCATTCGAATCTCCCAGTAGTCAACAGGCGTGGCCGTTGACAGCGCCTTTGTACCGAGAGTATTCCACGTCTGCGTATTGTCCACGACAGCGGGCAGCGTCTTCTTGGTCATCTGCGGGATACCGACCATTAGGCGGCCATTGAACGTGAAAGGGACCAGATATGTCCCGTTACCCGTCACAAGGCCTGTCGAGTCCATTGTCTCATAGTTTGGAATATCGACCTGCATATCCTGCCAGGGCGCCCAGTTCTCCGAGAGAATATCATAGCTGCGGTAATAGAAGGAAAAGGGCGATCGACGTGACCGGGCGAATAAATAAATGACATTGAGGTGAGTCGTTGTCTGACCGAGACCGTCGTCCACCGTCACTGTTTCATCTTGCAGATAGATTCCCATCATCTCAAGATTGGCGATGCCGTCGAGCGAGAATAGATATGCCTGCATCGCGTCCGTGACGGTTTGCTCAGATACGTCGTTCTGCAGGAGTGCAGACTCAAGCTGTAAATAGATAGGAGATTTGTCGTCACGGAGTGATGGGACAAGCCAATTCTCGGGATAAAGGAATACCTTCCGCGCAGCCTCCCACAGTCGATACTTCTGCATCCAAGTCCACCTGTCTCTGTCAAGCTCGTTCAGTCCCACACCGGAACCGTCTGACCTATCTTCAAGTCCGAGTAGGCAACGCTGGATGAACTGCTGCACAGAGCTAGTGGCCTGCTTGAGCCTCGCGGTCTCGAGGCACGCTCCCATACTGACGTCGATGAGGAAGAACTCAAAGAGACTGTCGCTGTCGATCACGTTTTGCGCCACGAGCTCAGGTTGCACGGTGAGGTAGCCGACGAGCGCAGCGCTCTGTGCTTTCCGCAGAGCATCAAACACAGGTTTAGATGCTGTGTCCCAATCTGCCAGCTGTAGACTCGCGCGAACGGTGTTGCGAACATTCTGCGCGATTGCATGGCTCGGCCAGAACTTGACGCTGGGCTCTGCCCAGATGAATAGCTTATCAATGTCAATTCCAACCCTGGTAGCTAAAGCCAAGGCTTTTTGCAGCTTGGTGAGATTAATCTCGTTGGTGAACTGAGATGGGTTGGTGAGATTGAAGTGCGCCGTAGCGCACAACTTAGTCACGGCTGTGAGGTCCCATTGGGTAGTAGCCACAATCTGGGCGAGCAATGTGGACGCGTCTGGGCTTGGCCCGGATGTCCACTTGAAAAAGTCGATGAGAGTAGGTGACTGCTGTGGAAGGCTGGTGCGTAGCGAGGTGTATGCCTGTAGCCTAACCCATGCCGCCAGCGTCATAGTATTGAAGTCAAGGGGCCCAAACTCTGATCCATGTGCCTGGAAGTAAAGAATCTCCTCGGCACTCAAACTGAGCCCATTGATCACAATGCCAGCCTTGACGACTTGGGCAAATATGTCGGATAGACCCTGGATCGAATAGTTGGGCAGCAATGCCGTTGATGGGATCGCGACCAGTCCCGATCGTGCCGTCATCCACTGCAAGGCGCTGGCCGATTGGCCAGTAATCACGAGAGAGTACACGCGTCCGCCGATGAGATTTACCGCCGTCGAAATCCACACGTTAGATGGGTCAGGTTGTTGAGTGCCAAACACGATATGCTGGCCGTCCAGCACCATGTCCGGGGGCTGGTAGTCTTCGCTAAGGCTGAGGCAGCTGAAACTATACGAATCTATTGTAGAAACTACCAGGAAGCCTGTCCATCTGTTCGCGGGCTCGGCCGGAGCTTGGTGGATCTTTTCCAGCGCGGTCAAGGCGCTTACCTGTGTCTTGGATGTCGGGTCTGTCCCGAGCAATACAGATGACAGCAGCGCCCCGGTGACATCCGAAGACAGAGACGAGACAGAAGCCATAGTGTCATTGATAAGCTGATCGGCTAGTTTGTGCCGCAGGAACGGCATGTACGCTTGCAAGAAATATAGCCGCTTAGCTGGGGCGGTAGGAACGGTGGTCGTATCCCCCGCGATGGGGATCACGTCTCCCGTAACCAGAGCCGCCCTGGCGGCTGTTTGGTCGGTGAATATGTCAATCAACACTGTATTGAAAAAGCTGAGCGCCTGTTTAGCCAGCCGGTCAACCGATTCGGACTACTTGGGGTTGCTGGATAGTCCTTTGACAGTTGCCGTGTCCTGGGTCGTCAGCTGTCCCGAAATCTGCAGCGTGGCGTTGCTCCCGTCTGTGTATTTTATCCGCGTAGCCAGTGCTGCGGGGACGTTGATGCTGAGACCGGAGGGCGTGTTGGTGGTAAACGTCCTGGTGCCATCCAGGAACATCACCACCTGAGCCGCTTGAGTCGCGCCGAGGAGGATCTGCGCATTGGTGGCCACCAGTGTGTCATTTGCAGCGTTAATATCCGCCACATCCAAGTTATTCGCGTCAATCTGGTTGAGTCCATCGTACAGTGTCTTAGTTGTTCTTAGAATAGTCGTCTGCGACGGGCCGAGAGGGTTGGTCTTGCTGTCGAGGTTCTTGGTTACGTAAGCTAGCTGCTGGAAGCTGAACCCTGCCGCCGTCATCGTGTTCCATAAATTGACAAGTCCCAGGGTCGCTTGAGCAGAGGACCAAGGGCTGGGGAAGGTGGCCATGACAGTGGCTAGGTCAATCGGCCGAACCGACAGCACTGTTGCCAGGAGGGAATACCGATAGACGATGGACAAGTTATTTAGCACGAGTTCGTCTGGGACGTTGCCTACTGCCAAAATGGCTGTGAGGTCATCAGACTTCAGGCGAAAGGCGGCTAGTAGAACAGGAATATGATCCGAAATCTTGGCAGGAGGCGATCCTGCCAAGTAGTTGCCATTGGAGTCAGGCTGGAAGATGGGATCCGTGCCGACAATATTGTGCGTCAAAAAAAGTTGTGCATATAGCGAGCTTGGGCCAAAGGTGTCAATTTCTCCCCAGAAAGACAACACCTGGAGCACTGATAGTCCAGTAATGGCAACCAACTTATTCACAGCCTGCAGTTGGTGTAGACAACCAGGCGTAATATCGAGTACTGGCTTTGGCTTATGCTTTGGAGGAGCTTCTGGGGGTGTTGACGACCCGCCACTGCTCCCGCCACTGCTCCCACCACCCGCAGGCTGTCCACATTTTGCACAGTTTGAGCTTCCACAGGTGCCGGTGGAACAGGCGTCCTGAAAATCGCCCCAGTCGACATCCGGCGACCCGTTAGTGCTAGAGCCGGGGCTCGATCCGCCGCCCGTCGGGGGAGTGCTGCTGGGCTCGCCGGCTGTCGTCCCGTCTTCGTTTATGTTCCCCAGCCCTCGTAATGCGCCGTCTAACTCTTGCATAGTCCATCCGAGCTTATTCCACAGCCGCAGAAAGCGATGAACACGGTCGTATTCCTTGTCCGTGACGACACTGCCGTCAAGGTGGCGCAATCGCACATTGTCAAGGCTGCAGTCGTCCTGCACAGGGTTAAAAACGATATGCCGTTCGTACTGGCCGATGATGTAGCTGGTACCACGATAGATAACTCCATCAAAGTTTGCTGTGGACTGTATGTCCGTGCGGTCGAGATAGACTGATTCGCTACCGTATTTAACGGACCATGGCGTCCAGTCTGGAAGCAAAACTTCACCGTTGGGCATTACGCGCGCCATGACAAATCCGTTTGGTGCGACAATGCGGCCGTCCTGGCCAAGATGAGCAATCACTTGATCCGTGCTAGTCTGAGCTGGGAGTCCATTAGGATAAGGGTCTGGCGGTGGGATTGTACTCGTTGGAGGTGGAACATGGATAGTTGTCAGGGCGGAAACTTGTAGCTTAGGCACCGTGTTGCCATTTTCCGCATCAGCCGCGGGTATGACCAAGTCTGCGGGCCAAGGAAGCTGCGGTCCCTCTCCTGACTCAAGAACAATGATCTTGCCAACCTTGTCGAAGTGTTTGTATACCCAGTGGTGGATCTTCGACTTCACCATGCAGTTGCAGCCAGGAGGATGACTGATCTGACCACAAAACCCGACTCCGGCGTTGCTACCAGTGCCAGTACCCACACTGCTAGTGTTCGTACTGCTGTTGGCCGCGTCTGGGTCGGTATTGAGTAGCCCCTTGAGAATATCGCCGATGGTAGGAAAGGAAGCAGGATTATCCAGGAAGGCTATCAACTGTTTAAACTTGGCCTTCGCCGTCTTGGCGGTGTAATCAACGAGACTCCTGAGGAACATGTAAGAAAACTTTATGCTCTCCATGACCAAGAGAGACTTGCCAGTTGGCAAGTTTGGGTTGATAAACTGTGTAGCTAATAGATTGGTCAAGTCGGTGTACAATATGCCGCTACGAGGTAGAAATTGCGTCTTAACGAATGTGAGCCCTGTTTGAGTGGCCTCGTCTGTGCTCTGCATGTCCTGTACAGAGGCGTAATCATTACCCCAGTAGTTGTAGATTGGCTTTACGCCGATGCGCTTTTGATAGTCGGACACAGTAAAGCTTGTCCCGTGGCGGATGTCGAAGTATCGCTTAGGCCAGAACGCCTGCTTTGTGACAATGATGTACTCCTCCTGTGTCAGCGCCAGCAACTCGGCATCATCTGCCCGCTGAAGCACTAGAGCATGGATGGCAATGAGCTCCGCTTGGAGGGCAGGAGACAGGGCCGTACTTGTCGTAGTTACTATACCGCCGGGGCCTGCGGTGCTCTGGCCATTGTCCGCATCGCTCTCTGACGTATCATCTGCCGAGGTCGGGCCCGAGGACGAAGGCTCGCCCGCATGTGCAGAGCCTCCTCCGTCATCTTGAACGGTTAAGGTCGGAGGTATGTAGCTGTCGCGGAAGACCTCGCCGATCTCCGCCCGACTTGTCTTCAAGAAGTTTAGAAAGAGTCGGATCTCGGTAATAGGTTGGTTAAAGGGGAGCGCCACTGCTGGGTAGACGGCACTCTTGAGGATGCAATATGCTTCGTAGTTGGTGTTTTGTGGCTCTGCTAACAGCTCCGGCGAGCTTGCACCGTTGTTGTCTGTAGAGTCGATGTTAAACACATCAATTTCCGATTGCTTAGGATTCTTAGTATCCGTTCTGTAATCGTCTAGATGAACAACGAACGACTCCATGACCTCGTTGGCAAGATCAATGTACGGGAGGACCGTGTTAGTATTGGCACACGTCAACTCCAACTTTGCCAAGTCTGGCCTCCTTCGTAGTAGTTTCTCAAGTGGCGTTCCGGCCCAACCGGCTTCGAGGTGGCTGGAATTCGGGTCGAGGTTGTTATTGCGAAGATATTCCAGCAGTTCGACGAAATAGGCTGCCGGACTAGATATCGACGTACAATCGTCGCATGCGCAATAGTCCATGCTCCCAAACAGAACCTCCAGATTTGCCTGAGATGGGAGAGCTGGGGATGACTGCACTTTGATTAGACGCTCTTTGCGTGTCTCGGTGCCGTCGATGGCGGCTAATCCGGTGCCTCGGAGGGTACTGTGCATATGAACCAGGGCCTCGTCGTTGCGAATTCTGGTATTTGTAGCATGAGTATGGATCTGCTTGGCCACAGCTTTGCCGCCCAGAATGCCTGTGAATTTGTCGAGGAAGTTGGATTGTGGGATGCTGGATACTTGAAAGGCAGTGTGAAGGCCCGCATTGAACAGCGCCGGAATCACCTCAGGCGTATGTGTCAGAGCTTGTGTGGTCTGTAGAGCTTTCAGTGCCCGCGCGACATCCGTTCTGTGGACGTCGTCGATGCCCTTGAAGGACTTTCCATCTGCCAAAGGATCTAAGATGGACTGCTTGCGGATATTGAAGTTGGGTTGGTTGATCTCGAAGAACCTGACGATGCCGTTCTTTACGGCGCTGCTCTGCGTTTCATCCTTTGCCACGAGCATAGAGAATCTTGTTTGCCTCTTGCCAACTTGATTAGATGATTTGACTGGCATGACCTGCAGTTCGTCTTCTCTGATCATTCTGCTCAGCACAGCTGAGGCCTGCTCGTGGAAGAGCATGTTCTGAAAATTGCGGACCAGGACGGAGACATCCTCTTCCGACGGCTTGTCTGAAGAGACCGTAGTTTGTACATTGTCGAGAGGCTGGTCCTTTATCTGGGGGGAGGGCTTCTCGGCCGAGGGAGGCGTGGTAGTAGGCGTGATGTCCTTTGTTGGGCTTGGCTCCGGGGTAGGTGTCCGTGGCCGGGACGTTGTCACAAGGGTAGCTAGCATTTCGTCATTGAAGTTCAGCGCGACATCACGCAGGGATTTCACCGCAACATGACGGAGAAGCGCCGTGACGATGAGCGCATTGTTGTTGGAGACACGGGCTAGATCATTAGCCAGACGAACCTTCTCGATGTCGGCTAAGTTGGTGGAATTATCTTCAGAATGACTCTTATCATCCGATGCTAAGCGGTCTATGATGGGTTTATAAGACACCGGCAAGATAGACTTCAAGAAGTCGACGCGACTCTTGGGTATCGCTTCTGCCATCTTCAGAAGTGAGATCTTCGCTGTGAAAGTATAGTCGTTGGCGTTTCTACCTACTATACCAGCATAAGTCGGAGATACCTTATATGGGGCAGCGGTTAGGTTAAAGGTTGGGAAGACATATAGTCATAGGCCTTTCAGACAGGATTTGGAAAGTGTCTGGGTCAAGAATCTTTGTTCTCCGTTTCCCTTGAATCGCATACACGGCCGCTTTGCATTCGTTGCGTTGCGCGAGGAAGTGTTAACGACTCTAAATTGTCGCTCTTCCTGCGCACCCCTATTTTGTCTTCCACTCGATCAGGAAGTACCCCGAAGTGTAGTTGCATCTCAGCCCCAATCGGGGTCTAGAACACCCACATGACACAGAGAAGCCTAATTACAGGTCAACTAGTGTACAACTCGAGGTAGCTCTGCGGACGCCACCATTTCGCATGCTTGGCTCTGATTGGGGCCCCTGGTCATGCGAGTCTTCGGCATTTAAACGCAGCCGCTCCTGGCCGACCCCGCGTTCCTCTCAGCCGCAGGAGATGGTCCGTCAGTGGCGGGAAAACCACTCTAAGTCGATGCTAATATTCATGAGAACGCCTGAATACAGCGCTTCTGCAAATATGTATATACCAGTGTGAACTGCCAAGAGCCCTGGGCATGTGAAGACTTTGTATTGGTGATTTACGAAGTACCTTCGCACATAGCTTATGTCCACTCAATGGCCAATACCGACCACCCTCGTCACACTCATTCTCATCGTCCCAGCTGACACCCCTAACACCTTAAAGAAATCGCCTACTAAACCTGTAACTGCAACTCTTTGAGGTTTTGGGCTTTGGGTCAGATCCTATTTTTCCTCCGAATAACCCAGGACTCTGAGACTCTCGTAGGAGGAAAGCTCAACAAAATAGTCACAAGCGACAAACAGAGATAGGTATAATCGCAGTCAGCGGGGATTATTCTGTACACTTCACTAGTGGACATGTTCTCAAACAGGCCAAAACTATCTGGAGATGAACAGCCTGATCTAGCCACTGCTGGAGGGCTGTCGTCCACCCCCGAAGGTTCTGAGTCCAAGGGCGATTCTCGACGCGGGCCGCCTCATCACGGGCCTAAAAGCGATGGAATAACCTCAAGTTCGCTCAAAGTCCCTCCTTCCCTTCCGAATCTCAGCCTTCCCAGTGGTGGTGGCGCGATCCGGGACATCGGGGAGAAGTTTGACGTGAACGCCGCCACGGGGACTGCTGCTGTAGGGATTCCGATCGCATTGACGCCCTCTCGGGGAAGCACACAGCCATCGCTGGGCCTGAAGTACAACTCTGGCGCAGGAAATGGGCCGTTCGGCCTCGGGTGGACTGTTGGATTCACGAGCATCTCCCGGAAGACGGACAAGGGACTCCCGCGATATGCAGATGCTAGTGGCAACCAAGAGGATGGAGACGTGTTTGTCATGAATGGAGAAGACCTCGTTCCCCTCTTTGAGAAAGATCAAAGCGGCAGCACCAAAATTGGGACAAACGGCCGACCCGTCATTGTGGAGACTGAGACAAACGACTGGCTTGTCCGCAGATACGAGCCCAGAATCGAGGGTGCATTTGATCGCATCGAGCGCTGGACAAGGACTTCTCAGCTCGGCGAGGTGTACTGGAGGACCATTTCAAGGGATAACATGACCAGCATCTACGGAAGAGACGATTCATCGCGCATCTTTACATTCGACAAGCCCAGCCTCACCAAGCACACTTTTACCTGGCTCTTGGCGGAGATGTATACTCCAGATGGAAACGCTGTCCTGTACACCTACAAGGCAGAAGATAGCGTCAACGTGGCTCTGAACTCTGCCTGCGAGCAGAGACGAACCGATGAGTCGAGGGCCACTGGTCGGTATTTGAAGAGCATGCGCTATGGCAACATTGCTCCTAACCGTGACGCCCAATCCTGGTCATCCTTCAGTCCCTCCATCCTACCATCGAATGGGTGGATGTTCAGTGTTATCTTCGACTACGGTGAGCATGACGCGGACGTTCCCACGACCGCAGAGGTAAATCCGTGGCCAGCGCGACAAGATCCCTTTTCGACTTTCAGGTCAGGGTTCGAGGTACGAGTCTACCGCCTCTGCCGACGAATTCTTATGTTTCATCACTTTCCGGACGATCTCAAAGTAATTGACTATCTAGTACGCGCAACAAATATCACTTACGACGAAAACCCAGTAGCGAGTCTCCTGTCCCAGGTGCAGAATGTGGGCTACGTCTGGAATGCCACCCAGGCAGCTTATACTACTGATGTCCTTCCACCGCTTCAGTTCTCTTATACGCGGTTCCCATCGGAAGAGGATCTCCAGCAGCTATCTGTCCAAGACGTTGATCCTTCGAGTTTGGAGAACCTACCTATTGGCATCGACGGCTCATCGTATATGTGGATTGATCTGGACGGAGAAGGATTGAGTGGTGTGTTTGCCGAGCAGGGTTCAGCTTGGTTTTACAAGAAAAATTTGTCAGCAAACAATTTCAAGGAGACCGCTCAAAAAGCTTGGACAGCGACTCCAAAGTTTGCACCTCTCCAGGTCCTACCCTCGAAGCCAGGAGTTGAGTTTTCTGATGATACATGCATGTTCCTCGATGTTTCTGGCAACGGTCAGCTCGACGTTTTGGTTAAAGATGACCGGGGATGGGGCTTCTACGAGCGAAGATACGATGGTAGCGGATGGGAGGACTTTCGTACGTTCGATAATTTCCCTAACATAAACGCCCACGACCCCGAAGTGAAGATAATCGATGTCACTGGAAACGGGCTGCCCGATATCTTAGTGTCGGAAGACGACGTCTTCACATGGTATCCGTCACTTGGCGAATACGGGTATGGCCCGGCCGAGCGAGCTCCCAAGGGACTGGACGATGGCAATGGCCCGCGAGTGATATTTTCGGACCCAGAACTTACGATTTATCTGGCGGACATGTCTGGCGATGGACTCATGGACATCCTGCGCGTACGAAATAGTGATGTCGCGTATTGGCCAAATCTGGGGTACGGCCGCTTTGGAGCCAAGATAATCATGGACAACGCCCCTCTCTTCACCTCGGTGGACATGTTCAACCAGCGTAACGTCATCGTTGCTGACATTGACGGTTCGGGGACGACAGATATAATATATGTGGGCATCGATGGTGTGGATATCTTTATCAACCAAGCCGGGAATGGATTTCAGGACCGGATCAGACTGGCGGCCGTCCAGCCGATTGATGATATCTCAAGCGTCATCGCCGCGGATCTACTGGGGAATGGGACAACCTGTCTAGTGTGGTCCACCCCTCTGCCTTGCCATCCCGCAATGCAAATGCGCTACATGGATTTAATGCAGGGTATCAAGCCTCGTCTTCTTTCTACAATGACAAACAACTTGGGCGCAGAGACACGCTTGCACTACGCGTCGTCTACCAAGTTCTTCCTTGACGACCGACAAGCTGGCCGAGAATGGGTAACACGGCTCAACTTCCCAGTCCACTGCGTTGAGCGCGTCGAACTGTTCGATGGGGTCAGCCAGAACCGCTTCGTGACTCGTTATGCTTACCACGATGGGTTTTTTGACGGCTACGAGCGAGAGTTCCGCGGCTTCGCTATGGTGGAGCAGTGGGACACAGAGGACTTCGGTATCATGAGTGTTGACTCTACCTTTGGGGTACCTGGCGAGAATGTAAAAGCGGAGTGGCATGTTCCTCCCGCTCTGACGAAGTCTTGGTTCCATACCGGAGCCTTCATCGGCGGTGACAAGATCAGCCGATATCTCGCCCATCAGTACTTTGGGGCACCTCCGGATGCTGATGATACCGGCCAAGCCTTTGAAGCATTTTGGGCTTCTCTGCTTCCTGACACAATCATGCCCGGGCCGATGACGCCTAGCCAAATGCGCGAAGCGACACGCGCGCTCAAGGGAAAGCTTCTGCGTAAGGAGATTTACTCTATAGACGGGTCACCGCAGGAGAAGATCCCGTACGTGATAGCAGAGTCGAATTTTACTCTGAATTCCATCCAACAGCTACAAGATCTCCACCTGCACGGAGTCTTCTCGGTTCATCCGAGAGAGACAATTGCATACAATATCGAGAGAAGTTTAGACGATCAGAGAATCCAACACGAACTGGCGCTAGAGCTAGATCAATATGGAAATCTGCTTAAATCCCTGACAATTCAATACGGTAGACGCCCCGGGAAGAGCCCCCTAGGAACCGCCGATGCCGCAATCCAGGAATCAGCAGTTTTCACTTACAGTGAGACATCGTGGACAAGTACAATCGATCAGGCAGATGATTACATCTTACCGCAACAGTGGGAGTCAAGGATATACCAGCTCCACGGGTTCGAGAGCGAGACAACTGAGACAGTCAACTATGGCAGATTTGCCTCAGACAACTGCGCCCTGATCACACAGCTGACGGAGATTCCTTACGAGCAGCCGCCTTCTCCGAACATAAAAGAAAAGCGTATGATCGGCCGCTCTCGTATGCTGTATCGCTCTAACGATCTCTCGACACTACTCGAGGGAGGGACACTCGAGTCACTCGCGATTATTGGGGAGAACTACCAGTTGGTCTTTACAGCGGGGCTTCTGCAGAAGGTATTCCAAATGCCACAAGGTGGTGGCGTAACACAGAGCCTTCTACCTAATATTCAGGACATCATGGGCGGCACTGGAGACAGTCAAGGTTGCTACGTCAATCTCGACGGCGACGGCAATTGGTGGATTCCCTCCGGCAGGTCGTATTTCCACACTAACCCACAGAGTACACCGCTGCAGGAGCTGGTGGAAGCGAGATCACATTTCTTCCTGTGCCGGCGGCATACTGATCCCGCAGGAAATAGTAATACTGCGTACTACGACGGATACGACTTGCTCCCGGTGAAGGGCACTGATGCCCTCGGGAATACGACCACAATGCAGAACGACTATAGAGTCTGCTCTCCCAATCTAGCGACCGACTACAACGGCAATCGGTCACAGTGTGCCTTCGATGAGCATGGACAAGTTGTCGGAACTGCCGTTATGGGCAAGATAACGGAGAATCTTGGGGATTCCCTAGACGGATTCACGGCTCTACTGACGGAAGCGGAGATTGACCAACTCTTTCAGAACCCGACGGGCCCTATAGCCTCACAACTGCTGGGAAATGCAACGACGAGGACGGTGTGGGACCGGCGTCGATACTGGACAACTTCGACTTCAGCTGCTGGAGGCGTCCCGGAACCGACTTGGAGCGCTTATTTGGCGAGGGAGCAGCATGTATCTGACTCGGTCGGGACCCCGGCGAAGATTCGAATCACAATTTCTTACTCCGATGGATACGGACATGAAATTCAGCGGAAGGTAGAGACGGAGCCAGGTACATTAGAGCCTGGAGGACCAACGGTATCACCTATGTGGGTTGGGACAGGGTGGCAAATACTCAACAACAAGGGGAAACCTGTGAAGACATATGAACCCTTCTTTGACGATACCCACAACTTCAAGTTCGATGAAAAGATCGGAGTGGCGACTACCATCTTGTACGATCCGCTGGGTCGTCAAGTTGGGGGTATCCATCCCAATCATACCTGGGCAAAAACAGTCTTGAACCCCTGGGATGAGACAGTATGGGATACCAACGACAACGTGCTCATCAGCGATCCAAAGACTGACCCGGATGTTGGGGATTTCTTCAAACTACTCCCTAGTGTGGCCTACCTTCCATCATGGTACGACGCGAGGAGCCAGGGTCAGCTTGGACCAGAAGAACTGTCCTCAGCAAAAAAGACTGCGGCCCATGCCAACACGCCGTCTGTCATCTACGCCGATCCTTTAGGACGGCCACTGCTAAAGGTCGTAGACAACGGGGCTGGTGGTAAGTACGCAACTCGAAGCCTACTGGACGTTCAAGGAAGGCTTGTGACCACAGTGGACGCCCAAGGCCGGACGGTTGAGACGAATGACTACGACATGCTCGGTAATCAGATTCACACTGCTAGTATGGATACCGCAGAGCGATGGTACTTGATGGACGTGTTTGGCCAAGTGTTCTTGCGCTGGGATAGTCGCAATCAGAAATTTCGCAAATCTCACGACGCCTTGCGAAGACCCCTCGCAGTTTTCCTGACGGAGCCGGGGGCTGCCGAGATATGCATCGAAAAAACCCTCTACGGGGAAGGCCAACCGGACGCAGCAGCCCACAATCAATTGGGGCGTGCGGTCAAAGTAGTAGACCAAGGAGGTGTGATACAGAACCCAGACTACGACTTCAAAGGAAATCTCACTCGAACGATCCGCCAATTCGCGACCGAGTATAAAAAAACGCTAGACTGGAACTCAGATGTTGCGCTTGATACTGCAACTTATGAGTCCACGGACCAGTTCGATGCCTTCAATCGCCAGGTGCGGATGGTTTGCCCAGACCAGACCGTCATTCGCTACAGCTATAATATCACTACGCTTCTCAGCGGTATCGATGTCAATGTCCGAGGGGAGCAGCAGAATGGAGAACCGCTATATACAACAACTGTTAAGGACATTACGTACGATTCCAAAGGGCAGAGATTGACCATCGCATACGGCAATGGCGTCTCAACAGCCTATACTTACGACTCCATGACCTTCAACCTTAACCAGGTGCAGACAAGCCGCGGAACGGACATCTTGCAAAATCTGTTTTACTTCTACGATCCCATGAACAATGTCACACGTATTCGTGATGGTGCGCAGCAGGTTCTCTTCTTCCGCAACCAAATTGTAGATCCTACGGTCGACTATACCTATGACGCAGTTTACCGGCTCGTAGCAGCGAGCGGTCGCGAGCAGCTAGGGCAAGCAAATGGTCAGAGAAACGCTCCGAGCCCAGCAGGCCCCTGGAACACATTCCAGACCCGACTCACAAGTCCAGGCGATGGGAATGCTATGGGAACATACTTAGAGACGTATATCTACGACGCTGTTGACAATATTCTAAGTCTACGGCACGCAGGTTCGGACCCGGCAAATCCGGGCTGGACACAAATTTATACCTATTCGTCGCCTAGCCTCCTGGAGCCCAGTACAATGAACAATCGACTTAGCGCAACTTCCATTGGATCGGCCACAGATACATATGCTTATGATGGGCTAGAAGGTCTCCACGGGAATATGACAGGGATGCCCCATCTGTCGATGATGTCGTGGAACTACAAAGACCAGCTCTCCGCCACCGCGCGGCAGGTTGTTGCCAACGGCGGTACTCCTGAGACGACCTACTACGTCTATAACACGGATGGGGCACGTGTCCGAAAGATTACCGAGCGCCAGGCAGCGTCGGGCCAAGTTCCCATCAAGTTGAAGGAGCGGCTCAGCGTTGGGCTCTGCGAAACCTACCGTGAGTACAACGGAGATGGTACCGTGAAGCTCGAAAAGGACACCTTATCCATCCTGGACGACAAAAAGCGCGTGGCATTGATAGAAACCCGGTCGATCACAAGTAGTTCTTCAGCCGCCTCGCTTCCAACTCGTCTCTTCAGATACCAGTTCGCGAATCAACTTGGCTCTGCCATGCTCGAGCTTGACGACACTGCGCAGATCCTCTCATATGAGGAATACACTCCATTCGGCAGTTCGTCTTACCAAGCTGTGCGCAGTCAGACGGACGCGCCAAAGCGATACCGTTTCATGGGCAAAGAACGTGATGAAGAGAGTGGCTTTTACTATCACGGCCATCGTTACTATGCCCCTTGGATCGGGAGATGGACCAATGCAGATCCGATAGGGCTGGACGACGGACTGAATGTTTTCGGTTTCGTGGCGGACAACCCCGTGACTAATAGTGACCCGACCGGCACGGCAAAGAAGAAGCAGATGCCCGAGGCAGATCCAGAGATCGTGCAGCACAACCAAAATGCGGCCGATTACGCGAAAAAAGCATCGGGGGCGGCGGCGCAGCGGAATCCGGACAGGATCAATCCTGCCGATCCCGGCTCAAGGGGAAAGCTGCACCACGAATTTGTGGACCGGTACGTCGACAGAGCCGCCAACGGGGCTGATCCCGATTCTGTGGAGAGTCGAACCGTACATAACGTTGCCATCAAGCCGATAGGCAAGAACAAAGGCATCGTCATGAGCGTCGGCAAGGGCGTACGGAGCGACAACAACATGGACAACCTGGATACCGTAACTGCGAAAAAGGGTTCTACCGTACAAGAAGGTATGATTGTGAGCCACGGTGAGTTCGAGCACGTCGGCGAGCACAAGTCCAACGGCGGCTTGATCAAACCCGAGCAGGCGCGGTGGGGAGAGACCCACGGTACTTATAAGCCTGGCAAGCTGCCGAATCTGAAGGGTATGGCCTCTTCCGCGAAGTCCAAGCTCAAAGCGGTGGCCGGTGCTGTGAAAAAGGCTGTAACTGTGGGGAAGAAAGGCGGAGGGGATGAAGTGGAGAGTGGCGGTGGAGGCGGTGGGGGAGGGATGAAAGGAGGAGGCGGAGGAGGAGGAATGGGAGGCGGAGGGGGAGGTCTCGTTTACAGAATGTCACCAGCGGCAGAGGGCGTGGGAAGAAACATTTTCCCCGTGGTACCAGAGGCGACCGACTTCGCTGATGACATGACGATGTACCTGCGCGCGACGGGCAGACAAGGCGCAGACCTAACGCAAGATATGGGTGATACTGGTCGAGTTATCCTAGTAGCTGGGGCCGCCGGAGGTGTTCCTGGTGCATTGGCTGAACGTGCCGCTGAAAAGCTCGGCGTGCCAAACCCAGAGCTCGTCGGGCAGACTACCTCACTGGGGCTTGGGGCGACAGTGGGCTACATGATGGTCGAAGGCGCCGAGATTGGAGTTTTCGCCGGGCCGCAAGGTGCGGCGTTTGGGGCCGTCGTTGGAGGCTTGGCAGGATTAGCAGCCTTTTACTTGATACGGTAGACTGACAGTATTCTATTTGCATTTCTAATGCATTGTCTTCGGCTATCTATTCTTGCTCAGCATCTTCTGTCTGCTTGTCGTGTCGTCATCAACTTATTTGCACACCTCCTACTCAAGTGATATGCAGGTGAAATTTCCCAAGAAGAATGACATGAGAAGGCACTCGTATTTTTCTCTAGTCGTTGCTAGCTGTGCCGACAGATACACACGTGTACTTAGCGAATGCCTGGCTAAACCTGGTGTTGACTTCCTGCGCAACGTTTTACTTTGTGAATGGAGGCTCTGACAACGTGTTTCCACAAAACTAAACTGCAAAGTGGCACGAGAGAATACTCAGCCGTGGCTCTGGGTCGTATCGCGGCGGAAACAAACTGAGGGTAGAGTGTCCTACAGATGAAGGGCATGTCCACGGCGTTTCCCCGGTCGAGCCAAGACAGCACAAGTGATGGACTAGCGCGAATAGAACGGGTGCCATTTGGCTAAGAGCATGAAATAGATCACCTGCATAAGACCATCTTCGACTAGGGCGTCCCCTGCCAAGTTCTGCCAAGCCCATATCTAGGTCCAGTCTTTGTTACCCGCGAACCGCCAAGAACCCAGTTCTTGAAATGTGAATGAAACTGGCCGCCATATGTACGACTGCGGATCTGGCTGGGCTCCAGTCATATACACCTAAGGTCTGGGCGGTACGACCCAGCGCATTGTGCCAAAACGAGCCTCAATCGAAATTCTGCCCCAATTAATATTCAAGGGTCTTGGCGACATATTCTAGGCCGTTGCCAATCCTCACCAGCTGTGGCATCCCTCTGAAGCATCTGATGCCTTTGAAGCTGCAGTGCTACGTTGGTTGATGGCGACCGACCCTAAGCCTGTTTTTTTTTCCTATAAAAGATGGCTTCCTCTGTAGAATTCGAGCAACCTGGACTCAACCAACACACTCACTCAAGCACATCATCACAATTACTTTCCCAATTCATACAAAAGCCACCTCCGTCAACACAATCCACCTAGTATCATCAAAATGTTCGCCGTCAAGTTCATCGCCGTTGCTATCTTCGCGGTCGTGGGGATTGCCAGCCCTACCCCGTCTCCGGACACCAATAGTAAGAAATGTTCCCGTATTCACCCCTAGGCAATTCGTCTAGAGTTGTTACTCATACCAAATGTTCATACAGCTACGGAAGCTGCCATCAGCGGCCTCCAAAAGAGCGCCTGCGTCTGGGAGGGTACGGCTCCGTTTTGCGAAGGAGCTTGCCAGCCGGGATGGACCGAAATGACGAAGACTCGCTGCGGCGATGGAAGCTGCTGCTTTACTGGGACTAAATCATTCTGCTGCAAGATCTGAGCGCATCCATCGATTACAGTCACGATCTACATTTAGATGCCGATGGTGCACACTTACCTAGGGCCCATACGCGTTCACTCTTTTTTTTGTTCAAGGTGCTTTATTTTTTTTACTCACTAGATACTCGGATCAGGTAGCCAACTCTGCCTTTTCAAATTGACCTTCGCTTTCGCTCTGCTATCGACATGTTTTCTGAGAGATTTTTCCGACTGGGACCTCCCAGCCCCGAACCATGGCTAAATGATCCAGATGAAACTAGAATGGGATCGTTGTGTTGTTGCTACGATGTCTCTCAACTCGACCCTGAGTTTTTGCCCTTATTTGCAAAATTTAAATATTTGCCGATGTGCGTTACACCTCCGTAAGCGTTTCTTCACGGAGCATCCGGCTTATTTACCTAGAAACGCTCTTGTGGTCTTAGAATACTAGAATTCAGATCAAAGTTCATCTCGAAGCGCAAGGAAGACTCGGGCCGGTGCTTGTCAGGATTCTGACGGACGGCTAACTATGATTAGTCTCCGGGCGGGCTCGTAAGCTTTAACAATGTCATGGCAACTTCGGTTGTAGCTTTCAAAATTTCAAGCTGAACACCCACGTCCACGGCGGTACGATAATTCCTGATTGCCCGCCAGTATGTCCAATTTTGGGAGAGTTAAAACTGAAAATTGGTTAATTAGATCGCAATGCGAAAGAGCTTTAAATTAGCCCTCATCTGACCTCCCGGTAGCTTTTTTCTCTCGATGCGTATCACAAATACTTAGTCAGCTGTCGAGTTTGCTGCTCGGCTTGATTCGCGTTATGTCGTGTTACCATGATGAGGCTCTGTCTGTTCGGCTCTATAGCCCGGTAGCCATTACTTCGGCGGTGCACTCCGAACCTTCAATCATTACTGAGTACCTAAAAATTCTCATCAGAATTCCACTCTGTTGCGAATGGAAAACAATGCATGTCCTAACAGCTCCGTTCAACTAGGCAGGCACCGAAGTTGGAGAGTTAATTTCGATAAATAGGCGTTGTTAACGCCCAGCCACAGCTCTGGAGTGACACGACAGATGGCAAGAGAGCCTCATCTGAAACGTCAAAGGTCAAGGATGCCAAAGATCGATGGAAGGCATAACGAGGATTAAGCAAGGCTAAGTCTCAGCTTACACCTAGACCCGGCTAATAGAATGTAAGTTAAATATGTCCCTGGTCGGCTCTCTTATTTGTATAAAGTGACAATCCATCCTTTCACGTGATCTCCGTATGTATATCCCATTGAATCCGCCTAGGTGACATCTCTCTATCCATCCTTTATGCCATCACACTGCGCCAGAAAACAGCGAGCGTTATAGACGAGACCAATTCAGACTCTCTCGACTGCCACCCTCATAAGCATTCAAATTTATGATGATGCAAGGGGCTAGCCGACTTGTTTCGTTTTGTATGCGCCACCCGTTTGCAAGATGCTGAGCGGTGCTGAGCCCAGATGCGGGCGACTTTTCGAACTAAGAGCCTAGTGTCTGGCGAACCCGTATCAGCCCTTCACTGTACACCGCCCAACCTATAGCTAAGGGCCAGTGTCTCTCAAAGAGCATTCTTACAAATTTCGGAGGGACGAATGGTCGCTTCTTTCAGGCGAATGTATAGCCTTTCAGATGAACCCTCACATTCACTAACCAACTTCGGGGAGCACCGCAGACATCCTTGATTAATAGTTTCCTCTCGTGAGTACTGATCAGACTAATATGCCTTGTACACTTCGTTCAGTGGGAGGAGAGTTCTCTGGCCATCCGCATCTTGCTATATAACAGAGACGGCACTCTGGTTTCTGTGCAGCTACGCCCCCGATTGATAGAAACTACCTCGCGGCCAGCCTCACCAGACATGTGTTGCAAGCAATCCTAAACATGGAGAGGGCGGCTAGTTTCGCCAGTCCAGACATCATCTTTCATTAGAAGCATACTGGGAAATATACTCGTGATTCTTGGACGGAGGTCTACTCTCTGGACATGGAAGCACCACAAGTAACGTTGGAATAGAACGCTATTCCAAAACCTGTTTGCATATTCCGAAGCTGATAAATTTCACGTTTCTACCTAAGCTACACATATTTGGACAGCCCCTAACTTGGAGACTTCGGGCCATACTAGAGAAGCTGACATAATGGGAATTACCACCTTCCACATCCGGTCACACGCGTCAGAATCTCTCCGGATATGCGTCCAGGCACGCACTACGGTCAGAAATCCGGGATCGGGCTAAATCGGGTTAAGCGACCAAAAGCGCAATACCAACAGCCCTTCACAAAAGCGGAGCTGGATCGGCGTTTGCCGATTCCTTATCGTTCTCCAAGATAAGGCAGCGGCGGAGGTGTGTATTTCCTGACGATTTGGATCCTGGATACCTTCCATATTCTCGACTTTTTGTCTTTGCAAAATTTCCGCGATGGAGCGTCAAAAGAAAGTCTTCGTATCGTCCCTGTTTCTTTTTCTCTTGGTGGCCCTGCTTATATTCCCTCCTCTCTCCTGGCGCAGAGAAAAAAGAGAGACTCCTCTGCGATTCGGCCAGTCCCGAGATCAAGAGGAGATCAGCTTCAAGGCTCCCAAACGGAATGTCTGGGCCGAGCTCACGGAGGAGGAAGCTGATGGTGTCTACTCGTTTCTGATCGACAAATGGGTCGGCCTTAATATCACGAGGTCTCCCGCAAGTGCCTATGACAACTTCATCTACAATGTCGAAGCCCTCCGGCCGAACAAGACCGACGTTCTACCATATTTCCATGGTAACCACGGCGAGCCAGAACGCTGGGCGAAAGTGGTCTTGTCGCGTTATTTAAGCGAGAGCCAGACATCGCTTTTGACATATTATACCGTCGGGCCACTGCCGATTTCTGAAAACACAACGGTAATGCCCCTGGCATTTCCTTTCCGCCCCGGTCGAAATTATGTGTCAAATCCGATGATTGATTTCATCGGCGCGCAAGAGTTTGCTAGCAATCTCCTCGAAAGCATATCTGATATTACGATGACAATTCTTGGTGCGAAGCTAGATAAGGAGAATCCAGGCAGCTCTGACTCCTTGTTGTTCCTGGGTAGACCAGAGAGGGTGGAAGGCGGGGAATCGATCATGTGGGCACAGTTCTTCCGGCCGGGCACGGGAAGCGCAGCTCGAACGCTACTGCCACAAGGACTCTACTGTAAGATCCATGTCGCTGGTCTCGCAGCGCAGTGGACCGTCTCTAAATGGTTTTACAACGGCGTCATATATGAGAGCGCAGAGCATCTTCGAGCAGCGATGAGCAGCCCATCGTTCCTCCAGGCGAGCCCGAACCGTGATGGCCCGTGGACGGACACTGAAGATTTTGACGCCACTATAGATGGACGCGAAAAACCTCCGCCTATCTCCGTGCAGCCTCATGGTCCACGATACAAACTCGACGCTAGTGAAAGATTTGTCTCGTGGTTCGGCTTCGAGTTCTATTTTACATCTACTCCGGCTACCGGAATTAGTATTTACGACATCCGTTTCAAGGGAGAGCGGGTGATGTACGAGCTGAGCTTACAGGAAGCCTTGGCTCACTATGCCGGGGATGATCCCATGGCCGGAGGACAAGAATTTCTTGATACATTCTTCGGAATGGGCACGAACGCTTTCGAGCTTCTCCCGGGATACGATTGTCCCCAGTACGCCGATTTTCTCAGCACAAAGATCCATCGTAATGGCAAGACCGAGACTCGGACGAACAACGTCTGCCTTTTCGAGTTCACGTCAGACCACTTGCTATCACGGCACACTGCTCAATACTCCGTCACGGCTTCCCGGAATACTTTCTTAACGCTCCGTTCGGTAAGCACGGTTGGGAATTACGACTACACCATTGACTACATATTCTATCTTGACGGGACCATAGAAGTCAAAGTAAGTACAGCGTAACTACAGACATTTATTTATAGACACAGAATCGAGGACAGGGCTGATCAAATGTATTGCTGGCACACTAGGTCAGAGCCTCGGGCTTTATTTACGGAGCATTCCACGCTACGCACCCGAACGGTACGGAGAACGAATATGGGCATCGCATTCAAGAGGGACTGTCCAGCTCTATGCATGACCATGTGATCGGCTTCAAAGCAGATATGGACATTGCTGGCACGGCGAACGACATGGTCAGGCTAGCGGTAGAGCCAATGTCGAAGAGCTACGAGTGGGATCAGCCCGAGGTCAAGCAACGTAACACGATGCACCTGAAAGAGTATCCAGTCGAAAAAGAGACTGGCCTCGACTGGCCGCGCAACTCGGGCGAGCTATACATTGTATATTCCGCATCGGCCAAGAATGCGTGGGGTCAGCGCAAGGGCTACCGGGTTGTATCGGGCACTGGTGTGGGTGCCACACCGCACCTGACCGTTCTCAATTCGACCGCTCTCGGCAGAAGTGCCAAGTGGGCAGAGCGTGACCTCTGGGTGGTCCGGCACCGCGATACAGAACCGCGAAGCGCTGATCCCCTCAACTATGTGAATCCGTGGCTGCCCCTCGTGGACTTTGGCACTATCGCCGACGGCGAGAGCCTCGACCACCTGGCCGTTGATGCTGACTACGACGGCGACTTAGTATTGTATGTGAATGTCGGCAGCCACCACGTTCCGCATACTGGCGACATCCCTAACACCCTGATGCACACGAGCGCATCTAGCGTCATGTTCACACCACATAATTTCGCAGACCGAGATCCAAGCCGCGCGGCCGTCCAAGGCGTGCGTTTCCAGTTGAAGGGTACAAAAAGCGGCGGATTCGCTGGACTTGATCCGGACCCAGACGCGAACGGGGAGGACGAGCTAAAGACAAGAGACAATAATGGCGAACCGCGCTACAAGATGCGCGAAGGGGCAAATTACTTCGGCGCTACGTACACGGAAGGCGTAACACTCCCGCTTGAGGACTTAGAGCCTGATCTCGAGAAAAGCTTTCACAGCAGGGAAGTCGGTGTGACTGATCTCAGCTACAATGGCAGCGCTACCGGCATGTGGGTAAAGACTCTATAATTATTACCGAGTGTAGCATATCTCGACAAATTACTGTCACGATATGCGGGTATATGTCAAAGACGTAGAATCTAGACATATATATTTAGAATTGGATCTGCTTCATATCATGGGAGTGTAACTCCCAAGTCCAACATTATACCTGCCTCAATCTTCCGGGGCTGGAGCTGCCTCCGAATCATT